>Ga0302326_10006893_pt1 | contig 25386 bp, 22 predicted proteins | sample Palsa_T0_3_FD_202264 | JGI IMG/M metagenome (GOLD analysis project Ga0302326, IMG submission 202264) | Peat permafrost microbial communities from Stordalen Mire near Abisko, Sweden - Palsa_T0_3 | ecosystem: Environmental > Terrestrial > Soil > Palsa > Peat permafrost | place: Sweden: Abisko... | reverse complement strand
CGATGCTCCATGGCCTCGCGAAGGCGGGCTACAAGGAGACGATCAAGAGCATCGCCCGCAAATGCGGTTACAAGCCCGAGTCGCAAGCGTTCTTCGAGGTGCTCGGGTGGAAGCAGAAGCAAGCCGCGGGCGGTCACCGCACGGTGGGTCTCGCGGGTTTGAAGCTCGAGAAGAGCCACCGCTTCGACGATCTCAGCGAGGCGGAAATCTGCGAGACCATCGAGACGCAGCACCTCTCTTACAAGGAAGCGGTGGGGCGCCTCCCCAAGGGGATGGGCCTCACGCCGGCCATTCTCGCGGTTCTCGTGCCGTCACTCTCCGACCGTGATTTGCGCATCCTCACGCCGACCCTCGAAGAGCTCGGCCTGATGGCGGAGGCTGATATTCGCGCGCGGTGGGAGAAGGCCGTAGCGAGCGCGGAGGATCAGCGCTCGCTTCACATCGCCAAGAACGTCAAGACGAAGGCCCTCCGCGACAAGCTCGAGGAGGCAGCCGACGCCGCGGCCAAGAAGGCCGTCACCGAAGCGACGAAGGACGCCGACGTTCGGGTGATGGTCCTCATCGACAAGTCGGGGTCGATGAACAACGCCATCGAGAGGTCGAAGGAGGTGCTCTCGCGCATCCTCGCTGGGTTCCCCGCAGAGAAGGTGCACATCGCGACCTTCGATACGGTGGGGACCGTGCTCAAACCGAAGGCGGCGTCGCGCGCGGCGGTGCAGCACATGCTGAAGGGTCTCTCTGCGTCGGGCGGCACCGTGCACGGCGCGGGGCTCTATGCGTTCCACAACGCCGGCGTGCGCGTGCCGGAAGGCGCCAAGCTGATTGTCATCGTCATCGGCGATGAAGCGGGTGAGTCCGGCAAGGCGTTCGCGGATGCGTTCTCGCGTTATGCGTACAAACCCGACGCGGTGGCGCTCCTCCTCAGCGTGAGCGGCGCCGCCCAACGGGGAAACACCGTCGTCGGGTGTGCGGCCGAGCTCGGGCTCCCGTTCTCGATGGTCGACGTCGAGCAGTTCGACGACCCGTATCAGGTGACGCGCGTGCTCGGTGCGCTGCTCGAAGCGCCAGTGGCGACTGGCACGCGTACGAGCGGCTGGGTCGACAAGGTCATGCGCACGAAGCTACTTGGCGCGTGACCGACTGGCGCAAGCTCATCGGCAAACGCGAATCGGTCGTCATGCCGTACTTCGGCGGTTCCCGCGTCCGTTCGAAGGACCGCGAGGTAACCGTCACCGAGCGTCCCGACGAGCCCGGTTGGTATCGCTTCGAGATCGAGGGCCGCAAAGCGAAGCCCATGGAGCCCGCCGAAGCGACGCTCGCTGGGCTTCCGAAGCTCCGTGGGTTGCTCGCCTTCGAGTCGCTCTTCGTTGCAGGCACACCCCCCGAGTACGTGAGGCTCATGCCGGAGGATGAGCCGCCGCTCTTTGGCTCGTGCACTTGTCATCGCTGGTACAGCGGCGAGCTCGTATTCGGCGAGATGGACTTCGAGGGTGAAGCCGAAGAGACCGCACGCCAGGCGTTCGCCGCACGCACGGGACTGGATGACGAGAAAGGCGTCTCAGCGACTCTGCGCGCCGCGTTTGCGTGGGCCACCGTGCGGCGGGCCTCGCGTGAGAGGGGCATCCCCTGTCGGCCCCGTGAGGTCTGGGCTCACGCGAGCGAGGTAGCCTCGGGCGGGCACGCGGCGGCCGAGGCGCTGCTCGACCGTTTCGACGAGCTACGGCGTGGCAAGCGCATCGTCGTCGCGGGGCAGGCGATCCACATCCGCGAGATGGTCACGCGCGCGACTCTCCCCGCCGCGACGCTCGACAACGCCGCGGAGCGAGCCGAGACCGTCCTCACCGCGGCTGGTGCGCGTCTCACGCAAGTGCGCCGCATCGCCCACGGGGCAGAGCTTGAGGTTCATTTCGAGTTCGGTGGCGAGCGCTTCGTGAGCCTCGTCCGTGGGCTCACCCTTCAGGTGATCGACGCGGGGATCTGCCTCGTCGACCACTTCGACGGGCACCGCGGCGACGACGAGCTCACCCTCGACAGCTTGCCCGCCGCCATCCGCGAAGCGATGGACCTCGGCGTCCTCGTCATCACGCGCCACTAGCCCGCTCGATCGCCGGACGGAATCGCTCGACCGCTTCGCCGATGATGGGCTTGCCGTGCGCGGGTATCAGGTTCGCGAAGCCGAGGTCAAGGATCGCGCGGAGCTCGTCCTTTGGAGGTTTGCATTGCTTCAGCCACGCCGGGCCGACGTTGTGCGGCTTGATGAAGCCCATCAAGCGCATCATCACACCACCGAGGAAGTTGAAGTACGGGTCGGCTGCGGCCCAATGCTGCAGGCAGTCACCCGCGATGACACTGCCGCCCTCGAGGACGAGGAGCGCCTCGGGCGGCTTCGAGTGGATCACGTAGAGCTTGGCGCCCGCGATGGGCAGGGCCGTCGCTTCGTCCATCTCGACGTCGGGCGTGAAGTAAGTCTCGGTTGCGCTGGTGTCGAAGCCCGCGGTGTAGCGCTGCCCCTTCACGGCCCAGACCTTCGCGCCGTACCGGTCCTTGTAGAAGGGATCGTCGAGGCCGTGGTTGGCCGCGAGACGGATGACGTCCGTCACCTTGCCGAGCGCGTCGAGCGCTGCGAGGCGCTTGTCGTCGAGACGAATGCTGTTGACGAGCGCGAGGCGCTCTCCTTCGCGGACGATCGCCATGTTGCGGCTGAATCGGACCGGAATGGGCCCCGGCATGGCGACGGTGCCGGTCACGATGTGGAGCCCAGGGAGAGCTTCCTCGATGTCGCCGTGGGGCAAGACTGCCGGAAAAGGTCGAACGCTCATTGCACGCCTCGATTCACGGCTCGGATTTACTCCAGTGTCGCCGTGTTTGTCTCGTCAATCACGGCCAGTAGACTGGCGCCGTCGGAGTGTGCTCCGGGAGTACGTTGACCGTCCCCGTCGCCGTTACGCCGCCGTCCACGCGCAGCTCGATGACGTGCTTGCCAACGGGCAGATCGAAATAGTGGGGAGCTCCGAAGGGTGTCACTCTGCCGTCGATCGCGATCGACGCTCCGCGGTGGTCCCCGCCTCGAACGGCGACCGTACCGAGGAGCGTCGTCGGCGGGATCGGCGCGGATTCCGAGACCCGCGTGCGGCTCCGTGGGGTGATGATTGCGTGGCCGGTCTCAAGCTCGCTCACCGTAGACACAGCTTCGGGCTCGGGGGCTGTGCTCGTGCTCGCACTCGGTGCCGAGACGTTCGTTGGCAGAGGTGGCGGCGTCGCGGCCGCGGCTTGACCGTGCCACTCAGCGCGCACGACGTAGGCACCCACGCCGAGGACGCTCGACGGCCAGCGCGACGACGCGTAGACCCGAGGGCCGCGCCTTTGCCTTGATTGTGGGAGCGAGCGCAGAGGCGTCCGTCTTCGTCATCTCGAGATGCCACGAGTCGTTCGCATCGTCATGCTCAAGCACGGCTTCGGGCATGAGGAGCGCGTCGAACGGCGAAGGGGCTGCTGCCTTCACGGGCTGCAGGCTCTCCAGCCACTTGATCAATGCGCCTTTCGGATCGGCGCGAAGCTGGGACGCGAGCACACCCACGTCGTCGGCCATTGCTGCTGCGGTCGGGTAGCGCGCCGACGGTACGGCTGCCGTTGCACGCCGGACGATGCGAGCGACATCCTCGGGCACGTCGCTCGAGAGCTCGAGGGGCTCCCTTCGCAGGAGTCGCTCGAGGTTCCCGGGAGTGGCGAGCGGGCTCTCTGCCGTCACGAGCGCGTGAAGCGTGCAGCCGAGCGCGAAGATGTCGGTGCGAGCGTCGACCGAGCCTCCGACGATCTGCTCGGGTGCCATGTACCCCGGGGTGCCCTTGGCGACTCCGACCTCCGTCTGCTCGGAGCGATCCCGTGCGAAGGCGATGCCGAAGTCCGTGAGCTTCACGTCACCCGCGCGTGACACGAGAATGTTCGCCGGCTTCACGTCGCGATGAACCACACCACGGAGCACACCCGCGTCGTCGGCGTGGCCGTGCGCGTAGTGGAGCGCACGTGCGACCTCGGCGACGAGAAACAGCGCGACCTCGATCGGCATCGGCTTCTTCGATTGCACGCCGCGCGCATAGAGCTCCTTGGCGTTCTCGCCATCGATGAACTCGAGAATCTGAAACGGCGCGCCGTCCATCACTCCATAGTCGAGCACGCCCACGATGCCGCTGTGATGAAGGCCCGCCGCGATGCGTGCCTCGTCCAGAAACATGCGCGCGAACGATGGGTCGGAGTAGCGCGCGAGGAGCCGCTTGATCGCCACACGCCTCGTGAACCCAGCGTCGCCCTGCGCGATGGCCTCGAGGACCTCGGCCATCCCTCCCTCGCCGAGCTTGCCGCGAACCACGTAACGCGACGCACGCGAGCCCGACATTCTCGATATGATATGCGTAAGCGTCCGGCGATGGGGACTCTAAGGCTTTGGACATGCACCGCGCTGGTTGCCTCGGTCGCGTGCAGTCACGCCCCCCTCGCGCGCGTACCGATCACCGTCGTCATCCGTGGCGATGGCGACGAGCGCAAGATCGCCGAGCGTGTGCTCGTGTCGTCACCGCCCGAGGGTGTCGAGATTCGCACCGCTGACATCTCCACACCAGCGGCGCTCGAGACCCCGTCCATCGAGCCCGAGCTCGTCCATGTTCGCGCCGCGTACGACGAGCCCAACTGGCAGAAGTGTCTCGCGCCGCTCGCGGATCCGAACCTCGTTTCGACACTGCTCGGGGCGTACAAGCGGGAAGCGGCGTCGCGCGTACTCTTCTGGCGCGCGGCGTGTCATCTGCTGAGGGGTGACGAGGCAGATGCTCGCAGCGCGGCGAGCGAGCTCGCCTCGCTCGGCCTCGACATACCGAACGAGAAGTCCGATCCGGCGGTGCCACGCTTGCTCGACGAAGCCATCGACGCGGCGGCACGCAGACCCACGACGACGATGACCGTTGTCTCGGCTGGTACGGAGCTCTCGGTGTCGATCGACGGGCACCCGAGCGTGTGCACGACTCCATGCCCGATTCGCGTGGCACCAGGCAAGCATGCCCTCCATGTTTCGGGCGACGGACGAGTCCCCGAGGATCGCGAGGTCGATGTGGGCGCGGCACCGCTCGACGTTCGCTTCGACCTCGCGGTGGCCGCCCCCGAGCTCGCCGCGGCCCAGTGGGTCACGCGATGGGCGTCATCGGCAGCGATCGACGGGCCCCAATCGCTTCACCTCCTCGCCGACGCGACACGCGCGCGCAACCTGGTGCTCCTCGTCGCCCAAGGCGGAGCCAAGCGGAACTTGCAAGCGACCCTGGTCGTCGACGGCAGTGTGCGTGCGCGCGCGGAGAAGGAGGGGTCGCCGGCGACCGACGCGCCCGCGCTCGTCCACGAGCTCCTCGTATCGGGCCACCTGATCCAGACGGCACCCATCTACAAGAATCCGTTCTTCTGGCTCAGCGTCGCGGTCGCGCTCGGCGCCGGCATCGTGGGGACTTACTTTCTCACGACGATTCCTCGGTATGCGAACGTCAGGCTCGTCCCGTGAAGGTTCGTCTCTTCTTCGCCGCGGCCGTTCTGACGGGCGCCATCGTCTGCTGCTCGGAGGTGGATTCGATCACGCTCTCGATTGGCGAGAGCGCGGGTTTCCTCAACGGCTTCAACTGCACCGACGACGCCGGGCGGACGCTGTCACGGGACAACCTCACCGACGCGGGCCTCACGCTCGTCGTCGATCTCCTCGACTTTGGCAACAGCGAACCGTTCTGCCGTGGTGACGACATCGCCGCGTACTGCATGGACGCTGGCTGCCCTGTGATCGAGCGGAGCAGCTATCTGGTCCCGCTGTCGGTCTTCGCCGACGCCGGTGACAAGATCGGGGCAGGTGTCGCGTACATCGTCGCAGAAGAGGCCGGGCTCCTCAACGTACCCGAGGACCGATACACCCTCATCCGCGTCGTCGCGACCGGTCAAACCGGCGTGACGGACGCGTCGCTCGACACGGATGCGCTCGTCGGCTGCTCGTACACGTGCCCCGTGAAGATTGGCCCGAACGCCGAGCTCGACTTCGACCTGCAATTCCCCGCGGGGACGACGTGCCTGCAAGCTGCGATCGAGTGCGCGACCTTCGAGCTTCAGTGAAAGATTGATCAGCGCAGCCCGAGGCGGCGCATGAGATCCATCAAGTGCGAGCGGTCCATGTCGGCGTCCCGGGCAGCCTTGGCGATGTTGCCGCCGGCGGCCTTCACGATGTGCTCCACATAGCGGCCTTCGAACGCACGAAGGACCGCTTCACGCGCCTGCTTGTACGTGAGCGACAGCGACGCCGCGATGGGATCAGTGGCGAGCGATCCAGCGTCCGGTGGCATGGGCGGGGGGAGCTCGCCCATGGCGAGCAGTGCCTCGATCGTGTTTCGCAGCTCGCGCACGTTGCCGGGCCACGTCTGCGCTTGCAGCATCGCCATGGCGGCATCGGACAGCAGAGAGGACACAGGCGCCCCCGCTTCGCGAAGGAAGTGCTCGACCAAGAGCGGGATGTCTTCCGGCCGCTCACGGAGGGGCGGCACCTTGAGGGCGATGATGGCGATGCGGTAGTAGAGGTCGAGCCTGAACGTCCCCGCGTTGATTGCCGCGCGGAGATCGCGATGGGTCGCCGACACGATGCGGCCCCCGAAAGCGATCTCCTTCTGCCCGCCGACCCGCCTGAACCTGCGGCGCTCGAGCGCTCCGAGCAGGCTCGCTTGGAGGCCGATCGGCAGCTCGCCGATCTCGTCGAGGAACACCGTGCCGCCCTCGGCGCGTTCGAACGCTCCGACGTGCTGCTTGTCGGCGCCGGTGAAGGCGCCCTTCTCGTGGCCGAAGAGCTCGCTCGCAACGAGCGCAGGGACGAGCGCGCCACAATCGACGACCTCGAAGGGCATCGACGTGCGTGGCCCGAGCATGTGGATCGCGCGTGCGAGGACTTCCTTGCCCGTCCCGGACTCGCCCTCGAGCAGCACGGGCGCCTGACTCGGCGCCGCGCGCTCGATTTGTGCCATGAGCCGCCGTGACGCGGGTGCTCGCCCGTAGAAGCCTGCGATCGCGTCCGCGTGATAAAGCGGCACCGTCGTTCCGCCGCCTTCGCGAAGGCGAAGCGAGCTCGTCCCCACACGTACGACCGTGCCGGGAGGGACGTATGCCCGCACCACACGCATCGGGCCGATGAAGGTGCCGTTGCTCGAGCCCGTGTCGACCACGAGAAACCCGCTCGGCGTGACGCTGACTTCGAGGTGATACCGCGAAACGTGGGGGTCGGTGAGGACGAGCTCATTGCCTTGAGGGGCGGTGCCGATCGATAGACTCTCCCCTTCGGCGGACGCCGACGCGCCTGAATCGAGGCCCTCCACGACGTCGACGACGATCGTGCGCACGGGAAAGGCTGCCAGCTCTTGCCGCCGTGTGGGCTCGTCGTTCGGCACAGGCGCCAATGTAGCATTCGACGGCGGGTGTCGGCTGGAGCCGACGCATGGAGGGCTTCTACCGACCGACGCGGCGGCAAACGAGCCAACTCCCGCGGTTATCCGAGGGGCATGGTGATTGCTCTACCTACCTCACGATGATGAACAAGATGACCGCGGCGTTGATGATCGCGTCGGTGATGGTGGGCGGCGCTGCCTGCTTCGTCTCCGGCCCGGTGACGAGCGACACCGGTGGCGATGCCGCATCGACCACGACGCTGACCTACTACCACGACATCCAACCCATCATCCAAGCCAAGTGCGTCGAGTGTCACAACCCGGATGGCATCGGCCCGATGCCCCTCGAGACGCCCCAAGACGTCATCTCGTACGCAACGCTCATCGCGAGCGACGTGTCCGCGCAAATCATGCCCCCTTGGCCGCCGGCCGATACGTGCAACACGTACCAGCGTGATCGATCGCTCACGACCGACCAGATCACGACCATCACCACGTGGGTGAATGGCGGCACACCGGTGGGGGATCCCTCCGACCAGGTGACCGCGCCGACGCCGACCGGAATGTCACGCGTCGACCTCACGCTCCAGATGCCCCAGGCATTCCAGCCGAACGAGTCGCCCGACGACTACCGCTGCTTCCTCATCCCGTGGACACCCACGACCGCGCAATACGTGACCGGTCTCGGCATGACCCCCGGTGATCCGCACATCGTCCACCACGCCATTGCGTACATCGCGACCGCCGATCAAATCCCGGCGTACCAACAGCTCGCCGCCGCTTCGAACGACGGTCAGCCTGGGTGGACGTGCTTCGGTGGGCCCGGCAGCATCGGCTCGCAGCAACAGTGGCTCGGGTTCTGGGTCCCGGGCTCTCTCGGCGCTGACTTTCCCACGAACACGGGGATCCTCGTCCAGCCGGGCTCGGCCATCGTGCTCCAGGTTCACTACAACACGAACAACGTCCAGCCGAACACGACGCCCGCGCCCGATCAGACGACCGTAAGCGTCGAGCTCGCTGACAGCGTCACGACGCCCGCCGCGCTGGTCGCCTTCTCCGACCCAACGTGGACGCAGGGGAACATGCCCATCCCCGCGGGCTCCGCAGACACCACCTACAACTACTCGGTCGACCCCACGCTCGGCATATCGAAGCTCTCCGTCGGCGTGCTGAGCGACAACGTGCCGCTCACCGTCTACGCAGCCGGGCTCCACATGCACACGCGCGGGAGCGTGACCAAGACGCTCATCAACCGCAAAAACGGCTCGAGCGACTGCATGCTCGACATCCCCGGGTGGAACTTCAGCTGGCAGGGCGCCTACACGTTCACGCAGCCGGAGATCATCAATCCCGGCGACAAGGTCTATCTCGAGTGCCACTGGAACAACACGGCCGCCAACCAGCCGTACATCAACGGCGTGCAGGTCGCGCCGACGAACCTCAACTGGGGTGAAACCACCGAGGAGGAGATGTGTCTCGGCGTCATGTACGTCTCGCAGTAGCGCTCGCGCTGTCCGTGGTCGTCGTCGTCGCGTGTAATCCCCACAACGAGGAGAGCGCGACGACGTCACCGGCGGAGGAGCTCGTCGCGAAGACGGAGTCCGGCGACCTCGGTCGCATCACGCCGGTGAAGCTCGTCGACCAAGACGGCCACGCCTTCGGTCAGGCCGAGCTCGGTGGCCACGTTTGGATCGGCGCGATGATGCTGACCTCGTGCACCATGATGTGTCCGCTGATGGCGGAGCGGATGGCGTACCTGCAGAAGCTCCTGCCCAGCCACGCTCCGTCGATCCGCCTGCTCTCAATCACCGTCGATCCCGAGAAGGACACACCGGACGTGCTCTTGGCGTACGGCAAGCGGTTCCATCGCGAGCCGGCCACATGGACGTTCGTGACAGGCGAGACCGCGCCGATCTTCGAGGCCGTCAACGCGGGCTACAGGCGCGCCCCTTCCGTGAAGGGCAACTTCGATCACGGCAACACGCTCGTGCTCGTCGGTCGTGACGGGCGCATCGAGGGCTATTACGGGAAGGACGACGGCGGCGTCGCGCGCATCTTTGCCGACGCCGACCGCCTCGCCCTTGCGTCATCGGAGAGCGCATCGCGCTGATGCGGAGGGTCTTATGGTCTTGCGTTCGATAGTCTGCTTCGTCATTCTTGGCTGTGCCGCGTGCTCGTCGTCACCGTGGCAATCGAGCGACGCCGGTGTTGATGGCGGCGCGACGACCGACGCGTCGCTCACGTTCGACACGAGCGTAGAGGGCTCGAGCGACCCGGGCGTAGCGTGCAGCAACGATCTCCATCAGGTGCTCGACGCCAATGGGGTCGTCGTGGCCACGTGTCCACCGTCTCAAGGGTGCGCGAACGGGACGTGTGTGAATGCTTGCACTGCAACGCAAGCGGCCAAGGGAAGCCTCGGGTGCGATTACGTCGTCGCGACGCCCTCGGTGTACGCGGCCGTGCGTCCGCCGTGCTTCGCGATGTTCGTCGCGAACGCGTGGGGAATCGACGCACCGATCATGGTCGAGCGCGCGGGTCAGAGCTACGACTTGACGGCGTTCGCGCGCATCGCGGCCGCCGGAATGCCGGAGACCTCGTGGGGCATGGTCCCGTCCACCGGCATCCCTCCGGGCCAAGTCGCCGTGCTCTTTCTTTCGCAAGATCCCATGTCGTCGATGAAGGCGATCACCGTCGCGGACATGCTGTGTCCAGTCGGTCCGGCCATCTCTCAGGCGTACGGGACCGCCATCACGGGATCGGGCGACGGCATCAACGTCACCGGTCGCGGTACAGCGTGGCACGTGACGACGACCATCCCCGTCACCGCCTACGACATCATCCCTTACGGTGGAGCGGGCTCATTCTTCCCGAGCGCGGAGCTCCTCGCACCGACGACCTCGTGGGGCACGAACTACCTCGCCGTCGTTCCGACCCGCGGCGGAGGTCACATGGCCACCGCCGGGGCTCCGCAGTGGGGTCAGCTCGTCGCGATGAGTGACGGCACGATGGTCTCGGTCTATCCGAACGTCGACTTGCCGAGCGGCACGGGCGTCGACCCCGCGCCCGCCAACACGACGACGACCTATACGCTGTCTGCTGGGGAGTACATCCAGTGGCAGGAATCGAACGACATGACCGGCACCATCATCCAGTCGAACCAGCCGGTGGCCTTCACGGGAGGGCAGGACTACGCGTGCTACACGAGCACGACGTCGGCGACGCCCGGGTGCGACTCGACGCACCAGCAGGTCCCGCCGATCTCCGCGCTCGGGAGCGAGTACGCGCTCGCCCCGTACACGACGAGGCGCAGTGATCTCCAGCCCGAGTCGATTCCGTATCGCTTCGTCGGCCTCGCGGACGGCACCACGCTCACGTACGACCCGCCGGTTCCGGTCGCGCCCGCGACGCTCGCCAAAGGTCAGACCGTCGACTTCGAGACCACGTCGGCGTTCGTCGTCACGAGCCAAGACGCGCTGCATCCGTTCTACGTCGCCCAGCTGATGACGGGGGCGACCGTCACGAGCGGGAGCCGGGCAGGGTGCTCGTCGAAGGCGCTCACGACGCAATTCCCGCCGACCTGCACGTGGGAAGTCGGCAAGTGCGCGCTCGGCGACGAAGAGTTCGTCAACACCATCGCGCCCGCGCAGTTCCTCTCGAGCTACGTCTTCTTCACCGACCCGAGCTACGCGACCACCAACCTCGTCTTCGTGCGCAAGAGGGGCTCGGGCGGCTTCGCGGACGTCACGCTCGACTGCGCGGGAACGCTCACGGGTTGGACGCCGATTGGATTCGGCGACAACTACGAGATGACGAACATCGATCTCGCGCGGAGCGGCATGGGCAACGGCGCGTGCAACAACGGGCCGCACACCGCGTCGAGCAACCTGGCCTTCGGCGTCGTCGTCTGGGGCTTGGACTTCTGCTCCTCGTACGCGTACCCCGCTGGCGGCAACACGGGGGTCATCAACCCGATCGTCATCAGCCCCCCAAACTAAGAATAGAAAAGCCGCCAAGACGCCAAGACGCCAGGAGAGAAGAATTGGGGCTGCCCCATCTTGTTCTTCTGGCGTCTTGGCGTCTTGGCGGCTCATATGGTGGGGATGCGGGAGGTGTTCTTCGTGATTGGGCGCAGGGGGGCGGTGCTTTGGTCGGATGCGGGGGAGTCGGCGGCGGCGTTGCCCGATCGGCGCGAACGGTGGGATGTCATCTGGCGGCTGCGCGACGAGATCGAGGAGCTAGCCCACAGCCACCCGGCGGGGCCGCTCGGGTTTTCGCTCGAGGACGAGACGACGATGCAGGCGCTCGCCGCAGGGCTTGGCCGCGATCTGTGCTTCTCCGTCGTGGCACCGAACGGGACCATCCGGCGGCTGATGCCGAGTCAGACCGGTGGTGACGTGCACGTCGGGTTGTCAGACGAACCTTGGTGGGCGAGCCTTCTCAGGCGCGCCTCTGGAATGAGTCACGACAAGGGAGACGAATCATGGCGGTCTTGAACATCACGTACAACGGCCTCTCGGCGGATTACCCGCTCGACGTGCAGGTCGCGTTGAGCGACACAGACGTCAAGCGCATCGCGGTCGAGGTCGTGCGCGCGGGCGGCTTGCGTGGCCTCCAGGTTCCCAACTTGCCGGACGCCGCGTTCGACAACTTCGTCGTCGACCGCTTCGATGCGGGCGAGCGCATCTACTTGCGCCCGAAGGTCCCCTTCGGCTCTGACGACTGATGCGCATCGTCTTTTGCGGTGTGGGCGCGCTGGGTTCTACCGCGGTCTGGTTCTGCCGGAACGTGGAGGCCCAGCTCGCCTTCATCGATTTCGATCGTGTCGAGTCGAAGAACGTGATGGCGCAGGCCTTCGTCAAGGCATCCATCGGCAAGAACAAGGCGGACGCGCTGAAGGCCCAGCTCCTCACGTTCTTCGGCGTGAAGGCGGAGGCGTTCGGCGTGCGCGTCACCGAGACGAACGTCGAAGCGCTCTGCGCGAGCGCAAACCTCATCGTCGACGCCTTCGACAACCTGAAGAGTCGCCGTGTGCTCAGCGACTTCGCGCGGTCGTCGCACAAGCCGCTCGTTCACGCGGCGTTGTCGGCTGACGGCACCTTCGGCATCGTCCGCTGGGACGAGCGCTTCACTCCCGACGCGGAGGACAAGGAGGGAGCCGCCACCTGTGAAGGAGGCGAGCACCTCCCGCTCATCGGTGTGCTGGGAAGCTCCCTCGCCCGGGTGATTCAAGACTTCATCAAAGACGGTACGCGCCGCGACGTCATGGTCAGCCTGCGCAGCGTCACGACCACATGAGCAACTAGACGGCTTGGGTCTCCAACCAGGTCATCGCTTCATCGGGATCGGTGAACGCCTGCACCGTGACGCCTTGAGCGGCGTACGTCTCGATCCACCGCTTCATGTTCATCTGCCCGAGCACCTTCTCGGGCATCACGACGGCCCACGCCTTCCAGCCGGCTGCCATCACGCGCGGAGCCCAGTCGTTGAGCGCCCATTCCGCGTCGGAGGGCTTGAGCGGGCCGTTGCCGCGATCGTCCGAGAGCCATTTTTTGGCGCCGCGCTTGCGAAAGATCTCGAGACCCTTCTCCAGCACGTTACGAAAGGTGTCGCCGTGGACGAACTGGTGAAGCTCGTGGTGCACGATCTTGGTGTGCGGGTGATACTGGAGGGAGACGGCGGGTGTGTCGATGAGGATTTCGGCGTCTTTCATTCCCGCCCATCGTACCACGCGGCCTAAAGATTCTGGTGCGCGTACAGAATGGTGCTCGGGTAGCCGTTGATGTCCTGCACGTAGAACTCGATGAACTTGGCTTGCTTGGAGATGCCGACGTCGACCGCGTCCTTCAGGATGCTCTCGGGGCACGTGCCCGCCTCGACCTGGATCGAGCCCGCCATCTGGCACTGGGGATCGCCGTAGACATAGAAGGCAGTCTGGTAGCCGGTCGTGAAGCCGCTCGTGGCAGCCGCTGCGACCTCCGAGGCGCCGCCGCCGGTCGCGTTGAGGCCGTTGCTCTGCACGACGAAGCCGGGGAAGTTCGTTTCGCCGTACGCGACGAGCGTCGTGTGCAGGCTCGGCTTCGAGTCGTCGGGCCACGCCGTGCCGACCTGATAGTCGAGCCTCTTGTCGGGGAGCTTTTGATGAAAGTGGTCGGCGATTTGGGTCCACGCGCTCTGCACGGCGCCGAGGCTGTAGCCGTTCGCCAGCCATAGCGTCGTGTCATCGGGTTTGGTGCAGGTGCCCGCCGAGCATGCCGAGCCACCCGTGCACGCGTGGGTTTGCGCCGGCGCGCTCGGGAGATCGGTCTCTTCGGTCTCGCCGTTGATGCCCGTGATCTTGACGACGTTGACCGCGGCGTAGCGCGTCGGGACGAGCGCGAGGTCGGCGGCGAGCTGATCGATGAGGTTCATCCACGCCGTGAGAAACGTCGTCGTGTACGGAATCGGGAGGTCGACGCCGTTGCACTGGGTCGAGTCGTAGTCCGGAATGATGATGAAGGAGAGGCACGCCCCGGCCTGCGCGCAAAACCAAGCCGGTGTGACCGACCCCGCGCCGATGGCGACGGAGACCTCCTTGCCTGCGTCTGCCGCGAGATCGACGTCGGTGTTGAGCGTGGCGAACGTGTAGGTGCCTTCGCTCATCTCCATGTCCGCCCACTTCTTCGAGACGTACACTCCGTCGAGCCCGTTGACGGCGAGGGCCGCGGTCTGTGGCGCTCCCGAGAGCGGCTCACCAAAGCTGACCAGATAGCTTCCGTGCGGAGCTGCTGACAGCCCCGCGTCCCCGGGCGTGACGACGTCCCCCTCTGCGGGAGCGTCGCTCATGGCGGCGTCCGGCGGCGTGGAGCTCTCGACGGGCGCGTCGACGCCGGAGTCGTCGGCCTGTGGGCTCGAGGTGCCGCACGAGGCCACGAGGATGGCAAACGCGTAGCGGGTGAGTGATGTACGGCTCATGGGACGTAGAGGGCCATGATTTCCGTCGCCGACAGCGCCCGGCTGTAGATCCGAACCTCGTCGAGCGCGCCGTCGAAGAACGTGATCGACGCGTTGTCACCCCGGCATCCAATGCGCAAGTCGGCGTTGGACATCACGGTGGCGGCGGGGCTGGCCTTGGTCATGTCGAGCGCGCCGTTGATGTAGATGGAGTCGTGCGTGGTCGGGTCGAACACCATCGTCACGTACGTCCACACTCCGATCTGCAGCATCGCGTTGCTGCCGAACTGATCCAACCCCGCGTCCCCGATGCCGCCGAGGGTGAAGCCGTAGTCGGTCGCCTGCGACGACACGCGCCAACCCTCCGTGTTGAGGTTGTAGGACTTGGCGACGATGAATCCCGGATCGTCCACCGGCGGAGCCTTGTCGACACGCACCCACGCCGTCACGGTGAGCGCGCCGGTGATGTTGGGGAAGGTCGGCACATCGATGCAACCCGTTCCCCCGTCTGCGGACGACACGACCAGCGCCGAACCGTCCAAGCCGGTCGTCCACGCACCGGCGTCGTTGACCATCATGCCGTTGCGTCCATGGGGGGAGCAGTCCGCAGCGAGGGTCCCCGTTCCCTCGTTGAGACGGTAGTAGGCCTCGAGCGTCGGATCGCTCGCGTTCGGGCAATTCAGTGGTCCCGCATCCCCATCGGTCGCGGCGTCTCCCAGGTTGCCCCCATCCGTGTTTCCAATCGCGCTGAACCCCTCGAGGCTCGGAAAGAGGCACCCGGCGACGAGGCACGCTACGAGCGCAATCCAAGCTGCTTCGCGAGCGGACACCATGGGATAAGACCATTCTTCACGCGCTGTCGCGAGGTTGCGATTGCTATTTTCGGTCATGGCACCACGGGTCAGAGGCACTCGGGCTTGACCCGACGAATGCCGGTCGGGTCTTCGTAGTAGAGCTTGTCGCACTTCGGATGTGTGCTCGCGGCCGGCGGCACACGCTTGACCGGGCCCGAGGGCAAGCGGGTGACTGGCAGAGCGATGGCGGAGGCGACGACGCTCGGTGTGAGCTCGGTCACGACGACCGAGGCCAATGGCGGCGGGGGACTGGCGGATGCGCTCATGGGCGGCGGGGTTGGCAATGCGCCAACGCTCGGTGCGCGGTGCCGCGAGAGCACGAGAATGCTCACGCCGACGGCGACGACGACACCTGCCGCAAGCACCCACCACCGAGAATGCGAGGGTGTGTGCACCGGCCGTGTCGACATCGACCCGACGCCCGTGCCGTCGTCCGGGGGCCTCTCCATCGCTCCGGAGGCGCGAGGCCTCGGCACGGCGGCGATGGGCGCTCCCGTCATCGTCACGGGCTCGCCTGGCGAGGGTATCGCCTCCGCTTCGTCGTCCGTCTCGCTCGCACCTTCGATGGCGGCGACTGCCTCGGCGAGATCGTGCAAGGGCTCCCTGGCGATCGCCTGAAGCCATGAGGCGAGCGCAGATGACGTCCCCGCGAGGCCCGTCGCCTCGAGCGCATGCGCCATCGCCTCTGCCGACTCGAACCGCGCCCCGACGTCGCGCGCGAGCGCTTTCATCACGATGTCGTCGAGCACCGTGGGGCATCGCGCGGCGATCCGGCTCGGCGGCGTGATCACGCCCTCGAGAACCTTCGCGATGATCCCGACGTCGCTCGATCCGCTGAAGAGCGCGGTCCCCGTCAGCATCTCCCAGAGCACGACGCCCGCCGCGTACACGTCCGTGCGGGGGGAAGGCTCGAGCTCGCTGATCTGCTCGGGCGCCATGTACCGGGGTTTGCCTTTGACCTGACCTTCGCGCGTCGTCTGCAACCGTGTCGTGGCCTTGGCGATGCCGAAATCGGTGAGCCTCGCGAGACCATCGGTGCCGAGCAGCACGTTCTGCGGCGACACGTCACGATGCACGAGGGCGAGTGGGTGGCGATTCTCGTCAACGGCGACGTGTGCGGCGTGGAGGCCGTGCAGCACGTCGATCGCCACGCGAAGCACGACGCCGAGCGGGACGAGATCGGGCTTGGCCGTGAGACGCAGCGCTTGTGCGAGCGTGATGCCGTGGATGTACTCCATGACGAGCAGCAGCTCCGACCCCTCGTGCACGACATCGAGCATCGACACGACGTTCGGGTGGCGCACGCGCGACGCGAGCCGCGCCTCGTCCATGAACATGATCGCGAAGTCCGCGTCCTTCGCGTAGTGCGGATGCGGGCGCTTGACGGCGACGACGCGCACGAACCCCATCGACCCGTCGAGGCGGCCGAAATGCACCGTGGCCATCCCGCCCGACGCGATCTCGCCGTAGATGCGATATCGCCCAACGCGAAAAGGCGCGGCCATCCACAAAGGATACCATGCGTCATGGACTCCGAGCTTCGATCGCCGACGGTCACCGTGACCGTCGATGCCATTCGCGTTCCCAAAGTCGAGATCGTCATCACCGAGCCGAGCGGCGCGACCAAGAATGCGGTCCTCGCTCTCGCGCCCATCGTGCTCGGCACGCAAGGCGACATCGTCACGTCGGACCCGAAGGTCTCGCGGCGCCACTGCTCGATCACGCTCACCGAGCGGGGCGTCGTCGTCGAGGATCTCGGCAGCAAGAACGGCACCTTCTTGTCGGGCATTCGCATCGAACGCGCCGTCGTGCCGGAGGACACGGCGTTCTTCATCGGTGACACGCACGTGCTCGTCACCGCGGAGTCCGCGTCGGAAGAGATCCCGCTGTCACGAACGCCACGATTCGGTGACGCCATCGGTGGGAGCGTGGCGATGCGGGCGCTCTTCGCGAAGCTCGAGCGCATCGCGACGACGTCGGAGACGGTGCTCCTGATTGGAGAGTCGGGCACGGGCAAGGAGCTCCTCGCGCGGGCGATCCACGATGCGAGCGAGCGACGCGATGCCCCGTTCGTGATCTTCGATTGCGGAGCGGTGGCCCCTGCGCTCGTCGAGTCCGAGCTCTTCGGGCACGTGCGCGGCGCGTTCACGGGCGCACAGAGCGACCGGCGAGGCGTCTTCTCGGAAGCTGGGAGCGGCACGCTCGTGCTGGACGAGATCGGCGAGCTGCCGCTCGACTTGCAGCCCAAGCTGCTGCGCGCGCTCGAGTCTCGCCAGTTCCGCGCGCTCGGGTCGAATCGCGTCGAGACCGTAGGCGCGCGCGTCGTCGGGGGCACCCACCGCGACTTGAAGCAGATGGTGCAAGCGAACACGTTTCGCGCGGACTTGTACTTCAGGCTCGCCGTATTCGAGGCACGCGTGCCGCCGCTCCGCGAGCGACGCGACGACATCGAGTTGCTCGCCGATCGCCTGCTCACGACGCTCACGCCGCCCCGCACCCTCCGCGAGCTCGGCACCGGCGTGGCGGCCATGCTCCTCGCTCACGACTGGCCAGGCAACGTGCGCGAGCTGCGCAACACGCTCATGCGCCTCGCGCTCTTCCCGGAGCTCGGTGCACGAGCGTTCGAAAACGTCGCCCAGGGTCCGAGCGGGCTCGACACCCTCATGCACCTGCCGCTCCGCGATGCGCGCGAGGAGGCGATCACGCAGTTCGAACGCCACTATCTGCGTGCCAAGCTCGCCGAGAACGACGGTAACGTCGCGCAGACCGCCGAAGCGATCGGCGTCTCCCGCCAGCTCGTCTACCGCCTCATCGAGCGTCACGGCCTCGGCTAGTCACTGGAACGGAAGCGAGACGGCAACCGAGGACGCGGCCCGTCCACCGAAGGGCCAGACAGCGACGGCGATGGTGAACGTCGTTGCGCCAGCGATGGCGAGACCCGTCGCCACCCACCACATGGTGGCGATCGTGTCGACATCGCCCTGGGAGCAATCGGGCACCTTGCCGCAGCCGTTGAGCAAGCTCGTGCGCCACACGTGGCCCGCAACCGTGAGGGCGCCCGCCGTCCCGAGCGCGACGAGGCCCAGCGTTCCGAGCACGATCGAGGCCGTTCGAGAGCGGCGTGGAGGGACGGCAACGAGGGTGCGCTCGAGCGCGACGCGAACGATGCGATCACGGTCCGCGCCGTGGATGACCACGGTCTGGTCCCTCGGCGTGTGGCCGCTGGCCTCCACATGAACGCCGTGAGATCCGGGCACGAGCGTGATCGCAACGTTCGGTTCGACCGCGCGCCCATCGATGGTCACCCACGCATCGGCAATGGCGGTGCCCGACGCGTCAACGACCTCGACCCGAGCGGAAGGCATCAGCGCCTCGATTTCGCCGCGCCACTTCAGGCAGTCGCGCTTCAGGCCCTCCGGGCACGTCGCCGCGCAGACGTGCGCTTGATCCAGAGCCTCGGACAGCTTGTCGTCGCGGCGTAGCGATTGGACGAGCTCGTAGCTCGCGGCGCAGCGCACCTTGTCCGCTTCGTCGGCGTGCGCGCCTTTGGCCAGCGTCAGTGCAGCCAAGAGCACCGCCGCGACGCGCTTCATGCCGAGCCATCTTACACGAGTGCCTACTGCGGGTCCTCGGCGAGCTCGCTCGCGTAGTGCTCGAGGGCGCTCGTGCTGATGAGGTTTTCGTAGCCACCGGGAAGCTCGACCGCGTTCGCGCCCTCGCCCACCGCCCATTGCAGCACGGTCGGGAGATCGCCGACCTTGGCGGACGTCGCGGTCTGGAAGTGGATCCACGGCCCCTCTGCCTTCATGGCCGCATACATCTGGTCGTAGCTCCCACCGAGGCTCGACTGCCGAATGCTGTTGTTCTCGAGCGTGCAGCGCTCGCCGAGCACGGAGCGGCAATCGGACATCATGCTCTCCGTGAACGCCTCGTCTTGGCCGACCGTTCCGTCTTGCGCGATCGTCTCGTAGGGGTTGAACGAGAGCGACGAGTGCGTGTGCTTCCACACGTCGTGTGCCGTGATCTGGTCCTCTTGGCACTGCTCGTCGGCGGCGACCGTGTAGTGTGCGGCGAGCAGCGCCTGCACGGTGGCCGCGGACGAGATGTCGCGGATGAACGGCTCGGAGTAGATGGTGGTGCAGCGCGCGATCGTGACGTCGGCGATGGCGGCGTTGCCGTCGTAAGCCGCTGCGAGCTTCGTTTGAAGGTCGGCGTAAGCGTCGCGGAATTGCGACGTCCACCAGCGACCGACGAGGCCCGTGGCACCGTCCGTCGGGTCCGTCACCTGGACGGGATCGCCGCCGAGGTGCTGCACCCACGCCGGCTCACCGAGCGCTCCAGCGCCCGAGCTCGACTTTTCGAAGCGGATCTTGAGTCGCATCCCAGTCCGCTGCGCGACGGCGGTGAGCGCGTCGTCGATCGGGTTCGGGTGAACGATGGCCCCTCCCTCGTTCGGCTGAAGGTCCGACCAGCCGACATTGACGACCCAGCCAGCGAGGATCCCGTCGTAGGCCGACGAGGGCTCCGACTGGCGGTCGATGAGCCCGGCGATGTCGGGCTTTAGCGAGCCCTTCGACGACAAAGCGGTCGCCGACGAGCCGTCGCTCGAGGCACAACCGGCACCGACCACCGTCACCAACACCAGCGCGCTCGATTTGAACAAGTCCATCGTCGACCTCCGATACAGCTCGATGAGCAAGTCCGAGGCCACGCCCGATTCCCGCGTTTCCGTGCATTTGGACGCCGTGCTCTGTCTACGCGCAGTTGACAACGTCTACAGCGGATGGACATCGGAGTCCGTGACCCGATGTACAATTGGACCCATGCCGAAGTGGTCGGTCGTCCTGACCCTCGCCGGGCTCGCCGCCTCCGGCGCCGCGGCGTCACGATGCTCGCTCGCAGGGCTCGTCGCCGACGCGTCGAGCGACGCCGACGCATCGAACGAGGCGGCGCCGTGCCCATACGAGGTCGACGCGGGCTGCTGTCCGACGACGTGCTCGGGCTCCTGTTACGTCGAGCCCAGCAGCACGTCATGCGCACTCCAAGCGTCGGGCGTGAGCGTCGGGTGCAAGTCGATGAACGACTGCGACGGTGGTGACGTCTGCTGCGCGGAAGCCGCAGTGAGCGGCACTTGCCCACACACACTCATGCCCAAGGACGACGCCGGTGTGTTGTCGTTCTGCGTCAACGGGTGCGTGCAAGGAACGGTCAAGCTGTGCGCCACGACGAGCGATTGCGACGGCCCCCACACGTGCGCCCGCGCAGCCGTCCTCGGGAACCCAAACGCGATCGTCGGCTTCTGCTATTGAGGTTTTTGGGGCTTGATGATCGCGTTCTCGAGGAGCGTCGCGATGTGATCGAGCGCGCGTAGCTCCATCGCCGTGTAAACGCCTGGCTCGGGGTTGGTCTCGTCGATGGCAGGCGCGCTGAGCCCATCGTGCGACGCCGTGTACTGAAGCGGTAGCTGCCTCGGCGGAGGAACCTCGAGGCGCGTGCGCAACGGCGCACTGCCATCCGGTAGCGTGAAGGTCGATTCGCCGCTCACGTTGATGCCCGCAAAAGCCCGCTTGAGCGCGACGTTCGCATACGCGACGCCCAGCCATCCAAACCGGTATCGAATGGTGACGAGCGGATCCTTCGTGGCGAGCGCAGCTTGGGATGCGTCGTCGACCGCGGGTCCGAGCTTCACTGCGATCAGATCGGGCGAGAAGATGCGCTTCATCGACTTGTCGAACGCAAGCGCGACGTCGGCATCCTTGGGTTGAGCGGCGTCCGGATCGAAGTACTTCGTGACCTGCTTCGGCCCGAACGCGCGATTGCTCGGCGCGCCGGCCAGCAGCTTGTCAGCTTGCGCGAGCGCGGGTGACACCTCCCGCCGAAAGACGACGGTGACGCTCGTCCCGTGAGCCTCGAGATATTTGGCGAGTCGCGGCACGAACGCCAAGAGCTGAGCGTCGTCGCTTGCGGCCATCGTCTTGAACCGCGCGACGGCGCTCGTGTAGAGCTCGTGCTTCGCCGCCGAGAGCTCGGCGGTCAAGTGGTGATTGGGGTACGCCTTCTCGAACGCGGCCAGGGATGCGAGCGACGCGCCCTTCTTCGCCTTGTCGAGCTCACGAAGGAGCGCGTCGCGTAGCGCAGCCTGCGCTTCACCGTCGATCGCGCTGGCCGGATGCGCGGCGATGAAAGCCTGAATCGCTTCCACCGTCTGGGGCGCCTTGGCCCTCTCGAGCTCGGCGTGCGGCAAAAGTGTGCTCGAGACCTCGTCCACGTGGCGCTTGCCAACGTTCAGATAGGATTGAAAGGCCTCGGGCGTGCTCGCGGCAACCGCCTTCTTCAACATGGCGTCGTCGCTCGACTTGTTGTGCACGAACCAGAGCAGCGGGCCAAAAGCGGCGGCACATCCCAGGGCGAACGCCCAATCGAACCTGCGCCAAGCGGGAGAGCGGTCGACGAGCGGGGTCGTCGGCCCGATGGGGCTCGTCCATCCGCGCTTCGCCTCGTAAAAGGGATCCAGTGTCGTGAGCTCGCTGTCATCGCTCGTCGCGAGGGCGTGCTTCACTTGTTCCTGAGCGTTGTCGATGCCCGCGTTGAGTGCCTCCGCTTCGTGAACGTCACCCGCTGGAAACGCGAACGATCCTCCACCGCGAAAGGAGAGCCGAAGCACGCCTCCCGCCGTCGCCTTGCCGACGTTCGCGAGGTCCGTCATGGCAAAGATACGGAGGACCTTGGCACGCGCATCGACGAGGCACATCGGGAACACATAGACGCCGGGCTTGTAAGGAAGCAGCTTTCCCGCGCGCCACGATCCGATCGCGCGCAAGGCCGCATAGGGTGCGGTGAAGAGGAGCGCGCAGTAGACGGCGATGAAGCGTACGCCGTGCACGGCGAGGGGAGCCCCGAGCACCCCGAATCGAACGACGTAGACGATGGCGAGAGCGACAGCCGCGACGACCGACATCGCCACCCATCGGATGGCACGCCCGCCGTCCCCCGTGGCCTGCATGATCGGTGCGGGGGGGGCTTTCCCCTTGGCGCTCGCGAGGAACCGCTCCTGTTTCTCGCGAGGGAGCTTGTAGAAGTCGATCCTCCTCACCGTTCCCCGTTTTCCGAGGGCCACTCTATCATGCTCGCGTGATGGTTCGCGTTTGGCGGTTCCTCGGCTTGGCCGCCTTCGTGGCGTGTCGTCACGATGCGCCACCCATGGTCGACGCCGCCCCGCCGATCGCGTCGGCATCGGCATCGGCGTCAGCCGACATGGTGAGCCACGCATCGCCCACGAGCGATGCGGGCGATACCGTGGGCGTCCCAGCGTCCGTCACGGGCGTGCTCGATGGGGAGGCGCTGCGAGCCAAGCATCGGGCCCGTCTCGCCCAAGACGACAGCCCGGTGACGATCCTCACCGGCACCTCCGCTCGGGATCTCGGCCAGCGCATTTGCGAGGCCAAGGTTCCTCATGTCCCCGCAGACACGCCCATCTTGCTCAAGCCGAACATCGGCGGCTTCGACTGGTTCAAGGACCCGAGCAAGAACGACGGTGACGACGGCGTGCACGGCCGCACCACCGATCCCGAGTTCGTGCGCGGCGTCGTCCGGTGCCTGAAGGCGAGGGGGCATGGGCACATCACCATTGCCGAAGGATGGGGCGCCCATCACGCCGATTGGGTGAAGCTCGTGAGCGTCTCTGGCTACGAGGCGATGGCTCGCGAAGAGGGCGTGCCGCTCGTCGCGATGGACGACGATGGTGTGTTCGACGTCGAGGGTGACAAGCCGGGGTCGATGCTTCGCGTCTCCGGCATGGACAAAACGACCGTACCCACGTTGCTGTCGCCGAAGCTCCTCGCCGATGCGCTCACCCGCGGGATGTTCATCTCGTTGCCGAAGATCAAGATGCATCGGTTCGCGGTGTTCTCGCTCGCCATCAAGGGGACGCAAGGGACGATCGCGCTCTCCGATGCGACGCCAGCGTTCCGCCAGAAGTGGCGCATGCACCGGGAGCTCAACCCCTACTTGGATGCCCGCGGAAGGAATGCTCCCGAGGATCGCGCGGCGTACGTCAAGGCGCTCGAGACGTTCGCGGATCGCATCGCCGACGTGCTCGAGGTGAACACGCCCGACGTGGTGCTCGCGGAGGGGGCGCCCATCATGGAGGGAGACGGCTTCCAAAAGCTCTACCCGCTGCACGTTCGCGTCGCAGTCGGTGGGACGCACGTCGTTCGCGTCGATCGCGTCGGTGCTGAGCTCCTCGGCGCGTTCGGTCGCGCGGAGCTCGGACGAGAGCTCGGCGGGCATACGACGTCGCCGCTGCTCGAAGCCGCCGCGAAGCGCTTGGGCGTCGACCTCTCGGTGCGCCCCAAGATCGACGGCGACGGTGCGACGTTGCTCGACTCGCCCCGTCCGTTCCACTTCGTCGCGATGGCTCCATTTTCGATCGACGTCGACCCGCCACGTCCCACCGTGCACGCCGTGTCGCTCGGTACCGACGTGATCCACATCGACGGTCGAGGAGACGAACCGGCGTGGGGACGCGCCACGCCTACGTCGTGGAGCACCGATTTCCGCGCAGCGCCCACGGCAGTCACGACACGGGCGCGGTTCGTTTGGGCGCAGGCCGCCCTCTATGCACTGTTCGAGCTCGACCAGGCGGGCCTGAACGTCGACGTCTCACGGCCGACCAACGTCGAGCGCTCGCGCCTTTACGAGGAAGACTGCGTCGAGATGTTCCTCGCACCCAAGGGCAAGTACGCACGCAGCTACGACGAGATCGAGCTCGGACCGCGCGGGCACTTCTTCGACGTGAAGATCGACCGCTTCGCGCACGACGCGGCGCACGCCGGCGACGTGTCATGGTCGAGCGGCGTCGAGGTGAAGACGGTCGTGGATGCAGCCACGCGGCACGCGGTCATCGAAGCCCGCATCCCCACGGCCGAGATCGTAGCCGCACTCAAGCCTGGCGCGGAGATCCCACTCGGCCTCTTTCGCATGGAGGGCGCGCAGAAGCGGATGTATCTCGCGTGGAGCCCGCCGAACACGGCCACTCCCGACTTTCACGTCTTCGACGCGTTCGGCAAGCTGGTGATGGATCGCTGAATCGCTGGGCAGCACAGAGGTGGTGGCGCATGTCAGTTTCCGATGCGTGTCCAGAGCCGCTCACACGCGTAGCGGTCTGAGTCGGCGATGCACAGCTTCGAGACGGTGGAGTCGTTCATGCGAATGACGATGTCGGGACCGCCGGTGCAGACGCCATGAGCTTCTGACTCCACCATTTGCATGGAGCATTTCGCGGCCTCGGCAAGGCTCACGAGCCGCTTGAAGTCGGCTGAGGGCGCAGTCGTGGTGGCCTGCCATCCGAGCGTCCCATCGGGGTTGTGGACGGACTCGCCAGTTACCGGGCTCGGTGGCTCTGGAGGAGGCAGGTCGCTCGCGTACGTGATGGGCCGCTCGAGCTCGATGGCTCCGATGGGGCCACCGTGCCTGCCCATGAACACGAGCCTATTGCCCTGGCGCTCGGGGCAGCTTACGAGCGCCGCTGCCGTCGCGATCGTCCAAACGATGTGCGGGGCCTTCGCGGGCATGGTCGCGTGTGGTCAATTCCTACCCTATTCGCTGCGGCGACCCATCCGTGATCTTGTTGGAATCGAGCGTGGTCGTATTCGACGAGCGTGTTCCTACTTGCAACGTCGTCGGCTCATCTACGCCTACATCGGTGTTATTCGCGACACCCGCGCGGCGCGACTGGATGGTAGACCTCAGCGCAGCCCCAGCCACGGTGTGAGAACAGGAGGACCTGCAGCGACGTCCGCAAAAGTGTAAGCGATGTGCTGTCCTGCACCTACGTCGTGGTCGAACAACATCCGACTGACGTAGGAGCGTCCGACGACGTGGGAGAACGTCCGACTGACGTAGGAGAGCGTCCGACTGACGTAGGAGAGCGTCCGACCGGCGTGGGAGAGCGTCCGACTGACGTGGGAGAGCGTCCGACTGACGTAGGAGAGCGTCCGACTGACGTGGGAGAACGTCCGACCGACGTAGGAGAACGTCCGACCGACGTGGGAGAGCGTCCGACTGACGTAGGAGAACGTCCGACCGACGTAGGAGAACGTCCGACTGACGTGGGAGAACGTCCGACTGACGTGGGAGAACGTCCGACCGACGTGGGAGAA
>Ga0302326_10006890_pt1 | contig 25389 bp, 16 predicted proteins | sample Palsa_T0_3_FD_202264 | JGI IMG/M metagenome (GOLD analysis project Ga0302326, IMG submission 202264) | Peat permafrost microbial communities from Stordalen Mire near Abisko, Sweden - Palsa_T0_3 | ecosystem: Environmental > Terrestrial > Soil > Palsa > Peat permafrost | place: Sweden: Abisko... | reverse complement strand
CGCTGGATTCGGCCACTCCGGCCGAGCGCATGCATTTCATTCTTAACGACGCGAAGGCGGCTTTGCTGTTGACAGACGGCGGACGGGCGGCGGGGATTTCGGGTTGTGGCTGCCCGGTCGTTGTAATGAAGGACACCGGCGCGATCAACGGAAATGAGCAGCACCTCGAATTTATTGAGCCGTCACCGGACGACCTCGCATACGTTATCTACACCTCCGGTTCGACGGGGCGGCCCAAGGGCGTTGAGATTACGCATGCAAATCTGCTGAACCTGATCGACTGGCACCAGGCGGCGTTCGCGGTGACGGCAGCCGATCGTGCGAGCCAGGTGGCGGGACTGGGATTTGATGCCGCCGGCTGGGAAATCTGGCCGCATCTGACGGCCGGGGCCAGCGTGCACATGGCGGATGAAGCGACGCGCCGCTCGCCGCAGGCGCTGCGGGACTGGCTGGTGGCGGAAAAGATTACCGTCAGTTTCGCCCCCACGGTGCTGGCGGAGCAGTTGCTCCATTCGGAATGGCCGGCGGAAACCTCGCTGCGAATTTTGCTGACGGGTGCTGATACGCTGCACCGCCGGCCGCGCGCGGGGTTGGCGTTTACGCTGGTGAATAACTACGGGCCGACCGAATGCACGGTGGTCGCCACGTCCGGGGCGGTGAAAGCTGAATCTGTCGCCGAAGGCGCGCCATCCATCGGCCAGCCGATCGCCAACACCACGGCTTTTATCCTCGACGAAAATCTTTTGCCGGTTCCCAATGGCCAGCCTGGTGAGCTGTGCCTGGCGGGCGCGCTCGTGGGGCGCGGGTATCGGAACAACCCGGCGATGACGGCCAGCCGGTTCGTCATGTACACGCCACCGTCGGGACCTGCCGTGCGGATCTACCGCACGGGCGATCGCGTTCGCCTCACCGACACTGGCGAGATCGCCTTCCTGGGCCGGCTCGACGACCAGGTGAAAATCCGCGGCTATCGCATCGAGCTGGGGGAGATCATTTCTTCGCTGGACCGCTTCCTCGAGCTCGAAGCCAGCGCGGTGATCGCCCGCGACGAAGCCGGCACGGGGCCGGAACTGGTGGCTTACGTTGTGCTCGCTCCCGGGGCGAAGGTTACCAGCGTCGATCTGCGGGAATTTCTCGCTGCTCGTCTGCCCGATTACATGATCCCGTCGAAATTCGTGGCCATGCCTGCCTTGCCGATGACCGCCAACGGAAAGCTCGACAAAGCGGCGCTTCCGGCGCCGAACCTCCAGAACCTTTTGCCGGGGGGAAAAGCGCCCGCTGCCCAGCCCTCGTCCGGGTCGGCCATCGAAGAGCGGCTTGCCGCCCTGGTGATATCTCTGCTCGGCGACGTGTCCTGCGGGCGGGAAGACAATTTCTTCATGGCCGGCGGGCACTCGATGCTGGGCGTTCAGCTTGTGGCTCGCATTCGGGACACGTTTGGCGTTAAACTGCATATGCGGCAAGTGTTCGGCGCGCCCACCATCGTCGCCCTGAGCGCGGAAGTGGAAAAAATGCTTGCCGCGGCTGCTGGCAAAGCCGAGTGAAAGGATGGGTAGTTCATGGAGCAATCTACCTCATCGGCCTCAGGGTCGCAGTCTAAGCCTGCCGAGGCCCCGCTAAGCCTCTACCACCTCCTGGACCAGGAGGTGCTTGCCGATCCCTACCCGCTTTATCATCGGCTCCGCCAGCACGACCCGGTTTATTGGGATCCGTATATCCATGCATGGATTGTCACCGGTTATGACGCTGTCGTGTCGGTTTTGCAGCGATTCTCTGCGGCACGTACGCCATCACCGCAGTTCTTCGAAATCCTCGGCGCGCCTGAAGTCGCGCCCGTCGCCAAGGTGATGGTCAAGCAGATGCTGTTTATGGATCCCCCCGGACACACGCGGCTGCGTAAGCTTGCGGGGCTTTTTTTCAGCCCGGCGCGGGTGCGACTGCTGCACGATCACGTACAGAGGATCGCCACTCGGCTGCTGGATGACGTGATTGCCCGGGGAACGGGCAGGATCGAATTGCTTTCCGAATTCGCCGAGCTTCTGCCGGCGATTGTTACTACGGAAATGATCGGCCTTCCCAGCCAAGACCACGTGAAGCTGAAAGTCTGGTCGGAAACGTTCGCCGAGATTCTCGGGAATTTCCAGCATCATCCCGACCGCCTGAGCGAAGTGCTTCGCGCCATCGAAGGATTCAGAGACTATTTCCAGGCCGCCATGGAAGAGCAGCGGCGCCATCCGCGCGAGGGATTGCTGCAGGCGTTTATGACGGCCGAAGTTGACGGCGACCGGTTGACGGATGACGAGATCGTCGCCAACTGTATTATCACGGTCGTCGGAGGGTCGGAGACCTCGACAAATCTGATTACCAGCGGAATCCTGACGCTCATCCACCGCCCCGAGCAGTTTCACCGGCTGAAGACAGAGCCGAACATTATGCCGGCGGCGCTGGAGGAATTGCTGCGATTTGAAAGCCCCGTCCAGCATACGGCCAGGCTCGCGACCGAAGACGTCGTGCTGGGAGGCAAGAAAATCGCCAAACGGCAAGCGATCATGGCGATCATTGCTGCCGCCAATCGCGACCCGGCGCGATTTCCTAATCCCGATCTGCTGGATTTTGACAGAACCGACAATCGCCACCTGGCTTTTGGTTGGGGAGCACACTACTGCTTCGGCGCGCCGCTGGCGCGGCTGGAGGGATCGATCGGTTTCGAGGCGCTGCTGGCGCGCTTCTCCGATCTTGAGCTGGAAGGCGGGCCGCTGTTGTGGCGCGAGAACCATGGCCTGCGCGGGCTGTTGGCACTGCCGCTGCGATACAAGCTTAAGTCGTGAGCACGGCAAAGACGACACAAGCCGCTGATGTGTGGTATTGCCGGCCTGAAGATCTGCCCGCGGACAGGCTCGAACAAAAGTTTCTGGAGTGGCTTACGCCGAGTGAGCGCGTCCATCGGCAGAAACTTCACACGGCGACGATGCGGCATGATTATCTGGCCACGCGCGCTGTGCCGGCTGGCGCTGTCCCACTACACTGGCGTTGATCCGGCCACATGGGTATTCACGGCTGGTAAATACGGAAAACCGGCGATCGCGCGACCGGCCGCATTTCGCGCCGCGCGGTTCAATTTAAGCCACACGGATGGGCTGATTGTCTGCGCGGTCGGCCGGGCGGGCGAAATCGGCATCGACGTTGAGGATACCTCGCGCCAAGTGGACATCGTACAAATCTCGCGGCATTTCTTTTCCGCCGATGAGGAGGGGGCCTCTTTCAACTCTCTCGGCGAAAGAGCGAAAAAGCCGGTTCTTCGAGCTTTGGGTGCTCAAAGAAGCCTATCTGAAGGGGCGCGGAATGGGGCTGTCGAAGTCGCTCGATGAGTTTTCGATTCAGTGGGACCGTAAAGGAAAACCGCTTTCGATCGGCAATTGGCGACTCGCCCCGCATCGGCCAACTGCCCGACACATCACCGCCACAGCGATGCGGCAGCGGCGCGATACCTCGACAATTCCCGTCCGCTGGCGCGATGGACATCAACTATTCGAGACTGACATCTCCATCGAAGGCTGACGGATCCCAAATCTCCGGCTTGCTCAATTCCGCCTTCAGCGCCGGGTCGGGCACGGTAAAGAAATAAGGCCAATTCCCCAGCTTGCGCCGATAGGGCGCGTGCTGATCAAGGGTGCGCATCTTTGGCAAGCCGCATCCTTGATGTTCCAGCATGCCGATTCCCTCTGCCACGCAGCGCCGCCGCGCGGCTTCCAGCAGGCCCGGAAGCAAATCCTCGTCGCGATCGAGCGACTGGAAGTCAATCAACCGCATGCGGCTGAGATTTCCAGGCAATTCATGGCGTTTGAGAATACAGTAGGCGCGAAGCAGGCCGCTGCGTGTCGCGGTATAAATCCTGAGCCGGCCGTTGCGCATCGGCAGCATGTAATGCCACCTCAGCGTCTCGCTGTCGCGAGCCGCCAGCAGCTTGTCCGGATTTTCGCGAACCAATTCCTGCCAGAATGCGTCGAAGCGTGCATCGAACTGCTCGATGGTCTCGATGGTGATCGATCCCGGCGCAAGCGGCAACGATTTAACTGACAGCGCATCCTTGAGGCGCATCGCCGCCGCAGCCGGATAGGCAAGCGCGCCGGCCAGCGCGGACGGCGCTCCGTACTTTGTCAGCGCCGTTTTCGCAAAGGCGTGATACTCCGTTACCCAATATGCAATCGTCTCCCAATCCCCGAGCGGCACCCTGCTGGATAGCTCGTCCATCACGCCGATGGCCATCTCCCCCACGGTGTTGTGCATAAACAGATCGGCCTTCTCAAAGCTCAAATACTCGGACATGATCCAGAGGCCGTAGCCGCGATACTCCGGCGCCATGACCCAGGAGCGTCCGATGGCGCACATCAATTCGCGGCCGCGAAACTGATAGAGCGAAGGTACGCTCATCACCGATCCAACGACCCGCTCGGTCGTGTCCTCCAGGATCCATCCGATCGGCCAATCCTTGCCGACCCGTGGCCACAGCGGATTTTTCAGCCACATCGCGCGCCAGTCGTCGGCCGATCGCGTCTGCATTCCAACCGAAGCCTCGAGCCGGGTGATTTGCTCGTAATCGTCCAGCGTTGCAAACCGCGGGTTGGGCGGCCGCGACGACTTCTCACCCCCGGGTTTTCGTGCGTCAGTACTCATGCATTGGCACTGTGTTGTGGCCCCCAAAGTTCAGCGATATCGAATGTCCCAATGCGGGTTTTCGGAGATATTAAGCCCGAGCGCCTGCGCCCACAACTGCATCGGGTGTCCAGTGGTTTTCGCCCGGGATATCGCCGACGTCTGGGACGCGGCTGCGGCCACAGGGGAGCCATCAATTCTCGCAATGAGTCTTCCAAAATTGGCTTGGCCATGCGGACCTCCATGTCCGACGGCCAATTTAACGCGAACAAACTCTTTTTGTTAGAGGCTCCTTGTCTTCTGTGCGCGAAACAAGTGGAGCAGTGGTGCGCCGTATTCAGGCGAAATGCTATTCGGGAACCCCATCAGTCTGGAATCACAATATTGCCTGAGTACCCAGGCGTGGTATCGTCGAACGCAAACCCCTCCCTCTTGTTCCGGCTCTGAAGCAGCAGTTTGAAGGCTGTCCCCATCGCCGCCGGTCGGCCGCGGCGATTTTAGTCGCTACGCCGCATTGCCCGCTGAGTATCCCGACCGACGGTGATGGCGACGAAGCAGGAAGTCGGAGATGAGCCACTATGACCACCCGAAAACTCGCGCGGCGCTTGATCAATCACCGTGTCCACCGAATCCGGCGAATGTTCCGCTGGGGCGTGGAGAATGCGCTGGTTTTGCCGATGGTGTTGCAAGGCTTGGCGGCGGTGGCGCAGCTGAAGGCGGGGAGAACATCGGCGCCAGAATCAGAACCAGTCCGCCCGCTACCCGAGGCGATACTGCGGGTGACGTAAAAGTTTCTGCCCGGCGAATGGGTGGCAATGACGGAACTGCAGTGGATCACAAGGATGCGGCCGGGAGAAATGGTGCAGATGCGGACCTGCGCAGGCGCATCATGCCTTGGACGGCCAGATGATTCGCCTCGCCGAATCGGACAAACGGCCGAGCCCGAAATCTCTCAGCAACGACAACGGCCGCGCTCCGTCGCCATTGACTGCGAGCCAGCGCCGGGCAATCCTGGCCATCGCCAAACGCTGGGATAGGAACGTGGACTACGAGTGCCGCAAGCGTTTCGCCACCGAGTTCGATGATTTGTCCGTCCGTCAGGCGTCGGATTTGATCGATCATCTGAAACTCTCGACACCTTCCGGCAAGGGTTGTTCATTGGGTTTATCTCCAAGTTCGCTTGACGAGAAGAAAAAGATACCTGGGTTTCCCCCGGCTTGGACTGATCGACATAAGAGTTCTGTTGGCCGGCGGATCCGATGGCGACATTCTGTTGGTGGATGAAGGCAACCCCAATGCGATATGATCGATTTCGCCCGATGCTTTGAACGTGTGATCGCAATGGATGAAATCGTGAAGAAACTGCGGGCGGCCTACGATGCCGCCCCGTATAAAAGCGAATCTTACCAACAATCTCATCCGGATCGGCTGGCGGTCGTGGCGGCGCTTGCCGGCATGCGTGCGCTGGACATCGAAAGCTGCCGCGTTCTTGAGATCGGCTGCGCCAGTGGTGGTAACCTTATCCCGATGGCGGAACAGCTCCCCCGAAGCCGACTTCTCGGCATCGATCTGTCGGAGCGTCAGATTGAAACCGGATCGACTCTTGTTCGCGAACTGGGGCTCACGGGTATCGAACTCCGCTGCCAGGACCTCATGCTGTTCCCCGCGGACGAGGGACCGTTCGATTACATCATCGCACACGGGGTTTATTCGTGGGTTACCGGACCGGTCCAGCAACGGCTCCTGAAAATATGCCGCGATCATCTGGCGCCGCGCGGGGTGGCTTATATCAGTTACAACGCGTACCCCGGCTGGCATTGCGCGGAGATCACGCGTGAATTGATGCTATTCCACGCCCGCAATGACGTGGATCAAACGGCACGGGCCGCCCGGGGACGTGAAATCGTGAAATTTGCCGCGGTGCATACGCTGGACAACAACATATATCGGGCCCTCCTGGGTTCACTGGGATCATCCATCGCCTCGGGTTCGGACGATTTCATCCTGCACGACCACATGGAGGAGGTGAATGAGCCGAAATATTTTCGACAATTCATCGATGAGATCAAAGCCCAGGGGTTGGCGTACGTCGGGGACACCGGGTGGAATTCATTTCCCTGGATCAGAGTTCCGGAACCCGTGCGGGAGATGATTTGGAAAATGTGTAATGACTCGCTGGATCGTGAACAGTATCTCGACTTTCTGACCAAACGAACCTTCCGCGGCTCGGTGATTTGCCGCGCCGAAGACGCGGTTGTAGCTAGGGCGCCGCCTGCGCATCGCTTTGGCGCGCTACACGTCGCTGGAAATCCGCGGAGTGCGCCGGCCGGCATCAATCCCCAGGGTAGGCCGGCGTTGAAATTCCGAGCGGAGGGGGATCACGAGGTCGTAATTTCCGATCCCCGCCTGCTGGCTATGTTGCGCCATCTTTGCGGCGCATGGCCTTCGACCGTGCCAATTGCGGAATTGCAGCGGGTTTTCGACAACCAACCCCCACCGGTTCATGATCTGAAAGACAAGAGCTCGGAACTTGATCGGGTGATCGATGCCTATTACCAATTGGGACTCATCGAGTTGTGGACTCGGCCCATGAGCACAATCGCGCGCACTCCAGGTCGCTTTCCGCGAACCACTCGGTATGCGCGAAGGCAGGCGTCCGATAACCTGATCGTGACATCGCTTCGCCACGTGCAGATCAACCCTGACGATTCAATGCGCCAGTTGATTTCGCTGCTGGATGGCACCCGGGACAGCAACGCGATCGCCAATGAACTTGTCAATAGAAACCAAGCTGCGGTTAAATCGGTCTGGCCTTCAAAAGATCCCGAGAAAATCCAACCACTGGTCGAGTCTTCGCTGAAACGGGTTGCGGAATTGAGCCTGCTGATCAATGAAGCCGAACCCCCGTAAATTTTTTCCGCCCGTTCAGCTGCTATTCCATGCCCCACGGCGGCGAAGGTCATGTCGCCATCTCGATCCGAGACAGCCAAGGAAAATGTTTGTCCTAATGTGCGTTCGGTGTCGGAATGCGGTGGGAGTAGCGGACGGAAAATCCGTGGAGTCTGGTTCCGCTCGCTGGCGCGTAAGACGCGCCGAACGAATGGGCGGTTTAAGGTGCTTGGAATATAGCGGCCCCAAATCCTTGCAGTCTCTTTCTTCAAGGCGTAAATATAGCGACAGAAGGAGATTGCGGATTTGAGTCATTTCGACTCCCCGGCCTCTCCGTGTGCTCAGTTCGTCATCGGGTACTGATATTTTCGTGGTCGTGTGCGGCCAGAAATAATTTCGCCCTCACGGGGTAAAAATGGAAGTTTTGTGAGCGTGGCGAACAAGCTTGTGCCGGAGGTAACTTGCGATGAGCGCATCACTGAAGGTCGCCACGCGTTTTCTGATTTGGTTCAGCTTGATCGCTTTAACGTTGCTTGCGCCCGCGCCGCGACTGCGCGCCGGCGATCTCGCGCCCGGCGTCGCCACACCCGAGGTTAGCACGCCAGTAACAGTCACGGACAATGGCGAAACCTGGACGATGGACAACGGGATTGTGAAGGCCGCGATCAACAAACGCACCAGCCACATGACGTCGCTGGTCTATCACGGCATCAATACTATGGGCCCTGGCGGTATCTGGGAACAAACGCCATCCGGGGATGTAACCCGTTCTCTGACCATAGATCCTGCAACAAATAATGGCGCGCGTGCCGAAGTCGACATGAAGGGAGTGAACGGTCGGATGGACATTGAAGTGCGTTACGACATGGAGCGCGGTTCCAGTGGGGTTTATACCTACGCCGTTTTCTCGCACGGCATCGATTATCCCGCCGCACATTTGGGGGAAAGCCGCTTCATTACCGAGCTCAATACAGTCTTTGATTGGCTATCGGTCGACTCCGACCGCAACATGCTGATGTGCGCTCCCGAAGACTTGCGTGCGGGTGTGGTCATTCACGCCAAGGAGCAGCGAATCCTGAGCACCGGCATTTATAAGAACTCGGTCGAGCATAAGTACAGTTACTGTGCCGTTCAATATAAGATCCCCGCTTACGGTTTCTCTGACACCCGGGACCACATCGGCCTCTTTTTTATCAACCCTTCCACGGAATTCCTCAGTGGTGGCGCGGAGAAATTGGATTTGGTCTGCCACATGCAGTCAACGATCCTCGATTACTGGTGCTCGGGGCACTATGCGGGCGGCACGTGTTGCAACGTTCCCGCGGGCGAAGAATGGAAAAAAGTCATCGGTCCGATTTTTGTCTACTGCAACGCGCTCCGCGAACCTCTGACCGCGTCTCCGGCCGACTTGGCGACACTCAAGGCGACCGAAGGCAATCCCACGTTACCGCCCGCCTGGAAGGCCAACGCAATCGCTTTGTGGCGCGATGCGCTTGGTCAGGCCAATAAGGAAAGAGCCAAGTGGCCATATGACTGGGTCAATGGAGTGGATTACCCTCACAAGGAACAGCGAGGAAGCGTCACGGGCCAACTCGTGCTCGACGACCCACAGGCGGCCACGAACAAGTTGCCGCATCTGACGGTTGGATTGTCTCATCCGGACTACTTCAGCAACGCGGGTGGATTCGTTCTGCGCTCGGGCAATGGAAATTTGGTGACTTGGGCCCATGACGGCAATTACTATCAGTTTTGGACCGACGGCACTAATGATGGCAAATTCAGTCTTACGAATGTCCGGCCCGGCACCTACACACTTCACGCGTTTGCCGACGGCGTCTTGGGCGAATTCGCCAAAACGAGTATCACCGTCCAGGCAGGAAAGAATTTGAACCTCGGTCAACTTAACTGGCAGCCGGTCCGTTATGGCAGACAGGTATGGGAAATCGGCTATCCCGATCGAACCGGCGACAAATTCTACAAGGGCGATGGCGCGAATTACTGGCTTTGGGGCTGGTGCTTACGTTACGGCGACCTGTTCCCGAATGACATTGTCTACACGATCGGCAAGAGCGATTACCACAAGGACTGGTTCTTTGAGGAGGTGCCGCACGCCAGTTCCGATGCCTGGAAAAATCCCTCCGCCAGGGATCCATTGAACCAACCCTTTGGCTGGGTAAATACCGCAACCGGGAACCGGGACATGTGGCGAGACTGGGGCTACGGTCGGGCGACCACGTGGACGATTCAATTTAAGATGGACGGAGCGGAGCGGGGACAGGCGGTCCTTCGCCTTGCGCTCGCCGGCGCCGATGGCGGCGGCGGTTTGGCAATAGGGGTTAACGGCAAGAGCGTGGGAGCTATCCAAATGGTTTCGACCAACGCCCTCCGCTACAACACCAATAAGGGTGTCTGGCGCCAGTATCAGCTCGTTTTTGATGCCGCCTTGTTGAAGCAGGGTGAAAATTCTATGACGTTGACCGTCCCAGCGGGCGAACTCACCACCGGGGTCGTTTATGATTACCTGCGCCTTGAACTCGATCAAAACGCTGGAGTGGGCAGTGCCCTCACCCCGGTCAAGTAGTCGATAGTGGTTCAAGACGCATCTTCAGGTACGTTCGCCTCGTTAGTAATTACTTTTTCAGCCAATCCCCGCACCCAAACCCGTTGGTGGCGACACCATCCTGCCGGGACGGTTCAGGCTTTCGAGAAATATTCAGAGCGTTATAGAGGAAGATCGTCGCGATCAGCAGAACGAGGTACGCCAATCCGGGATACATACCGTGACTGATGTTACCGAGACTGGGATCGGAATCGTAGTTGAATCGGCACATGATCTCGACCAGCATTGCACAGCAGGCGAACGAGAGAAGCCCTCCCAGTAGAGTCATGCCGAGACCGAGCGGAATAAGTAGCGGGAAAAAACAGGCAGCCCAAATCAGATAGCGATTGTTCAAATAGGGAAGTAGCGCGAAAAACAGAACCCAGGGGGTGTACATGGAAAGGAGGAATCGATCGTCGCGGCGTCGCCACTGGATTGCGGCGGCAACCCCGGATGCGGTGAGGCAAATCGCATAGAGGATTACCAGAAGCAGACGGAGCGTCATTTCGAGATTGTGGCCGAAGGGAAGCGGAAGATTGATGGTGCCATTAGGCCCTTCGGCTTCCCAGCCCCATTGCTGATGGAGGAGCGTGGGAAGATTGCTGGTGCCGATCGTCCCTATCTCGGGGTGCTTGACAGCGCCATATTCATAAGGGAGGACAAGCCAGGACAGATCGCCGTGAAGGATTTCAGTTGAGATCCAGATGGGTGCCACCAGGGCAGCGGCTGAAAGGAGCCGAACATGAGAATAGCTCCAGCCTTTTCGGTAGATGAGGATGAAAATTGACAGAATAACGCCACCGAAGGCCAATGCCCAATCGCTGCGAGTGGTCATTGTCCAAGGGGCAGCGATTAACGTAAAAGCAACGGCAAAACCGGCGATGATGCGGGCGAGAAACAGCCATTGGGCGGAAAATAAGGGCCAAAGGAGGAACGCCGGAGCAACGAAAAGGATCTGGCCTTTAAGCATTGCACCGATGCCCAGAAGCATACCCGCCATAAACCATCCGCCGCGCATGCAGAAGTAGAGAGCAAAAATGTAAAATGGAAGAATCCAGGCGTCCCATTGCGGCCAGCAATCATTCAGGATCAGGGCGGGGTTGAACCAGACCAATAGGGCGGCAATGGCCAGCGATGCATATTCAGATGCCATGCGGGCGAAGCCGGATTGAGCTTCCGTATTGGAGCCCGCTATTCGACGCATGAGATGCAGGACGAGGACAACTCCTATCGCGGCGGCAAATTCACACGCAGCGTTGGTAATCAGCAGGGGGCGGTGGAACGAGTAGCTCGTTGTGGGATCCCATTGATCTTCGGCGACGAAATGCCGGTTGACCCAATGCGCCCATAAAGTGACAATGGTCAAGCGAAGCGGAGCATAATCAAGTCCAAAATCCGTGGGAGGTCGATCGCCATAATCGGTGCGAATTTGACGATACCGATTGAATATTCCGATATGATCGGGATCAGTCCCCCACTGATAGGCATGAGTGACGTCACCCTGAAAATGCATGTTATCAGTTTCCGACCACGCCCAGTGGCGAACGCGAAGGCCAACATAGAAAAGGCACGCGGAAATCGTAAAAAGGCTGATCCAAACCGTGGCGAGCAGCAGGCGGCGGGTCAGGTTTGCGAACCGGGGCGAACCGGAATTATTGTTTGGAATGGTTGCCGTGGTCATGGGATCATATTCGAAAGAAAGAGTATTGCCGATTATTCTCGTCGGAGTAATGTTGAGCGACCAGCGATTTCCCGGTACAAACTGAGGGTAGTGACTAATGAAGTTCGCCATCTACCTGTCGGCTCTTTTGATGGTTTCGGTGGAGCTGACCGGATGCCAGACACATATCACTTCCGCGGCATCACCAAACGGCTCTATCCACATTCCGAATATCCCATCGCGCGATTTTAGCATCACCGATTTTGGTGCTATGGCCGATGGTAAGACCGACAACGGCCCTGCCATTGCCCGCGCGATTCAAGCCTGCACTAATGCCGGCGGAGGGCATGTAATTATTCCCGCGGGCCACTGGTTCAGCGGACCAATTCATCTCAGGAGCCGAATCGATTTCCATTTAAACCCCGGCGCCCTCATCCTTTTCAGCCGCAATTATGATGATTATCCCCTGATCATCGGAAATTACGAAGGGCATCAAGCCGTTATTTGCACCTCGCCGCTGTCGGGTGACCAACTGGAGGACGTGTCCATTACGGGCGAGGGCGTAATCGACGGCCAGGGCGAGGCCTGGTGGCCCATTAAAAAAACCAGGGTTCCGATTGAGGTGTGGAATTCCTTCGTCGAATCGGGCGGAGAGGTCGATCCGGTCTCGCAAACCTGGTACCCGACCGAAACCTGGCTAAAAGAGCAGAAGCCTTTAGCCGCCTTCCGCAAGACCAACCAACCGCTGCGCATCCAAGACTATCAAAAATACCGCGACATGCTCCGGCCGCCGATGGTGTGTCTCTCCAACGTCAAACATCTGCTGCTGGACGGCGTGACTTTTCGAAATTCACCCAGCTGGAACATCCATCTGCTCTATAGTGATGACATTACTGTCCGCAACGTCACTATATTTAACCCTTACTACGCGCCGAACGGCGACGGTATCGACATCGATTCTTGCCGAAATGTTAGCCTCACCGACAGCAACATCAACGCGGGCGATGATGTCATATGCTTGAAATCTGGGCGAGACGCAGAGGGCCGTCTGGTGGGCCGGCCCACTGAAGACGTCACGATCGCCCGTTGTTCCCTCGGCCATGGCCACGGGGGAATCGCCATCGGCAGCGAAATGTCGGGGGGTGTCCGAAACGTTGAAGTTTACGACTGCACGTTCAACGGCACCGATGATGCGATCCGATTAAAAACGGTTCGCGGCCGAGGTGGCGTCGTCGAAAATATCAACATCCACGATGTCCAGATGTGGGATATTAAAAATGCCTGTATTGTTCTCGACATGTATTACATGGTTCATCACGGTTCCTCGACGACGAATTCATCCATACGAGGCGCGAAGATGAACGCGGGCGGCGCGCAGGCCGATGAGCCGGTGGCCAAGCCTCTGAGCGTTACGCAGGAACTCCCTGAACCCATTGGGCCGGGAACTCCGCAGTTCCGGCGGATCACTATTCGTAACCTTGTCTGCCACGGCGCCAATATCGCGGTGCAGTTGCGCGGATTGCCCGAATTGCCCGCGCAGAATATCACCATTGAGCATGCCAGCATCTCATCAAATCAGGGTGGTTCGATTGTTGACGCGGACCGGATCTGGTTGCGGGATGTGCACATCACCGCCCCTGCGGTTCCCGGATTTGAGATTCAGAATGCCACCAACGTTAGCATTGAGGATGCGGATGTTATTCCTTAACAGGGGATTCGAGTGGCATTTTCGGAGCTCTGTCTTGAGCACCTTCATTGCATCGGGGCGGTCGCGCGACGTGCGGCCAATCATTACGAATCAGATGATCGTGATGGTCGCATTCTTGATTCAAATGATTTCCAGCATCGCTTGGGGTCAGACAACGGCTTACCTCCCGCCTTTTTCGCCGCGAGCCGAATTGAACTTCAACCTTAATTGGAAATTTATCCGCGCCGATGTTGCCGGCGCGCAGATGCCGGGATTCGACGACTCTGCCTGGATAACCGTCAGCACTCCACATACCTTCAATGATGTTGACTCATTTCGAAAGATCATTTCACACGGTGGTGGCGATCGGGGCACTTATAAAGGCGTCGCCTGGTATAGAAAACACTTTAAGTTGCCGCAACAATATGCGGGCAAGATGATCTTCATTGAATTTGAGGGCATGCGCCAGGCGGGCGATATTTTTCTTAACGGCAAGGAAGTTGGTCTATATGAAAATGGAGTCACTGCCTATGGCGTGAATATCTCGGATGTGGTTCATTTTGGAGACGAGGAGAATGTGTTGGCCGTCAAGGTCGATAACCGCACCACCTACCCGGAGCGAGCCACCCAAACGCCATTTGAATGGAACGTCAATGATTTCAACCCCGATTTTGGAGGCATCAATCGCCACGTATGGTTGCATGTGATGGGATCAATCCATCAGACGTTGCCCCTGTATTACGGGCTGGAAACGACGGGTGTGTATGTTCATGCCGACAAGTTCGACATTCCGGGCAAGAGCACGGATGTGACCGTTGAATCGCAGGTGCAGAATTCTTCGGGGGATCGAGCGACGGTGGACTTGTCCGTGGTGATCGTTGACCGCGCGGGGCACGTCGCCGTCAGATTCGACGGCGACAGCGTCGATATGGTCGATGGGGAAAAAACGGTTTTGAACGCGACAGGGCCACTGACCAGCGCGCATTTCTGGAGCACGGAAGACCCGTATCTCTATGACGTTTACACTATCCTCTCCGTCGAGGGAAAAACGGTTGACGTGAATAAAGTGACCACCGGATTCCGCAAGACCCAGTTCAAAGGCGGCGTCGGTGTTGGCGGCGTTTATATCAACGACAAGCAAATCTACCTGAAAGGCTTCTCTCAGCGATCCAGCAATGAATGGGCTGGTTTAGGACAGGCTTACCCCGATTGGATGCACGATTTTACCGCTCGGCTGATCCGCGATTGCCACGGAGACTACATTCGGTGGATGCATGTATCCCCGCAGCGGGTGGATGTCGATGCTTGCGACCGATACGGGATAGTCGAAGTTTGCCCGGCCGGTGACAAGGAGCGGGACACGCATGGAAGGCAATGGGACCAGCGCGTGGAGGTCATGCGCGATTCGATGATCTATTTCCGAAACAGCCCGAGCATTCTGTTCTGGGAGGCCGGGAATACGATCGTCACCCCGGAGCAGATGCAACAAATGGTGGATTTGCGAAAGGAGTATGATCCCGACGGTGGACGAGTCATGGGAACGCGCGACAACGACGCCGCCGCCGCAAACACGGTACTGACGCCGATTGCCGAATATTACGGAGTCATGATCGGCCAGGATCGCAGAACCGATCTATTGAAAAATCCTAGGGATATATTCCGGGGTTACAGCATCGAGCGGCGCGATCGGGCGCCGTTGATCGAAACGGAAGATTTCCGAGATGAGGGAGCCCGCAGGTTCTGGGACGATTTCTCGCCGCCATACTTCGGGTTCAAGAAGGGGCCGAACGACACCTACCAATATACATCCGAGAGTTTCAGCCTGGCTGGGGCGAATCGCTACTGGGCCTACTGGCTCAATCGAATTTCCAATACGGACCCGGCTCATTCGAAGTGGTCGGGGTACGCGTCGATTTACTTCTCCGATTCGGACGCCGATGGGCGGCAGGATTCCAGCGAAGTCTGCCGCGTCAGTGGAAAGGTTGATGCCGTCCGACTGCCCAAGGAAATCTATTTCGCGCACCGCGTGATGCAGAATGACCAGCCAGATTTGCACATCCTGGGACATTGGACCTATCCATCGGGGCCGGGCGCCGTGCGGACGGTCAAAACGGTTTATGTCATCGCCAACACGCAGACCGTGGAATTGTTTCTCAATGGGCGATCGCTCGGGAAAAATCGATCGGAGCCCACCAACGGATATGTATTTTCGTTCCCGAACGTCGAGTTTTCACCTGGGACTCTCAAAGCCGTCGGCGAAAATGATGGGAAGGAAGTCGCCTCCGAAGAACGGACAACCGCGGGACCCGCGGTGCGACTCAAGCTGACTGCAATTGTCGGTCCGGAAGGGATGATGGCCGATGGGCAGGACGCCGCCCTCTTTGACGTTGAAGTGGTGGATGCCAAAGGGCAGCGTTGCCCGACCGACGATGCCCGGGTTGACTTTACCCTGGCGGGGCCGGGTTTTTGGCGCGGGGGTTATAACAGTGGCAAGACGGATTCCACCAACAATCTTTACCTCAATACCGAATGCGGAATCAACCGGGTTGCCGTGAGGTCCACGCTTTCACCAGGCACAATCATTGTGACGGCAAGTCGGTCCGGCCTGGAATCCGCGCGGGCAGAGGTTCAGGTCAAACCGGTCGAAGAGTCCGACGGCCTGACGACTTTCATGCCCCACCGTTTGCCGGATCCGGTGGAAAAATGATTCGGCGCACGCGGCTTCATTTGGCTGCCGCAACGGTCGTGGGAAATGCGATCCCAAGATTCTCAGTCACAATCGGCTTCACCGGTCCATTCAGGTCCATCGGGTCGTACCCCAGTTCCCATTCCAGCGGCATCATGTATGCCAGAGTCGAAAATCCCCAGAAAACATGCCCTTCGCCGGCCCCGGTTTCGGCGTTGAACCATTCGCGGGTATTCGGATTCTCCTCCAGAACGAGGCGATAACTCTTCATCGCCAGTTCATGGGCAACCGAATAATATCCGTACCGCATGAGCCCGTGGAAAACCAAGTAATTCGTGCATATCCACGCGCTGCCGCGCCAGTTGCACTCGTTGCCCTTGCTGATGAGCCCCTTATGCGAACCCTGATAATAATCCGGCTCGGTTTTAGCGTAGGTGGCGATAGGAAACTGCAGCCAGAACTCGTTGGGATTGATCAAGTGCTCGCGTACCAGCCGTGCCGCCCGTTCCGGTGGAGCGACACCGGCCCAGAGCGGGAAAAATCCCGCGATGGATTTGATCCTCACGCGCGCCCCGGTCTTTTCATTGCGATCGTAGTAAAAACCGTCGGTCTCATCCCAGAAGACTTCGTTGATGAGCCGCTTGAGCCGATCGGCATGCTCGGCGTATGCTTGGGCATCCTCGGGCTTGCCGAGCTGGCTGGCGATGATCGACATGGCCTGGCACTCGCGAATCAGTTCGCAAGCCAGATCGACGCCTTCGTCCTGGAACGAATTGAGCAGCCCGGCACGGGACCACTGGTTGTCCATGCCGCTGTGGTCCGCGGAGTTCCAGACAGGCAGGCCGTTGTGGTCGTAGTCATAATCGAACCAGTGGGCCAGGTATTTTTTCAACTTGTCGTATGCTTCGGCACTCATCCATTCGAAATCGTTTCCGTGCAGCCGCGAGCCCATCACCGATAATTGCGCGAGAAAAGGCTTGAAATCCTGCTGCGGGCGAAATTTGACAAGGCTGCGCGAGATGAACCCATCTGGCTGCTCCCGCTGCAGGAACACTTTCAGGTTGGTGAAGCATTGGTCGCTGACGCCGTAGTAGGTGAGATAGATGTTCTCAAAATAAAGGTCCCAGTCATAATATTCGTTGTAGGGATATCCGGTGAGCAGCTTCCCCGAAGCGCCGGGGAAATCGCGCATTCCCTTGGTCAGTATATCCTGGTTGACGCTGCTGAGGCGAACCAACAGTTTTTGGAATGAATCCGCACCGACGGTTTCCTTGAAGTCGGAGCCCGCGGGGGACATTTGGGCAAAACAATTCATGGCGACGGCCAGAATAGCCGTAATGGCTAGAATTGTAGCCAAAAAGGGAAAGTCGCGCTTCATTGTTGAGTCCTCACTATCCGGCCACTCTTCGTTTGAGATGCAAACAATGCCTGCAAAGTAATGTTCGCAATCGGGAATGTCTACTCATCGATTCGTGACGTAACTGCAACCTCTTTTGCGCCACAGTACGTATCGTTTTGCGTCGTATAGCCGCTGTGTTATTCAATCGCAGGGCTGAGCTGTCGTATGATACATGGAATTTCTGAGCCGTTTTGAGAGTTATTTGACAGAAATTATTTGGGTTTTTTTAAGTGAACAATTTGAAAACTGACCGGGATGGATTCTGACGCGTACGCGGACGGTCCCGTGCGAAAACGCGTTGTCGGTCGAGAGGGATTCTCTTTACGCGATATTTGGTGGTAAAAGGAAACCCGTATTTTTGCTGAGAAATTTGCGGCCGATGTGCGACCCCATGGGTCGTGATGATCCCGCTGCGGCCGCAAAGCTCAATGAACCCCCGCTAATTCATGACGGTCATCCCCATCAGCCCGATGACCACCTGCTCGGAGAGCGTTTCGAGGGAGACGCTCTTCAGCGCCACGCCCGGACGCAGATTCCAACCGAGGACGATCGCCCGGCAATTTCTCCCGAGTTGCAGGGTCATTGGAGGCGATTTTGGAAGCGCAAATCCATCGCGTGAATAGTCGTAATCAACCCCACCGAGAGGACACAGAGTCCAAAAGTTGAATGGGGGCACGATTTCGAGTTTTTCGACGACGCCGTCGGCATAGGTCATTCTCAACTCGGCGTTGGGGATGCGAACTTCCATCGGGTTGGTGGTCCCGCACAACAAAAACCAGACTGCATTGCCGGATTTATTGACCGGAATATCGACTTGTTTTGGCCAGTTGTCCCATCGGGAAGTGAACGCGATATTATTTTCCCCAGCGCCGGGGAAAAGAAAAGGGACGCCATTTTCGGCCCGCAGCTTGCCGGTGGCATCGGTCAGTGATTGAAGATTATCCAGATCGATGTCGGGCGCCTTGTTTTTCTTGTTGAGGACCATCTGCCAGGTTGAATAGCCGTCGGTCGCGAGGCGAAGGGAGCAAGTGTTGGGCCGAGGGGAGAGATACTTTTGCAAATAGATCGTGCGGACGTCGCCGTTGAGGGCGGCGACCATGGGAACGGGATTCCAGTGGGCGTCATCGGGGATTTTCACCTCTGTTTTGTCGGCAATGGCCCGCTCGGTGCCCACATCGGTGACATGGATTTTGAACAACTGCCATTGCCGGGTATTACCGAGTTGAATCAGTGCGAACACAAGATGGTCGTCCGCGTTGTCACTCACGACTCCGTCAATCGCGCCGTTTTGAATTTTCGCATTTTTCAGCACGCTCTGCGGGTCGTGGAAGTCGATCACTTCGGCGTTGGACACTTTCAACGTGACGTCATCGCCCGTGTTTGCGGACAAATGCACCGCCGGAATTGTCTGAAGCGCGTCGCAGCATGTCACCTGCACATAGGCGGAGCTGGCGGCGGGGAGATGGATCTTGACGATGCTTCGGCCAAAACCGGGCATCAAATCCCAATTCACGCTTTTGCCATCGACGGTAACGGCCTCGACCCCGGTTGTTGCGACGGGCAGTTGGATTTCGATTACACAGGCATGGGCGAGGGTGACCGCACAATTTGTGATCGCTCCGCTGCGGCGAAATGTGAGGGACATATCCGGCGTTTTGATAGAGGCATGGTCCCAGTCGCTGGGGAACTGAGGCGCGAACTTAACGATGCCATCGGGATAATCCGGGACATATCCGAACAGGCCTTCGACGATAGTTCGGGCAAACATACTGGCGCAATCGTTGAAATCAGTCCCACCGGCTGGATATCCCAAATCACCCGGAACGGACCCGAAAAGCAATTGCTCAGGGAACGTTCCGTGCAGCAATGTCCAGCCATCGTCCGCTAGGCCGGTCTGAAAATAGGCTAGCGACAACTGGTAATTATCTCCCGGCCACATCTCACGAACCGACCAGATCGACGGCACCCAGTTGGAAGGCCAGCATTGCTCCCCGCCATACGGAAGCTTCAAGCGTTGGAGGCCCCACTCGGTGTATTGAAGAGCCTGTGCGGCTTGCTCAGTGTCGAGAAGGCCCGCGTCGATTGGACAGAAGATCGCGTAAAGCCAGCAGCTTTCATGGAGGCGCTTAAGGCCGATTTGCTCACGATACGCGCCGGGGTAGCCCAAACGCGGAATCCAAAGTAGATCGAAAAACGCCTTGCGAATTCGGGTAACCGCTGCGGTATGAAGCTGCACCGCGGATGCGTCCCCCGCCCGCCGCGCCAGTTGAAGCGCGGTCATTTCGGCGCGGTAGGCATAAGCGGTTTCCTCGGAAGTGCCTCCGCCGTTATACCATTGATCGTCGGTGGGCCAGGTGTTGGCGTAGCTTTCATAGATTCCCAGGCCTACGGGATCGAAGCAGTCCTTTATATACTGGCAATGAAGCTCGATCGCGGGGCGCAGAAGCTCTTCCAGGTCCTGATCACCCGTCCAACGCCAGGCGTGCTGCAGCTGATCGAAAAACTGGCTTTGCATGTCGTAGTGATGCGGTTGGTAACTATCCACGCGGCCAACACCGAACATGCGCGAGTCCGGTGCCTGACTGGCGAGTTCTGCCGATGGATCGGGTTCTGGCGTGGTGTGATCGGATTCCTTGATTTGTTTGTCGATGCACAATCGGGCATCAGCCATGACGCGCTCATGCCAGCCATAGACCGTCCCTCCAAAAATAGTTCGCCAACCCAGAAGCGGCACGCCCCATCGCATTCCGGCGTGCGTGTACATGCTTTTGCGGAATACTCCGTCAGTAACAGAAGACGAGGCCCCGACGGCTGCATTCAGCCATGAGTCGGGCGTATCCACTACGACTCGGGTTTCAATGGCGAGCGCTCGTTCCTTCCCGGCGGTAAATGCCCTTTGCGGTGAGGCGTCGTCCGCTTTGGCTTCTGAGGCTGAGCGCAAGAACCAATAGACATCCTCCCCCGTCACCAGGGGTACAGTGCCGCATGCAATTGGCTGAGACTTGGCCAGACTCGCCAGCAGGGCGAGGGGGTCTTCCCACGCACTGGCATCGGCGACGACAATCTGCGACGCGGCACTGCAGCGGCCACCGGCCGCGGGAGAATCAGCGCCCGCTGGCTGCAGGGTCCACCATTGGCCACTCGCCTGCACCACATTCCCGGCGCAATTCCCGGGAGAGAATCCCCGTAGCCCCGAATTTGCGCCACCGGGAATTGTCATGTCCCAATCGTTAAGGACGGTTCCCCTGGTCTGGATCGAGGCTCCGCTCGCCCAGATCAGCGCATCGCCGGGGACTGACCCATCCAGTCTCACGTGCGCTGCGACCCCCGCGCCCTCCGCCGTGGGAACAACCTCGACGTGAACCGTCGTAGTCCCCCATAAAGCGTCCCTGACGATCCATTCCATTCGACCAGGGCGGTATTTTGATATGATATCCGAGGCATTCTGCAGCCACTTTCCTTTGCCGTGACGGATCAAGCCAAACATGAGATTGCCAAGAATGACTTTGCCATTACCCACCATGGTGTACGGTTTGTCACCGCCAAACGCCAGGCCGAAGATCTGATTGCAGTACAGAGGGCGGTTGCAATATCGATCTCCGTTGTGGCCGACAAATGCGTCGCCGTCAACCGTATATATGGGAGTCTCCAACGACTTGAGGTCGATATGTTCGATCCTTCCGGCAAAGGCTGGAAAGGCGAACATCGAGAGAATTGCCGTTATCGCAAACAGGGGCGATCGTCGAGAAGGCTGCAGCAGATTGGCCGTCATCAAGCAGTAAATTTAATGGATTTAATGGACGCTTGCGAGTGGATGGAACAAGTACACTGAACAGCCGTTGCTATAGTCATTCCAATGAAAACAATCCGCTGGGGAATCGTCGGCTGCGGTGATGTGACGGAAGTCAAAAGCGGCCCCGCGCTTCAAAAAGCCGTCGGAAGCGAATTAGTCGCGGTGATGCGCCGCGATGCCAGTAAGGCCGCCGACTACGCGCGACGGCACAGAGTGCCCCGGTGGTACGACGACGCGGCAATGCTGATCGACGATCCGCATGTGAATGCCATTTACATCGCAACGCCTCCCGCCATGCACGAGAAGTATGCCCTGATGGCCTGCGCTGCGGGAAAGCCGTGCTACGTCGAGAAGCCGATGGCGCGAAACACCGCCGAAGCAACCAGGATGGTGGATGCCTTCTCCGCTCGCGGGCTCCCGCTCTTTGTCGCTTACTACCGACGCGCCCAACCCCGGTTCGCACACGCAAAAGAAATCATTCGCAACGGCATTTTGGGTCCTATCAAAAACGCTTCTTATGACTACTGCGACTCGCAAATGGCCACGCGAAACGATCCAGTTCCTTGGCGATTCGTACCGGAACAATCCGGCGGTGGATTGTTCTTCGACTTGGGATCTCATGCGCTGGACTTAATGGACTTTTTCCTGGGCTCGTTGGTGGATGTAGTTGGAACTGGCCGTAACATCGGCAAGAGATTTGACGCCGAAGATTTTGTGGAATTGAGCTTCGGATTGCAGGAACGAATTAGAGGACATGCCAGACTTCAATTTAACGGGGGTCCGAGGGAAGACAATTTCAAATTCGAAGGCGAAAAAGGAACCTTGCGATTCTCCTGCTTCGGCACCGAACCTCTAGTTCTCGAAACGGAAGATAGTTCAAGGAGATTATTCGAGTTTCCGCCGCTTGAGCGCGTGCAGCAGCCACTGATTCAAACGATCGTATTTACGCTTCTGGGGCAACCGGCTCCCAATTGGATCAGCACTGGCGCTACGGCGTTGCGAACGCAGCGTGTTATGGATTTGGCGGTTGAGAGATACTATGGAGGTCGCGAGGACGGTTTCTGGTCTCGGCGGTTGCCTGGGTAAGAGGAAAAGCTGTGACGGATATCGCTACTGAACTCCACTTAATACACCGACGATCTTCGAAAACGCGTTGATCGAATGAGTGAAACGATCGATCATATCGTCCTCGGGTTGAGTGGGACATCCGACGGCGCAAATCCCGCGGAATTTCGCCTGTTTCAGTTCGCCGAGCGCTTCCGCCGCTTCCGGACCTTCGAAATCGGTGAGGCGGGTTTCCAGAATACGGCCGGCGAGTATGTTGACGGCATTAACGGACGAAATGCCGGATGCGCGCCACGCGGTGATATCGGCGCAAACACCAAGCCGCGCCGACCGACCACCCAGAAGGCTCCGCAGCGCGGCGGGATCCCAGTGATTTCCCGGCTTTGCGAAATTCACGATCGCCACGTTGATGCGGTATTCGTTGGCCAGATCGTCGAGCATTTGCAAAGATGCGTCGGAGGGATCGGCAACGAGGGTTTTGATTTTCAGCCGCTTGCCCAGATCGAAGAACGTTCTCGCCTGCGATTCGTTTGTCCCGGGATCGATTATACCGATGCTAACGACATCCATGTGGACGCTCTTAAGCTTTGCGACAAGGGCGTCGGAGGCGGCGATATCCCAAGGATCAAACTGCCCGTTCGAAAGCTCGATATGGTGAAAATTCATGGAATGAAGGAGGTCGATCATGGCGAAGGTCGAGCGATCTCCAAACGTCGAGCCAATGCATGCCAGTTGCCAGCCGAGTTTGGACAGACCGGCGTGATCGATATGAACGGCGGGGCGCGTCGTCGCCGAGTCGGCGGCGCGGCCGGCTGGCGGAACGATCCCGCTCAGAAGCGCAAGAAAGAGAAATGTCCGAACCATATTTGCTCGGCCAGAAAGTTTTTCCGGGAGAACGATCATGTTACTGGGAAATCGTGATCGTTAACGGCGTAGCAATTCTCTTGGCGAAATCAGCGACATAGTGCTTCCAATCGTCGTAATTGCTGAAATCACCGCTGCGATCCCAACCAGCTCCCGCCCAGAAATCCACGGGTTTACCTAAAGTTGCGCGGGTGACCATCTCAAGATGCGCATCGAACTCGATCATATCCTGGACCTGTGATGGCAACATCACCACGGCGGTTCCAACGTAGCCGGTTGGCGCGGTATTGGGCGCGGGACGTTTTTCGCCGGGTGCATCTCCGGGGTCCCAATAGCTCATCCAACCTTCTTTTTTATTGAAATCTTTCTCATAATTTCGATCACGATGTTCCCCGATGCCACTCATAACTTGCAGATTGTCAATCGGCGTGTCCGCGGTGAATGTGCACTGATAGTGGCTGAGGTTCTGTCCGGCGTCGAGCGTGACTCGCTTGGTTTCACGGACGCCGATGCCGTTCACGTCGATCGGATCGTAGGTGAGTTCAAAGACGAGCCTGATTGGCCCGTTGGCAATGACCTTTTCGGTTTTCCACCCTTTTGTTCCCGTCGTCAGGCGTTTCCCATCGAAAAGAATTGCCGTACCCCCGCACCCCTGGCCATGGCCGACTTTGTAGTTATCGAGTCCGTCACCATGGTCCGTATGGTAATAGCTATCGTTTATGCTCTGCGCGATCTGATACCACTTATTCACGATCAAACTGCGGGTTCGCTTGGGCCAGACGTCCACACCGCTGCTGGCCGGCTCGACAATTGACAACTCGGGCCCGTAAATGCGGTAGGCGATTCGATCATTTTCCCAGGCGAAATCGTCATGTCGTTCAGGAACCCAGCGCCCGTATACTGTGGGCTGGTAGGGCATTGGGGTTCCGGCTGCCAGGATAAATGTCTTGGTCTGATTGGGAGCAAAGTCCGACTGAAACACAAATTCATCCGCCGGCTTCTTTTTGCTGGACTGGAACCATATGGGTTGTGCGACAACCTCCTTGCCGTCCGATCCGGAGACGGCCACGTGATCGGGTTTGACCGCCGGCAATGCCGCGGAGATGTCGCTCCATTTCAACTCCACCGTTTCGGATTGCAACGGGATGTTCAGGTTGTTCTTCACCATTATGGTCAGATCACCTTTTGCCTGTGCTCCGATTGACACAAGAATAAAGGCGATGATTCCTGCAACACCGATTTGTTTCACGAGCATCTCCGTTAGGGCTTTCTCCGCGACTGATCTATCAAAGACGTAGGATACTCGAACGCTCAAAATCCTTGTATATTTGCCCCCATGAAAACCTATATTTGCCCGCGCCCGCACGACATTTTTGTCGTTTTTGCGACCCTTTGCCCGCTGGTTGGTTGCGCGCACAGTTCCCCATCGGTTATTTCGGCCCAAACTGACCCAGCGAGGGATGCCGTCGCGGTAAGTCCCGCCGAACCGCCCGAGCTGACACCCCAAATCGCTTATCAAGTCCCGACAGTCGATCAGATCACAACGGTGCTGGAAACTATCCGCCAGCGACTTGATACGGCGTCAACTCCGCGCTTCATCGACGGCAGGACCAAACGCGAAGTGATTGATATATCCAAGCCGATGCCCGACCTGAATCCCGACCCCGGCCCTGAAGCAAAGTTCAAGCCCATCTCTTACGCAATGGGCGTCGTTCACAGTGGGATGCTGGCTGCCGCCGAGGCGACCGGTGACCCGCGCTTCAGCCAGTACACGGCAAAATGGTTGCAGTTTTTCGCTGATAATCTTCCTGCGCTGTCCAAGTGGCCGGCGCGAGCGATCGCGCGGCCACCGTCACCCCCTGCTGCAGACGAACCCAGCGTCGCGCAAGGATCGTCTGGCCATCACGGTCGTGAACCGCGGATTGAAAACCCGTTTCGCCCTTTGCTTGCCCCAGCCGCGCTTGATGACTGCGGCGCGATGACCTGTGCCATGATCAAGGCCCGAATGTCCAACGTCGGGCCTGATCTCAAGCCGGTGATCGATCGCGCGATCGATTTTGTCAGCAACCGCCAGTTCCGCCTGACAGATGGAAC
>Ga0302326_10006888_pt1 | contig 25397 bp, 20 predicted proteins | sample Palsa_T0_3_FD_202264 | JGI IMG/M metagenome (GOLD analysis project Ga0302326, IMG submission 202264) | Peat permafrost microbial communities from Stordalen Mire near Abisko, Sweden - Palsa_T0_3 | ecosystem: Environmental > Terrestrial > Soil > Palsa > Peat permafrost | place: Sweden: Abisko... | reverse complement strand
CACTCGGGTCCTTCTCGCCTCGATGCGAGGGTGTGGAACGGCCCATCCCCAGCGGCCTTTTCTAAAGAAGAAACTAGGTAGATATTTCAATAGCAGTATTAGGGCCTGTGCATGTTGGGGACAGCACGACGTCTGCGCTGCTGGGAGTGCCGGGCCGGTTGTGGATGACACGCGGTCGGGTTGTGTGGTTGGTGTGCAGCGGCTGGGGATCGGGCGCCGTTGTGCACCGACCGGGTGGTCGAGGCGAGGGTGTGGGCAGATTGCCCACAGTGGTATCCACAGTCGAAAGCTGTGACAGGTGTGGTGGCCGGGTCCAAAGGTTTTTGGAATTTGGTTGAGGATTAGCGTTTTGAACGCTGCCGAATCCGGGTGGTGAGTTCTTTGACGTGATCGAAGATTTCGCGGCGCTGAGCCATCTCGGAGAGGATTTTCTTCTGCGCGTACATCACGGTGGTGTGGTCGCGCCCGAACGCCTGCCCGATCTTGGGCAGCGACAGGTCGGTCAGCTCGCGGCATAAGTACATCGCGATCTGTCGGGACTGGGCCAGGGCGCGCGTCTTTCCAGGGCCACGTAATTCCTCGACGGTGGTGTCGAAGTACTCCGCGGTGGCCGCCATGATCGTCGCGGCGCTGATCTGCATGGTGCTGGCGTCGGCAATCAGGTCGCGCAGCACGATTTCAGCGAGGGCTTTGTCGATCGGCGCCTTGTTCAGTGAGGCGAACGCGGTGACACGAATCAGCGCGCCTTCTAACTCACGGATGTTGCGCTCGATGCTGCTGGCGATCAGCTCGAGCACGTCGTCGGGTACGGCGAGCCGCTCCATCTGTGCTTTCTTGCGCAGGATGGCGATTCGGGTCTCCAACTCCGGTGGCTGCACGTCGGTTATCAGGCCCCACTCGAAGCGGGTTCGCAGCCGGTCCTCGAGGGTTGCGAGTTGTTTGGGTGGCCGATCGGAGGAGATGACGATCTGCTTGTTGGCGTTGTGCAGGGTATTGAAGGTGTGGAAGAACTCTTCCTGGATACCTTCTTTGCCCTCGATGAATTGGATGTCGTCGACCAGCAGCACATCGACGTCGCGGTAGCTGCGTTTGAACGCGACCTTGCGGTCGTCGCGCAGTGAGTTGATGAAGTCGTTGGTGAACTCTTCGGTTGAGACGTATTTGACCCGCATGCCGGGGAAGAGCCGTTGGGCGTAGTTGCCGGCCGCATGCAGTAGGTGCGTTTTGCCGAGCCCGGATTCGCCCCAGATGAAGAGTGGGTTGTAGGCCCGGGCCGGCGCCTCGGCAATCGCCAGCGCTGCGGCGTGGGCGAATCGATTCGAGGCGCCGATGACGAAGGTGTCGAACGTGTAGCGCCGGTTCAAGCTGGTGCCCGCGGCTGAACCCGCGGCGGCGCTGTGGGGCCGTTCGGTGAAATAGGCGGGCCAGTTCTGGTGTGCGCTGGCGAGGGCCTCGCCGTCCTCGTCAATCTCGTCGTTGTCGGAGATGGCCTCGTCGAAGCCGGCGCTGGCCGCTTCTTCGGATTCGTCGGCGGTCGGGGGGGAGATACGCACGCCGAGTTCGATCTGCTGGCCGAGCCTACGACTCAACGCGTCGGTGATCTGGATACGCAGGTGGCGTTCGATCTCGTTCTGCACGAAGCTGCTCGGGACCGAGAGCAGAGCAAAGCCTTCGACGATCTGCAACGGTTGCACGAGGTTGAGCCACGCTCGCTGTTGTGGTGTCAGTGGTGGGACGTACGCTTCACCGTTGCCGGCGGAGCCATCGGGCGAGACCTCGCCGTTGAGTTCGGAGACGACTGCGCTCCAGACCGTCGCGAAGGTTGATCCGGGGTCCTCGGTCAACGACGGGTCCCCCTGATACGACATCGACGTACAGTTGTTTGTTGCGACGACGAACTGTCCACATAGTTATCCACAGGTGTGGACAGGACAGCCACCAGTGTGCCGCAGTTTAGCGGCGACGGCACGCGGGATCGGCCCTCAAGGCAACCAACAAAATTAGTCGGCCAGGATGCCGATCTGCCATCCCTGCTTCGTTGTCACGCGCCGTTCCGCAATCTGAAACGACACTGCCCGAAGCTAACAGTTTTCCTGGACAGTGCCAACCGTTCTGCAACATTGGGGAGGGCATTCCCAAGATTGCTCAGCGCACCGGTGGCGGGTGTGACATCAGTGAAAGATCACGCCTACGGTGGCGGCCGGATAGCCCAGGTTTGACCAGGAGAACAGCGGTCAGTACCCTCGTACAGTCGCCCGAAAGTCGGCGATACGGCTGCGATCCGAGCACTACGCCCGGGGGCCGCGCCGGTTACCAGCGAGACACAAAGCCAACCGGGGCTTCGTGGGGTAAGCGTGACCAACCGGCATGGGGTGCCGGGTCGGAGCACGATGCCAGAGGCAACGAGGAGAGAGTCGTGGCAAAGGGCAAGCGGACGTTCCAGCCGAATAACCGGCGCCGTGCCCGCGTGCACGGGTTCCGGCTGCGGATGCGTACCAGGGCAGGGCGGGCAGTGGTGTCGAATCGGCGTCGTAAGGGACGTCGCTCGCTGACTGCTTGATTTCCAAGCCCGGTGTCTCAGCGGTGCTATCCGCGCGGAACCGCATGACGCGGTCAGCCGATTTCGATACCACGGTCAGGCACGGAACCAAAGCCGTGCAGCGGGATCTGGTGATGTATGTGCGACGCGGGGACGATACGGCGTCGGATGCGCCGAAGGTGGGCCTCATCGTCTCTCGATCAGTCGGGTCGGCGGTGCAACGGCATCAGCTGGCCCGGCGGTTGCGCCACGCCGCTCGCGGCGTCATAGACAGGTTGGACCCGTCGGAGTACGTGGTCATTCGGGCACTGCCCAGCAGTCGAGATGTTGGCTCGGCACGGTTGGCCGAAGAACTACGAGCCGGCTTGCGACGCATCGGGTCCACTGGGCCTGCCCGATGAACGCGATGGCGCCATGGTGGGCGCGCGGGCTGCATAGAGCCGAGACGACGGTGGCGCGTGCGTTGATTTTCGGCATCCAGCTCTACCGGCATATGGTGTCGCCGCTGCGCCTGCCGACGTGCCGCTTCACCCCGACCTGTAGTCAGTACGCCGTGGACGCGCTGTCGGAGTTCGGCTTGGTGCGGGGGAGTTGGCTGGCAGCCGTCCGGCTGGCGAAGTGCGGTCCGTGGCATCGGGGAGGATGGGATCCGGTACCGGAGCGCGCGGGCGCCGGGGTCCACGGCTGGGGCACCCCAGCGACGCTGGGGAAGAGTGATTCTGTTGTCGTTTGATCCGTTTAGCCTCGACTACTTCTACTACCCGGTCTCGGCGATCATGTGGCTCTGGTACAAGGCGTTCTCGGCCGTGCCGGGCCTGGGCCCGACGAGCTTTTTCACGTGGACACTGTCGGTGATGTTCCTGGTGTTCACCCTGCGCGCGATCCTGTACAGCCCGTTTGTCCGCCAGATCCGCACCACCCGCCAGATGCAGGAGTTGCAGCCACAGATCAAGGCACTACAGAAGAAGTACGGCAAGGACCGACAGCGGATGGCGCTGGAAATGCAGAAGCTGCAGCGCGAACACGGGTTCAACCCGATCCTGGGCTGTCTGCCCATGCTCGTGCAGATCCCGGTCTTCCTGGGGCTCTATCACGTGTTGCGGTGCTTCAACCGGACGTCCACCGGTATCGGACAGCTGGGCCTGTCCCCGGAGCGCAACCGCGAGGTCGGCAACTACGTCTTCAGCGTCGCGGACGTGAATCACTTCCTGAACGCGAACCTGTTCGGTGCACCACTCGGCGCCAGCATGACGCAACGCGGAGTGAGCCTTGAGGCGTTCAGCGATTTCAGCCGCCCGGCCGTCGCGGCGGTCGGGGTCCCGGTGATGATCCTGGCCGGTGTCGCGACCTATTTCAACAGCCGGGCGTCGGTGGCCCGGCAGAGCGTGGAGGCCGCGGCCAACCCGCAGACCGCGATGATGAACAAGCTGGCGCTGTACGTGTTCCCGCTCGGCGTGGTGGTCGGCGGGCCGTTCCTTCCGCTGGCGATCATCTTCTACTGGTTCGCGAACAACATCTGGACATTCGGCCAGCAGCACTATGTGTTCGGGATGATCGAAAAAGAAGAAGAGGCGAAGAAGCGCGAGGCGCTCGAGCGCCGAGCGGCGAACGCGCCCGCTCCGGGTGCCAAGCCGAAGCGATCGGCGCGGAACGCGGTCGATGGGGACACCCCGGCCGCGGAACCATCGGAGGCGGGCATCGCCAACATCGATCTGACGGCGGGCAACGGCAGCCCGACCAGCCGCACCCCGCGGCCCGGCGCCAAGCCGAAGAAGCGCAAACGTTAACCAAATGAGACGGTCCGGTGATGGAACCCGGGCGGCAGACTTCGCCGGGGAGCTCCCGGATGACGGGAAGGGAATAGCAGATATGACGGACGTCGATATCAACGGACACGACGCACACGACGCGTCGACGGAAGAAGTTCTGGAAGAGGCTGTCGAGGACGCAGCGACGGGTGACGGTGCTGCCGCAGGCGAGGGCGATCTCGAAGAGCGGTTGGTTGCCGAGGGAGAGATCGCGGGCGACTATTTGGAAGAGCTGCTGGACCTGCTCGACTTCGATGGCGACATCGACTTGGACGTCGAAGGCAGTCGCGCCATAGTGAGCATCGACGGCAGCGACGAGTTGAGCAAGTTGGTCGGACGCAAGGGCGAGGTTCTCGATGCGCTGCAGGAGCTGACGCGGCTGGCGGTACACCAGAAGACCGCGGTGCGCAGCCGGCTGATGCTCGACATCGCCGGCTGGCGTCGTCGTCGCCGCGACGAGTTGGCCGCGTTGGGCGAAAAGGTGGCCAGGCGGGTAGTGGAAAGCGGTGAGCGCGAGGAACTCGCGCCGATGACGCCGTTTGAGCGCAAGATCGTCCACGACGCCGTGGCTGCGGTCAGCGGTGTTCACAGCGAGAGCGAGGGCGTTGAGCCGTCGCGCCGGGTCGTCGTACTGCTCGACTGAGCGGGGGACGGAGTTACAACGGTGTAGTTCGGTCGGTCGCCTCAGCGGGCGCGAACGGGAGGGATGTTTCACGTGAAACATGTCGTTCCCGATCAACGGCCGGCGCCGCAGATACCGGCGCCGCCGGAGGCCGCGACGACGATTTTTGGCGACCGATTAGCACTGGCCCAACGCTACGCGGAGCTCTTGGCGAACGTCGGCGTCGAACGGGGACTTCTGGGGCCGCACGAAGTCGATCGGCTGTGGGACCGCCACCTGTTGAATTGCGCAGCCGTCGCCGAACTTGTCGAGCCGGGTGAGCGGATTGCCGATATCGGCAGTGGGGCCGGGTTGCCCGGCTTGCCGATGGTGATCGCGAAGCCGGGACTGCGGGTCGTCTTGGTCGAATCGCTTCTTCGGCGAACAGAGTTCCTGAGCATGGCCGTCGACGAACTCGGCCTCGACGTCGAGATAGTCCGCGGGCGCGCGGAGGATGCGGCGGTGCGGAAAGTCGCGGGCGATTCCGACGCCGTCGTCTCACGGGCGGTGGCGTCGCTGGACAAGTTGAGTCGGTGGAGTGTGCCGTTGCTGCGACCCGGCGGACGGATGCTGGCGATCAAAGGGGAGCGGGCAGCCGACGAACTCCGGGAGAACCGGCGTGTGATGATCACGTTGGGCGCCGCGGATGCCAGGGTGGTGGAATGTGGCGTGAGCTATCTGTCTCCACCCACGACGGTGGTGGTGGCGCGGCGCGGGAAACCGGAACCAACCCGGGGTCCGTCGCGTCAACGGTCGAACAGGGAGAGCCTATGAGCGCGCCGCACGACCCGCTCGGCCTGAAAGCTGAAGCGCATGTTTCACGTGAAACATCGGATTTCGACACCCCGATCGGAGCCGCCGCGGAGCGCGCGATGCAGGTGCTACACACCACCCACGAACAATTGCGCCGACCGCTCCATCGTCGACTTCTGACCATCGCCAACCAGAAGGGCGGCGTGGGCAAGACGACGACCGCGGTGAACTTGGCGGCGGCGCTGGCTATCCAGGGACTCAAGACGCTCGTCATCGACCTGGATCCGCAGGGCAACGCAAGCACCGCGCTGGGTATCACCGAACGCCATCCCGGCACCCCGTCGTCGTACGAAGTGCTTCTCGGCGAGATGCCGTTGCGTACCGCGCTGCGCAAGAGCCCGCACAGCGACAAGCTGTTCTGCGTGCCGGCCACCATCGACCTGGCCGGTGCCGAAATCGAATTGGTGAGCATGGTGGCGCGAGAGAACCGGTTGCGCACTGCGCTGGCCCAGCTCGACGGTCTTGATCCCGAAGCCCCTTTCGACTACGTGTTCATCGACTGCCCGCCGTCACTCGGTCTGCTCACCCTCAACGCTTTGGTCGCCGCGCCCGAGGTGCTGATCCCGATCCAGTGCGAGTACTACGCGCTGGAGGGAGTGTCACAGTTGATGAGCAATATAGAAATGGTGAAAGCACACCTGAATCCTGGTCTCGACGTCAGCACGGTGATCCTGACCATGTACGACGGACGTACCAAGCTGGCCGACCAGGTCGCCGACGAAGTCCGCCGGTACTTCGGGCCGAAGGTTTTACGCACGGTGATCCCGCGCAGCGTCAAAGTCTCGGAGGCGCCCGGTTACAGCATGAGCATCATCGAATACGATCCCGGTTCGCGCGGTGCGATGAGCTACCTCGACGCCAGCCGGGAACTCGCCGAGCGGGGCCAGCCGGCGCCCGATGAGGGGGACCAAAAATGACCCAACCGATTCGTCGCAAGGGTGGCCTCGGGCGAGGCCTGGCGTCGCTGATCCCCACCGGACCGGCTGATGGCGACTCGGACGGAGCGCGGATGGGTTCGCGGATGGGCGCCGCGGCCGCCGACGTGTTACTAGGCAGCGGCCCATTGGCCGCCAGCTCCGCTGCCGACATCGGCGCCGTCTACCGCGAGATCGACCCGGCCGTAATCGAGCCGAATCCGCGGCAACCTCGGCAGGTGTTCGACGAGGATTCCCTGGCCGAACTCGTCCACTCGATCCGTGAGTTCGGCCTCATGCAGCCGATCGTGGTCCGAACACTGGACGGAGCTGCCGGAGCATCCGGGGGTCCGCGCTATCAACTCGTGATGGGGGAGCGGCGGTGGCGGGCGGCGCAGGCGGCCGGCATGACCGCCATACCCGCGATCGTGCGAGAGACCGCCGACGACAATCTGCTGCGCGATGCTCTGCTGGAGAATATCCACCGCGCGCAGTTGAACCCGCTGGAAGAGGCGGCGGCCTATCAGCAGTTGCTCGATGAATTCGGGGTCACGCACGACGAGTTGGCTTCCCGGATCGGGCGGTCCCGCCCGCTGATCACCAACATGATCCGACTGCTGCGCTTGCCGATTCCCGTCCAGCGCCGCGTAGCGGCGGGCGTACTGTCGGCCGGCCACGCCCGGGCACTGCTGTCGCTGGATGCCGGACCGGAAGCCCAAGAGAGCCTGGCCGCCAGGATCATCGCCGAGGGGCTGTCGGTCCGGGCTACCGAGGAAGCGGTCACTCTCGCCAATCGCGCCGAGCCCAGTCAGCCCGCGCCGCCGCGGCGCAAGCCGATCCAGATGCCCGGGCTCCAGGACGTTGCCGAGCGCCTCTCCAGTGCCTTCGATACCCGGGTCACCGTCAGCTTGGGCAAGCGCAAAGGCAAGATCGTGGTGGAGTTCGGTTCGGTCGACGATCTGCAGCGCATCGTTGACTTGATGAACTCGTCGAACAGCTGACCAGCAATACCAGTCGATTACGTCACTGTGACAATCCGCAAGATCCGGTCGCGTTGATATGCCGCATCTAGCCGAATCCCACTGTGCACCAGGCAATTTCATTGCCGACTCGGCCGCGGGTCCAATCCGGGGGGTCGCCGCGCCCGAAACGGCCGGGCGCGGGGCACGTCGGGGCCCCGACGTGGGTTTGTACGGGTATCGCCCCCGGCCCCGTCCGGGAGGTACGCTCGGCTGCGGGGTGGGGCCACCACCCGCTCGCGGGGAAGCCGGGTCATCGATGGCCGCACCCCACCGAGGCCCAGGAGTCTAGTGTCTGCTCGAATCACACCGCTGCGACTCGACGCCTTCGACCAGCTTCCCAAACACGCGCGCCGCTGCGTCTTCTGGGAAGTGGACCCCGCGACCCTCGGCCAAGACGATCAGCTGGCCGATCCGGAATTCGAGAAAGAAGCATGGCTGTCGATGGTCATGCTCGAGTGGGGCACGTGTGGTCAGGTGGCCACGACGGCGCCGGCCGAGGGCCAGAGCGAGGCGGCTTGCCTTGGCTACGCGTTCTATGCGCCGCCGCGCACAGTACCGCGGGCGCATCGTTTTCCCACCGGACCGGTGTCGGCCGATGCCGTGCTGCTGACCTCGATGCGAGTGGAGCCCGGACCGGCCGCCGACGAGCTGCCGTACAGCCTGCTCGCGCGGGTGGTCGACGAACTGGTCCGTCGTGGCGTGCGGGCGCTGGAAGCGTTCGGTCGTACCGAGAAGGTCACCGAGTTGGCCGGCCCGCAGACCGCCGACCCCGAGCTGCAGCCCGTGCTCGAGGCGCTGGGTGACTGTTCGGCCGAGCACTGCGTGATCGAGGCCGACTTCCTGCGCAACGCGGGATTCGTTGTGGTGGCGCCGCATCCGTACTTTCCGCGGTTGCGGCTCGAGCTGGATAAAGGGCTGGGCTGGAAGGCCGAAGTCGAAGCGGCCTTGGAGCGGCTGTTGGAGAGTGCGTTGCTAGAGCAACCGGTCGCGGCGGGCGTGTCGGTTACGAGCCGCTGAGCCGGCCGGCCTGCTCCACGGCCAACTCGTGAGCGAGCAGCTCGGCGAAGGTGAACGTGCCGGTGGGCCGGTCGTTCTTCCCGAGCAGATACAGCCGCTTGACCGCGGCCAGGATGCCCTCGGCGATCGCGTCGCGGGTCTGCGTGGTGACCAAGAGCGCGCGATCACGCGGGTTGGTGATGTAGCCGACGTCGACCTGGACGGTAGGCATCCGCGTGAGCCGGAGCAGATCCCAGGTGCGACCGTGGGTGCGGCAGTCCCGTAAACCGGTGCGCGCCACAACTTCTCGTTGGATGAAGTCGGCCAGATTGCGGCCAATGGTCGATACCGAGCCATGCGAGTTCCCGAAGTGGAACGAGGCGACGCCGTTGGCCGACGGGCTGGGCCCGGTGGCACAGCGCAGACTGATCATCAGGTCGGCGCCGACGGCGTTGGCGGTCGCGGCACGTTCGGCGTCCGATGGGCTGCGGTTGGTCGGCCGGGACAGAAACGTCTCCATGCCGATCGCGGTCATCCTGCCTTCGAGGCGACTTGCCAAGTCCCACAAGACATCTGCTTCACTGATCGGTCCAGCGGACCCGTGCACGATCAGACCGTGGTCGCCGCCGCCGAGACCGGGATCGATAATGATCCGCTTACCCGACAGCTTCGGGCCGGATCGGCGGACCAGTTCCTCTTCGCGGATCGCGTGCAGGGAGCCACCGGTAACCCGTGAACTGAGAAAGTACAAGGAGCGCAACGTTTCCGAACCGCAGATACCGTCGGCGTAGAGCCCGGATTCGCGCTGGTAGGACATCAGGCCGTTGTGGGTCTGCAGGCCGAAGTATCCGTCGACCAGGCCGGTGTAGAAACCGAGATCTTGCAGCCTGGCCTGCAGCGTGGCGACGTCGTCGCCATACATCGGCGCACCGAATTGATGGTTCAGCGTGCGGGCGCCGAGCCGATAGGACGCCTCTTTGAGCGCCCGGTAGGTGGCTTCGCCGACGACGCCGTCCACCAGCAGCCCACGGTGCTGCTGAAAGGCGCGCACCGCGTGGTCGAGCTCTTCGTCGAACACATCGAGCGCGACGTGCCGTCCGGTGCTCAGATCCGAGTCTGCGCTGTCCAGATGCCCGAGCGCGGACAGCGAAGCCCGAATCTCGGTGACCGCTGCGCTACGGTCACCGCGACGGAGTGCATCGCCAGCGCCGCGGTGCGGTCTCGACATTCCAAGGCCTCCGGTGAGCCGGTGTGGGCAGCCTTGCCGCTTATTGACAGGCTTGGCGGTATTGTCGCAGACACTGAGCGGTTTCGGGAAAACGCCAGGCGAACCGCGGCGATGTTTAGCGAACTAACCGACGTCGGGAACCGCGTCGGAAAGCTCCCGCAACAACGCGGCCTTACCCTTGGCTCCGACGATCCGCTTGACCGGCTGACCGTCCTTGAACAAGATCAGCGTCGGGATCGAAACCACCTCGAATTTACGGGCAGTCTCGGGGTTTGCGTCGACGTCGAGCTTCGCGACGGTCAGCTGCCCGGCAGTTTCGGCGGCGATCTGCGTCAGCACCGGTGCCACCATCTTGCACGGTCCGCACCAGGTAGCCCAAAAGTCAACCAGCACAGGCGTATTGCTGGCCAACACGTCGCTTTCGAACGAAGCGTCAGAGACATCCACGGGTGCGCCGGCGGACTCGGTTTGCGTCATTGCAAGACTCCTATCAAAGTGTCGCTGCCGCCGGGGTTTCGGCGGCCTCGATATGTGCGGACTCGGCCAGTTCGGCCTGGTCTTCCAGCCAGCGTTCGGCGTCGATCGCCGCGGAGCAACCGGTGCCCGCAGCGGTGATCGCCTGCCGGTAGGTGTGATCGACTAAGTCGCCGGCGGCAAACACGCCGTCGAGAGAGGTGTGTGTCGTGTTGCCCTCGACCAGCACGTAGCCCTCGGGGTCAAGATCCACGGCACCACGCACCAACCCCGAGCGCGGGTCGTGGCCGACCGCAACGAACACTCCCGTCACCGGCAGGGTGGATTCCTCGCCGGTGGCGGTGTCGCGCACCCGAAGGCCGGTTACTGTGGTGTCGCCTTCGACGGAGAGCACGACGGCGTTGGTGACGAACGTGATCTTGTCGTTGGCCTGGGCCCGGTCGAGCATGATCTTCGAAGCCCGAAACTCCTCGCGGCGGTGCACGACGGTGACGCTGCGGGCGAACTTGGTCAGGAAGGTGGCCTCTTCCATCGCCGAGTCACCGCCGCCGATGACGGCAATGTCCTGGTCGCGGAAGAAGAAGCCGTCGCAGGTGGCGCACGAGCTCACGCCGCGGCCGAGCAGTTCCTGCTCACCCGGCACTTGCAGGTAGCGCGCCGCGGCGCCCATCGCCAGGATGACGGCACGCGCGTGCACGGTTTCGCCCTCGCCCGTGGTGACCGACTTGACCGGACCGTCGAGCGACACCGATTCGACGTCTTCCATGCGCAGGTCCGCGCCGAACCGCAGCGCCTGCTCGCGCATCTGGTCCATCAGCTCGGGGCCGAGGATTCCTTCCCGGAAACCGGGGTAGTTCTCGACCTCGGTCGTCGTCATCAACGCTCCGCCGAACGAGGTGCCCTCGAAGACCACCGGCGCCAACTGCGCGCGCGCCGCGTACAGCGCCGCCGTGTAACCCGCAGGCCCGGAGCCGATGACGATCACGTCGTGAACGGTGGTGGGGGAGCTCATGCCGACCTTTCGAGTACTTCAAGCCGCTTCAAAGCAGTTGAACGCCAGGGTAGGCGGTGCTGTTCCCGCGAACACTACGGGCGGTGCACAATCCTGTCAGCCGACAGGCCGGTGTCCACGGCGCTGCAGGTCGGGGCCACCGCGAGCGCGGCCACCGCCCCGGCCGCGTCGCCGGGCAGCAGCAGCAGAACGGCAGGGCGTCCGGCGATCTTGAGCGGGCGCGCGCCCAGCACCCGGGCGTCCGCCGGATAGCCCAGACCGGCCAGGCACGACGCGCGCCGCTGCGGGTCGGCCAACGGCCCGAAGTCCGGTGCGCGGTCGAGCAGAGCGAGGATCTGCTGATCCGACAGCGGGATCGTCGTTGGCGGCCGCGACACGGTGATGTGTTCCACGGTGGTCGGCCTGCTCTGGGTTGGTGCCGGCGCCGTGATCAGCGCCGTGATGCCCAGCCAGACCGCTGCCGCCGCCGCGGCCAGACCGATTGCCGCGACGGTTATCCGCGCCGAGGAGGGGAGACGCCCGCGGCGCACCGTGTGCGCGGCGCCCGACTGACCTGGTTGCGCGTGCAGCGCCCTGCCGACGCCGTCGACGATCGCGGGCGCAACGGCCGGAGCCGACGACGCATCAGAGCCAAGCGCGGCGACCTCGCGGCGGACCCGGTTCAGTGCATCCATCGCCTGCTGAGCGCCCGGATCGGTGCGGACCTTCTCACGCAGCCGCGCCGCGGTGTCGTCGTCAAGCAGTCCTGCCTGCAAATCGGCGAGGGTCTCCACGGCCAGCGACGGCTCCTCGCCCGCATCGTCGTCCATCCGCCTCAGTGTCCGTCATCTGTAACGCGAATGCTACGAGCGATCCGTCCCGCCGAGATGCCGGAAGCGGCAGCTAAATATAGACTTTGAAAAAGCTGAGGAAAATTCAGTTAAGGGGCGAACTGAGCGGCGTGGATTCCTCGACGCGCCGCACCGACGCGGGACAACACTGGCAAACCACGTCAGGAGAACGCGGTGACGGGAATCGCCCTGAGTCGTATCGACCGTGCGCAGCGCCTTGCGCTGGCTGTGTTGCCGTGGGCCAACTCGGCCGAACAGCAGTACCGATCGTTGATCGAGCACAGCCCGGTCGCCATCTGCGTTCACGCTGACGGCCGCTACGTCTACGTCAACCAGACGCTCGTGCGCAATATCGGGGCGCAATCGGCCGACGAGTTGCTCGGACGCAAGATCACAGATTTCGTGCACCCGGATTCGCTCGCGGCGGTGCGCGCGCAGATCGCTGGACGACGCCACGAGGGAGACGCGACCCCACCTTTGGAGCTGGTGATCGTCACGCTCGACGGTTCCACTCGCGAAGTGGAAGCACTGGCTATCCGCACGCAGTGGGAGGGCCGGCCCGCTCATAAGGTGGTGTTTCGCGACCTGAGCGCGCAGAAAGCCACCGAAGCGAACCTGCGCTTCCAGGCGGCCCTGGTGGACCACGTCACCGACGCCATCATCTCCTGCACCACGACCGGCGTTGTGACCAGCTGGAATCGGGCAGCCGAGGCCATCTACGACCGGTTGGCAGCCGACGTGTTGGGACTGCCGATCAGCGGAGTCGTCGGCGCCGACCTCAATCCGGCGGCCATCGTCGCCGGCGGGGGAGTAGTGCACACCACCCACCGCACCGCCGACGGCTCCGCGCTATTTGTCCGGGTCTCGGTGTCCCGGATGGACGACGGATACGTCGTACTGTGCGCTAACCAGACCGCCCTACGCCGTGCCGAGCAGCAGTGCCAAGCAGTGGTCGCCTCCCTGCAGGAGGGTGTCGTCGTCATCACGGCCGATGAGGTGGTCGAGTCAGTCAACCCGGCGGCGCTACGCATACTGGGCGCCCCGACGACAGGAGTCGGCGTCGTCGAGTTCGCGAAAGTGGCAGAGGTACCCGTTTATGACGCGAACGGTCGGTTGCTCTGCGGGGACCAGCGCCCAGCCATGGCGACCCTCGCGCGCACCCCGAGCCGAGGACGCATCTACGGTCTTGACCGACTGAGCGACGGCCACCGGATCTGGGTGTCGGTCAACTGGTCGCTGCTCGACCCCAGCGATCCGGGCCGTTCGTCGGTGCTGGTGTCGTTTGTCGACGTCACCGAACAACACAACGCCCATCAGCGGCTTGCTCACCAGGCCACACACGACGTTTTGACCGGGCTGCCCAACCGCGCCCACGTCGTGGAGCTGATTACCGAAGCAATCGGTTCTACCGAATACCGCCTGGGCGCTGTGCTTTTCATCGACTTCGACAAATTCAAAGTCATCAACGACGAGCTGGGTCATTACGCGGGCGACGTCGTCCTCGAGATAGCTGCGCAGCGACTCCGGGAAGTGCTGCGCCCCGATGACGTCGTCGGACGTGTCGGCGGCGACGAGTTCGTGGCCCTGATAGCCGCGCCGATCCAACGCGCCAAGATCAACGGCCTGGTCAAGCGGTTGCATGGTGCGCTACGCAAGCCGATTCGCATCCCTGCCGTCGGTGATTGGGCAGGACCGAGTCGCGTCCAGATCAGCGCCAGTATCGGCGTCGTCACCATGCCTTTAGACGGGCAGCGTTGCGCCGGGGAAATCTTGCGCGCCGCTGACGCCGCGATGTACCAAGCAAAAACGACTGGTGAGGCGACATGCCACTTCGATGAAGTCGGTGACACAGCAGTACGACGTCGGAAACAGGGCAGCCGGTCCCGTCGCGAACAGCGGCTAGCCGGACGGCCGGTTGGGGGCGGTATCGCTGTGTAGGTAGCCGAGAGTCACTGCTAGGCGGGCCCGTGCGCGGGCACAGCGACTCTTGACGGTGCCTTCGGCCACGCCGAGCAGCCGGGCGGTGTCGGCGACCGAATAGCCGTGCATGTCGACCGCCACCACCGCGGCGCGCTGCTCGACGGGCAGCCGCATCAGCGCCCGTTGCACCGCTATCGCCGTCTCGATCTGCGCGGTCCGGTCCGGCACCGGATAAATGTCGTCAAGCGCGGCGGTGAGGTGAGTTTTGTTGCGGCGCAATCGGTCCAGGCAGGCGTTGACGACGATGCGGTGCAACCAGCTGCTGACCGCGGCGTCATGGCGAAACGAACCGGCGCCGCGGTGCGCCGAGACCATCGCCTCCTGCAGCGCGTCCTCGGCGTCCTCGGCGCTACGACTGGTCAGCCGGGCCAGCCGGTGCAGTTGCCGGTGATGGCGGTAGAAGAGTTCCTCGAACGCGTAACGGTCGCCCGCGACGTGCGCCGCCAGCAGTTCGCCGTCGCTACGTTGTTCCACCACGGCCGGACAGTAACCAATCGCCGTTCACCCGGCACTTCACTCGATCGGGCCTTTGTGGTCAGCTGTTTTCAGGACTTGGCCTGCACGGTGATCTCGGAGAGGCCGGAACGGCTTTCGCCGTTGGTGGTCCCCAAGGTGGGGATCCACACCAGCAGATGCGTGACGGGCGACGACGCGTTGACCGGAATGCTGTTGTGGCCCGGGTGCGTCGCCACCGGCTGCGTCAGCGCGGTGGTGTCCTCGAGCTTGGTCGGTGTCGCCGTCGACGATGCGCGGATCTGGATTTTCGTTCCGGTGCTGGCAAGGTCGACGGTGACGGCCCCCACCACGGTGGGTTGCGGCAGCTGCAGCAGCAGGCCGACCCCGCTTTTGAAACCCGGGAACGGGACCGCGTCGTGGTATGTGTCGGTATCCCATGCGGTGCCCGGATTGCCGTCGATCGCCAGCCCGGCCTGGCCGGGGTTATCGGCCTCCTGGCCTGGAGAGAACACCGTGGCGCGCACCGGCTTGACGAGGCTGCCCGCCGCCGAATTGGTACCCGAGGTCGAGCTCGCCGACGGCCCGTTAAGGCCGAGCTGGTCTTTGTCGAGGCCACCGACGTCGCTGAACATCCGGCTGAGCACCGACGCCAGCACCAGCAGCGCTACCACGAGCACGGCAACCCCGGCGCCGACCCCGATCGTCAGGGCGCGACGCCGACGGAGGCGTGACTCCGCCTCCGCCAACTCCGGTTCGCGTGCCGCCCCCGCGCGCGGCGATGTCGGCGCCGCGCGCGGGTCCGGAACGGGGCCGAGCAGCACGGTGCGATCCGCGACCGCGGTCGCCTGCTGCAGCAGGTTCAATAGTGTTGCAGCACTCCGTATTCCGCCGTCATTCTGGAGCGAGTGAGTGGCCGCCGCGGATATCTGGAAAGGGATGTCGCGGTCTATCGAACTGGGTTCGAGGGGTCGACCGGCCGGATCGCGCGGCGCCTGCGCCATCCCGCTGGGCTCCCCGGACTCCGGCAGCGGCCACCGGTTGACCAGCAGCGCGTACAACGCAGCGCCGATGCCGCGGATGTCGTTTTCGGGGCTGGTGGCCGGAATCGTCGCCGGGAAAGCCAGCACCACGTCGCCCTCGATGCTCACCCGGACCCGGCTGGGATGGTCGATCGACAGCACAACGCCGGCGTGGTGGGCGGCCTCGGCCGCGGCGGCCAGGGTCTGCATCGCGCGTGCTGCGCCCACAGCCGACGGCGAGGTGTCGGCCACCTCTTGCAACGAACCACCCCGGACCCATTCGGCGACCACCAAGCCACCGGTACCGGTGTGGACGACGTCGAGGACCCGGGCGATACCGGGTTGGTCGATGCGGCTCAGCCGCATAGTGCGGGAGAGGATCTCGCGGAGTTGGTCGTCGGGCAGCGTCCCGTCCGGATCGATGAACGTCAGCGCCACCTGCCGATTCAACGCGGTGTCCAGTGCCTGCCAGAACTGCAGGCGCGGCGCCCCCCCATGGAACATCAACAGCCGGTAGCGACCGCTTGCGATGCTGGCGCCGGGAACCAGGTGCTGGTCGTCCAGGTGCCTAGACGATTCCCCGTCAGGCCGGCTCAGCGCATCGAGCCCAGTCGGATCCCCGGCGCCGAAAGCTGTGGAGTCTCGCGCGGGATCAGAAGTCGGTTCGCCATTGGGCGGTGGCGAGGTCTGCGGTGGCGCGACGGTGCCGACCTGGAGATCGGGTGGGACGTCGGGCTGGAAATCGTCCGCGACGGGCGACAATCTGGGGTCAGAGACAGCGCTGGATGCGATGCTGTCCGATGGGCTGTCGGTCATCCGCGGTCCTCTCCCTATACCCTCCCCGGCTGGTTGCTGCGGATGCCTGCGCCGGAAGGGTTCTCGTACCGGATGCCCCGACCGCGCGAACGAATCCCTCTGCTCAGGGTACGTGACGATACCGGCGCGCAACAGGTGCTCTCCGCCATCCGGTTTGCCGGCGGCGACACCGGTTGACCTGCCAGAAGCGCGTGGAGCGGTTCCGGCCGTCGCGCCGATCCAGCCGCGGAACGCGGCCAGCGCCGCCCGGGCTTCAGGCACCTGCGCGCGCAGCATCACCACGGTGAAGATCGGCACCATGATGACCGCGAGCACGGACAGCCGCAGCAGCGAGCCGGCCCCGCCGCCGTACGCGGTGAGCCGCTGCATGCCCAAGAGCACGTCCGCCACATACGCGACCAATCCGGCCAGCAGCGACGCGGTGACCGTGACCAGGATGGTCCGCACCTCCGCGACGCCGAGCAGGTGGCCGCCGGCGGGCCGCAGCGCTTTGCGGAGCAGGTAGTAGCCGGCGATCGCGCCCGCCACAAACCCCAGGCCGTTGGCCAGTCCCAGATAGCCCGCCACGAGGTCGGGGTTGTCGGTGACGTGCGGCGCCACCAGCGAGGCGGCGATCTTGACGGTCGTGATGATGACGATGATCGCGATCGGTATCCACGGCTGCTCGCGGGCGTAGAAGACGCGCAGCTGCAGCAGCACGACCGAATAGGGCAGCAGCGTGAACGCCGACAACGCGATCGCCGCACCCAGGTAGCCGGCGTCGACGTCGCCGAAATGGCCGTAGGCGAACAGCGCACTGCCCATCGCCGCCCCGCCGACGGTCATGAACGCCACCGTCGGGATCAGCGTGATCATCGTCAGTCGGGTGGCCAGCGAGAGGTCGCCGAGCACGGCGACTGTGTCGTCGGCGGCGGCGTTGCGGCTCAGTCGCGGCATCACCACCGTCAGCACGGTCACCCCGATCATGCCGAACGGCAGCATCAGCACCAGCCAGGTGTAGTTGTAGATTGCCGGGCCGGACGCGGCTGCCGTACTGGCGATTTGGTTGGTGACGATCAGACCGATCTGGCTGATCAGCACGTAGAGCACCATCGCGGCGGCCATGGTGCCGAAGCGTTTGAGCCGGTCGTCGATTCCCCAAAGCGGGCGAAGGCTGATGCGGTGACGCCGGATCGCGACCAGCAGCACGGCGGTCTGCGCGAACACCCCCAGCGTGGTGCCGATCCCGAGCACCAGCAGCTTGGTGTTGCCCATCTGCACCGGGTCCACCGATAGCTGCCCCGGTGTCGCCAGGTAAGCCCCCAGGGTGGCGATCGCGACGACGTTGTTGACCACCGGCGCCCAGGCCGGCGCCCCAAACGCGTTGCGGGTGTTCAGGATGGCCATGAACACCGATGACAATCCGTAGAAAATCACCTGCGGCAACAGCAGGTAGGCGAACGCGATGGTCAGCGGCTCGTTGACCTGGGGGTTGCGGCCCAGCATCAGCTGCACGAGCAGCGGCGCGGCAGCCACCGACAGCAGCGTGGTGGCCAGCAGCAGGGCGGTCGCCAGTGTCACCAGGCGGCGCACGAACGCCACGCCGCCGTCGGCGTCGTTCTGTTCGGCGCGCGCGAGCACCGGAACGAAGATCGCGGTGAACGTCGCTTCCAGTACCAGCGCGGCGACCAGATTGGGCAGCTGGTTGGCCACCGAAAACGCGCTGGACAACGCGGCACCCAGGATCGCGGCCAGCACCACGATCCGCGCGAAGCCGCTGACCCGGCTGATCAGGGTCGCAAACGCCATGCCCCACGACCGCGACACCAGCGCGGCGTCGGAGAGCTCAGGACGGGGCTGCGGCGACGTGCCATGCGACGGTAGGTGGCTGGGCGGCGGTCCCGGACTTCGACGCGGCCGCGCGGCCGGCGGCGGTACGGGCCGGCCGGCGGGGCTCATACGCGCTGCTCTTCGCCGACGAGGTGGTCCGGATCGGGCGGATCCGGACGATCAAGATCGGCGGGGTCCGGCTGGCCACGGAACCGGTGCCACAGCCGTCGTCCCGCGAGTGCCACCAGCACCGCGGCCGCGCTGAGCGTGATCGCGAACAGCACCTTGCCGTAGGCGTTGGAATGCACCGACATCCGCACCGGCTCGCCCAACGGCACACCGCCCGGAGTGTTCAGCGCGACGTCGATCGCGACGCGCTGCGTGAAGTTCACCTCGATCGGCACCCGCAGCGGCAGGTATCCCGGCGACAGCTCGATCTCGCCGATATCCGTCACGCTCATCCCGGGCGGCACGTCGAGGTGTAGTCGCACCCTGATCGGAACGGCCAACCCGTTGTGCAATACCAGCGGCAAGGGGCTGTGTTCGGTGGCCAGCGTGTAGGACCCGGCCGGCTTGACGATGGTGACGGCGCCGAACAGGTCGCCGAGTGCGGCGCCGACAACCGTCAACCGCTGCTGGGCCAGCCCGTTGCGGGTGTCGGGCGGGTCGGCTTGGCTGACAGCGCGCAGCATGTCCTCGCGCAGCGGCGCGGTGTAGCTGACGCCGGTCAACCCACTACGGGCATCGGTGGTCAACGCCGCGGTCAGCCCGGACAGTCGGGCCACCTCGCCGGTGATCTGGGTGATGACGGCGTCGTTGAACCGGCCATGCGCACCGGCGTCGACGTCGGGCTGCGGCGTTCCGTTGAACGGCGGGACGGCGTCGGCGTCGGCGATCAGCGCCGGCAGCGGGCGCGGTACCGCCAAGCCCGAGCGGATCGCCGTCGCCAGCGTGGTGAAGATGGCGCCTGCGTCGTTGGCGCGCAGCTTCCAGTCGGTCGGGGGCAGCAGAATCTGGGCCCGCGGGGTGGCCCCGGGCTGCAATGCGCGCCACAACATCGAGCCCAGCGCGTCCTGCCGTCGAGCGGTTTCCGAGTCGTGCTGGAGCCGAATCGCCAGCGCGGGGTTCAGGTAGCTGGGCGCGACTGGATCGGAGCCGCTCGCTGCGAGCGCGGCACCGACGGCGGGGTCGAACGGCGCCATCACGACCTGCGGTGAAAGCCGGCGTGGCGCGGTGTCCGCGATCGCCGGTACGGGGGTGTTGGAGTCTCCTGCGGAGCTGTTGGCGGCGGCGATCACCACGGTGTTGCCGGTGGCGCTCAACAGATCCACGGCCCGCCGCGTAAGCGAGCCGTCGGGGATCAGTGTGGCGCCGCGGACGGCGACGACGCCCAGGATCTGGTCGATGACGGCACCACCCGTGGTGGTGGCTGTCGCGCCGAGCGCGGCGTCGCCGACACGTTGCACGGCATCGAGATCGGCTTGGGCATACGGAAGTGGTGCAACGCATGTCCGGTGAACCAGCGCGCGCAGCCGGTTCAACCAGTTCACTGCCGCAGCCTGCCCGGTCCCCGGGTGCGTCGGGGTGCCCGGCAGTTGCGCGGGGCCGTCGGGTCCGGCGGAGACTCCGTCGGAAACTACATAGCCGGCGGTCATCGCGTTGACGGTGACCAGCAGGTCCGGATCGACGGCCAGACACACCGCGCGGCCGACAGCGCCGTCGGGGTCGACGTCGCGGCTGGTCGCGAATTCCGCGGCGGTCAGCAGAATGTCCAACCGCCCGCCGGCGGCCAGTGACGACGCCAGATCGTCGTCCGTCAAGCGGATCGGAATGGTGCCGCCCGGTACGCCGGGCGCCAGCCTGGGCCGGTCGGCCAGCGGCCAGAGCATGGTTACCGGCACGGGTTTGGAGGTGTCGGGTGCGACAACAGCGCCCATGGCGCCCAATGCTTGGCCGGAGGTGTCCAGCGGATCCGCCGGCACCCCCACCACGGGCAACAGGAACCGGGCGTTGTCCAGCCGCGCCGGCTCGCCGTAATCGGGTGTCCCGTTGACGTTGACCAGCAGCGGGTAGACGCCGGGCGCGCCGATATCCAGCGAATGCTTGGTGGCCGAGCGCATCGGGGCGGACAGCGTGAACCGCGCTTTCTGACCGCGCTGCAGTTCCGGGGACACCGTCAGGAAGTCGGCGACGGCCCCGTATTGGTCGGTGTCGCCGTCGAGGTTGGTGCGCAGACCCGCCGACGTGGTGACGGCCGCGGCGTGTTCGAGGCGGACCATCACATCGCGGACCGGCCGATCGCCGATGTTCGTCACGGTCCCGGCGACGGTGACGACCGGCTCGCTGGTCGTGGTGGCAACCTGCGGGGTGACCCGATCGATTCGGACCTGCACGAAAGGCGTTGCGCCCGGCTCGCCCGCGGCGGCGGTGGGAAGGGTGAGCCCGGTCGCCAGAACGGTCAGGACGCCGGCCGCGGCGAGGCGCACCAGGGCGGCCCTACGGAGTCGGGGGATATCACCCGCGCCCGCACGCGGGTGATACCCCCACCTCATGGCTTTGCTCTGCATCGTCGTCGGCGGCTACGGCCCGGGGCCGCGACCGTTCTTCCGGCCCCGAACGGACTCGTCGGACCGGCGGATCCGGGTGCGCGAGTGGGTTTGCGGACGCCGCCGCGGCGTGCTGGGCGGCAGCGGCGGCAGCGCCGCCGGGCCATCGGTCTGCAACTTGTCGATCAGCTCGTCGGCCACCTCGGCCAGTCGCCGTTCGTCGGCGTAGGCCAGCCGGGACGGCAACTCGGAAATCGGCACCCACGCCACCTCGGCGACCTCGACATCCTCGTCGGACAGCTCTCCGCCCGAGCAGCGCATCAGGTAGTGGTGGACCGTTTTGTGCACCCGCCGCCCGTCGGTGACGAACCAGTAGTCGATGCGGCCCAGCGCCGCGAGAACGCTGCCCTGAATGCCAGTCTCCTCGGCGACCTCGCGGATCGCGGTTTGCTCGGCCGTCTCACCGAGCTCGATATGCCCTTTGGGCAGCGACCACAGCATCCGGCCGCGGCGATCGACGCGACCGATCAGCGCGGCGACCTGTTCTTCACGCGGTCGATCGATACCGTCGATGACCAGACCGCCGGCCGAAGTCTCGTGCACGGTGCGCAGTCGCTCCGGTCCGCGGCGCGCGGGATGTCGTTGGCCGGAGCCGGCCGCACCGGCTGTCGTGCCGCCGCCGGTCGCCTCGTTGCCGGTCTGACTCTCACCCGACCCCGCCGAGCGCCGACCGCGGCGCCTCCCCCGGCGCCGACGTGGTTGCGGTTTTTCGCCGTCGGACACCCAAGCGATAGTAGCTGGCGTGCTTAGTCGCTCCGGCCGCACTCGCCGGTTGTGAGCTGCCCAGTCGCAGATCGGCCCGCCCGCGTCCGGCGCCTCAACGGCCGTCTACGGCCGTCCTGTCGCCGGACTACTACGCTCTCTGGGTGCCCGAAACTGCCCAGGACGCCGAGCTGCTGGCCGCAGCCGCGGTCGCGTTGAACAGGCACGCCGATGTCCTGCGCGAACTGGGCGCGCTGTTCGCTGCGGCCGGCCACGAGCTGTATCTGGTCGGCGGCTCGGTGCGCGACGCGGTGCTGCAGCGGCTGAGCTCGGATCTGGACTTCGCCACCGACGCGCGCCCCGAACAGCTGCAGAAGCTGCTGCGGCCGTGGGCGGACGCGTTGTGGGACACCGGTATCGAGTTCGGCACCGTCGGCGCCGAAAAGAACGGCCAGCGCCTGGAGATCACCACGTTCCGCGCCGATCGCTACGACCGGGTGTCCCGCAACCCGCAGGTGGCCTTCGGAAACTCGATCGACGACGATCTGGTGCGCCGCGATTTCACCGTGAACGCGATGGCGGTGCGCGTGACGGCCACCGGGGCAGCCGAATTCGTCGATCCCCTGGGCGGTTTGGCCGCGGTGCGCGCCCGCGTGCTGGATACTCCGGCGCAGCCTTCGGACTCCTTCGGCGACGACCCGCTGCGGATGCTGCGCGCCGCGCGGTTCGTCTCCCAACTCGGCTTCACGGTCGCCCCGCGGGTACGCGCGGCCATCCAGGACATGGCCCCGCAACTGGGCCGGATCACCGTCGAGCGGGTGGCGGCCGAGTTGGACAAGCTGCTGTTGGGTGACGACCCGGTCGCCGGGATCGACCTGATGGTGCAAACCGGCATCGGGGATGTGGTGCTGCCCGACGTCGGGGGCATGCGGATGGCCATCGACGAGCACCACCAGCACAAGGACGTCTACGAGCATTCGCTGACGGTGCTACGCCAGGCCATCGCCTTGGAAGATCCCCTCCCTGAGGGCGGCCCTGATCTGGTGTTGCGCTGGGCGGCGCTGCTGCACGACATCGGCAAACCCACCACCCGCAAGCATGAAGCCGACGGCGGGGTCAGCTTCCACCACCACGAGGTGGTAGGAGCCAAGATGACTCGAAAACGGTTGCGGGCGTTGAAGTATTCAAAACAGATCGTCGATGACGTTTCGCAGTTGGTGTATCTGCATCTGCGATTCCATGGCTACGGCGACGGCAAGTGGAGCGACTCGGCGGTGCGCCGATACGTCACCGACGCGGGACCGCTGCTGCCGCAGCTGCACAAGTTGGTGCGCGCCGACTGCACCACCCGCAACAAGCGACGGGCGGCCCGGCTGCAGGCCAACTACGACGGCCTGGAGGCACGTATCGCGGAATTGGCCGCGAAGGAGGACCTGCAGCGGGTGCGGCCGGATTTGGACGGCAACGAGATCATCGAACTGCTCGGCATCCCGGCGGGTCCGCAGGTGGGGGAGGCGTGGCGCCATCTCAAGGAGCTGCGGTTGGACCGTGGGCCGCTGACGCGCGAGGAGGCGACGGCCGAGCTGTTGTCCTGGTGGAGCGCGCGGGGGAACCGGTAGCGGCCGGGCCGCGTCCCATTGGCATGGAGTACTGCTTGAGCACCGGTGACGGTGCAGCGACGATGTGGGACCGCGGACCGGATCTCGACCTCAACGGAGACGGCCGGCTCGACGCGGTCAGCCTGGACTTCGACGGCGACGGACTGGCCGACGACGCCCTGGCGGATCTGGATGGCGACGGGATCGCCGACCACGCCGTGATCGACATTCACCACGATGGCACGGCGCAAAGCTACTTCACCGACGACGGCTCTGGCACCTGGGCGGTGGCCTCAGATCGACCGTCGCGACTGGGCCAGCCCGGGCCCGGACTGCGCTGGTTCGGCCTCGACGGCGTCGAGCACACCGGCGGGCCGCTGGCGGACTTCGGCGCCGACGACCGCGCCCAGCTTCAGCTGCTCGACAGCGACGGCAACGGGCTCGCTGACCGCGCAATCGCGTCCAGCGACGACGGTGTGACGGGCTACGTCGACACGGACGGCGACGGGCGGTGGGATGTCAAGCTCACCGACACCGACGGTGACGGCGCCGCCGATGCGGCCAGCGCGCTGGCGCCCAAGACGTAGGTCCCCGTTCGCGGCGGGGCCCCGGTACTGTGACGGCCCATGAACGTGGAGCAGTCACGCCCCGACTCGGTGAGCGCTGCCCTGACCGAGATCCTGCGCGACGACCTCAATGTCGACATCAGCCGGGTGACCCCGGAATCCCGGCTGGTAGACGATGTCGGTCTGGACTCGGTGGCTTTCGCGGTGGGCATGGTGGCGATCGAGGACAAGCTCGGGGTGGCCGTGTCCGAACAGGAACTGCTTGGCTGCGACACCGTCGGCGACCTCGAGAGCGTCATCCGGGCAAAGGTCCCGGTCGGCCAGTGAGCGTGCTGGCCACCGCCCTGTCCGGGGCGATGCGCACATCAGCCAACGACCTGGTGGTCTTCGACAAGGAGGCCCATCACTGGACGCGGCACCCGTGGCCGCAGGTCCACGCGCGCGCTGAGAACGTCGCCGCGCGCATCCTCGACCAGCCGAGGCTCGGTGCGGTCGGCCTGGTCGGCGAGCCGACCGCGGACTTCGTCGCGGCCATCCAGGGTGTGTGGCTGGCCGGGCAGAGCGTGTCGATCCTGCCCGGGCCGGTCCGCGGCGCCGACCCGCAGAATTGGGCGCAGGCGACCCTGAAGCGATTCGCCGGTCTCGGCGTGCGGACAGTCTTCAGCCACGGACCCGAACTCGACCTGTTGGGCGGCCACGACGTCGGGCCGAAGGCGGTGCTCGACCTCGGTGAGGCCGCGGGCCGCGAACCGTCGACCAGCTTTACGCCGGTCGAGGCAGCCGGCACGCCCGCCGTGCTGCAGGGCACTGCGGGCTCGACCGGACATCCCCGCACTGCGCAGCTGTCCGCCGAGGCGGTGTCGAACAACGTGAACGGCCTGATCAAAACCTTCAGTGTCGATCCCGCGGCTGATGTCGGGTGCACCTGGCTGCCGCTTTACCACGATATGGGTCTGACCTTTCTGCTCAGCGGAGCGCTGACCGGGTCACCGCTCTGGCTGGCCCCCACCGCGGCGTTCGCCGCTTCGCCGTTCCGCTGGCTGCGCTGGCTCAGCGAGAGCGGCGCCACGATGACCGCGGCGCCGAACATGGCCTACAGCATGATCGGCAAGTACGCCCGGCTGGTGTCCGATATCGACTTAGGGCGGGTTCGGGTGTCGATCAGCGGCGGCGAACCGGTCGACTGCGCGGCAATGGAACGTTTCGCGACCGCCCTGAGCGGGTTCGGTTTCGACTCCGGCGCACTGGCGCCGTCCTACGGGCTGGCCGAATCCACCTGCGCGGTCACGATTCCCGTCTCGGGTACCGGTCTGCTGTACGACGAAGTCCGCTCGCCCGCAGCCAATTCCGACACGGGCGGGCCGCGCCGCCATGCGATTCTGGGCGCGCCGATCCCCGGGATGAAAGTGCGCATCGGCCGAACGTCGCAGCGTTCGGCCGACCTGGCCGACCGCGACGTCGGCGAGATCGAGATCCGCGGTACGTCGATGATGTCCGGGTACGTCGGTGATACCCCGCTGGAATCCGACGCCTGGTTCCCGACGGGAG
>Ga0302326_10006885_pt1 | contig 25401 bp, 28 predicted proteins | sample Palsa_T0_3_FD_202264 | JGI IMG/M metagenome (GOLD analysis project Ga0302326, IMG submission 202264) | Peat permafrost microbial communities from Stordalen Mire near Abisko, Sweden - Palsa_T0_3 | ecosystem: Environmental > Terrestrial > Soil > Palsa > Peat permafrost | place: Sweden: Abisko... | reverse complement strand
CCTCGTCGTAGACCTCGTAGTCGTAGACGAGCCCCGGAAATAGAAAGAGAAACTTGGGCGAGGCCTGGGTCGCCAGCTTGCCTTCGATGTCCCCCGCGGAGACGCCGTGCGCATTGGCCACTTGCACCGAGTCGATGGCCGAGCGCCCCGGCGGGATCTTGCTGCACGCGGCGAGCGCCGGCAGCCACGCCGTCAGCGCGACGAGCCCGCGTCCCGTCGTGACCGACGACCTGCGCCCGCCCGAGGCGCGACTCGTGCTTGGGGGGCCTCGTGGTGAATCCGCTACGAGTTGCCGCGGGCTGTGTCGCCCTTGTGAGCTGCGGCGGTATGGCTCTTCCGCACCCGCCGTACACCGCCCAACCGACCGCGGCCCTGTCGCCGGTGGATGCCGAGCCTCCGCCAGGTCGGGTGGAGCTCGTCCCCGAGCGTCCGACGCAGGCGGACGCGTGGATACCGGGCGAATGGGTCCTGAGGCACGGACGGTGGTACTGGCTGCTTGGTCGTTGGGTGAAGTCGCCGCCGGGCGCAAAGTACTCTCCGTGGGTGGCGCTGAGGACGCGCGACGGCTCGACGTTCTTTGCCCCATCCGTCTGGCTGGACGCCTCCGGCAAGACGATGCCGCCGCCGGCGCCGATCGCCTTCGCGACCGCGAGCGGCGAGGCGGTGCTCGACGCGCAAGGGGACGTTCAAGCCACGGGCCGGGCCATCGAGAACGCCCCGGGCGCGCAGTCGCCGCCGTAGTCATGACGCGCGTGCATGACGCGACGAGCCGGCCGCGCGGCGAGCGACGGACGTGTCGAGCTGGACGCTGAGCGACAGCGTCTCGGTCGTCATCCGCACCTCGGCCGCCCTGACTTTCAGGCCGATCGCAGTCGCCGTCTCTACCCTATCGGGCAGGCCGAACACGTGATCGAGGATGGCGCGGAAATCCCATGCGACCTGCACGCGGTTCTTGACGAGCTCGGCGTTGATCCGCTCGGTCACCTTGGCATCGAGCGCGTCCGGAAGGACCGCGATGTCGGCGCCGCTCAAGGCGACCTTGAAGGCGAGGAGCTCGACGCCCTTCGTGTTTCGCTCCAGCACAGGCACCACGCAAACGCCGACGGCTCGCACGGTCACCGGAACATGCAGCCCCAGCACCGACCATCGCACCTTCGCCCGGCAGGAGAAGCGCACCCCCGCCGACGGGTCGAACTTGACCTTGATCGGGCCGTCGAGCGTGAGCTCGTCGTCGCCGCCGAGGCGTACCGTGAGCGGAGCCAGCCGCTCGAAGAGAGCTTTGATGTCCGAGCGGGTCAACGTCGCTTCGATTTGCACGCTGCACCGTCCGTGCAGCCCCCGTGCCGCCGCCCCAGCTACGAGGTCGAGCCGCCGACGCCCGACTGCCGTGCTCGCCATCTGGCTTGAAAGCTCCCGGAGTGTCCGTTATAGTAGACGTCATGAACGTCGCCCTCGTCGGAGGTCTCGAGCGCCATGAACCCGAGATCGCGCGTCGCGCCAGCGCGCTCGGTCACACGGTCGAATTTCATCGGGGGCGCGTCGGCGGGCGCCATTCCGACGAGCTCGAGTCGATGGTCCAGCGCTGCGACGTCACGGTCATCGTGGTGCAGGTAAACAGCCACGGGGCGATGTACATCGCGAAGAAGGTCGCGGCCCGTCACGGGCACCCGGCGCTCCTGTCTCGGACCGGATCGCCCTCGAGCATCTCGGCGATCCTCGAGTCGCTCGGGGCGCGACCTTACGCGATGGCGGTGGGCGCCTCCTGAGACGACCCGGGTGTCCGGTCCCTCAATGGGGGACAGTGATGACGGTATAGTGGACATCGAAGCGCGCCGCGCTAGGCTGCGGGGGTGCCGCACGCATTCGTCAACGCCTTGGTGGGAGGAGCGCTCATTGGCTTGAGCGCGTCGATCCTGCTCGTTCTCGACGGGCGGGTCGCGGGCATCAGCAGCGTCGTCGGTGGCCTCGTGCGGGCGCGCCAGGGCGAGACGGCGTGGCGCCTCGTGTTCCTCGCCGGCTTGCTCGTCGGGGGGGCCGCCCTCGTCGCGTTTCGTCCGCAAGCGCTCGTGTCGCACGCGGCCCCCCTCCCCGCGGTTTGGCTGGCGGTGGCGGGCCTGCTCGTGGGCTTCGGCACGCAGCTCGGGTCCGGGTGCACCAGCGGCCACGGGGTGTGCGGGCTGGCTCGACTGTCCAAGCGATCCGCGGCGGCGGTCCTCGCGTTCATGGTCGCGGCAGGACTCACCACGTTCTTCATTCGTCACGTCTTGCCGGTGTCGTCATGAAGCGGCTGGCCGTGGCGTTCGTGGCGGGCATCGTCTTCGCGGTCGGCCTCGGGATCTCGGGCATGACGGACCCGGCGCGCATCCTTGGCTTTCTCGACGTCGCCGGCCACTGGGATCCCAGCCTGGCCTTCGTGATGGTCGGAGCGATCGCCGTGCACCTCGGACCCGCGCAGTGGGCCCTGCGGGCGCGCAGGCCCCTCTGGTCCGATGCGTTCGCGCTCCCGACTCGGACCGCGGTCGACGGGCGTCTCCTCGCGGGCTCGATCCTCTTCGGAATTGGATGGGCTATAGCCGGGTATTGTCCCGGACCGGCGATCGTGAACCTGGTGGCTCCGTCGCGCCCCTTGCTGGCCTTCGTGGCGGCGATGCTCATCGGCACGGGGGTGTTTCGCGCCAGCGAGGGCCATGCGATGGACCCTGTGTGCCCGCCGTCGCCGCTCGCGCCGCGTCCGCCGTCGCGATCCTGATCCTCGCGATCGCGATCGCGAAGGCCTGGCCCTTCACGGTCGACGACGCGTTCATCACGTCCCGGTACAGCCGCAACGTGGCCCAGGGCCTCGGGGCCACCTTCAACGCCACCGGTCCGCGCGCCGAGGGGTACACGACATTCTCCTGGATGGTGCTCCTCGTCGTGCCGCACCTGCTCCGCATGGATGCGGTCCTCGTCGCGAAGGCGCTCGGTGTGATGGCCACGTTCGCCACGCTGCTGGTCGCGGCGCGCTGGGCTCGCGCCGAAGCCCGCGAGCGGCGCGGCGACATGCGCGAGAACGCGGGAGCCTGGGCATTCGCGGGCGCTTCTCTTTGCTTCGCCGCGATCCCGGCCACGGCCGTTCACGCCGTCTCCGGGATGGAGACGGCGCTCTTCACGCTGCTGCTGACGGCGATGTTCGCGACCGCGTCGGACTGGATGCGGGGCGATGCGCGCGCGACGAACCGGCTCGTCGCGCTCGCGCTCTTGCTTGGGCTCACCCGGCCCGAGGGCAACTTCGCGGCCGCCGTCGTCATCGCGACGTGCGCAGGATGCGGGCCCTTCGCGGGGCGCCGTTCGCTCCTGTTACGTAGCGCCGTCGGATGGGTCGCGCCCATCGCGGCCTACGAGCTCTGGCGCTACGGCTACTACGGCCTGCTCTTCCCGCTCCCGTTTTACGTCAAGCTCGGATCGCCGGGTCGGCTGCCCGGTTGGCCCGACGTGCGCGACTGGCTACAAGGGCCCTTGCTGCACTTTGGGCTCCTGGTCGCGCCGGTGCTCGCACGGCCGCCACGCTCCCTCTGGCCGGCGCTGGCGGCGATGGCGGCGCTGACGGCGTTCTTCGTCCTTCCGCAGCACCAGATGGGGTACGAGCATCGCTACCTTGCGCCCCTCGATCCGGCGTGCGCCGCGCTCGCGGGCATCGGGCTCGGGCGCATCGCGACGACCACGCTCGCGCCCTTGCGCGCTGCGCGCGTCGCGGCGTGCGCCGCGCTGCCTCTCTCGTGCGGTCTCGAGCTCCGGGGCTCTCCGGGCGTCATCGCCGGCGCGGTCGAATACGCAGAAGGGCTCTCGCACGCGCACGCGCGGCTCGGGCGCGAGCTTCACGACCTGCACCTTCCCGGCGACCGATTGGCGATCGCCGACGCAGGCGCCGTGCCGTACCTGTCGGGATGGTGGACGACCGATCTGGTCGGCTTGAACGACGCACGAATCGCGACGTCGGGACGACGCGATCCGACCGAGCTCCTGGCCGAGGGCTTCGACGTCGTCGTGCTGGCGTCGGAGAGCGCGGACCGCTTTCGGCCCTTCGATTGGAACCCGTGGGAAGAGCCGTTTCTGGCAGCGTGCTCCCGCGCCGGTTTCGTGCGCGTCGCGCTGCGACGTTTCGGCCCCGCGTACTGGCTGTGGGTGCTCGCTCGGCCGGGATCCGAAGAGGCCCGATGGTTCACGGCAAAAGAGGAGCAAGGAGGGCTGCGCGCGGCCGCAAGCGGCGCTAACCTGTCGCTGTGAGCGAAGCCAAAAAGTCCGTGCGGTGCCTCGTGGCCACCATCGCGCCCGGGCGCGCGAGCGTCCGGGACGACGTGACCGACGTCGTGCTCGAGGAGCTCAAGAGCGCGCAGTTCGACGTCGTACGCAGCGTGGTCGTGAATCGCGAAAGGCAATTCATCGAGCAGCTGGTGCGCAACGTCTCCACCGGCAACGAGGCCGACGTGATCGTGCTCATCGGAGGCGCGGGGATCGGGCCCCGCGACTACGCGAGCGAAGCGATCGACGCCCTGGCCGAGCGACGGATCGAAGGCTTTGGCGAAGAGTACCGTCGCCTCCTGCGAGAAGACCCGGACTCGCTCGTCTCGGCGGTGCTGTCGCGCGCCACAGCGGGCGTTTGCGATGGGAGCATCGTCGTGGCCCTTCCCCGCCAGACGCCGGAGGTCATGCGACGCGCCATGCAAAAGGTGCTGCTGCCGATCCTGCCGCAGGCCGTGCGGATCGCCGGAGGGGGCGGGCACGCCTAGCGAATGGCCGCGGGTCATTCGCGATCGCACGGAGAGGCCCACCGCGGCGCCAGGGCCAAGTGGCTGCGTGCGGCCGTCCTCGGCGCCGACGACGCGATCGTGTCCACGTCGAGCCTGATGATCGGCGTCGCGGCCTCGGCGGCCTCGGAGCGCGCCATCCTGCTCGCGGGAGTCGCGGGCCTCGTGGCCGGGGCGATGTCGATGGCGGCGGGCGAATACGTGTCGGTCAGCTCGCAGCGCGACAGCGAGCTCGCCGACATCGCGACCGAGAAAGAAGAGCTCGCGCGCGAGCCGAAGGCGGAGCTCGACGAGCTGACGATGATCTACATGAAGCGCGGCCTCGAGCCAGAGCTCGCGAAGCGAGTCGCCAAGGCGCTCAGCCGGAAGGACCGTCTCGGCGCCCATCTGCGCGACGAGCTGGGTATCGATCCGCACGAGCTCTCGCGGCCCGTGCAAGCGGCCTGGATCTCGGCGGTCAGCTTTGGCTCGTTCGCGCTCGTACCGATCGCCGCGTTGCTCGTGGCGCCCGGGGCCGCGCGGATCCCGTTCATGGCGGCCCTCTCGCTCCTGAGCCTCGTGGGGCTGGGCGCCCTCGGGGGATACCTTGGCGGGGCACCGATGGCTCGCGCGGCCGCGCGCGTGACGGTCGGCGGCGCGCTGGCGATGGCCGTCACGGCGGCGATCGGGCGCCTGTTCGGGGTCGTTGCGGGGTAGGGCTGGCCCAGGCTGACCGAAACTTGGCCCCCGGGACCTGGGCGCGCGCCTCCGGGCGCCGCGATACTTCGCAGTGAAGGGAGCGTCGCATGGCCTCGAGCGTAGGAGCTGCGGTTGCCGGGGTGGGGGGGACTGGGCCGCTCGAAGCGTCGTGGCGCGATCCCAAGCGCTACGCGTGGCTCTTCGGGTTGCTCGTGCCCCTGCTGCCCTTCGTGGCCTGGGCCTTCGCCTGGCTCACCGGGAACGCGCTGTCCTGGTTCGCGGGCCCGCTCATCGTGTTCGTCGCCATCCCCCTCCTCGACCTCTGGTTCGGCCCGGACGCGAAGAATCCGCCCGACGAGGCGCTGTCCGCGCTGGAGGACGACCGCTACTACCGCTGGTGCACGTACGCGTACCTCCCGCTGCAGTACGGGGGGCTGGTGCTCGCGTCCTGGCTGTGGAGCCGCGGCGACGTCTCGCTCGTCGGAAAGCTGGGCCTGGCGCTGACGGTCGGGTGTGTCAGCGGCATCGCGATCAACACGGCCCACGAGCTCGGCCACAAGCGCGATGGCCTGGAGCGCTGGCTCAGCAAGATTGCGCTCGCGCAGTCGGCCTATGGCCACTTCTACGTCGAGCACAATCGCGGCCATCACGTGCGCGTGGCCACACCCGAAGATCCCGCGAGCTCGCGCTACGGCGAGAGCTTTTACGCCTTCTGGCCTCGCTCGGTCGCGGGCAGCCTGCTCTCGAGCTGCGAGATCGAGCGCACGCGGCTCCGGCTGATGAAGCGCTCGTTCTGGACGTGGAAGAACGACGTACTGAACGCGTGGGCGATGACGGTCGTGCTCTTCGCCGTGCTGGTGGTCGCCTTCGGGCGAGGCATCGTGCCGTACCTGCTGCTCCAGGCGGTGATCGGCTTCTCGCTGCTCGAGGTCGTGAACTATCTGGAGCACTATGGCTTGCGCCGTCAGCAGGTGTCAGGTGGACGCTTCGAGCGCTGCCTGCCGTCGCACAGCTGGAACAGTAACCACACGGTCTCCAACGTTTTCCTCTATCACCTGCAGCGCCACAGCGACCACCACGCGCACCCCACGCGCCGCTATCAGGCCCTTCGCACCTTCGACAGCGCACCGAACCTGCCCTCCGGGTACGCGACGATGATCCTGGTGGCGCTCGTTCCGCCGCTCTGGCGGCGGGTGATGGACGGGCGAGTCGAGGCGCACTACGGCGGCGACATGTCGCGGGCCAACGTGGCCAACGTGCAGTCCGGCGCTCGCTCGATCGAAGGGGCCTCGGCGACCCGCACCTCGAGCAGCGCGCACGGCAGGCACGTGGTCGCGCGCCGCCTTCGGTGCCCCGGTTGCGGCTACGTGTACGACGAGCGCCAGGGCCACGCACGCGAAGGCTTTGCCCCCGGGACGCCGTGGGCCAGCGTCCCGGAGACGTGGCACTGCCCGGACTGCGGCGTCCGCGACAAGGTCGATTTCACGCCCGTCTGAAGCCAGCCAGGCCAGCCAGGCGTAAGCCCTGCAGGCGTAAGCCCTGCACCAAGCACCCGCCCGGTAGGGAGATCGGCGTCGACGGCGCCTGCCCTTGGACTACCATGAGTGGTCCACGTCGCCGCCATGACGCTCGCGCGGCTCGCGCGAGAAGGGGTCCAAGGATGTTCAGCCGTCCGACCTGTACCGCCTGCCGCTCCTTGGCCCCGGAGACCAACAGCTACTACACGCTGATCGGTCCGACGCACGGTTGGCGCATGACGCGCACCACGCAGCGCGACGGCAGCTTGCTGGTCGAATGGCGGTGCGCCCCGTGCTGGCGCAAGTACAAGACCGCCGCGGCCGCAGCCGGAGTCTACCCTTCGTCGGGACAGCACCTGACATCGCGCGCGGCGAGGGCTACGTCCATGCCCCCGGAGGAAGGCCCGACCGACCCCTCCAAACCGACCCGGTGACGCTCCGCGAGGCTTGCCTCGCCCCCATCCGTTTGGATCGTCCGCGCATGACGGATATGCTGCTCGCCAGCCCCGTGACGCGAAAATCCATCGCCGACCGACGCTACGAGTGCCCCGCTTGCGGCGGGGGCGGCGGTGGGCCGTTCGGTCGCTCAGGTTCCGCGTGGGACGTAGAGACGTATGTGTGCCCGCGCTGCGAAGGCCTGGGCGTCGTCGTCGACGGGGTCGTGCTGGCACGCCCGCTCGCCAAGGCCCGCACCGAGCCGGCCGAGCGCGCCCCCCGCCCGGGCATCGCCCAGGCGCCCGCACCGGCGGCCGCGACGAAGAAGACCCGCGCGTCGCCGGCATAGCGCGACGCGCGAGCGCCGACCTGGCGGCTTGGCGGCTCTCCTCTCCCTGCGTTCTAGTGGGCGTTGATGTTGTTGGGGACGCCCGGGTTGAGGCCAATGACGCCTCCGTCGGCGGCGGCCGGCAGGCTCGGGATCGAGATGTTCAGCACGACGTTGCCGATCTGCCGGTACTCGAGCAAATCGTTGGCGGGCGTCTGCACGCCGTAGCCGGCGAAGGTCAGGCTCAGGTGCGTCGCGTCGATCTGCGTGGCAGTGGGCGCGTAGAGGCGCTCGGCGAACCAGGGCTGCGTCGGGATGAGCGGCGGGTTCGCCGGGATGGTCACCGTCTGGCCCGTGGCCTGGTTGGTCGTGGTGATCGGGTTGATCGAGGCGATCGGGTTGTTGATGCCGTTGTAGATGGTCCAGTTGACCATGTCCGACGACTCGGCGTAGCCGATGTAGTGGAACGCGTCCGAGTCGCCGTCGAGGCAGTTGCCCGCGGCAAAGTACAGGCCCCAGCGCGTCTGGTCGCCGAAGATGTCGATGAGCGTGCCGCGCGGGCTGACCCAGCGGTTCTCGGTGTAGTCGACGGTCGTCGGGTTGCTCAGGCCGTTGACCGGACCGAGGTCGGTGAAATGGATGCCGTCGGTCGTCGTCGCGAGGCGCACGGTCGCGATGTCGTGGTTGGTCTTGCCACTGAATGGTGCTCGCGTGCACTGCTCGGCGGTCGGCAGCGCGGTCGACCCCGTATCGTCGCCGTCGAGGATCTTCTGCACCCAGAGCACCGTCACCGTCGTACCTGCCTCGGCGACCGCCGCGGTCGGGAACACGGCCATGATGCCGTCCGGGTCCGTGAGGCCCACCGTCTGCGTGATGCTGATGGGCGACGCGGCGTCCGGCGTCTGGTTGAGCACGGAGCTTATCGACTTGAAGTCGTTGTTGCCCGCACCCGCGAAGTTGGTGTTCCACAGCGGGAACTTGTTGCTCGACCCGCCGCCGAGCGCGCTGCCCGGCGCCAGGCTGATGACCCAGAGCGGGTTGCCATCGACGATCTCGGTGCTCGTGTTCGGGATGTTGTTGGTGTTGCGATCGAGCAAGTAAAGAAACTGCCCGGTCTTCACGTTGCCCGCGCCCGGCAGCTGGATGATGGCGGCGTGGCCCCAGCCGTCGTCGTCCTGCGAGTCGTTCGCCAGCGGGTACGACGTGTTGGCGTTGGTGCCGGTGATCGTCGCCGGGCAGCCGTTGCCCGCGTCCGCCGAGAGGTTGTTGCCGCCGCTGATCGCGTTGGTGTAGTCGGGGTTCAGCTCCAGCACGTTCTGCATGAAGTACCAGGTCCGGCCGTTGTCGTCGGATTCGGCGGCCAGCACCGATTCGTCCAGGTCCTTGGGCCGCCAGTCGAAGAGGCCGATGATGGGCGGCTTGCCCCCGAACGCGTTGTCCGCCGGCGTGTTGGTCGTGTAGTAGACGAGCGGGAAGTACGCGGGCGTCAGCGGGACCATCGGGTCGGTCTGGCCCGTCTCGAACTTCGAGCCCGTGACATGCGTGATGCGCGTCGAGACGCCGCCGTCGTAGAGGCACAGCACCGACGCGGGATCCATCACGTCACCCGTCGCGAGGAACGGCGGTCCACCGTCGTTCGACGCAATGGTCTGCGTGTTGTTCGGATCGGCCGCGAGGTCGGTGAGCATCGGCGGGGTCGCGCCGTTCTGAGCACCTTCGCCAATGGCCGTCCCGAGGTTGATCATCGCCACCACCGCGCCCGCGTCTGGCGCGAGCGTCGTGAACAAGGCTTGCGGCGTGACAGCGGCGTCGCTCGCGTCGGACTCCGAGCCGGCTTCCGGCTCCACTGTCGCGTCGGAGCCCACCGTGGCATCGACAGATCCATCGGCGCCGACCGGACCGTCCGAGCCCGCATCGAGCTCACCGCCACCGTCGGCCATGGAGCCGTCAAGCCCCTCGGGGCCCGTCGGTCCGGCTTCGCCCACAGGACCCTGCGGTCCCGTGGCGCCGGTCGCGCCCGTGGCACCCGTCGCGCCCGTGGCACCCGTTGCGCCCCTCGCGCCCGTGGCACCGGCCTCGCCGTTCTCCCCGGCCGGCCCCGCAGGCCCGGCCTGGCCCGAACAACCAGCGACGAGGACAAGGGCACCGATTCCAAGGCCGACTCCGACTCCGACGCGACTCCACATTGCAACACCTCCGAGAAAAATCTTGGCCCCCTCTCCCCGGCAGCCTTCTAAAGCCGCGCTGCCCAGACTCACGCAAAGCGTAGGCAAACATTTGATGGCGTTTCGGAGACACGACCCTGGACGCGCCGTGCACCGGTTGCGCCCTTGGCTAAGGTCACGGCCCGTGCGCGCAGCGACGTGCTTTGGCGAGTCGCTCATCGTGCACTGGAACGTCGAAGTGCAGCTGCTCCCGCAGACGTACGATCTCGACCTCTTCGGCGGCGCGATCCTCGAGCCGCCCTCGTCCCGGTACGCCGTACGGCCCGTCGCGGAGGTCTTCGTGGAGCACGACTTCGGCGGGGCGCAGACATACTCGGGCCTCGTCGGCGGCATCTGGCAAGTCAGCGCCAAGTTCGCCCTCGACGCCGCCCTTCGCGAGGCGCTCGTCGGAGGCCAGAGCGTGAGCGAGATCCGAGCCGGATTTTCATGGGCGATCCCGTAGGGTACCCCCGCCGCAACCGGACCTTGCCGGCCCGCATCCCAACAAGCGAGGTATTCGATCGACTTCGTCGTGTTGGCGTAGCAAACGTAGCCGGCGCTCTCGTCGCGCTCGGTACCGCGGCACCGGCTTTTGCGCAGGACTCATCTCGCGCGGGCGATCGGGGCGATTTTGCCTCGTATGCCATCGAGATCGAGCCGCACTTCACGTTCGGGCCGGACAACGTCTATGGCGCGTCGGGCTTCGGCGGCGGCATACGACTCTCGATTCCGGTCGTCGGCGGCTACATCGGCAGCGTTCCCGACAACCTCGCCGTCAGCTTCGGCGGTGACCTCGTGCACTACGACAACTGCTATTCCGACTATTCCGATGGGTGCGGCGCAAACTACGTCCTCTTGCCGATCGCCGCGCAGTGGAACCTCTTCGTCGTTCGCCGCGTGAGCCTGTTCCTCGAAGCCGGCGCGTACTTGTACGAGGGCTTCTACGACGGATATGGCCCTGGCGACGGCGGCCCGTGCTCGCCGCCCTCGGACTTTGGGATCCTGCCCACGATTGCCTTGGGCGCCCGCATCCACTTCAGCCCAAACACGGCGCTGACGGCGCGCCTCGGGTACCCGACGACCACCATCGGTTTTTCGTTTCTCTGAGCCAGAGAGAGACGCACAGGGAGGGGAGGAGGGGAAGGAGGTTGGAATGCAGCAAATCCCCAAGATTTCCTCCTCTCCTCCTTCCCTCCCTGTTCCTCTTCCTCTTCGTGAATCAGATCCTGCGGCGCCACGAGTCCGCGCTCAAAGGGCCCGCGCCGAAGTACGCGACGATGAGCGACGCGCCAAGAAGCGCCATGTTCTTGAGAAACTCGATCTGCTGCATCTGCATGTTCGCCGGGTTCGACTCGGACCAGAACGCGTGCATGAAAAGCGTGACCGGCAACAGAAAGACGACCAGGAGCGAGGCGCCAATGCGCGCGTGAAACCCGAGGGCGACGCTCAAGCCACCGACCAGGGCGAGGATGCCCGCCAGGGGTACGGCAAGAGAAGCCAGCGGCACGCCATGATGTTGCGCCTGCGCTGTGGCCGCACCGGAGATGAGATGCGGCGCGGACAAGATGAAGATGAGGGCGAGGAGCACCCTGCCGAGCGGGACGACGAAATGCTCGCCCGTCGAATGGCCACCCACCAATCCGAACCGATCGCGTGTCGCAAACGCGGGCATATGAATGGACATGAGCTGCCTCCTTGCTGAACGCAACGAGGGGACTGCAAGACGTGCACCGTTGCCAGCAGCCTCAAGGGTGCATGAATGCGCCCACGAACAAGAACGCCCCGGCCAGGCCGATGAGCAGACTGAGCCACCACATCGGCTGGCGGCGCACGAGCGCAGCGATCGCGCTGAGGGCGATCGCCACCTGGAAGATCGTCACGCTCTTGGCGAACTGATGGTGCAGGTGAAGGGCGTGCTCGGCGGCGGCGTCGTCGTGCTCGACAGCGCCTTCTTGCCGCTCGGCATCGGTACGCACGTCTTTCTGCTCGTTCTTCTCGCGCTCGGCCTCGCCCCTCCACTTGCGCGCGGTGTCGGCGTTCGCCACCGATTCCGCCTGCGTCGCGTAGATGACAGCCTTGACGCTCATCGCCTGATAGTGGGCCCACGCGTCGTCGGCCTTGGACTGGTGCAAAACGGCGTCGTTCTTGGCGAGGATCGCGTCGTTGGCGCACGCACCGGACTTGAGCGACGCGACGGCCGCGAGCACCGCGATGAGGGCCGTGGAGAGCGATAGCCAGAGCGTCCAGCGTGAAGAATGGCCTTCGCCTCCCTCACCCAACTCTTCGAGCCTTTCTTTGATTTCCTGTGTTTCGAGGGCTTCTTCGGGCATGGCTGGTCGGCCAAGGTAACACGCCGGATGACGGTCCAGACCGAGCCGGGTACAACGATTCGCGCCGCTATCGCATCGGACACCGCAATGGGAGGCTCGCCATGGCAAAGACCATCGTCGTCGTAGGGTTCGGACCCGGCATTTCCACCGCCGTCGCAGAAAAGTTCGGCTCGTCGGGCTTCTCGGTCGCGCTCGTGGCGCGCAACGAAGAGCGTCTCGCCGCGGGCGTGAAGGCGCTCAAGGCCAAGGGTATCGAGGCGGCGGCCTTTGCCGCCGACGCCGGCGACCCGGTCTCCATCCGCGCCGCCGTGGCCAAAGCCCGCGCGCTGGGACCCCTCGCGGTCCTTCAGTGGAACGCCTACGGCGGCGCCGCGGCCGGCGATCTGGCCGTTGCCGACCCGGCCCAGGTCCGCGACATCTTCGAAGTCGCCGTCGTCGGCTTGATCGCCGCGGTGCAGGAAGCCCTCCCCGATCTCAAGAAGGCGAACGACGGCGCCGTGCTGGTCACCAACGGCGCGTTCGGGGACATCAGCCCGCAGATGGACGGCTTCGCCGTCGGCGCCAAGGCCATGGGCCTCGCGCTGGCGAACGCGGCCAAGCACAAGCTCGTGGGCCTGCTCGGTCAGCGGCTCAAAGACGACGGCGTCTTCGTCGGCGAGGTGATGGTGGCTGGAAGCGTCAAGGGGACCGCGTGGGATCGCGGGGGGGCCAGCATCGAGCCGCACGCGATCGCGAACAAGTTCTGGGAGCTCTACGCGGGCCGCGGAGAAGCCCGCGCGCGAATCAGCTGAGCCCAAAGCCGCGATCCGTTACCGCGCCCCCGGCGCAATGCTACGCCGGAGGAGCCGCGGCACATACATGTTCCTCTTCGACAACTCCTACTCTCGCTTGCCCGACCGCTTCTTCGCTCGGGTAAAGCCCACGGCGGTTCGCGAACCGCGAATCGTGAAGCTCAACGCGGCTCTCGCCGCGGAGCTCGGGATTGACGGGCCCGCGCTGGCGACGCTCGAGGGAGCCGAGATCTTCGGGGGCAACCGGATCCCCGAGGGCGCGGAGCCGCTGGCGCTGGCCTATGCGGGGCACCAGTTCGGGTCGTTCGTGCCGCAGCTCGGCGACGGGCGGGCCGTGCTCCTCGGCGAGGTCGTGAGCAAGGCCGGGCTGCGCCGCGACGTCCAGCTCAAGGGCGCTGGACGCACGCCGTACTCGCGCGGCGGCGACGGACGCGCCGCCCTCGGCCCCGTCCTGCGCGAGTACGTCGTGAGCGAGGCGATGGCGGCCCTCGGCATTCCCACGACCCGCGCGCTCGCGGCGGTGACCACCGGCGAACCCGTCGCTCGCGACGGCCTCTTGCCCGGCGCGATCTTCACGCGCGTCGCGGCGAGCCACATCCGCATCGGGACGTTCCAGCTCCTCGCCGCGCGACGCGACCGCGAGGGCCTCGCCACGCTCGCCTCGTACGCTCTCGCGCGCCACTATCCGAGCGCGGTGGGTACCGGCAACGACGCGCTCGCGTTGCTCGAGCGCGTGATCGACGCCCAGGCGTCGCTGGTCGCACGGTGGCTCGGCGTCGGATTCGTCCATGGCGTCATGAACACCGACAACACCACCATCTCGGGCGAGACGATCGACTACGGGCCGTGCGCGCTGCTCGACGAGTACGATCCGGACAAGACGTTCAGCTCGATCGACAGGGGCGGGCGTTACGCGTTCGCGAACCAGCCGCGAATCATGATGTGGAACCTCTCCCGGCTCGCGGAGGCGCTGTTGCCGGTCATCGCGGAAGGCGAAGAGGAAGCCGTACGTCTTGCTCGAGAGCGGCTCGACCGATTCGTCCCCGCGTTCGATGCGGCGCACGGGGCCGTCGTTCGCGCCAAGCTGGGGCTCGGCGATCGACCGGACGAGGCCGAGGGGGACGCGGTGCTCGCGACGGATCTGTATACGCGGCTCGCCGGAGAGAGCGTCGATTTCACGCTGTTCTTTCGTCGCTTGTGCGCGTGCGCCGCAGACGGCGCGGCCGACACGAGGGCGGCGGACCTCTTCGCGAATCCACTGGTGTTCCACGAGTGGGCACAGCGCTGGCGGGCGAGGCTCGGACGCGAAAGCATCGCACCCGGCGTTCGTGCCGCGACGATGAGGGCCGTCAACCCCGCCTTCATCCCGCGCAACCATCGCGTCGAAGAGGTCATCGTGGCGGCCGTCGCGCATGAAGACTTCGGCCCGTTCGAGACGCTGCTCGACGTCGTGTCGCGACCGTACGACGATCGCGCGGATCGGCCCGAGCTCGCCCGGTATGCAGACCCGCCGAAGGACGAGGAGCGCGTGGTCGAGACGTTCTGCGGGACGTGAGGCCCCGCCGCGCTATCCCTCGAGCGGCGCGAACAGCTCTTCGATGTCGTGCTCGCCGACGGCCGCGCCGCCTTCGTCGCCCAGCACGGCGCTCGACAGCCACCGCTTCTTGTCTTGAAGGGCGATGACGCGCTCTTCGACGCTGCCCGCCACGTAGAGGGCGTGCACGAACACGGGCCTGCGCTGCCCGATTCGGTACGCGCGGTCGGTCGCCTGCGCTTGCGCCGCCGGGTTCCACCACGGGTCGTAATGCACGACGGTGTCGGCGCTCGTGAGATTGAGCCCGGTCCCGCCGGCTTTCAGGCTGATCAGAAAGACGTCGGCCTCCCCTCCCTCGAACGCGTCGACCATGCGCTGCCGGTCGCGGGTCTGCCCGGTGAGCATCAAGTAACGGACGCCGCGGTCGCGGAGCGCCTCGGCGGTGAGCGCGAGCATGCTGGTGAACTGCGAGAACACGAGAACGCGGTGGCCCGCCGCGAGCTGCTCGCCCAGCATCTGGAGCAGCGCCTCGAGCTTGGCGCTCTCGCCCACCGGGCGGGCCGCGTCCATCGCGACCAGCCGCGGGTCGCAGCACACCTGGCGCAGCTTGGTCAGCGCGTCGAGGATGACGACCGACGAGGCAGCGAAGCCCTTGGCGCGGATCGTCTTGCGGACGTCCGCGTGCGCGGCGACTCGGATGGCTTCGTAGAGCTCGCGCTGTTTGCCGCCGAGCTCCACGGGCACGGAGAGCTCGGTCTTCGGGGGCAGCTCGGTCGCGACGTCGCGCTTCAACCGGCGCAGCACGTACGGGGCGACCACCGAGCGCAGGGCGGCGAGCCGCTCGGCGTCGCGCTGCCCCTCGATGGGCTGACGCCAGAAGCGCTGGAACGAGAGCTGGTCACCGAGCAGGCCCGGCGCCAGCCAGTCGAAGATCGACCACAGCTCGCCCAGGTGGTTCTCGACCGGCGTCCCCGTCAGACAGATGCGGCTCGTCGACTGCACTCGGTCGAGTGCGCGCCGGGCCTGTGATCGCGAGTTCTTGATGGTCTGCGCCTCGTCGAGCAGTGCGACGGAGAAAGGGACCTCCGCGAAGCGTGCCTCGTCGCGCACGAGCACCGGGTACGTGGTCACGACGACGTCGGCGGTGCGCGCGGCGGCCCAGCGCCGATGGCGCTCCGGACCGTGCACGACGACGACCCGAAGATGCGGGGCGAAGCGCGCGATCTCGCGTGACCAGTTGGCCACCAGCGTGGTGGGCGCCACGACCAGCGCCGGCTGCTGAAGGCGGCCCGCGTCGCGCTCCGCGCAGAGGTGCGCGATCGATTGCAGCGTCTTGCCCAGACCCATCTCGTCGGCCAGGACACCGCCCACGCCGGCCTCGCGAAGCCGCTGCAAGAACTCGACGCCCTCGGCCTGATAGGGGCGGAGCGAGGCGCAAAGCCCCTCGGGCGAAGGGGCACGCTCGAGCGGAGCGCGGGAGCGCCGGGCCCGTGCCGCGACGCCACGCGGATCGGTCCAGGCGATTGGCGCGGCCGCGCCGGCGAAGGTGGCGTCCAGCTGCGCGAGCGCCGCAGCGCGCGCACCCGGGAACTCGCGACCGCGGCGGTGCTCGCCCTGATAAAGCTCGGCCACGACTCGCAAGATCGCCCGCAGAAGCTCCTGCGGCACGTTCAGGTAGTGCGTATCGGTGACCCGCAAGGCCCATGTCGCCCGCGACGAGGCGAGCGACTCGAGCCCGTTCTCGGCGTCGGCCCGCTCGAGCAGCTCGAGGATCGCCGCGAGGACGTCGACGCGGCGGCCGTCGAGATCGACGCCCAGCTCGAGGCCGAACCAGTCGGGCCGCTCGTCGCTCGGCTCCACCTGCGCGTACCAGATTGGCTCGCGCTCGATGACGCGGAACGGGTAGCCAGCGTCGATGTCGACGCACCAGCCGAGCGCGCGCCAGTGCGCGAGCGCCCGCGCCGTGAACGCGCAGAAGGCTTGCTCATCGCCGTCGGCACGAACGACGTAGTCGGCCTCGCATCCCTCGGGGGGCGAGATCGATTCCATGCATGCCATCTCGACGGCTCCGAGCCGCTCGAGGACTGCGCGCGCCGCGCGCTCGGCCGCGCCGTCGCGGGGTAGCGCCTCGATGTGTCCACTGGCGGCCGAGCGAAAGATGCGGGTGCGATCGTCGTTCGCGCCGACGCGCGTGCCGTCGTAGTCGAACGCGAGCTCGACGAGCGGCACGAGCACCTCGTCGACCTTGCACGAGAGTCCCTGCAAGCTGGTCACGAGCACGCGCTCGGCGAAGAGCCGTACGCAAGGAACACACGAGATCGCCGGGCCATGCTGCCGCCCGACGGGCTGGGACATCGGCGCAGGAACCGTCACGATCTCTCTTTTTTCACACTCCGCGTGCGAAGTCTAAAGGTTCGCGGCGCCAAGCCGCGGGGAGAGGTCTCACAGGAAGGCGGGAAGACAGGGAAGGAGGATCCTCCAACACTTCCCGTCTTCCCGCCTTCCTGTAAGAACAAACTCTTCCGACGACAGGGTTGTCGGACGCGTTCTAACGGGACGGTCGACGCCATCGCGTCGACGTCACCCCTCTGCAATCGCTTGTGTCCCTGGTGTCCTGGTGGTCCATTTCCTCCCGTCGTCCGCTGCAACAGAACGTTGCGCCCGATGGGACGCTTCCGCCTATGGCAACCGTTCGCACTCAGATCGCGTGCACCGCGGCGGCAACCACCCACGCCAAGGCGCCGAGCGTCCCGAGCGCGGCCGAGACGAACCCGAGGAGCGCCACCGCCGGGTGCCGGTCGGTGAAACGCGCCAGCTCGCGGGTCATTCGCTTTTGCAGCGTGAAGGGGCACTGCACCTTGACCCGTCCGTCGAGGGCGGCCTCGAGCAGATCGATCATCGCGTTGACGGACGGATAGCGGGCCGCCGGCGCTTTTTGCAGGCCCTTCTTCACGAAGTGAATGAACTCCGCGGGCGGGGGGCCTTGCGTCGGGTGTGTCGTCGTCCCGAACGTGACCCGCGCTTCTTCGCTCTGGATCGCGCGAAGGACCTGCTCGAGGCTCTCGACCTCGCCGAGATAGTGCCGGAGCGTGACGAGCTCGAAGAACAGCGCCGTCGCGCAGTACACGTCGCTGCGTTCGTCGATGGCGTCGACGTCGCCGCGCGCTTGTTCCGGCGACATGTAGACCGGCGTTCCGACGATGGCTCCGCGCCGTGTCGTGAACAGCCGCTCGCGCGCCGGACGGCTCGCGTCGTCGGCGTCGGCGTCGCTGTCGCGGGCGTCGGGCTCGGGGGCCTTGCACAGCTTGGCCACGCCCCAGTCCATGAGCATCACCTCGCCGTAGCGCCCGACCATCACGTTGGCCGGCTTGATATCGCGGTGGACGTATCCACGCGCATGGGCGAACGCGAGCGCCCGCAGGAGAGCCACGAAGAGCTGCACCCGCGCGGTGTACGTGTAGCGGGTGTGGTACGCCGGGTCGCCCGCCGCAAGCTTCTCGATCACGTGCTCGAGCGTCTCGCCCTCGACGTGCTTCATGACGAAGTAGTACCGGTTGGCGTCGTCGACGCCGACGTCGTGAATCGGCACGATGTTCGGGTGCTCGAGCGAGCCCACCACGCGGATCTCGTCGACGAAGCGCGCGAGCGCCGCGGCGTCGCTCGACGGGGCCGTCAGGTACTTCAGCGCCACGTTGCGGCCGATGTCACGATCCTCGGCGAGCACTACCTCGCCCATCCCGCCGGCGCCGAGCACGCGCCTCTTGGCGTACCGCTCGCCGGGGCCCGAGAGCTCGGCTCCGCCCGCGCGCGGCAGGACCGCCGACCGCGGCGCCACGGTGCTCGTTCCGCTCGGCGCCGGATCGGCGCCGCCGGGGAGCGCCCCGCTGGCGTCGCGAGTGACGTCGACTGCGGGGACGGTCGCGGCGAGGGCATGGTCGCGCGTGGTCATGCCTCCAGTGTAAACGCGGATCTCGGAGGCCGCGCCGTGCGCCGCGGACGCACGTCGACCGACACCTGTCAGCATGCTCGTGTATAACGCCGCGAGGAGCCCTCTCGATGCCAAGCCCCTTCCGTGCCCCGTCCCGCCTCGCATGCCTCGTGATGAGCGCGATCCTCACGCCGGCCTGCGGTCTCAGCGCGACGCTCGTGCCGCCTCCACAAACCCAGGTCGTGGTGTCGGCGCCTCCGCCACCGCCTCCCGTGCAGGTCGAGGTCGCGGCCCCCGCACCGCCTCCGCCGCCTCCTGCCGCGCCGCCACCGCCGCAGGTCGTCGTGGTCGGGGCGCCCCCGCCGATGGTCGTGGGCCAGACGGGCACGATCAGCATCACGATGAGCCCCGGCATCGCGATCGTGTCGCATCTGCCGATCGGCTTCGACATGGTGGGCAAGGGCGACTCCGCCGTTCATCCCGACGGCGAGCCCGACGGGACGCTCGCCGCGTCGCTCGAGGGCCCGATCGACGGTCTCATTCTCGTGACAACGGATGCGTCAGGCGCTCCGTGTTGCCACCAGCAATGGGACACCGTCGTCGGGCAAGACCCGCTCCCCCACATCGGCAGCGGGTTCGACGGCACGGGCGACAGCACGTTTGTCCTCGGCGTGATGGAGAAGAACGTGCTCCGGAACGATCCGACGGGGCGCATCGCTCTCGGACCCGGCAAGCACGGCGTGCTTCTCACGGGCAGCTCGACGGGCTTCTTCCATCCTGGCCAGTTCTTCCGGCTGATGGTGCACCACCCCGGCGCCGCGGAGTGGGGCGGCAGTCCGGTCTTCGGCTGGTGACCTCGTCGAGTCTAGAGCGACGGGGGCGGCGGCGGCGGCGGCGCGGCTTCGTCCGAGATGCACCCCGATAGGTCGAAGAACAGGAACTCGAGCGCGGCCTGCTGCACGGTCCGGCCGGCCGAAACGCAGGAGCTAGGCACCACCGGAGTCGAACCGCTGACGATGACCGCGGGCGTCCCGTTGTGCACGTCCGTGAAGAGGGCCTTGCCGCAGTTCGGCGCGCCGGCATCCCCGGCGTCCGTCGCACCGATCGGCGTGATGAGGGTCATCACCTTCGTGTCGCCGGTCGAGTCGTCGTAGATCCAGCGCTGCGCCTCGTCGCTGACCGTGCCGACGCTGTCGGCGATGCCGTTGAGCGCGACCTGCGAGGCAGTCCCCGCGTCGGGCCCGCCGAGCCACGCCCCGAGCGCCAGCCCCCGCGCGAAGGAGGTGTCGATCGAGTAGGTCCCCGTCCCGTTGCCGCCCGACGCGCCAAGCCAATCTGCCGAGTCCACGAGGTCCGTACAGGCCGCGCACCCCTCGCTCGGCCCGTCCTTGAACCATGTGTAACCGAAGTGCGTCGCGAACAATCGGCCGCCTTCGTCGAGCCAGCTCCGCATGTTGGTCATCGCCGGCGCGGCCTTGGTCTGATCGTTGGTGCTGCCCTCGCAGCCGAGGAGCGCGATGTCGTAATATTCGAGGTTCGCGATGGTGTCCCAGAGCGGGCAGGACGACCCGTTGCAGTCGCCAGCGGTGCCGTTCGTCAGGCCGGCCCCGCCGACGCCCTGGTACACGTCGACATGACCTCCGCCCTGCGGCGGCGTCCACTCCATGCTGTCGATTCCGAGCCCCGAGAGAAAGCAGGCCAGCTGGTCGGCGCCCCCCGTCAGGATCGCCATGCGTGGCAGGTCACCTTCGGCCTGGCCTGTCGGCAGGCGGCTATTGTCGGCGGCGACAGGATTGTCGGTGCACGCGGTGATGGAGGGGAGGAATACCTCGCGACGCCACTTGCCAATCTGAACGACGAAGGGAACGTGGGTCGTCGCCGGGACGCCGCTCAGCACGAAGTGCCCCGCCGTGTCAGTCGTCGTCGCGGCGAGGTACTTTCCGATGGGCGCGCCGCACGCGCCGCACGCGTTCGTGCCGGGCATGATCACCGGGATCGTGCCGGATGCACTGTCGGGCACGAAGACGGTGGCGTCGTAGAGCGGCGTCACTCCCGCTGGATCGTAGACATAGCCGCTGAGGGTCGTGGAGCAGCCGGATTGCACGTAACAATCCAGTGCCCCGCCTGCACACGATCCATTCGATCCGTCGCCGGTGGATCCGTCGCCGGAGAAGCCATCGCCCGTCGAGCCATCGCCCACCGAGACGTCGGCGGAGGATCCGTCGATGGCCTGGCCCATCGTCGCATCCGCGGAGACGGTCGCGTCGTCCGAGCTCGCGTCGCCGCTCGACGAGCCCGAAGACACGCCCGAGGAGCTCGACGACACGCCGGAGGATGAACCCGAAGCACCGTCGCTCCCGGCGCAATCGGTGCAGGCCTCGTAGGCCTGGCCGCTCGGGTCGCAGACTTGCACGCCTTGGCCCCCACCGGCGCAGGGACATGCGATCTGCTGTCCGGCCGCGCAGACGCGCGCGACCGAGCCGTCCGGCGCGCCCCCCCCGGACGTGCCGCAACTCGACGCGACAGCCACAAGGGCAACGGCGCCGAGCGCAACGAGTAAAGTCCTGTTCATCGGATACGAGCATACCGACGCCTCGGAGCCCGACGCCACGTTGATGTGTGGGGGCCGGCGGGGTCACCCGAGCCCGGTCTCCGCGCTCGCCGCCGGTTGGCCCCAGGCACGTCGGTCGGCGACGACGACGGCGACGGCGAACACGGCGATGGCGACCGTATAGACGGCGAACGGCGTCACTCGCGCCGGCACCACGTGGGCGGGATTGTTCAAGTGAGCACCCAGGTGGAGCAGGATCGCGAGCAAGAGGCTCCCGCGCGTACGATTGTAGAACCAGCCGAAGACGACGCTTCCGGCCAGGACGTTCGTCGTCAGAAGAGCGAACTGGCGGCACGATGCCCCCTGCAGGACGAACATCACCGCGTGCCACATGGCCCAACCCAGGCCAACCACCAGGCTCGCCTTGAGCGCGCCGTAGCGCCGCTGCAACCGGGGAAGAGCGAAACCGCGCCAGCCCGGCTCCTCGGCGATCGGAAACAAGACCATCGCGGCGACCTGTTGCGCGTTCTCGGGAGGGTAGAGCCACCGACCGGGGGCTTCGCCTCCGAAGAGCTGATAGATGGCGGTTCCGGCGAGGTAGATGGCGCCGAACAGAAAGGGCGCAACGACGTACCAGCCGACGCCGACACACCACGCGCCGGTAGGTCGGAAGAGGGCGCGCACTCCCGCGATACCCGATTCGAAGCGCGACACCAGCACCGCCGCGAGCAGCGGACCGAACCCGCCGATGCCGACGAGAGGCATGAAGCGCTCGCTCGGGCCGGAGATGAAGCCTCTCTGAGCCAGCAAGGCCGGAAACTGAAGCGACCAGGTGATGCCCAGCGCGGCCACGAAGAAAGGCCAGGTTCCGTATCCAGTCGACCCGGAAGCGGGAGTCGCGCGATCGCTCATCGTCCCGCTCGACAAGATGGAGCGGAAGGATGTTCCCGGGGAAACGCTACGAGCGTCCGGTGGGCCGCTCGCGATTCAGAGCTTCTGATCGCCGCTGGCGGCGCTCGGCTTCGTGGGACTCAGCTTGACGGTGTACTGATCGTCCAGGCTGAACCATGCGCCCGTCACGGCATCGACGACGAGGGGAATGCACAAGGTGACGGGAATGGCGCAGGTCGCCAGATCCCAGAGAAACCACCCGACCAGCGGCTTGTGGTCGAGAAATACGTGGGCGTCCTCGTATCCCTCTTTCTTGATGACCATGGTGTCCATCCCGGATCGAGAAACCGTGACGCTCGTCGGGGTTTGCCCGACGTATTGCCCGGTGGCAAAGCTGATGTCGGCCCCCGCCGGGAGCGAGTCGAAGCGCACCGGTTGCGTGCTGCCACCGAAGACGGCGGCGCAGCCGGTGCTGGAAGCGATGGCCGAGATGGTGATGGTTGCGACCGCGAAGAGCCTGCGCACGGGGCCGCACGGTATCACGCACTGCTGAGCTCTGTTCTGCATCGATCCCCCATCGGACCGCGCAGGAGGGGAGTTGCCGGCTCCGACAACCGCCCGTTCGTTTTTGGCGGTCTACCAGCGCGGTGTCCCGATGAAGAGCATGACGAGAAGCACGATGAGGATCAGCCCGGCGGGCGACCAGCTCGCGTACCCGTAGCGCGAGTGGCCCCATCCACCGCCGCCGAGCGCGAGCACGAGAGCTACGATGAGAATGATTGTCAGCATGGGTCTCGTTCATCGCAACTTGCATGCCCGGGGTTCGAAGTGCGCGCGAGAGCTCCCGTACTGACCGCGACCCCGACCCCGACCGCGACCCCGACCCCGACCGCGACCCCGACCCCGACCTCGACGAACCTCGACCCCGACCCCGACCCGAATTCCGAAACGTCTCGTCGGCCCGGCGGGGAGGCGTTCGCGCCGCCGCTGGGGCGCCCTGGGATCCCTCCCCCGCGCGACACTACCAACCGTGACCCGGCGACGTATCGTATCTCCATGCGGATCGGCGTTGTCGGTGCCGGAGGGGTCGGCGGCCTCGTGGCCGGGCTTCTCGCCCGGAGCGGGCACCCGGTCGCCCTGGTCGCGCGCGGAGCGACTCTGGACGCAATCCAGAGTCACGGCTTGCGGATCGACAGCCCCCTCGGCGTCTTCGATGCGCGTATCGAGGTCGGTGCCGTCGACGAGCTGGCGCCCGTCGATGCCTTGCTCGTCGCGGTGAAGACATGGCAGGTTCCCGCGGTCGCCGCGACGCTCGCTCCCATGCTCGCGCCGCGCGCCATCGTGGTGCCAGTCCAGAATGGGGTCGACGCGCCTGATCAGTGCGCCGACACGCTCGGCGCCGACCGGGTGTTCGGGGGCATCTGCCACGTCCTTAGCTGGATCGCGGGGCCCGGGTCGATCAAACACGTGGGCGATCCGCCGCTGCTGACACTCGGCGCCTGGCGAACGCCCGCCGACGAGCGGTTGGAAGCGTTGAGAGTGGCTCTCGAGGGCGCCGGCCTCCGCGCCCGGGTCGCGCGGGACTTTCCTGCGGCCCTCTGGGACAAGTTCTTGTTCATCGCCACGTTCGGCGGCGTCGGGGCGGTGGCCCGCGCGGGGGCCGGCCAGCTCCGGAGCATCCCGGAGACGCGGCGGCTTCTCGTCGGCGCATTCGAAGAAGTGCGCGACGTCGCGGCCGCGAAGGGCATCTCGCTACGCCCCGACGCCGTTGCGCGCGCGCTCGGCCTGATCGACATCCTTCCGGAAGACGCGATCGCCTCGCTGCAGCGCGACGTCGTCGCAGGCCGCCCGTCGGAGATCGACTCGCTCAGCGGCGCCGTGGCCCGCATCGGGAGCGAGGTCGGCGTGCCGGTCCCGATTCACTCGACGATCTACGCCGCTCTGCTGCCGCTCGAGCGGGCCGCGCGAGCGCGAGGCTAGCGTGCGCGAGCCTGCGCAGACTACCCCCGGATCACGTCCCGTACCTTGGCCCGCTCTCCTTGCAGGATCTCGATCGCCCGGCCAAGACCAAGCTCGGCACCGAGCGCCTTGAGCAGGTCCTCGGCCTTCGCGGTCGAGACGGGAGGCGCGGCGTCGGCCACGGCCCTCACCACGCGGGCAGCGTGCTTTGTCACCTTGGACCTGGCCCTGGCGGCGCCGCGCACGTTGTAGACGTAGCCCACGTCGAGATCGATCCCGGCGACCTTCGCGTCCTCGACGATCTCTCTCGGCGACAGATGCTCGCGCGTCCGCACGAACGCGGCCTTGCTCGCGCCGCTCGCCGGAGCCGCGGCCATCGCCACGGGCGAGCGCTGCTTGCTGCCGGTGCCCTGCTTTGCAGGCCCAAACTTCGTGCTCTTCTCGCCGCGCGCCGCGCGCGAAGCGCCCGCGCGGCCGCGGACCATGTAAACGAGCGAGCTACTGATCTTGAGTCCGGCCCTCTTGCCTGCCGCCACGACGTCGGTGGCGGAGAGCGAGGCCGGCTGCGAACGGATGAAGTCAGACTTGTTGGACGTGACCTTTTTGGCAGCCATATCGAGCGTCTCCTCGCGAAAAGGGGGGCCGGCAAAGGCCGAGTAGCCGAGCCGAGTAGCCGAGCTGAGTAGCCCAAGTAGCAACGTGCGGCCCGGTTGCGCCGGATCGCCCCGCAAGCTACACGTGTTAGGCCTACAGGTCTCGCGTGCTCGCGGCTCGATCGATTCGAGCGCTCCCTCGTGTGGCCATGCCCCGAGGAGCACCGTAGCCATGAAGCGCGAAGAGGACCAGCAGGCGGTGCGGATCACGCAGCAGTTTCGCTCGGGCGAAGCGATGGTCTACGACCTGCGAAGCGCCAACGTCCGCATCACGATGCGCATCAGCGGCCGGGGCGGCGAATCGTCCGGCCCCCCCGCCGAATGGTGCATCGAGGCGAGGACGGGCCACTCACCGGAGTCGCTCGTCGTGGCCGAATGGGCGCCGACGCGGAGCGAAGCGCTCCGCGCCGTCGGCAAGGCCTGGAACTCCGGCACGCGCGACCTGCCCGCCATCGATTGGGAGTCCGTGGCGCGCGCGATGAGCGCGGTTCGCGCGATCTGAACGGCGGGCACCAAGACAAGAGCGACGGCGCGGCATCCTCGGGGAGAGGACGCTGGCGCGAGAAGATTCGAGCGATTCTAGAGAAATTACGATCGAAACGAAGGAACGGAACAACCCAATGGGCAATCGACTCTACGTAGGCAATCTTTCTTTCAGCACCGACAGCGCTGCGGTTCGCGATGCGTTCCAGCAGTTCGGTGCCGTCTCCGACGTCCACCTCGTGACCGACCGCGAGAGCGGCCAGCCGCGCGGGTTCGGCTTCGTGACGATGGGGACGAACGACGAGGCCGCGGCGGCCATCGCCGGCATGAACGGG
>Ga0302326_10006883_pt1 | contig 25404 bp, 13 predicted proteins | sample Palsa_T0_3_FD_202264 | JGI IMG/M metagenome (GOLD analysis project Ga0302326, IMG submission 202264) | Peat permafrost microbial communities from Stordalen Mire near Abisko, Sweden - Palsa_T0_3 | ecosystem: Environmental > Terrestrial > Soil > Palsa > Peat permafrost | place: Sweden: Abisko... | reverse complement strand
GCTTCTGATCGCCGGGGATGGCGATGCAACTGAGTCACTCCGACAGTTAGCGGCCAAGCTGAACGTGTCGGACTGCGTGCAAATGCGTGGCTGGGTGCCGCCACAGGAAGTGCCGGGGCTGATCGACGCGGCGACGCTGGTATTAATGCCTTCCCGATGGGAACCGTTCGGGTTGGTCGCGCTGCAGGCGGGCCAGAGGGGCCGCGTATGCCTGGCGGCGGATGTCGATGGGTTACCCGAAGTCGTGCAGCACGAACGCACCGGGCTTGTCCTGCCCCCGGATCAGCCGGCCCAATGGGCAAATGCGATCTGCTCGTTGCTCCGCGATCGCGGGCGCATCGCGGACTTGGGCCGGGAGGCGAGGCATTTCGTAGCGCGGCAATTCAACTTGGCGCAGCACGTCGATGCCTACGAATCAATCTACCGGCAGCTCACTGCCGCGCTCATGCCGCAGGAGGCGATCCCATGAGCAACCTGGCGGTCAGCTACATTCTTGCGGTGTATAACGGGCGGCAATACCTGGCGGAGGCGATCGACTCGATTCGCAACCAGTCGCGACCGGTGGATGAGATTATCGTGGTTGACGACGGCTCGACGGATGACACGGCTCAGATCGCCGCTCGATGTGGATCCCCGGTCCGCTGCATCTGCCAGCAGAACGCGGGGCAATCCGCAGCCCGTAATCATGGCGTGCGGGCGTCGCGCGGCGACATGCTGGCATTTCTCGACTGTGACGATCTCATTCATCCCAAAAAAATCGACCGCCAGTTGCAGCGGTTCACCGAGGCTCCGCAACTGATGCTCATCGACGCATACGCCCAGAACTTCTGGAGTCCCGAGCTTTCCGAGGAACAGCGGCAACTGAGCGGATTACAAGTGCACACCCATTCCAGCCAGCCGTGGCCGGAGTTCATTGCTACCTGGCTTTTCCGGCGCGAGGTATGGCAACGTGTCGGCGAGTTCGACGAGAACCGCCGGTTTGCCGAGGACAGCGATTGGCATGATCGAGTGCGCTTCAGCGGCCTGCCCATCGAGACAATGCGGGTGGTGCTGGCGCGACGCCGGCTGCATCAGAGCAACCTCACCCGAAACAACTACGACGACCACATGGAAGGCCTGAGCCGCTTCTACAAGGAGAAGATCGCCCGCCTGCGCGAACAAGGCAGTGTTGGCTGATTTACGTCATGAGCTCACCTGGCATCAGCCTGATCATCCCAGCGTACAACGCCGGCCGCTATCTGCGTGAAGCCATCGACTCGGCACTCAATCAGACGGTGAAGCCGCGGCAAATCATCGTGGTGGACGACGGCTCGACCGACGACACTCTGGAAATCGCCCGCAGCTACGGTAGCGCCCTGACGGCGATCACACAGGCCAATGCCAACTCCGCGGCAGCGCGCAATCGCGGCATAGCCGAGGCCGACCAGCCGATCATCGCTTTTCTTGACGCTGATGATCGCTTCGTGGCGGACAAGCTCGAGCGACAGCTCCACGCGCTTTCTGATCGCGCCGATGCGATGCTCTGTCTTTGCCGGGTCTGCGATTTCTGGTCCCCCGACATGCCAAGCGATGCCCGCCGCGCGGTGAACTTTGTACCTCAGTATCGACCGGGCCAACCCGGCACCTGGCTGGCGCGACGTGAACTCTTCGACCGAGCCGGGACGTTCAGCACCTCGCCAAGTTATACGTTTTCCGAAGGATCGGAAATATACACGCGCATCGAGAGGGCCGGGCTGGGGGTGGTGAGAATTGACGACGTGCTGGTCGAAAGGCGGCTGCACGCGTCGAACAAAACAACAGACTCCAAAGCGCACCTCGACGGGATCATGGCGCTGATGAAGCGGCGGCTGGACTTGCGGAGGGAGTCCGCATGAGCCGGCAACCCGATCTCCCGCGCGTGAGCTGCGTCATCGCCGTCGCACCCGATCCGCCCATGGCCGATACCCTGCGGCTGATGATGCCGTGCGCGCCCACAACCCTGTTGCTGCGAGCGGCGCTGCTTCAGGGCGATGCGGCGGCCAAGGCATGGTCCCAATGGCGAGAGACTGTGCCGGATCCCAAGGCGTTCCTCGCCTCCGACCGTGTGGGAATCAAGCGGCATCTGCCGTTGTTGTATCGCAATTTTGCAACGTACCGCGTGGATGTCGGCCGCGAAATCGAACCCTATTTCCGCGCCGCCCGCGCCCGCGAGGAACTTCGCAGCGCGCGCTACCGCCGTTTCCTCGGCGAAGCGCTGACGGCACTCTTGCAGAGCGGCATCGCTTTCGTCGTCGGCAAAGGCGTAACGGTCGGCGAAACGATACACGATGACCCGGTGGTGCGGCACAGCCACGACATCGACCTGCTGGTGCGCTCTGAAGACATTCCCGCAGCGGCTGAGGCATTACAGAAGGCGGGCTTCCCCCCTTCTCTGCGGCATAGCCCGCGCAGCGAGCACAAATTTGACCACCCCTCGGGCCTGCCGGTGGAGCTGCACGATCGCCTGTACCGCACGCCGTTCTACAACGGCGATTTGGCGGGCGTCTGGAGCCGCGCACGCGACGGCAAGATTCTCGGCGTTCCGGTGCGGCTGCTCAGTGATGCGGATTTGCTGGTTCACGCCTCGGTGCATGCGTCGCTCGTCCCGCAACGCTGCGGCCTCAGTTGGATCGTCGACGTCGTCACCCTCCTGCGAAAACGCGCTTCCGAAGGCGAGGAAATCGACTGGACGGCGATAACACGGATCGCCGGCGACGCGCACGCAACACTGCCGCTGTTCGTGACGTGTCATTACCTCGCCACGACGTTCGACGCGTCAATTCCCCGGCACGTCATCGACGAACTGCGCCGCTCCGCGGCCAGGGCCGGACCACTGCAGCATCTGGCGGCGCTGGACGGTTTGCGCTGCGAACCCAGACTTCGGCGCATCAAGCCGCTGCTGGAGGCCAGCGGATGGCGCTCGCGAGCAGCGATCGCCAGAGCCATGTTGCTGCCCCCGCCGGCATACTTCAGGGCAACACATCCGGGCATACGCGCGCTGCCATTGGCACGACTGTATGTCACGCGACCGCTTCGCTTCGCTGCCAGGCAGCTCAACCGGATCCAGTACCGGTTGCGACAACGATGGTCCGCGGGAAGCCCGCCTCAGCTCGCACACACTCCAGCTCCAACCGCAAAGGGGTCACTCGTATGATCGGACGCATCCGCTCGAGCCGCGCCCGCTACCGCGACTACTGCCGTGAGAACCTGCGGCAGCGCTACGCCCCCGCGGCCCGCCGCAAGTTGCCGAAGGATCTCGCCGCGCGCGATGCGCAATCAGGGCCGGTCCGCGCGCGCCGCGGCACATCCGAACTGATTGGCGCCTTCTGGGGTCAGCTGCGCACCCACCGCCGCACGATGGGGATCGTGCTTCTAACCTCTGGCATTGCCACGCTCGTAGGTCTGCTGCCGCCGTACGGGATGAAGATCATCTTCGACAACGTCTTCACGGGCAAACCGCTGCCCAAATCAATCGCGTCCTGGCCGCTCATGCCCTCCACGCCATCGGGGCTGCTCTGGACCGTGGTCATGGCGATGTTCGCGCTCTCGGTCCTCTCCGTGGTGACACGGACCATCAGCAACTCCATCGCCTATCGTCTGCAACAGCACCTTATTCTCAAGGCACGGCGGCGGCTGCTGCACCACACGCTGCGGATGCCGTTGCATCGGCTTCGGCAGATTACCTCCGGCGGCATGTCCTTTATCGTTCGCCACGACGCCAACGCGGTCGGCGATCTCGTCGCCTTCCTGGTGTATGAACCGTGGAAGGCCATCGTTCAACTTTTGGGGTGTTTTGCGGTCTTGGCCTGGGTCGACTGGCGTCTGCTCGCCGGCTCGGTGGCGATGTTGCCCCTGCTGTACATCGCGCAGCGGACGCGCGTCGGCCGCATCCGCGACATGGCTGAGGATGCTTTGTCTCACGACCAGCAGCTTGACGGGCAAACCGCGGAATTGTTCGGGGGCATCCGCGTGATCCGCGGCTTCGGCCGCGAGTCGACCGTTGCGGCGCGGATGCTCCGTCGACACCACTTCGTCTCTCGCCTGCAATTGCTGTCGTGGTGGTTATTCCGCAGCGTTGACGTTGGCTGGATGATTCTGATTCCACTGGCGTCGGCCCTGCTGCTGGCAGTGGGCGGAGGGCGCGTGCTGCACGATGCCGCCCAGGTTGCCGCCGGGCGGCTCGCGCCCGCCCACGCCTTCTCCGTGGGAAGTCTGGTCATGTTCATGGCGTACCTGGCGTGGCTGCTCAATCCGCTGGCGGCGCTGGCACGCACCAGCACGCACCTGCAGAACGCCTTGGCGGGCATGAACCGCGCATTGGACGTGTTGGAGGAGCCGGTCGAGACGGCGACGCAGGGATCGCTTCGCCGCGCGCAACCCTGCGAACAAAGCGGCGCTGTCTCGCTCAATGACGTGTGGTTCACCTATCCCGGCGGCGCCGAGCCGGTGCTGCGCGGCATCGATCTCGAGGTGCCCGCCGGCCAGACCGTTGCGCTGGTCGGCCCCAGCGGCGGCGGCAAGTCCACGCTCACCAACCTCATCGCCCGCTTTTACGACCCTGATCAGGGGACCGTTCGGCTCGATGACGTGGACGTGCGTCTCATCGACATCCGGTTCTATCGCCAAATGCTGGCGCTGGTCGATCAGGACATTTTCCTCTTTGACGGCACGATCGGCGAGAACATCGCGTGCGGCAACCGGCACGCGGCGAGCGAACAGATCGTCGAGGCAGCCAGGACGGCCCATGCCCATGACTTCATTACAGAGCTGCCGCAGGGCTACCACACACCGGTTGGTGAGCGCGGCCTGCGCCTCTCGGGCGGCCAACGCCAGCGCATTGCGATCGCGCGGGCTCTGCTCGCCAATCCGAGCATCCTGATTCTCGACGAGGCGACGAGCCACCTCGACCCGGAAAACGAGCGGCTCATTCAAGAATCGCTGGCCTCGCTGATGGCCGGCCGCACCTGCTTCGTCATTGCACACCGCCTCAGCACCATCCGTCATGCCGACCAGATCTTGATGATAGAAGATGGGCGGATCACCGAGCGGGGTCAGCACGATGAATTGATGCTCAGCAGCGGCCGATACCGGAGGATGATCGAACTGCAAGTCGGCCGGGTGGAATCGGCGTCGCGGCCTGAAGAAGCCGCAGTCTAAGAATGTCTCGTGCGATTCTGTAATTTTACCAAATAATAAATCTGTTAGGGTCTTGTTTTGCACGAGCAGCTTGGGTAACCTAGAGGTTGATTAATGAAAGCGGTCGTGTCCACTACGACTACTTATAGTATTGCGACGGCTATGCGATACAATTCATTGCGTGGAAGGATCGGCTGTCGGTCACGGACGAGACCCGTTGCCCAAACGTGACCAACCCATGGACAGGGATGGCAGTGAAAACTCTTCGGCGCGCATTCCCGCAGGTTAGAGACTCGCTTTTCGATTTTCTGGAGCCGTGTTTCGCCGACCCCCGCGAGTCGCCGGATGTTCCCGGGTTGATTGCCTTGGCGTTGTCGCTCGGAGCCCGTCAGATAAGGGGCTGGTCACCTCAAGAGCAACGGCTTACCGACGCCGGACTCACCGATGTATCACCGAGTGTTACGTCATCGGTGAGAGATCGCATTCGTTCCGGCGAGGATCCCCTCGGCGAATTGTTCTGCCGCCTCAGGCCCCCGGAAGAGCGTCGCAAGCAAGGCGCGACGTACACCCCGGTCAAGATCGTACAGGCGATGGTGGATTGGGCGGCGCAGCACCAAATTCCAGAGCGCATAGTCGATCCTGGCGTCGGATCGGGCCGATACCTCATGTCCGCCGGTCGGACGTTCAAGCAGGCGCAGCTGTTGGGAATCGAAGTCGATCCACTCGCTGCAATTCTGGCTCGCGCAAATCTCGCGGCCCTTGGGATGGACGCACGGGCGGAGATCTTGCTGGCCGACTACCGCTCGGCCGCTATCCCTCCGATTGCGGGACGTACGCTCTACATCGGGAATCCTCCATACATTCGCCACCATCTGATTGAGCCGACGTGGAAACAATGGCTGGTGGATGAAGCTGCGGGTCGTGGATACTCAGCAAGCCAGTTGGCTGGGCTCCATGTTCACTTCTTTCTTGCGACCGTGCTCAAGGCCGCCCCGTGTGACTTCGGAGCATTCATCACCGCATCCGAGTGGTTGGATGTAAATTATGGAAGTTTGGTCCGCGACCTGTTTTTGGGGCCGCTTGGTGGTCGCCGCATCGTGGTGATCGCGCCCACCGCGTTGCCGTTCCCCGATGCCGCGACAACCGCGGCTGTCACTTACTTTGAAATTGGAAGCCAGCCCGACGCGGTACGGCTGAAAAGCATCAACAAGATCGAGCAGCTGCCCGACTTGAAGGGTAATCACATCGTTCGTCGCGAGCGATTGGAGAGTGAAGGCCGTTGGTCGCACCTGACGCGTGCAGGGCACGATATTCCCAAGGGCTACATCGAGCTTGGTGAGCTATGCCGGGTTCATCGCGGTCAGGTAACGGGAGCAAATCGGGTGTGGATCGCGGGGGCGCATAGCGAAGGATTGCCGCCATCGGTCCTGTTCCCCACAGTCACCAAAGCACGCGAGTTGTTCCAGGCGGGCCAGGTGCTGGACGACCCGTCCAGCTTGCGGCGAGTGATCGACTTACCAATTGATCTGAACGAACTCGAACACGGTGAGCGGAAGGCAATTGAGCGCTTCCTGCAGAAAGCCAGGGAAATGGGGGCCGACTCCGGCTACGTTGCAACCAATCGGCGGGCCTGGTGGTCGGTTCGGCTGCGGGAGCCAGCGCCAATATTGGCGACATACATGGCTCGTCGTCCCCCAGCGTTTGTACAAAATAATGCAAAGGCGCGGCACATCAACATCGCCCACGGCATTTATCCGCGCGAGCCGTTGTCTGACATTCTGATGAAGGGCCTGGTGAACTTCCTCTCCAAGTGGACACGGTGTTCACAAGGTCGAACGTATGCCGGTGGTTTGACCAAGTTTGAGCCGCGTGAAATGGAACGACTGCCGGTGCCAGAGCCGGCGAATCTCATCCGGTTTTTCTCATGATCCGGCCGCCACGATGGAGCGACGAAGACTTTGAACGCGACCGCACGGAGGCCATCGCGATCTTCCGGCACGAACGCCTGGAGGAACCGCTCGAGGCTTATCTCGAACTTTTTGATAAGTATCAAGGTATCTTTGAAGAACTTCTTGAGACGACGGTGGACTTGTCCGCCCTTCGCCAAAAAGGTACCGAGGTCCTCACCGACGCTCGGCTGCTGGAAACCTTGCGCTACGTCGCCGGCCCTCCAATTTCGACCGATGATCTAAAGACCGTCGCCGAAGCAGGTTCATTGAACCGTGCCAGACTTCGTGATGATACCGCGCTTACCGAGAAGATTGTTGACCTGATTCTGCTGGCACTCGATCGTCGAAGGTTTCCGTGGATTAGCGAAGACCGCGAGCCGACTGAGGGTGAAAAATTGGCTTCGGTTGTTGCGTCGGCGGCGTTGATTGCAACTCAACGACTCAGCACCGCTCGACGACATCAGGGCAAAAGGGCACAAGAGCAGCGCGTGGAAGATGCTCTGCTGGCAAGCGGATTCAAGAAAGTTCCCACGAGGCTGGTGTTAACTTCCTCGCAGGCGCCCGCGATCGGAGAATTTTGTGGCGAGAGCGTGTTCGGAACCCGAAAGGCGGACTTCATCATCCGCCTTTGGGACCAGCGACTGATGGCTCTCGAATGCAAGGTGTCGAACTCCGCTCTGAATTCGTGAAGCGACTCAACAATGATGCTGCCGCGAAGGCAGTTGCGTGGCTCGAGGATTTCGGCAGCACGCAGGTAGTCCCGGCAGCGGTTATCAGCGGCGTATACAAACTCAAGAAGTTGCAAGAGGCACAGCAGCGAGGTCTCACAATTTTCTGGTCTTACAATCTTCCGGTGATGCTCCACTGGATCGAATCGACGCGGCCGAGTGGAGACATCCCTGCAACTCCGATGGCTCGTAAATCTAAGAAACGCAGATAGGTCGAATCCACGGCCGTCCCGGCGCCGTCCAGGCGGTCTCCCGCACTGATTGAACCGTCGAATACCTCGATCCGCGGTTCTCCTGAATGATGGGGACTATGCGCTGACCGTCTGGCTCAGCGCGTTGGACTTGCTGGTGGTGAAATCGGCGTCGCCGCCGTACACCGCCGTAATCGAATTGCTCCCAATGGAAAGTGCCGTGGTTGCGAGCGTGGCAACGGCTGCGCTGAGCGTGCCGGTCCCGATTGAGCTGCCGTTGTCCATGAATGTAACCGTGCCGGTGGGCGTGCCCGAGCCCGGGCTGACCGCAGTGGGTGTCGCCGTAAATGTGACACTTTGCCCCGAGGCAATTGGCGCAGTGGTGTTTTTGGTCAACCTGGTTGTCGTTGACGACTGGTTCACGGTCTGCCGGACTGCTCCGGAAGTGCTGGTGGCGAAGTTTGTGTCACCGCTGTAGACGGCCGTGACCAAGTAAACGGCTGGGGTAAGCAAACTGTCTATGAACGTAGCGGTGCCGCTGCTGAGCGTGGCGGTTCCGAGGATGGCGGCGCCGTCCATGAAAGTGACGGTTCCGGTCGGCGTGCCCGCGCCGGGGCTGACGGCGGTCATCGTAGCGGTGAAGGTCACGCTTTGGCCGAACCTGATCGGAGCAGTGGTGTTTTTGGTCAACCTGGTTGTCGTTGACGACTGGTTCACGGTCTGCCGGACTGCTCCGGAAGTGCTGGTGGTGAAGTTTGTGTCACCGCTGTAGACGGCCGTGACGAAGTAAACGGCTGGGGTAAGCAAGCTGTCTGTGAACGTGGCGACGCCGCCGCTGAGCGCGGCGGTTCCGAGAATGGCGGCGCCGTCCATGAAAGTGACGGTTCCGGTCGGCGTGCCCGCGCCGGGGCTGACGGCGGTCATTGCCGCGGTGAAGGTCACGCTTTGGCCGAACCTGATGGGGGCCGTGGTGTTCTTGGTCAACGTCGTGGTCGTCGCCGACTGGCTGACCGTCTGGGTGAGGGGACTGGAGGTGCTGGTGATGAAGTTGGCGTCGCCGCCGTAAACGGCGGTGATCGAATGGCTGCCAACGCTCAGTGAGCCCGTGACGAAGGTGGTGATGCCATCGCTGAGCGTACCGGTTCCGAGAGCCGTTGCGCCGTCCATGAACGTCACGGTCCCGGTGGGCGTACCGATGGATGGGCTCACCGGTGCGGTCGCTGCCGTGAATGTCACGCTTTGGCCGAATGTCGCGCCGGCGGCGGCGCTGGACGTCAGCGCCGTCTTCGAGCCTGTCGCAACCGTCACACTGGCATTGCCGCTGACCGAGCCGCTGGTGGCGGTGATCGTGGCGGTGCCGGGCGCGTCACCGGCGGTGAACTGGCCGACCCCATTGATGGTGCCGCTGCTGGTCGACCAGGTGATGTTGGCGGGCATCGAGTCGTCGAATTGATCGAAGGCGGCGGCGGTGAAAGTCTGGGTGCCGTCGAGGGGAAGCGTCGTGCTCGCGGGGCTGACGGTGATGGAATTGAGCACCGGGGCATTCGTGAGACTGCTGGTGTTGACCAGATCGATGGCATCATAAATCTGGTATCCCGAATAGATGGTGCCGGTGGATCCACTCGTACAGTAGATGTCGATCGTATTGGTCCCCGCTACCAATGCGCTGGTGGGAATGTTGAAGGCGTAAGTGCAGTTGTTGCCCCGCCAGTTGCCGGTGGTCAGGCCGCGCGAGTCGGGCTGTGTGGTCAGTGCCGGAGCGGGTGAATCGTAAGCGCCATTGTTGACGTTGATGGTGGGCCTGCCGTAATCGAGCCGCGTGAGACCGATCCGCAGCGTCTGTGCGGTCGCCGCCTGTGCGGCGGTTAAGGTGAACGTGATTTGGTTGGTGGTATCGAGGTAGGGTGCGGCGGTAGTCTCCGTGTGCCATTCCGCCATGGGCCAGTCGCTGTCGGGATCGGTACCGACAATGAAGTTGGTCACGCCCGTGGAATCCGCCGCCCACGGGGACATCCGTACGTCCGTCGGATGCATGTCGGTGATCAAGTTGGAGTTGAGGAAGCCCAGCGGCGTGCCGTCCCACGTGCCGATGCGGAAGACCGTATTGGCGGCGCTGGGGGTGTACAGCGTATCCGTGATATTGGCGGCGGTGGTCTGGCCGGCGGCGATCGTAACCGTCTGCGTGCCAACAGCCAGTTCACCCTGGTAGATCGTCTCGGTGTACGTGCCGGGAAGGATGCCGGTGATGGTATACGCGCCGGTCGTGGCGTTGGGCGTTCCCCAATATTGGTCCGCTGCGTTGCTGAGGCCGACGGTCTCCTGCAGGGTGCCGGGCACCCCGCTGGCGGTGCCGGCGAGCGTGCCGCGTCCGGAACTGCCGACGTAGCCAGTGATGTCGCTGCCTATGCCGAGAGTGTCGATGAAGCTGTAATCCGGTGCTGCAGGCGTCGCCCCGGTGGTGAACTCCAGGGCGTAGAAGCCCTTGAGGCCCGGGCGAAAATTCTCCGTCTGGGAGTGGCCCGAGAAGGTGTAGTTGTACAGCTCCGTGGAATCAGCATCGGTGGTCTGGTAATCGATGTCCTTGAAGAAAGGTCCCCCGCTGCTGGTTTCGCGATTGCCGATGTTCATGAACACGCCAAAGCCGCCGCCGGTGAGGCCATAGGTTTGCGTGTCGATGGCGCGATACTCGCCGTAGTATTTGGAGGTGGTCGTGCCATCAGCATGGCCAAAGACGTCATCGCTTTCGATCGCCCCCGTGTCGCCGGTGTTATTCGAGGGAGCGGGCGCATTCACCAGCACGGAGTGGTTCGTGTAGGTGATGAACCGCATTTCCCCCGGCGAAGGCGCATCCGGTCCCGCCGAATAGGTCGCCATGTAAATATTGTTGTAGCCGTTGCGCGCCAGGTAATACTGGATGACGCCGACGCCATTGGTGCCGGTGTCGTTGCAGGCGATGAGAATCCACTGATCATTCGGATCGACCGTGGCCGTCACCACCGCCCCGCCGCTGAGGCCCGATTCGTAGTGGGAATAGCGATCGGTATCGGAGAACGGCGCTTCGAGCTGCGTGCCGTTGTACAGCATGGAAGTAAGATCGCCGACCGAGCCGGATCCCGCCGTACGGGAGATGGAAAAAACCAGTTGCGCTCCCGTGTCAACGGTGTAGCTCGAGCTGGTGGTCGTAAGGCCGAACGAGAACAGCGTACGTTCTTCGAGTGCCTCGGCTAAGCATCCACGCAGTATCGCTTTACGTTTTCGATCGCGAAAATATTTCATCGGGAAAGTGCTCCTCGCCTGCCTGCAGCCCTACCCCTCATGCTGCCAGTCTCATCGTCGCGCTCCGGTCGCCTACAACATCGCGGTCCGCGCCGGAAACCCCCACCCCGTACATTGCCGGCCGAAGTGATTTTTCGACATGAAAATTGCCGCGTCGCAGCCGAAATGCGCGGAGCCGCGGATGTACATCCGCGGCTTCGACCAGCAAGCGATACGCATCAGGCGAAAACGCTCCAGGGCTCCGCATTCCCGGTTGCGGTGCTCAACGGTTCCTCACCTTTCCCCCTTCCCTCCGCCGGGGCCTCACGTTTTTTGCATAATTCCGCCAAAAACACCTCGCTTTTGTCGGACGCGAGGGTATCTTGAATCTCCGCAGGCATGGAAGCCGTCGCGGTTTCTCGGGCGATGCTCAGCGAACACGGAGGCGGTCGATCCGTCATGTCGCCATCAACTTCAATAATAACTCATCGCGGCCTCGGTTGGCTCGTCAGCCAGCTTGATGCGCTGCCGGGCCTGCTCGATCAAACTACCGCCCGGCGCGTATTGACCGAGGCGGATTTGAGCTTGGAAGAGGTTTCTGCGTATGTTGAAGAGCGCGCCGATGCGTATATGCGCCGGTGTGTGGTGCGGCGTGAAAACTACGAACTGCTGGTGCTGACCTGGCGTCCCGCGCAGGGCAGCGTTCCCCACGATCACTCCGGCTCGCTCTGCGGATTGAGAGTGGTTCGGGGATGTCTCACCGAAGAACTCTTCGAGTCAGGACCGGATGGCCAGGTGCGCAAAACCAGCTCATCTCGCCTCGAAGCGGGCGAGGTGATCGTCGATCCCGGCGTGGTCGTGCACACGTTGAGAAATGCCACCGATAACGATGAACTTCTGGTCACCGTCCATATTTATTCCCCTCCGTTGCCGGAGGTTCGACGCTATGCCGTCGCCCACGAACCGCCCGCCGCACTGTTTTTGCGCCGGCCTTCGCCCGACGCGCGGGTCATCGCGATTCTCGGCGGCGGATTCACCGGCGCCATGACCCTGGCAAACCTGCTCCGCCACCGCAATGCATCCGAACCCCCTTTGCACGTTGTGATGATTGATCGGCAAGCCGCCATCGGGGAAGGAATCGCCTATCGCACAAATGATCCGCGCCATCTGCTCAATGTTCCCGCAAGCCGAATGAGCGCGTGGCCCGATCGCCCCGATGACTTTCTCAACTTCGCCCAGTCGAACGATCCCGCGGTCCGTCCCGGCGATTTCCTCCCTAGAAAGACGTATGGCCAATACATTCGCCAGACATTGAACGACCTGGCCGAATCAGCCGATGACCGGATCAGCGCAGAAGTGGTGCGCGATGACGCAACGGAATTGCTGCCATCGGGTTCAAGCGGATGGACCATCCAGACGGCGGCGGGTCGAACCGTTGAGGCGCAAGCGGTGGTTCTCGCGCTGGGGCATAGGCCGCCCGACGACGTCTTTGGCAGGCGTTGGGCGGGTCCGCGCAGCCGATTCGTCGCCAATCCATGGGCCGCCCTGGTGTTAAGCCAGATTGCCCCCAATGAACCGGTTCTCGTGCTCGGCAGTGGGTTGACGGCTGTCGACGCGATCCTCACGCTGGGCCGCGCCGATCGCGCGGCGCCCATCATCGTCGTCTCCCGCCGGGGCCTGATGCCCATGTCGCATTTGCCCCGCCCCCAGCCCGCCGCCGATGTCTCTGACATGCTCTCCCGCTGGCTCGATCCGGCGGCGCCGCTGACCACCCGCGAATTGGTTCGCTCTCTGCGCCGTCGTATCGCCGCTGCAAGCGAGTCGGGAATCGATTGGCGGCAAGTGATAGACGGCCTTCGCCCGGCGATCCCGTCGCTATGGAGTCGATTGAATCTGGCTGAGCGATCCCGGTTTCTCGCCGAGGTGCGCCCATTCTGGGAGATTCATCGTCATCGGATGTCGCCGGAGATCACCGACACGATCGATCGATTCCGCCGAAACCGAACGCTTGAAATCGCCCGGGCGCCCCTGGTTTCCGCTATCGCCGACGAAGATGGCGTCGATATCACGCTCTTTGGCAGCGATCGCTCGCAGAAGCGGCGCATGCGCGTTTCCTGGGTAATCAACTGTACCGGTCCGGGCGTTCATGACCGGCACTCGACACACCCCATTCTTCGCCCTCTTCTCGAAGAGGGAATTCTTGTAAGCGACGAGCTGGGCCTGGGTTTGTGTACCGACGCTGTCGGGCGAGCCATCGATGCCGGGGGCCAAGTCCTGCCAACGCTCCTGGTCGCAGGCACACTGCGCAAGGCGTCGTTATGGGAGTCCACTGCCATTCCCGAACTGCGGCAACAAGCTCAGATCGCGGCACGGACTGCGCTGGCAACCTTGTCATCCGCGCGCGCTTGACTGTACCCGTCGAGTCGCCCCTCAGGCACTTTGGCCTCCATTGGCACTTTGAACTCCTCTATGCGCCCGCCGCCAGGCGGCGGGAGTCAAATTCGTCGTTTGATGGAAGACGCGCCCCAATGTCTGCACCGCGCCAAAGCCACATCGTTCGGCAATCTGCGGCAAGCGCTGATCGGTGTGCAGCAGAAGGCGCTGGGCCGTCTCAATTCGCACGCGGGTGATTTCCTCCAGGGGCGTACGGCCCAGGTTCTGCACGAACTGCCGCTCGAGCCAGCGCCGCCCCACCGGCACGTGCCGCAATACGTCTCCCACCGAGCAGGGATCGCAGGCGTGGTCGCGGATGAAGCGCACGGCCTCGGCCACGTTCGGATCCTTCACGGCAAGCACATCGGTGCTTTGCCGCTGCATGACCCCAAGCGGCGGCAGCAGCAAGAAGCGATCCTGCGCGCTCGGTGTCTCACCGCAGATCATTCGATCGAGCAACTGCGCCGCGGCGTAGCCCACTCGTGCGAAATCCGCCACGACACTGGAAAGTGGCGGCCACGCCGTTTCGCACAGAAGCTCATCATTATTTGTACCGACAATGGCGATCTGCTCAGGAACAGCGATGCCGGCCTCCAGACACGTCCCAGCCAGATCATCCGCATCGCTGTCGTCAAAGGTCATGATTCCGATCGGGCGGGGAATTTCCTTCAGCCACGAAATGAGCCGGGGATGGTGCGAATGGGAGATGAGCTGCTGCGCGGTTGGGTGGGGAACGGGACATTCGATACAGGCGAATCCCCTTTGTTCCACTGCCCGCCGGAAGCCGTTGAACCGCTTTATGGTGGTGAGAAATTCGGGAAGGATTCCGTAGTATGCAAAATTTTCGAAACGGCAGTTGATCAGGTGCTCGGCCGCTTGCGCTCCGGCGGCTTCGTCATCGAGCGCAACCACGCAGGAGATCGCCGGATCACCCGTGCCCGAGCATCGAACGACGTTCTTACAGCGTTTCACCCCGTAATTGAAAAGATCCACAGAAACCCCGGCAAAAATCAGCCCGTCGAACTCCGGCCAGCGCCCCCGGCTCTTGAGGGTTTTGCTCAGATCTTTGAAAAGAATCCAGTTGCGCTGGAGATTGGCGTAGCGTGCGACCCCTTGGAGAATCGAGCGCCCGTAGCTGCTGTCGGTGTTCACGAGAACACCGATATGCGGGTGGGAGGGAAAGGAATGTCGCCGGATATCGTGTCTCAAAGCGGGGGAATTATAACGCGAAACCGCTGTGACAACTGCCTCGATTTCATCTCGCGGGTTTTGTTGTCGGCGGATGGCCGTCTGTGGCGTTCACATCAAATACAATCGTGCAGCTATCGGTGCACGTTTTTCCGTCGCGCGTGCCGGTCGCCTGCAGCTTGTTTTCGCCCGGCTGCATTTGCACTTTGTCCCAGACAAACACTTTGATGTCGCTGCCGGGCACGGTCCCGAGGGACTTACCATTCAGTGACAGTTCCACCGAATCGCAGTTGGAATAGACTTTCACGGGGGCATCGGCCACAGGCCGAGGTGAAAATCGCCGCTCGGTGATGTAGATGACCGGCTCCGTGGACCAGTTGGCTTTGTAAAAATAGAACGCATCCTTCCTGGTTTTGCCGTCGTAAGTGACCATGCCCTTGTCATTGCGGCCGGGGTGTTCGCCCTCGTTGCGGCTGTCGACGCCAAAATCGTGTTCGCACCAGATGAAGGTGCCCCAAATCCAGGTTCGCGGCTTGATCGCCTCCCAGGCTTGTTCGTGAATGATGCACTGCCATTCTTCGGGGTGCCATTTGTTGTTCGCGCCGGGCTTTTGCTTGATGTCGGGCTGATGCTGGCTGATGGCGGCACCGGCGCCGTATTCGCTGATGGCGACGGCGCGATGGGGATAAATCTTGTGGATCTTGTCCAACTCCGGCGCAAGACCGCTGGGTTCGCCGCCGTACCAGCCGAAATACCGGTTGAATCCCACCACATCCGTGATCGCGTCCTGCGGCTTGCCCGCCGCCACCGCGCTGGCTTCGGTGGTCAGTCGCGTCGGGTCCAATTCATGAGCCTCGGCATTCAGCCGGGTCATCAGATCCACCTGATGCTTCTTCTGCTCGTCCCGCGCTTTGCCTTTTTGGCCGGCATCGCGCAGTTCGTTGGACAAGCTCCAGAAGCAGATGGCGGGGTGGTTGAAACTCTGCTTGATCAATTCGCGCAGTTGCTGCGATGCGTTGGCATCAAACTCCGGCGTGTTGGCGACCTGATTGACGATGGGAATTTCCGCCCAGGCCACGATTCCGCCGTGGTCGCACAGATCGTAAAACTCCTGTGCGTGCTGATAGTGGGAAAGGCGAACGCCGGTGCAGCCCATCTCCATCATGTTGGCGAAATCGTTCTGATGATCGGCCAACGTGATCGCCCAGCCTTCGTCCAGATGATCCTGATGGCGATTGACACCAAGCAGGCGATAAGGCTGGCCGTTGAGCAAAAAGCCCTGCTCGGGATCGACGCGGAAAAATCTGAATCCGACGGTTTGATCGACCGCATCGGTCACGGTTGCGCCATCCAGAACGCTTACGCGGACCAAGTACAGATAAGGATCTTTCCTTGCGTTCCATAGATGCGGATGCGGCAGCGAAAGAGACTGCGCGACCGGTTCCGTGCCATTGGTTCCCATGGCAGCGTGTCCGGTCTGTGTTGCGGTTGCGACCATCCCGCCGTTTGCATCAATCACTTCGGTTTTGACTGTCGGAATCTTCGGGTCTGTTCCGACGTTTCGCACAATCGTTGTCACGGTAAATGCCGCGTTATCCGCATCGACTTTATCCTGTTTGATGTAAACACCGCTCGACGCATCATCAATAGGACTGACCGAAAGGGGATTGGTGACGATCAAATGCGCGCTGCGATAGATCCCGCCGAACATGGTGAAATCGCCGGAGAGCGGGGCGACGTTTGGGTCTTTCGCGTTGCTCACTTTCACCCCGATGAGATTGTCACCCTTGAGATCCAACAGCGGCGTGATCTCGAAGCAAAACGCCCCGAATGCGCCGGCATGCGTGCCTGCCTCTTTGCCGTTGACGTAAACAGTTGCATCAATGCTGGCCGCATCGAACTTCAAATAAATCGCTTTGCCATTCCAACTCAGATCGGATTTCAGATGGAGGCGATACCACCCGATGCCGCGGTAGTAATTGTTACCGCCATCCTGGCCGTCGAGATTGTTCCAGGTGTGCGGGAGATTGATCCCCTGCCAACTGGAATCATCGAATGAATTCTGCTCCGCCGACGAGACGTCCTGGCGGATGAACTTCCAGCCGGGATTGATATCCACCACCATTCGCGGCGATTCCGCCGCGGAGGCCTGCGAGACACAAACGCAAACAAGAAGCGCCAAGCCGGCGCACGACAGGTCGACGATAGTTGATTGAAGCAAATGTTGTCGCAAAGTGTTCTGATTTTAACGCAAATGATGCTTTTCTGCAATCGGATGAGTATTAAAGTGAGAAGCGATCTTCAGGAGCCGCTAGCAGGCACCAAATTCAAATGACTGTCGCAAAGTGTTCTGATTTTGGCGCAATTGACACTTGTCGGTAAGTGAGGGAATGCTAAAGTCAATCGACGTGAGAAGTGGTTTGAGGGCGTCGACGCGAATCGTCAGATTTAAGTGACCGTCGCGAAGTAAACCGAGAGTGGAGCAGCGAAGGCATCTGAAAATTAATCCGGAGGCGGAGTGATGACAGGCAATATTACAGCGCGTAGCAGGAACAGGGTTGCCGGACCCGCCCGGCGGGCCATGCTGACAGAGCGGCAGAAGGCGCTTGTGGCGGCGGCGCTTGCCACGGCAGCGGGAGCGGCGATCAGCATCTTCGGCCCAGTCGCCCAAGCGAACTCAGCCGACAACGTGATCAACGGCTCGGCTGACCTGACCAGCGGCGCCAGCTATTCGAGCGGAACATGGGCCGCCAGCAGCGACGTTGATTTTACCAGCGGCACCACCTATTCGCCGACGGCGTTCACGCTCAACACCCCTTCTTTCAATCTCAGCATCGGCACGCTGGATGATCTAGACGCGACTCAGACGCTCACCATCAACGACACGAACGGCAGCGGCATCAGCACGATCACACTCAACGGCGGCTCGAATTCCGTTTCCGGCACGGCCGGTGACCTTCTTTACGTAGCCTCCGGAGGCACGTTCTCGATCGGCACTGCCAGCGCGGGTTCAGGCGCGCTGACTCTTACTCTCGGCGCTGCCGGTAACTTAGACATTGCAGGCACCGCCAATATCGGTTCTGCCATCTCCGGCTCGAATGGGTTGACCAAAACAGGGGCAGGGACACTCGATTTGAGCGGCGCCGAAAGCTATACAGGCACGACAACAGTGAGTGTGGGCACGCTGATGATCGGTGGCTCGGGCGAGTTGGGTAGCGGATCCTACGCTGGCAACATCGCCAATACCGCAACTCTCCTGTACGCGAGTTCGGCCAGTCAGGCTCTCTCTGGGAATATCTCTGGAACTGCGGGCGCCCTGACGGTGAACGGCGGCATGCTAACTCTCTCCGGCATGAACAATTACACCGGCGCGACGACGTTGAGCGGCGGTGCGCTCGTGCTCGTGGCGAACTCAGGCAATACCTCGGCTAACGTCACATCGGTGCTGGGTAATAATAATACGGCGCTCACGATGTCCTCCGGAACCACGCTGGAGCTTCTCAGCAACAACACCAGTGCCACCAGGTTTTATCCAGCAAACGTGCTCGAAGCTGGTGCCGGAAACGTAACCTACAATTTCATCGCGGGCGACAACAACAGTGGCGCCACGACCGGCCAGACTTTGACTCTCGCCGACTTCGGCCAGTTTGGCCCGGGCAGCACACAGGACGTCTTCAATTTTGCCGTCAACAATAGTTATACCCTGGGGATTGGCTCCACCGGCGCGGGCACAGGCGACTTGGGATTTTTCAATAACACGACGATTAACTCCACGGTTGCATCGGGCACCCTCTCGATACCGGGGGGCATGTTCGGCAATCACAACGGGTCGACTTACTACTTGACCTTCGGCGGAGCCGGAAACATCAACTCTGGAGTAATTTACAATGGTTTTGACGGAGGCCTCGATGTGGTCATTTCCGACAGCACCGGTGTGGTCACGCTTTCCGGAGCGAACCAATATACGGGTGCGACCACGGTTTACTCGGGCGTATTGGCTTTCACCGGTAACAGCGCCGGTACCACCACCTTGAACGTCGATGGGGGGACGCTGAAAGCTGATTACAGCGGCGGGGCAAGCGGCAATATTCTGGCCTCGGGCGATGTCCTCTCCCTCAATGGAAGTGGAGGCACGTTCGTGGTCAACAGCGCGACGAGCGGCACCAATTCCCAAACACTGGCCAGCCTGACGCTTAATGGGGCCGGCACGGCCCAGATCGTCAATAACGGTGCGACTAACGCCGGTCTCACGATCACCAGCGGCACGATCACGCGAAGCACCGGCGGGTCGGTCGATTTCGTTGAACCGTCGTCGGGCGCCAGCATCACCTTGGGAAGCGCCACGAGCGCGTTTCTCGGGACGTATGCTTTCTTCGGCACCGGGTCCACCGAGAGCTACGCCGCAACAACCAGCGGCGTCGTGGGAGCTGCCGCCCAGACCGCCGAATCGACCAACGGTGTCAACGGCCTGGCGTCATCAACCACGAACTATCTCTACACGTCGCCCGGCACGCCGGATAATCAGACGATCGCCGCAGCGACGGCCAATTCGGTGGTCTTCAATACGTCTGGCGCGCAAGTGATTGATATCGGGGCCTCCGGTGGCACGAACACGCTGACCCTGAACGGACTCCTCAATGAAGGCGGAGCGCTGACCATCCAGCGCACCAGCGGCACGGGATCGCTCGTCATTGGTTCTACCGGGGAGCTGGTCATCGGCGGCTCTTCCAATGTCATCATCTCCGCCCCCATCACGGGCACAAGCGGTATCCTGAGTAACGACAATACCGCCACACTAACTCTCTCGGGCGCCGGGAGTTATACGGGCGCGACAAACCTCAACGCGGGCACGACCACCCTTTCCAGCACGGGCTCCATTACCGGCGGCGGCGCGATCACGGTGGGTTACGGTGCGACATTCAATGAAGCCAGCGGAGCCACCATCAGCGGCGCTTCCTCGCTCACCTCCAACGGCACGGCCACTCTGGCCTCAGCCAATAGCTACACCGGCGCGACGACGGTGGCTCAAGGCACGTTGTCCGTCACGGGTACGATCAATTCGGGAACGACCGGCGGGATCGTTGTTGGTAACAACGCCGGCGAGAACGCAACCCTCACCATTTCGGGCTCGGGCTCTGTTACGGCCAATAACTTGACTGAGGACGCCAACGCCGTCGGCAATGCCTATGGCGCAGTTTATCAGTCGGGTGGTTCCGTTACATTCAAACAGGCGGCCAGCATTACGAACATGGCGATGGGTGGTGTTCTCTTCGGTTATGGTTACTACAGTCTTTCCGGTGGAACTCTCACAACCAACGAAGTTGATGATGGTGGAGATTTCGGCTCCACCGCTGGCGTGATGGACATCTCCGGTGGCACCTTGATGGATAGCGGATATCTCATTGCCGGTCGTGGCACTGGTGTCAGTTCCGGCCTTTTCAATATTACCGGCGGCACGGTCACGGCGACCCGCATCGAACTCAACTGGGGGACCGGATCGGGTGCGCTTGGCGTGTTAAATGTGGGCGGCGGATCGGGCGCGGCCAGCGTCTCGACCACCCCCAGCACGACGCTCGGGCTCCATTTGGCAAACAACAATACGGCCGGCACTGAGGGCGTCGCCAATCTCTTGACCAACGGCACGTTGACGACCGGCGTTGTGTCGCCGCAAGGTGACACGAATCCCACCACGCTGCTCAACTTCAACGGCGGCACGCTGAAAGCAAACATTGCGAACGGTTCGTTCATGACTGGGCTGACCGGCGCCTACGTTTATAGCGGTGGCGGCACCATCGATAACGGCGGCAACTTGATTACTATCGGCCAGGCTCTGCTCGCGCCAACGGGCGGCGGCGCGAATGGCAACCCGACGGTTACGGCCGGCGGTTCCGGCTATATCGGTGCCCCGCTGGTTACGGTTTCCGGTTCGGGTGGCACCGGCGCGACCGCCTACGCAACGGTGTCCGGCGGCGCGGTCACCGGCATCGTTGTCACCAACCCCGGAACGGGCTACACCGGGGCGCTCTCCTTCAACCTGATCGGCGGTGGCGGATCGGGTGCGATCATCGGCGCCGTGCCGCCAACCGCCGACACCGGCGGTGGGATGACCTTCGAGGGCAGCAGCACGACCACGTTGACAGCTGCGAGCACGTATTCCGGGGGAACAACGATCAATGCGGGCGTACTGCGGGTGAATAACACCAGCGGATCCGGTACGGGCACGGGTACCGTGGCTGTTTCCGCCGGTGCTATCGGCGGCACCGGCACGATCGGCGGGGCAGTCATGTTGAGCGGCACCGGCGGCATCAATCTTGAGGACGGCGCAGTCGGCACGCTGGCGCTGTCAAGCTCGCTGAGCATCACTGGCGCAAGTCGCGCAAACTATCTTGATTTTGATCTGGGTACCGCCGCAAATGGCACAGACAAGGTTACCGTCGCGGGCACCACCAGCGTCAGCAATGTGGCGGTGGTCGGTCTCAACCAGCTTAGTGGGACCGCGATCAATGCGGGCACCTATACACTGATCGCGGCATCGAATGCGCTCTCATCGAGCAACTTTGCCCTCAGTACCACCAAAGCTTTCGGTGAAACCTACAGTCTGGGCGTTTCAGGGAATAATCTACAGGTGACGGTGGCGGCGGGCACAGCCGGCCCTGCGACTGCCTGGTGGGCGGGCAACACCAGCGTCAACTGGACCGATGCCAATTGGAATACCACTCAAACGAGCGGTACCGCCACTTCCCCCACCACTCCCGGCTACTCGACGAACGTCGACTTCTATACCACGGCCCCTGCGGCTAATAACTTGTCAACAGCCCTCAACGCGGATCAGGACATCAACAGTCTAACCTTCGCGTCCCCCACCGCCGGCGCCACGACTAACGTCAGCATTGGCGGGTCGAACACGCTGACGATTGAAGCCGGCACCGCCGGCGGCAACACCGCCGGCCACGGAATAACGATCAACACCCTGAACTCCGGCACGGTTACGGACACGATTTCCGCAAACGTCGGCATCGCTGTCAGCCAGACATGGACGGTCGCCACAAACGCCACGCTCGCCGTCAGCGGCAATATTACCGACTTTGGCGCGGGCAACACCCTCACCAAGGCCGGCGCCGGCACACTCACGCTATCGGGCGCAAATAGTTACTCAGGTGGTACCACCATTTCCACCGGCAAGGTGCTCGCCAATAGCACGGATACGGTATACGGTTCCACCGGAACCGGATTGGTCACCGTTGCTAGTGGCGCAACGCTGGGTGGCACCGGTCAAATTCGGGGTTCGGTCACGGTGAACGGCACGATCACGGCCGCAAGCTCGGCCACTACTGGAAGCCCCGGCACTCTCACGATTAACGCCCCGGGCACAACCACAACGTTTGCGAGCGGCGGCACTTACAGCGCAAAGATTAGCGCCGCCACCGGCACGCCAGGAACCACATGGGATGAAGTCGTGATAAACGCGCTAAGCGTGACAGCAACCGGCGCAACGGGTGCCACGGAGTTCAACATCGCGCCAGTGGCCGCGTTGACCGGGCTGACCTACGGAAGCGTCTATGATTGGGACGTCGCGGACATCTCGGGCGCGGCGGCATTTAACAATGGCCTCACCAGCGCCGTCCCCACAAATACCAATCTAATCGGATCCTCCACCAGCGCCCCGTTCGCACTGAACACAAGCAATTTCAGCGCTCAGCTTGCCTCAGGCGCGAGTTCCGGAACGTCCCTTTTCACGCTGGAACTGGTCTCGGACGGCAACGGGGGCGATTTTCTCCAACTCGGATACACCGCCACGCCCGAGCCGGGGACGGCGATGCTGGTACTCGCCGGCGGGTTGCCGATGCTGTCCGCTCGTCGCCGGCGGCGAAAGGCGGTCGGCGACGCAGGTTGACGTGGCATGGGCATCTTGCCCATGGCCGCGGTACTCCGTGGCGTTGGCCGGTAATCCGGCCAACCAGCAAGAGCGCAGCGATCTTCCTCGGTCTCTGGGGCAGACGAACGCTGCGCTCGGATTTGTTCGACCGGAGTACCGGTCGAAGTCGCGGAGTACTGCGACCATGGGCAAGATGCCCATGCCACGAATGCGGCGGCGTTCCCGCTGCAAGTGTGACGCGCACGGGAGCATGCTACGGCTGCGTTTTGAGGTTTTGCCATGTCTCGACAACGCGGACTATATATTCTCGATCCGAACTCCTTCGGGCTGATCTATGGCCCCGACGAGCAGCGTGATATCGCGCAGCAGGTGGAGATTATGGCTCCGCCGCTCTCGGCACGCGAGGCGATGGCGCGGCCGGAACTGCTGGCGGAAGCGGATGTGATCTTCTCCGGCTGGAAGGGGCCTGTTCTGAACGAGGAGTTCTTTGCCGCCGCGCCAAAGCTCAAGGCAGTCTTCTATGGCGCCGGATCGATGGGGTACATTCTCACGCCCGCGGTCTGGGAACGCGGCATTGTCGTGACCAGCGCGTTGGAAGCCAACGCGGTGCCGGTCGCCGAGTACGCGCTGGCCACCATCCTCTTTTCTCTCAAGCACGGGTGGAAGCTGGCAAGGACCACCAGGGTGTGTCGCTGTCATCCGGATCGAAATCTCGTCCCCGGGGGTTACGGCAGCACGGTGGGACTGGTTTCGCTCGGGGCCATTGCCCGGAAGTTGCTGGAGTTGCTTCGGTCGTTCGATTTGAACGTGCTCGTGTACGACCCATTCGTCGCCGAGCATGATGCAGCGGCGCTGGATGTGGAGCTGGTGTCACTGGAGGCCGTTTTTCAGCGATCTGATGTCGTCTCGCTGCACACGCCGGTCTTCCCGGAAACGTTTGGCATGATCACCGGCGCGCACATCGCTTCCATGAAGCACGGCGCGACGTTCATCAACACCGCGCGCGGCGAATTGGTGCGCGAGAAGGAGATGATCGAGGTTCTCTCCCGGCGGCCGGATCTGCAGGCGGTGCTGGACGTGACCTTTCCCGAACCTCCCGCAGCCGATTCGCCGCTCTATAGTTTGGAGAACGTGGTGCTCACGCCGCACATCGCCGGCTCGGCCGGCAACGAGTGCCGGCGCATGGGACGATATATGGTCGACGAATTGCAGCGATATCTGGCCGGTCAACCGCTGAAATTTGCGCTGGAACAGAAGTCGGTGATGCGGAACTCACATCGTCCCGCGGGAGTGACTCTTGCGCCCGCCGCGCGGCAGACGGCAATGGTGCGCTGAGCGGTCCGGGCTCGGGTTTGCCACAAAATGCGCGGGCAGTTTGAGGATTGTCCCGAAATCACGACTGCAGGAGCCGTGGTGAGGAGAAAAAAGAGTTTGGCCACGAAAAAACGCAAAAAACGCAAGGTGGAATGAGAGCCAGGGCACAAAGATCACAAGGAATGCAATGGGGAGAATGCGGGAGAGATGACTGAAGCGCCCTTTTTTTTTGCGTCTTTTGCGTTCTTTCGTGGCCATCTCTCTCTTTGGCGGCCCGGGAGCACCCCTGGCCACCGCCAGCCGCCGCCGTGGTGTCGGAGCCGAGCATTATGACAGCAAGATTAACTGCTCTTATCCTCGCGATCGTCTTCACGTTGCTCATCATGCAATCCCATCCGGCTTTCGCAGAGGAGCCTTCATCGGGAAATTCCATTTCGCCAACCGCGTTTGTGCGTCCCGGCCTGCTTCATACGGACGGCGATTTCGAACCAATGCACGGCCCCCGGACATTCATCCATCCGGGCATTCCGCTCACGCGGGAGGACCTCGACGAGGTCAAGCGAAACATCGCGCGCGAGCCGTGGAAATCCGCGTTCGAGGCACTCAAGCGCGACCGCGAGTCTCAGCTTGGCCGTAAAATGGCCGGGCCGTTCGACACGGTTTGCCGGACGCCCGATACAAACCTCCGCGCGTGGAAAGGGGACATGGATGCTTTTTATAAGTTATCCATCCTGTGGTATCTCACGGGCAACCAGGCTTACGCGAAAAAGGGCCACGACATCCTGATGGCTTACGTGAAGGAGCAGAAAAGCTTTGGCGGCGCGGAGATGTATCTTTCCCTGGGTGATTACGCCGATGTCGTCCTCGGCGGCGCGGACATCCTGCGCGGCACGTGGCCGGGGTGGACGCCGCAGGACACCGCGCTCTGCAAGACCTATTTCAGGAACCTCTACGCGGCCGGATGGTCACCCACCCCGCTGCGCTCTGCCAACCAGGGGGCGTTGCAATTGATCAACTACGTCTGCGTCTCGGTGTTCCTGGACGACTCGGAGATGTTCAACGAGTGCGTGCGGATGTTCTTGTCCGACCCGGAGACGGCGTTGACGGACACCCTGCCAAACGGTGAGTTGGGCGATACCGGGCGCGACCAGGGGCATGCGGCCGGCGAACTCATCAGGACGTTGCTGGCCGCGGAGGTTTTTTGGAAACAAGGCGTTGACGTGTATTCGGCGCGGGAAAACCGCCTGCTGGCGATGGGCGAGTTCTACGCCCGCTACAATCTGAAATACCCCACTCCGTTCATGCCGTTCGGAACG
>Ga0302326_10006882_pt1 | contig 25405 bp, 15 predicted proteins | sample Palsa_T0_3_FD_202264 | JGI IMG/M metagenome (GOLD analysis project Ga0302326, IMG submission 202264) | Peat permafrost microbial communities from Stordalen Mire near Abisko, Sweden - Palsa_T0_3 | ecosystem: Environmental > Terrestrial > Soil > Palsa > Peat permafrost | place: Sweden: Abisko... | reverse complement strand
TGATGCCGAGCGGCAGATTTTTGTGTTTGCCACGCTCGAGCCTTCCATCTCCGCTTACCACCTGGCGTTCAGTCCGGCGGGAGATCTTTACGTAACTGGGCCCACCACTTCCAGTTTCGACCGCGTGTTGCGGATCACCCCTGCCGGCGAGGTGAGCGTATTTTTCAAAGGACTGGGACGGCCGCAAGGAATGGCGTTCGATCGCGGCGGGAATTTATATGTGGCGGCTTCGCACGCCGGGCATCGCGGGCTGGTGCGGATCAATTCGCGGGGTGAGGCGGAGCTGGTTCTGAGCGGGAGTAACGTGGTTGGACTAGCGCTGCTGCCCACTAAGCGCGCGCTGGTGACGACGACGAATGCGCTGTACGCGGTCGATTGGGACGTGGCCGGCCTTCCGCTACACGGATAATTTTCCCTGGGAAACTTTAATTTAATGCTCGTCGGCTGGAATCGATGTGCGTTTGTGGGCCGCGCTCACAGCCAGGTTGGCTGTGCCACAAAACCCGCGGTAACTTTGGTTGTGGAGGACTGCCGTGACTGCGGTGATTTCGATGTTGCGCGGCGTGAACGTGGGCGGGAACAACATGATCAAGATGGAAGCGCTGCGCGCGCTGTATGCATCGCTCGGGCTGCGCGACGCGCAATCGTACATTCAGAGCGGCAACGTGGTGTTTCGCACCGAGCAGAAAGATGTGGCGCCGCTCGCCAAGAAAATCGAGGATGCCATCGAGAGCAAGTTTGGGTTTCGTCCTCCGGTGGTGCTGCGTACCGCGGCGGAAATGCGCGAGGTGATCGCGAAAAATCCGTTTGCTAAGCGCAACGGGATCGAACCCGGCAAACTTTCGGTGAGCTTCCTTGTCGGCGACCCTGCCGCGGCGGATCGAGAACTCCTCCGCAAGATGAAGTTCGATCCTGAGGAATTGCATATCGGTTCGCGCCACCTCTACGTCTACTTCCCTGCCGGCATGGGACAAACAAAACTGAACATGAAAATGATCGATAGGACGTTGAAAACTTCTGGGACCTGGCGAAACTGGAATTCAGTTTTGAAGTTGCTCGAAATGGCGGGCGGTTAGCACCGGGCGCTGAAAACCAACGGCAACTGATTTCTGGATGGAATGGGTCTGGAAGTTTGAACTTATCCGAGCAAGTTTGCCCGCGCGTCGTTGCCCTGACACTCGTGTCGGCAAAAAGTTCCAAATCTAAAAAGTTCCCAACCGTCAAATACAACCACGATTCGAATCCGGCACCCGTTATTTCCCGGATTTTGCGATTCGGATGATTGCCGCCACGCTGAGCTCCACATCCTGATCGGTGGTTGCCCAGCTGGAAACGTTGATGCGCATCGCGGCGCGCCCGTGCCACTGCGTGCCGCCGCACCAGCAAGTACCGTCGCGCTGCACTTCCTCGATCACCCGCTGCGTTTCTTCCGCGCTTCCAAACGACACCAACACCTGATTCAGGACCACATCGTTCAACACTTCGAAGCACGCGCTACGGAGGCGTTGCGCGAAGACCGTGGCGAAGCGGCAGTTGCGCTCGATGAGTTCGCACGAGCCGTCGCGCCCTAGCGAACGCATCGCCGCCCACAGTTCTATACCCCGAGCGCGGCGAGAGGATTCCGGAGTGTAGTAGCAAGGTTCGCGCATCGCGCTCGATTGCAAATATGCGGCGCTGAACGAGAACGCGTCGCGTAGATGTTCTTGTTGGCGAACCACCACGAGCCCGGAATCGTAGGGCACGTTGAGCCACTTATGGCAATCGATCGCCCAGGAATCGGCCGCACCGGCGCCTCCCAGCAGATGCGCGTAACGCGGCGACACTGCCGCCCACAGTCCGAATGCTCCGTCCATATGCACCCATGCTCCGGCCTCCTGCGCGCGCGCACATATTTCCTTGGCGGGATCGAACGCGCCCGTGTTCACATTGCCGGCTTGAACGCAGACGATGGTCCGCGCGTCGAGTTTGGGAGTGCGTCGGATTTCATGCGGCCTTGGCTGTCAGTCGGCACTCGGATGACGCGGGACCGGCCCAGACCGAGCATCGAGAGAGCCTTGAGAAGGGAGACGTGAACTTCGTCGCCGACCACTACGCGTATCGCCGGAGCTTCGAACAATCCATTTTCCTCGACGTCCCAACCCGCACGCTTCAGCAGCGTGGTGCGCGCGGCGGCGAGCGCGGAAAAATTCGCCATGGTGGTGCCGGTAACGAAACCGCCACCGCACGTCGAGGGCAGGCCGAGCAGTTCTACGATCCACGCCAGCACGATTTCTTCGAGCTTCGCGGCCACCGGCGACATAACCGAGAGAGCAGCGTTCTGGTCCCAGGCGCCGGCGAGCCAGTTCGCTGCCAGCGCGGCCGGGAGGGCGCCGCCGATCACAAAACCGAAAAAGCGGCCGCCGGAGGTGGCGACGGTGGCGGGCGAGCCGACGTCATCAAGCAGCGCTAGAATTTCGGATGGGTCGGATGGTTTTTCGGGCAGCGCGCCGCCGAGCGCCGCGAGTCGCGCGATGTCTTCTGGGCGCGGTGCGGTGGGCTTGCTGCTGATGCCCGCTAAATATTTTGCGGATCTAGCTGCGGTGTCCGCCAGCAATTCCTTCATGGCCGTCTCCTCGGTCTGTCTCGAGCACGTGTCGATGATCGCTCAGGGGAGGCTGGATTGTCGCGGTGAAAGAATCCCGAGGCGTTCGATCGAACCGGCCGATTTGGCTGGTCAATGATTTTCCGGCGGGGAAGAATGCGAGACCCAAAAGGCGCGGAAGCGTGTAGCAAAGTCAAAAGCAAAACAACAAAGCCAAAACACCCACCCTTCCCAGACGGCGCAAGCGTGAAAGCAAAATCAAACGCAAAATAACCGCGGCTTCAACGGTTCTACGCGTTTATCTTTTCCGGGTGCCCCATTCTTCCCGCCTTTCGGGAAGGGTGGGCGAACTGACCTAGGTCAGTTCCGGAAATGGGCGAGTGTTTTTTGACTTGCTTCGACTTGCCCTCGATTTTGCTTCACGCTTCCGCGCCTTTTGGGTGCCCCACTCTTCCCCGGTTTTGGGAAGGGTGGGTGTTTTGACTTCGTTGTTTTGAAACCCTGATTCGTTATTCGTAACGGAGGGCGACCATGGGATCCACGCTCATGCTGCGGCGTGCGGGCAGATAACAGGCTAGCAAAGCGATTGCCAAGACCACCACGGCTACGCTCGCAATGGTGAGTGGATCCGAGGCAGTGACGCCGAACAGCAAACTGCGGATCAGGCTTCCGGCTACCAGCGATGCCGCTACCCCGCACAGCAAACCTATTGCTACCGGGGCCATCCCTTGGCGCAGAATCATCCAGCGCAAATCGGATACTTGCGCGCCGAGGGCTCGGCGGAGCCCAAGTTCCGGGCGGCGCTGCTCCACCGAGTACGCCAGCACTCCATAAGTCCCGATTGCCGCGAGCGCTAGCGCCAGAACGGCGAAGAGAGCGACCAGGGACATCTGAAACCGGCGGATGCTGACCGATTCGGTTACCACTTCGGTCATCTGCCGGAGATGAACGATCGGGACGGTGGAATCGACGCTGCGAACGGCGCCGCGGAGAGCGCTGGCAAGAGCGAGCGGCTCGGACGTGGAACGAACTACCAGCGAAGCATGCCAGCCACTCCAATCGTTGGCGACGTCGCCGCTCTGGGCATAGACCATCAACAGCGGCGGCTGGTCCAGCGCCACGCTGCGGATGTCCCCGACCACGCCGATCACTTCGGTGAGCGGCCGATCGTCGCCGCCTTGGTGGAACTGTTTGCCGACGGGATTCTCGCCGGGCCACACCTTGTCCGCCAGACTCTGCGAAATTAGAGCGACGTGACGCTGGGCGTCGCTTTCCGCGGTGAAACGGCCTTGCCGCAAAGGAATGCCCGCAGCCTGAAAATAATCAGGGGTGATGAAGCGAAAGTTGGCGAGGGGGGCGTGCAACGCGTCCGTCACGCGGCCGGACGCCTGAATGCTGTTTACTTCCTCCTGTCCTTGGAAGGGCAGCTTGTTGATCCAGCCGGCATGGCTGACACCGGGCAAGCGTTGCACTTCGCGGAGCACGGAATCGTAGAAGGTTTGCTCCTGCGCGGCTTTGGGATACGACTGACGCGGCAAAGTGACGTCGACGGTAAGGGTGCGCTCGGCCGAGAAACCTTTGTCCACCGCGAGCAGACGGACGAAGCTGACGGTAAGCAGGCCGGCAACAATGAGCAGCAAAGTGCATGCGGCCACCTCGAAGCCGATGAGCGATTCTCGCAGACGCCGGGTGCGGCGATTTTCGGTTGCGGTGATCGCGCCGGATTTGAGGGCGTCGTGCGGCTCGGTGCGAGTCACTCGCCAAGCGGGCAGGGCGCCGAAGACGATCGCAGTCATCGTGGATAACAAAAACGCGAAACCGAGGACGCGCGCGTCCAAGCGCACTTCGTCGAGGCGCGGCAGATCGGCCGGCCCCCAGCGGACGAGTTGGTGCAAGCTGAGGTAAGCGAGACCGATCCCGAGCGATCCCCCGAGGAGGCTAAGCAGAATACTTTCGGTGAGCATCTGGCGGACCAGCCGCGAACGGGACGCGCCGAGCGCGGTGCGAATCGCCGACTCGCGCAGGCGATTGGGAATTCGCGCCAGCAGCAGGCTGGCCAGATTGGCGCAGACGATCAGCAGCATCGCGGCCACGCCACTGAGCAACAGTAACAACCCACGGCGGGCCGGACCCACCACTTGCGTTTCGAGCGGCCAGAGTTCGGCGTGCAGGTCGATGTTCTCTTTGGCGTCTTTGGCAATTTGCGCCTGGATGATGTTGAGTTCGGCGAGCGCTTGCTGCGGGCTGACGCCGGGCTTGAGCCTTCCTATCGCGGCGTAATCGAATTCACCGAGCAGCGAGAACTTCGCAGGATCCAGGCCGAGCGGCTTGAAGAAGTCGAGCTGCGAACCAAAATCGGTGAGCGGGCCGAGTTGGGCGGCTTTTGGAAATCGGAAGGTGGGCGGCAGGATGCCGACGACCACGTCTGCCTCGCCGTCGAGGGTGATGGATCGGCCAATCAACGACGGATCGGCATGAAAGCGATCGCGCCAAAAGGAATCGGTGAGGATAACCACGTGGTCGCTTCCCGGGCGGTCTTCATCGGCGAGAAAAGTGCGGCCGAGCTGCGGTTGCGCGCCCAGAACCTCGAACAGATTGGCGGAACCGCGGCCACCGTGAATTTCCTGAGACTCGCCGGCGCCGGTCAATATTTTTTCCAAGGGCTCGACGATGGCAATCTGCTCGAAAGAATGGCACTGGCTTTGCCATCTCAGAAAACCATTCAGGTTCGCCGGGAAGGAGGGATAAAACTGGGCCATCTCCGCAATGCCTTCGCGGATGACGTAGAGCTTATCGGGCTGGCGATAGGCCAGTGGACGCAGCAGCACCGCGTTGACGATCGAGAACATCGCGGTGGTGGCGCCGATGCCCAGGGCCAGGGTGAGAATAGCGATGGTGGCGAAGGTAGGCGCTTTGCGCAGCGTGCGCACTCCGTAGTGCACATCTTGAAGGAAGGATTCGAGCAGATCGGCGCCACGCGCATCGCGGCACTCTTCTTTGATTTTCTCCGCGCCGCCGAACTCCAGCGCCGCTCGCCGCACCGCTTCCTCGCGGGGAACGCCGCTGCGGATCAATTCATCGGAGTACGTTTCCATGTGGAAGCGAAGCTCCGCATCCATTTCGCTTTCCATTTGCGAGCGGCGCCGCGTTGCGTTGACCCAGGAACGGAAACGAGCCCAGCGGGTGCGGGTCATACTTCCTCCGGCTTGGTCCCCAGGATCCCGGCGATCACATCCGTCATTTGGTTCCACTTCTGTGATTCGGCTTGCAGGCGACGCTTCCCTGCCGCGGTGAGGCGGTAGAATTTGGCCTTGCGGTTGTTTTCGGATTCGCCCCACTCGCTGGTGATCCAGCCCTGATGTTCGAGGCGATACAGCGCGGGATAGAGCGAGCCTTGCTGGATTTCGAGGCGGTCTTTGGAGATCTGCTGGATGCGCAGCAGCACACCGTAGCCGTGCAGGGGGCCCAGCGAGACGGCTTTGAGGATCAGCATGTCCAGTGTGCCTTGCAGAAGGTCGAGGGCCTTATTCATGGTAGGGAGTCTCTCCTAGATGAGCTAGGAATATAACCTCGCTCTCCTCGACTGTCAAGGAGAGCGTGTGCCTCATTGCGCCGTGAAAAAATTCGCGCCCAGGGAATCGCTATGTGGTTTACAGTGATTGCCGCCAGGAGGCCCTTGATATGAATTCCAATTCTCGAACCAATTTGACCAGCCGCCGCGAATTGCTCGCGGGTTCGGCGGGATTACTGATTGCAGGAGCTGCTGCGGGTTTGCCGCTGTCGTCGATGGCGGGGGAAGCGGGTGGGCGCGCTTCGAACGCCGCGAATGCGCCCGATTCCGGCGGGAGTCCGCGCGCCGCTAGTCCAGCGGCGCCGCTGCGAATCATCATCGATACCGATCCGGGAGTGGACGACGCGATGGCGATTCTGCTGGCGCTGCGTTCGCCCGAACTGAAAGTGGAAGCGATCACACCCGTCTCGGGAAACGTGCCGCTGGCGTACACGCTGCCCAATGCGTTGCGGCTGGTGGAGATTGCCGGGCGCACCGACGTTCCCGTCGCCGCGGGCGCTAGCGTGCCGCTGGTGCGCAGCCTGATAACCGCGAGCTACGTTCACGGCAATAACGGACTGGGAGGGGTGGAGTTTCCCGAGCCCAAAATAAAGCCGGTGGCGGAAACGGCGACTGAAATCATTCGGCGAATCGTGCGCGCAAGTCCTGGGGAAATCACCATCGTCGCGGTGGGGCCGCTGACCAATATTGCTACGGTGCTGCGCTCCGATCCCGGGCTCGCGAAGATGATTCGCGCGATCGTGATTATGGGCGGCTCAACTACCGGCGGAAATGTTACGCCCGCTGCGGAGTTTAACCTCTACGTCGATCCGGAGGCGGCGCGGATCGTGTTTGACGCCGGAGTCCCGCTGACTATGGTGGGGCTGAACGTTACCGAGCAGGTTTTGCTCAACGAAGGGCACGTCGCGCAGCTCGAGGCCGCGAAAAATCCGGCGGCGGAGGCGGCGGCGAAAATCATGCGCGCTACCCTTACCCGGATCAAGGCTACCGGAGATCGGACGGTGGTGGCGATGCACGATCCGCTGACCGTGGCGCATCTGATCGATCCGCAGATTCTTACGCTGAAGGATCTTTACGTAACCGTGGAAACTTCGGGCGAGTGGACCGCCGGGCAAACTCTTGCGTACTCGCGCGGGCCGATTCGGAAATCGCCGCCGATGGCGATTGGCGGAGAGCCGGATGCTTCGGCGACGGTCGACGAGGCGTTCAAGCCCAACACGCATGTCGCCGTGGGCGTGGATGCGGATCGGTTTTTCAGACTTTTGATCTCGAGGCTCACGGCTAGCGCTTGAGGGCGGCGTTGTGGCACAGCCACTCCTGGCGGTGGCGGTCCTAAACACTGGACCGCACCACGCCCAAGAATGCGAGCCCCAATCCCACGGGCCGCCGGTGATGGCCTTAGTCTATCTTGCCCTTGCAGCCGGGATGCTCGCAGGTGCAGCTAATGTCGGGCGTTTTTTCCATGGCTTCACATTGCGTGCTGCAATACTTCTCTTTGGTCATACACGAACAGTTCGGATGCGCGCACTTTTTGGGATCGGACATTCGTTTCTCCTGCCGGCAATCGCGTTAGCTCGGCTGAAGCTAGCCTATGCTGGGGGCCGGCGTTCGACCATACCCGGAATGATGTACAACAGCGCGGAGCCGCTGGAGTTTTCGGGTTCGGTGCGAACAACGAAATGCCTGCGGGCGAAATGAGGACCTGCCAAATGAAGCGCGCGTTGCTCGCATATTTTTCGTCCTGCTCCTTACTCCTCGGGTTGAGCGTCGCGACCACCGTGGTCCCGGCGCTTTTCGGCGTCGACGCGCGCGCCCAAATCAAGCTCGATACTCCCACCGAGAGCATCGCGGGGCAACGTGCTGCGCGTGCGCTCGAGGTTGCGAAGAAAAATCCGCTCGATCTGCGCGCGTTTCTGGCGGATATGCCGAAGGGAGGCGACCTGCACAATCATTTGAGCGGAGCAATTTACGCGGAGACCTGGATTCGCGAGGCCGCTGAAGATCGGATGTGCGTCGATCGTGCGACGTTGATCCTCTCGCCCGCGCTTTCGAGTGCGCCGCCTACCGCCCCATGCGGAGCCGGAAAAGTGCCTGCCAGCGAGGCTTTCACCGATCAACATCTTTACGACGCGATGGTCGACGCATTTTCGATGCGCGGCTTTGTGCCTTCAACGGGCGTGAGCGCGCACGACCATTTCTTCGACACTTTTGAAAAATTCAACCCGATCAGCGACCGACATCTCGGCGATTGGCTCGACGAAGTGGCCACCCGCGCCGCGCGCCAGAACGAGCAGTACCTCGAACTCATGCACACTCCGAGTGTTGCCCACGCTTTCGCCGTCGCGAAAGAAGTCGGATGGATGGAAGATTTCGGCAAGCTGCGCGAAGAATTACTGGGGCGCGGACTTCGGGCCGACGTGGCCGCGATGCGCGCCGATCTCGATCGGGCCGATGCGTCGCGCGAGCAGCACGAGCATTGCCAGCAGGCCGAGCGGGCGCCCGCGTGCGGAGTGGAGATTCGCTATTTGTTTCAGGTGCTGCGGGGATTTCCGAAGGAGGACGTCTACGCGCAATTGGTGGTGGCGTTTGAGGCGGCATCCAGTGATCCGCGGGTGGTGGGTATCAACATGGTGATGCCGGAGGACGGCTATATTTCCATGCGCGATTACGATCTGCACATGCGCATGGTGGGCTTCCTGCATGGTGTGTATCCCGCGGTGCACATCAGTTTGCATGCTGGCGAGCTCGCGCCCGGACTGGCGCCTTTCGAGGGATTGTGCTGCCACGTCCGGCAGGCGGTGCAGGTGGCGCACGCGGAACGGATTGGGCACGGGGTATCGGTGATGTACGAGGAGCGGCCTTACGAGTTACTGCGCGAAATGGCGGCGCGGCACGTGTTGGTGGAAATCAATTTGACCAGCAACGACGTAATCCTGGGCGTGAAAGGCAACGACGATCCCTTTCCGATCTACCGGCGTGCGGGTGTGCCGGTGGCGCTTTCCACCGACGACGAGGGCGTGTCACGGATCGACCTGACGTACGAGTTTGTGCGCGCGGTGGAGACTTATGGGCTCACTTACTCCGATTTGAAACTGCTGGTGCGCAACAGCATTGAGTACAGCTTCTTGCCTGGGGAAAGTCTGTGGCGCGAACGCGGCGTTTTCGCGCGGATGCTTCCGGAGTGTGGGGGGAGCGGTGATGCGGCCGCTTCGGATAAATGCCAGGGTTTTTTACACGCGAACGAGAAGGCGCGGCAGGAATGGGAATTAGAGCAGCGGCTTCGCGTTTTTGAACGCTCTAAATGAGCGTCCGCGCGGGGCGCCAAAAACTGACTCGGAGGATATTACACCCACCCTTCCCAAAGCCTGGGAAGAGTGGGGCACCGGAAAAGATCACGGCATTGAACCGTAGAAGCGTACGTCAAAACACCCGCCCTTTCCAACCCGGGAAGGTGCGTCACCGTAGAACCGTGGAACCCCAACTCAGGACGATGCTAATTCTTTGACGGCGTGAAATCCGAGTCACCGCTCTGCCACAGAAGGAACGTCCACTCATCCGCAAATTGCTCTTCGCGCTGGATGCGACTGGAACCCAGGCCGTGCCCGGCATCAAAATCGACGCGAAGCAGCACGGGGCGGCCGCTGGAACTTGCGAGCTGTAGTGCGGCGATGAACTTGCCCACGATCCAAGACGGGACGCGCGGGTCGTTCACCCCGGTAATCCCCATGACCGCGGGATATTTTGTTCCCTTGACGATGTGCTGATAGGCGCTCATCGCGTACAGTGGTCCGAAGTCGTCCTTCAACGTAACGTCGCCGAACTCGGGGATGTTTGCCGCACCGCCCTGCGTCGATTGGAAATGGAGCAGGTCGGTGGCGCCGACATTATCGATGGCGGCAGCGAAGAGTTCGGGATGCTGAGTGATGGCGCCGCCGACGGCGATGCCGCCCGCGCTGGTGCCTCTTACGAAGAGATGCGCCGGCGAGGAATAACCGCGGTCGATCAAGTAATGGGCGGTGGCAATCATGTCGTCCACGGTGTGCTGTTTGGTTTTCTTCTGGCCGGCGAGATGCCACTTTTCGCCGAATTCGCCACCGCCGCGCACGTGGGTGAACGCGATGACGCCGCCACGTTCAATCCACGCCAGGAGCCGGGGATCAAAATAAGGGTCCCAGGGATAACCATAAGCGCCATAGCCTTCGTATAACGTGGGATGCGACCCATCGAGCTTAATATTTTTCTGGCACAGGATGGAGAGCGGAACCTTGGCGCCGTCGGTGCTGGGAATCATTAGCTCGCGAGCCTCCACACCCGAAAAATCGGCAGGGTCTTTGGGCATGATTCCCAGGTCGCGCATTTGATCCAAACCGGGATCATAGACAAAAGCGACGTCCGACTTCGTCCAGGAGGACATGACAACGAGAATCCCAGGTTTCAGGACGTCCGCATCGACGGAAGAGATTGTGCCGTTGTACGGCAGGAAGACTTTCTGAGGCGCGGCTGACGAGTCGTAATTCAGGCGGTCCAGCTCGAATCCTACGCCAACCCGTTTCACCAGATAGAGTGCGTCTGCCGCGGCGTAGATGCCGTCCAGCACGACATCGGATTCGGGCAAGATGACGTGGGCGGTGGCCAGGTCGGGATGATCGAGGTTCACGGAAACCAGACGGCCATTCGGGCTTCCCTTCTTCATCAGCAGATACAAAGTCGAAGCGTGGACCGTGACTGGGGATCCACCGGTGGCTACCCCGTCGCCCGAGGACACGATCTCACGCCAAGGCGTATGGGCATCGGTGGCCCGATCGCTGTTCGCCAGGTAAATGTTGGCAGGATCCGTGGTTCCCGCAGAGTAGACGGCAATGACGAAGGGAGAATTCGGAGTTGTGCTGACTCCGTTAAAACCTGCGACCGGAATTTTCACACTGGGCGATACTCCCGGCCCGAATACGGGCGGGTCATTCTCCGGATCGGTTCCCAGGACGTGCAGGAACGTTTTCCCGTTTTCATAGATTGCCGTAGCTGGAGCGTGCGGCGGCAACTGCTGCAGCCTCGAATAGTAGAAGGACTTGCCGTCTTCGCGCCACGCCGGGCCTGCGTACTGAGTGCGGGTGATGGCGTCCGGCAAAATTCGTCCGGTTGCGGTTTCGATGACGTGGATGACGCTGTTCTCCGAACCTCCTAGCGAGACGCCCGCGATCACCAACGACCCATCAAAGTTGGGGACAAAATAATCCATTGCGGCGTGGACGTCCTTTTGGGCGAACTTCTCAGGATCGAGAAGTATGTGGACGGATGCATCTGGCTCGCGGAGCATGAGTGAACCGGTCCTGGCGCCAGGACTCGTTTGCCGGAAGAAAATCCTGTCGCCGGCGCGAGTGGGAGGGCCGACAAAGGGAACGGCATTGTCCAAGACCTTTATCCGTGCCAGGAGCTTGTCGCGGGGAACGGCGAGAGGCCGCAAGACGGAGTGGGTGTAATCGTTCTGCGCCTTGAGAAAATCGATGAATTTGGGATCCGCTGGACCTGCTTCCATCCAGCGATAGGGGTCGGTAAATTTGTTGCCGAAGTAATTGTCGGTGACTGGCTTTTCTTCAGTAGCGGGAGGTTTGTCAGTCACCGGCGGCAGCGACTGCCCGATGCTGCAGGAAGCCGCGACGAGTATCGCCAACAGAACGCGAGAAGCCTGGGCCCGAAGAGAAACAAAACTCATTGGAACCACCGGAAAAAGCTTGATGCGCATGGAATGGATGTTGTCGGTTGTCGGCGGGCATCGAGTTGCGGGCAGTCTAAACTCGAATCCCCACTTAAGCAACCTGGGACAGGTGGACTTTATTCCATGCCTAGGAAGGCGTAGCGGGCTAGGAAGAGGGCGCTTAGGACCCAGATCAGTGGGCTGATTTCGCGGTAGCGGCCTGTGCCGACCTTGATGAAGGTGTAAGAAAGTAAGCCCAGGCTAAGGCCGGTAGCGATGCTGAAGGTTAGCGGCGTCGCTACTATGGTCATGAAGGCTGGGAAGGCGTCGGTAAAGTCCTCCCAGTTTATTTTCGCTACGGTGCCGCACATCAAGGCGCCGACCAGGATCAGCGCTGGCGCGGTAGCGTAGGCGGGAATCGCGGCGACTAGCGGAGCGCAAAACATTGCGGCGACGAAGAGTCCCGCAATGGCGACGTTGCCTAGCCCGGTGCGCGCGCCGGCGGCTACTCCTGCTGCGCTCTCGATGTAGCTGGTAACCGTCGAGGTGCCGGTGAGAGCGCCGACGATGGTTCCGAACGCGTCGGCTAGCAGCGCACGGCTCGCCCGCGGCAACTTCCCTTCCCGAAGAAATCCTCCCTGCTCGCACACGCCGACCAGGGTGCCCACATTGTCGAAAAGATCCACGAAGAAAAATACGAAGACCAGTTCGCCCAGGCCGATCTTGAACGCGCCGCGCAAGTCGAGCTTCAGAAATGTGCCGGAGGGGTGCGGCAACGACAAGAAATGTGCGGGGACATGCGCGAGGCCGAGCGGGATTCCGGCGATGGTGATGGCCACGATGCCGATCAGAATTGCCGCGCCGACGCGCCGCGCCACCAGGATCGCGATCAGCACCAGTCCTGCCGCCGCGAGCATCACCTGGGGATCGGAGGATTTACCCAGTCCGACGAACGTGGCTGGATTCGCAACAATCATTTTGGCGTTGCGCAGGCCGACGAATGCGATGAACAGGCCGATGCCTGCGGCGGTGCCGTGCTTCAGGCAATCCGGAATATCGTTGACGATGTGCTCGCGCACGTTGGTGAGCGTGAGCAGCAGGAACAGCAGCCCGGAGAGCAGCACCACGCCCAGCGCGGTTTGCCACGGCACCCCGCGGCCGATCACGATCGAATACGTGAAATATGCATTGAGTGACATTCCGGGAGCGAGCGCGATGGGGTAATTGGCCCACAGACCCATGATCAGCGTGGCGATCGCGGCGGAAATACAGGTGGCGAACAAAACGCCTTCCACCGGCATACCTGCTTGCGAAAGTATCTGCGGATTCACCACCACCACGTAGGCCATAGTGGCAAAGGTGGTCGCGCCGGCGAGCAGTTCGGTGCGGACGGTGGTCTTATTTTCTTTCAGGTGGAAGATTTTTTCCAGCACGTGCGGGCGCTCCGCGAAAGGCGAGCCACTATAGCCACGAGAACGATGTGGCGTCAACGACAGAAGCGCGAATCCAACGCATCCATTTTTCGGAAGCATGCGGTGCGCCCGCTTTGTTCTAATGGCGCTGCAAGTTTCGCTTGTGTCGTCGCGGCTGGGCCGGTAACGTACGCAACCTGTTCGCTGGGTTATCCCGGTACGGGACGAGGGCGTAAGCGGTAGCACCCGCAAGCGGGCGGAAAGAAAATTCTCAGAGATGAGCGCGACGGATACCACGCAGGGCAGCGGCTATGGTTTGCGGCGCGGGATACTTTCGCCGCTGGAGACGCTGGCGCAATCGGTGTCGACGATCGCGCCCACCACCACTCCCGCGGCTACGATTCCGTTGGTATGCGCGTTGAGCGGCAACGGCACTTGGCTCGCGTATCTCCTGGCGACCATCGCCATTCTGCTGGTCGCGCTGTGCATTGCTCGCTTCGCGCGTTACTCCGCCTCGCCCGGCTCGCTGTATACGTATGCCGCATCCATTCTGCCGCCATGGCTCGGGGCGGCTACGGCGTGGAGTTTGCTCCTGGCCTACGTGGCCACAGGATCGAGCGTGATCGGCGGGTTCTATCACTTCGCCAACTTGTTGCTGCGCGACGCTACTGGGCACGCCGTTTCCACGGTGCTGCTGGCGCTGCTGGTGACGGGCATTTCGATGTGGATTGCTTGGCGCGACGTGAAAATTTCCGCGCGGGTGATGCTGTGGGTGGAAGCCAGCTCGGTGGTGGTGATCGTGGCGGTGGTGGTGCTGGTGCTCGCGCGCCACGGCCTGCATCTGGACTGGGAACAATTGAATTTGCGCGGAATGAGCGGAAGCGGGCTGCGCCTGGGGCTGGTGTTGGCGCTCTTCAGTTTCGTTGGCTTCGAATCCGCCACCACGCTGGGCTCCGAGGCGCGCAATCCGCTGCACACCATTCCCCGCGTGATAATCCAAAGCGCGCTGCTCGGCGGCGCTTTCTTCACCATTTGCGCGTACACCGAAGTGCTGGCGTTTCGCACCGCGGGAGCGAACCTGGGGACGAGTGAGGCTCCGATGCACGTGGTGGCGGCGGTGGGCGGCGTGCCGCTATTCGGTCTGCTGATCGATATTGGAGCGCTGGTGAGCATGTTTGCCGGCACGCTGGCGTGCATCACCGCCGCTGCACGGGTGCTGATGCTGATGGCCCACAACGGAATGGTCCACGGAGCATTACAGACCACGCATATCCGTAACGCCACTCCCGCGCGAGCGGTAACGGTGACCAGCATCGCGGCGGTGCTGCCGGTGGTGATACTGGCGGCGCGCGGAGCGAGCGGGCTGGACGTCTACGGCTGGATGGGATCGCTGGCCACCTACGGATTCATCGTGGCGTACGCGTTGGTGTGTCTGGCGCTGCCGGGATATTTGCGCGCACGTGGTGCGCTGGGCCCGGGCGCGCGGATCATTCCCGCGTTGGCGTCGATCGCGATGCTCCTCGCGCTGGCCGGAAATTTGTATCCGGTGCCGGAAGGACCGTATGGCAAATTGCCATTTATTTACTTGGTGTACCTGCTCGCCGGTCTGGTGTGGTTCTGGCTGCACGGCGGCAACAAGATTTCCACAGCCGGTGGAAATCAGAGCCGCTAGTACGCTCGCGTGTAGCTCGTTCTTGCGCCACCCGAAGACCGCGTCTGACTTCTCGCCAAGCGCGTTCGCCCATATAAACAAAGGGGTTTCGAAGTCTCGCCACTCGAGCTCCGCCGCGCATCGGAATACCGTCCAGCCCATATTTTTGCGGCAGTCCAATATTCAAATCGTGGATTCACGCGAGACAAATTTTCGATGACGATTCTGCTAGAGTCCCGGTCAAATTTGGCGTAAGGTGCCACCAAAGTTTAGTAGAAAAAACGTATCCGAGCGGCCGAAGCCGCGCCGCTTCCAGAATTACATTTTGAAACAGCTCTGGGGCGTAGTTCAGGGCAATGCATTTCTAAATTTCCTCTGGGGGAATGAATGCACCGTAGGATTCGACTATCCATTTTGCTTTTGGTCTCCGCGTTTTGCCTTGGCTTGGCGCTCTCGCCCTCGATGCGCGCGCAACAAACTCTCGGCGGCATCACCGGCACGGTTACCGATCCCTCCGGCGGCGTGCTGCCGGACACGGTCGTGACTCTGGTGGGCGATGAAACCAAGTACACGCGGGAGCTGAAAGCAAACGGAGCCGGCCTCTACGATTTCGTGAACCTGCCGATCGGAACATACACCCTGACGTTTACGCACGACGGCTTCGAGACTTTCAAAGTGCCGTCCATTCCGGTACAGGCGGACCGCACCGCAACGGTCAACGCCACGCTGAAGATCGGGCTGGTGGGCACGACGGTAACGGTCACCGAAACTCCGCTGATGAACGCGGTGGACACCACCAACGGCTACGTCCTGGATAAAGGGCAGATCGAAGATGTGCCGCTGCCCACCGGCAGCTTCACCGGCCTGGCGATATTGTCTCCCGGAGTGAACGCTGAACTTTCTGGCGGCACTGGAGCGAACTCCGGGCTGGGCAACCAGCCGATTTGGGCCAACGGTCAACGCGACACCAGCAACACGTTTTTGCTGAACGGAGTGGACGCTAAAAACCTCTTCAATGGGAAGAGCACCAGCCAAGTGGCTTCGGCGCGAGTGGTAAACAACACCGGAATCAGCGCCCCCAGCAGCACCAGCACGACGGCGCTGCAAACCAGCGCGTCGGTCTACCTGGCTATCGGGCAGGCCTTGCCTACTCCCGCGCCGGAAACCATCGAGGAAGTACGGGTGAATACTTCGATGTACGACGCGCAGCAAGGATCCACCAGCGGCGCGCACATCGACATGAGCACCACGGCCGGCACGAACAATTATCACGGTACGGCTTACGTTCACCGCGGCACGAATCAGTTGAATGCGGCTCCCTTTTTCGACAACGCCGATCCGAACATTCCCGAAAGTGAAAAAGTTCCGGAACTGCACCGCTACAGTTTGGGCGGCGCAGCAGGCGGGGCGCTAATTAAGGATAAAGTTTTCTTCTACGTAGGCTATCAACACACCCACGTCTCCGACCAGGACATCGGAATCTCGCGGCTGACGGTTCCGTTCGGTCTTACCGATTCCAACCGCACCGCGCAAGGGCTGGCGGATATCGCTAACACCAATTTTGGAACAACCCTCGGACCGGGAGATATCAGCCCCATCGCGTTGTCTCTTTTTCAATACAAGCTGCCTAATGGGCAGTACATGATCCCGTCGGCGACGCCCGGCGTGACGCCGTCGACCGCAATCCCGGATAATGCGGAGGTACCGGGTACCGCCTATTTCACAGCGGATCAGGCGGTCACTAATCTGGATTGGACCGCCAGCGCAAAGGACACCGTTGCGGTGAAGTATTACTACCAGCACGATCCGAGTATCGCGCCTTACGGTTATTCCAATGTGGCGGGATTCACGCAGTATCTCGACGCGGGCAGCCAGGTAATTTCGTTCACCAACAGCCAAGTCCTGAAGCCAAATCTGAGCGTCGCTGAGGTTTTTGGTTTTATACGCGAGAAGGCTTATTCGACGAATCGGCAGCCGTTTTCGCCGCAGTCGATGGGGATCAACACGTTTGGGTCAAGTTATTTTCCGGGCATCAGCATCGTCGACATTCTGGGAAACGATTCGCCCAACAATACAGGCACCGCCGCTACCCCCGGCCCGGTTATCGACCAAGGGCTCAACATCGGCGCCGGCGCGGCTTCCCAGGGCGCTTTTACCGGCATGTTCCAGAACCGCTGGATGCCCTCCGCGAACGCGATCTGGACGATGGGGAAACACACCGTCACGTTCGGCGCGGCTTTTTCCTATACCCAACTCAACACCCGCGATGAAAGAACCGACAAAGGCATCATCGCCTCGGCCGATTTTTCGCAATTCGTGCAAGGTTTAGTGACCACCGACGATGACTTCCAGACCACGTCGTTTTTGCAGGGCGACGCCAATCGTTACTACCGCTCGAATGAGACCGGCGAGTATCTGCAGGATAAATACCAGGTGAAACCCAGCCTCAGCCTTACCCTGGGTGTGCGTTTCGATTGGAACGGCGGGCTGAGCGAAAAATATGGCCGCCTGTACAACTTCGATCCGGCCCTGTACTCCTTCGACGACACCACTGGTGAAATCACTTCCGACGGTTTCATCATCGCCGGAAATAACAAGCAATTTCCAACCAAGGGCGTGAGCAAGACCACTCTGACCGGTCGGCAATGGGGAATCTCTCCGCGCCTCGGGATCGCGTGGGCTCCCAAAATGTTCAACAATAAAGTGGTAGTTCGGGTGGGCACGGGCTTCTACTACGATCGCGGCGAACTCTTCACGTACCTGTCGCCAGGCTATGCGGCGGGCGAAACCACTGCGGGCCCGTTCGGGGTCAACCAGGCTCCGCCGTTCGTGAATACACAGGTGTGCCCGACGACCTTTAACTATGAGGGCTACATTCCCACGTGCGACCCGTCTACCGGCGCTTCGCTCGCGAATCCTTGGGGTCTGACCCTAGGGCCTGCCCCCACCGGCAATCCGGCCGATATTTCCCAGTACTTGCCTTCGGAAGCGGACATTATCGATGCAGCGCGGCTGTTCTCGTTTGCAACCTACGATCGAACCAACAAGCTTCCTTACACCATCAACAACAGTTTCGATATTCAATGGCAGCCGCGCAATGATTTGGCCATTGAAGTGGGCTACGTCGGCAACCTCGGACGCCACGGTGTGATTCCCATTCCGTTCAATCAGGCGGGGATCGCTACGCCTACCAATCCGATTCACGGTCAGGAATACACCTATGGATATCAGGTTGTCGACCCGGTCACCGGCAATCCGATTAACCTGCCAAATGGGCAGGGCCCGATGCTGGCGACCTACGAAGGCGGAAATATCGATTTGCGAGTGCCGTACATTGGTTATTCCGCGGAGTCGGAGTCGTACAAAGCGTTGGGTGTTTCGGCGTACAACGCGCTGCAAACCCACGTGGAGAAGAGGATGAGCCACGGATTGCAGGTAGGCTTCTCGTATACCTACTCGCACTCGCTGGACGAACAGAGCGCCCTGGGATTGTTCTACAACGGAAACAATCCGCTGGACCCGCGCGACGGATACGCGTCGTCGGATTTCGATCGCACTCATGTGATGAATTTCTCCTACGTCTACCAATTGCCGAACTTCCGGCGTAACGAGAGCCTGATGGGTAGATTCACGAATGGTTGGGCGATCGAGGGAATAACGGTTCTGCAGAGCGGCCAGCCGTACAGCGTGATCGACTATACCGGAGCGGTCGGCAGCATCTACTATGGAGTGTCGGACGGCATCACCAATCCGATCGTCCCGTTGGCGCCCGGTTGCACCGCGAAAAACGCTATCACCGGCGCGTCCGGCGCAGGCGCGTTACCCGCGCTGAAGGCCTCCTGCTTCACGCTTCCGCTGCTCCAGCCCGGCGATCTGAATGGGGCGATTCCCACGGGCGACACGTTCGAAACGAGTTTCACCCATCGCCAGCGCAACATTTTCCGCCAGACCTGGCAAAAGCGTGCGGACATTTCTATCGTAAAGCAGACCTCGCTCACCGAACGTTTGAAGATGAAGTACACCCTGGACATCTTCAATGTGACCAACACGCCCAGCTTCGACATTCCGGTCGACGACGTTTCGCAAAACCAAAACTACAACGATTTCCCGGTGGAGGGCCAGCCGCTGTATAACGCGCCGGTTGGTCTGGGGCAAATAACTAAGACCATCGGCAGCCCGCGGCAGATTCAGATGTCGCTGGGATTCACGTTCTAGCGTTGTTGCGGCGGCCGGATTCTTCAGATTCGTCGGGCGTTTTTAAAAGCGTAGATCATCGAGAAAACGGCGGCCAAGCGGCCGCCGTTTTCATTTTGGGGCCTTTGGCAGCGCGCTTTGGCGAGCTGCCGGCCGGCGACGATTCCAGCTAGAATGCCTTTATGCCGCCGATTCCCGAATCCCTGGAAGAGCTCCGCACCGCGATTTTGCGTGGCGACGTCACGCCACGCGCCGCCGCGGAGGCGGCGCTGGCTCGAGCCAATAGCAACGCGTCGCACAACGTGTACATCGCGCTGGACGCGGAACGCGTCCTGCGCGAAGCGGACGCGCTCCCCCAGCGCTTCCCTGGCGCTTCCAAGCCGCTGCTATACGGCCTGCCGGTATCGCTGAAGGATTGCTTCGATCTCGCCGGCTTCCCTACCAGCGCGGGCACCCGATTTTACGCGGCTCGTGACGGGATCGCTCGCGCGGACTCCGCCGTAGCGGAGAGGCTGCGCGCCCAAGGCGCCTTGATCATCGGCAAAACGAATCTGCATCCTCTGGCTTTCGGCATCACCGGCGAGAATCCTGAATACGGAGACTGCCTGCAGCCGCGGGATGCGCGATGGCTGACCGGGGGATCGTCGAGCGGCGCGGCGGCCAGCGTGCAGGAAGGTTCCGCAGTCGCCGCCATCGGCACCGACACTGGCGGATCGATTCGCGTTCCGGCGGCTCTCTGCGGCCTGGCGGGATACCGCGCCGGGATCGAAGTGGCGCAGCAACGCGGACTGTGGCGGGGCGGCGCGCATCTCGCGCCGTCGTTCGACACCATCGGCTGGCTGTTCCGCGATTTGCGCGACGGAGCGCTGCTGGGCAGCGCTCTCTTCGGTTTTGCCGCAACGTCGGCCAGCGCCGCGAAGGCGACAGCCGTTGCGGATGACGCGAGCGGAACTCGTGTGCGCATCGGGCGCGCACCCGATGCGTTTCTCCACGATTGCGAGCCGGAGGTGCTCGATGCGTTCGCGCGAATTGCGGAGCGTCTGCGCGAACGCGGGGCCACCATCGTCCCCATCGACACCGGTTTTTGGGACGATGCGATGTCCATCTACACCCCCATCCAGGCCAACGAAGCAGCCGCGATCCACACACCCGCCACGGGTGGAGATTTTTCGCATTTCGAAGCGTCCATCGCCGAACGCCTCGCCTCGGGCGCCTCCCTTTCAGCCGCCGAGATGGCTGAAAGGCACCGGCAACACGCCGCCTTCCGCGATCGCATGGACGCCTTGCTGCTCGAGCACGATTTCCTGATCGTTCCCTGCGCGCCCATGCGCCACCTGCCCGCCGGCGCCAACCACACCCAAACCCGCCGCGCCATTCTGCGCTACACCACGCCCATGAGCCTGGCCACCACACCGGTAGTCACGCTTCCGGAACGCGACGGAACCGGCGTGCAGCTAGTAGCCGCGCGCGGCGCCGACGCGCGTCTGCTAGCGTACGCCGCACACCTCGCCGGCTGACGCTTGGCGTCAATCGAGGCCGATATCTTCGTGCCACACTGCGGGGTTCTCGCGGATGTAATCCGCCAGAAACGCAACGCATTCCGCGGAATCCAGGTCGACCACCGTTATGGCGTTTTCGCGCAGCCAATCCAGTCCGCCGGAAAAGTTGCGGCTTTCTCCCACTACTAACGTGCGGAATCCGAATTGCCGGACCAGCCCGCTGCAATACCAGCACGGCGCGAGCGTCGTCACCATAATCAAATTGCGATAGCTGCGCTGCCGTCCCGCGTTGCGAAACGCGCTGGTCTCCCCGTGCATCGAGGGATCGCCATCCTGCACGCGGCGGTTGTGTCCGCGCCCTACCAGGCGCCCGCTCGCATCGAAAATCGCCGCGCCGATGGGAATCCCGCCCTCCGCCAGACCTTGGCGCGCCTCCTCAATCGCTACTCGCAACATCCCGGTGTAATCGATCTCGGTTCCCATGGCCCCTTTTTTTCCAACTAATGCGCCGCGTTCAGATAGTCGTTGTAGGAGTGGCGCGCTTGAATTCGGCGCCTAGTCTACAACAGCGGTTCGTAGTCCCGACACTCGTGTCGGAAAAACATCCCAATTCAAGATCTTCGTGGTCCAAGAATTTGACGGAGACTTCTCCGCGTGAACCGCGGTTGCGCCGATCCGAACGCCCACTCTTCCCAGAATCGGGGAAAAGTGGGGCGCCCGGAAGAGATGACTTTGCAAAACCGCACTTCAAACCGCACGTCAAAGCCGCGACACGTGGTTAGAAATGGAAGCCAACCTCCACAGCCACGGTGCGCGGCGTCACGTAGTGCGTGCCGCTAAAGGTGGACAGAAAATTGTAAAGCGCCTCCTTGTTGGCGACGTTGATCGCGGTGAGCCTGGCGCTCCACTTGAAACGGTCTCCGCGAAACAGATTATCGTCGCCTACCGCCAGATCGAAAAGATTCCGCGGAGCCACCCGCGGCGGATTGTGATCGTCGTTCTCGGTGCCCGCTGCGGGTATTTTCAGATATTTCGAGCCATACTCGGAAGCCGCGCAAAGCGAATTAGGACTGATCGGGGTGGTTGGCGTGGCGTAAGTTGAGCCACAGAAAAGTCCGGCCTGGTATTGCTGGTCCGGACTGAGGACCGACGCGTCCACCACGGAGGCGCTACCTAGCGGACCATTCGCGCAATCGCCTCCCGCGCAAGGGACAGACCCGGCCACCAGGCCGCTGTCATACCTCCAGTTGAATCCAAACCATGGTCCAATCCTCCACGGCTGATACTGAAGATGGGAAGTCTGGTTGAACTTCTCATCGTGATCGATGCGGAACGGGCCTACCGCGGCAGGAACCGAACCCACGCCGCCAATCTGCGGGGTGAAAAAGCGCGCCGCTACGCTGGACATCACCACCAGCGCGGTGAAACCGTGAAACTCCGGCACGCTGGCGCGAATGGCGTACCCGGGAATTTTCGATTTATTCCACTCGATCGGAAAGGTGATCGGGGTCGCGCCCAAGACGCTGAAGTCAAAGGCGCGGTTGGTGTACTTGGTGATGTATTCGCCGTCCACCACCAGGAATTTACCGAACGCTTGTTGCAGCCCGGCGTGGAACTCATTGCGCGTGCCCGGGGAAAGCGGAGTTGCCGTGCCGGTGGTGCAGCCTTCTCCGGCCGCCAGGAACAGCGCGCCCACCGCTGGGTTCAGGCAACCATCGCTCGAGAGGATCAAATTTTCGTTAAACGGGGTTTCCATGGTTCGCGCGTAGGATGCGCGAATCACGGTGTTGGTCCGCTTGATATTGTAGGCCACGCCCACGCGCGGTTCGGCCTGTCGAGCGACCGCCAAGCCATTGTATAGATCGCCGCGAATTCCGACGTTGGCCGTCCAGTTCCCTTTGCTGATGGAATCCTGAACGTAGAGCGCCAGTTCCTTCACGTCGGTGTGTCCGGAAAAGAGATAGTTCGAGCTCGTCGTTTGTCCCCCGGGGCACCCGTCGCTCGATGGCAGTCCCGCGGTTCGCGTCAAATCGTAGCAGCCAAGAAGCGGGACGAATCCCGGATTCACCGAGCCCCCGGGATTGGCCAAGCTGCCGCATTGCGCTGGGTTGGTCACACTCGGATTGGTATCCGCAGTTTGGTCCGCGTTGAGGCATACCGCGTTCAGCAATGGATCGACAATTCCGAGAGTGTCATTCTCGTTGAGATACGTTTGTTCGTACGTCGCGCCCACTTTTACGTTGTGCATGCCCTTGACGTAAGACACATCGCTGCGAACTCCGGTATTCATCAGCGACCGGCTCTGACCCGCGGTTTCTGCTTGCAGATCGGCGGGACCCAGGTCGGCGAACGGGTTGCCGCTGGGATAGTAATTAAATTGATCGCGGCGCACGAAGAAGCCCAGGTTGAAAACCGTGGACGCGTTAACCAGCCGGGTGAACGTCGGCGCGATATTGTAGGTGCGGATTTCCGAGCGTTGATCGGTTGAGCCAACCACCACCCCGTCGGGATCGAGCCCTGCATTATCGATCACCACGCCGGACCACGGAGTCGCGTTTTCCGCGTCGTAGGAATTGGGAGTCTGGAACCACGAGCGGGTGTAGCCGAGATTCAGGTGGATGGAATTGTTGGTCGACACCCGATAATCCACGCGATCGAAGAGGTTTTCCTCGTTGCCGTTGTCGTGCATCACCTTAAATTCCGGAGGATCCAGGAAGCGCTGGCTATCCATGGCGCTGGCGGCGATAAAGTTTCCGATTTTCTGATTGCCGTAGGCCAGGTCGAAGCCGGTTTCCGGGCTACCGAACGATCCGTAAGAAGCGGTGACGCTGCCGTGCGGGGTGGTGACGCCCTGACCGGAGCGCGTGGTCACTTTAATCACCAGGCTGGTCTTGTCTCCGAACTCCGCAGGGGGCGCGCCGGATATCACTTCCAGCGACTGAATGGAATCCAGCGGAATCTGGTTCGAAAATACTTTGCTTTGCTGATCGGTGATCGCCTGGCCGTCCACGGAGAAGGAGTTTTCGGCGTGGTCGCCGAGCCCATGAAAAAGTCCATTGGAATCGGCGGCCACGCCTGGGGTGGAGAGGGTCACCAGCGAGCTGACCGAAGAAGATGAGCTTTCCAGGGGCAGCTTTTCAAAGAGCGCGCGGTCCACGTCGGTGTGAAACGTCGAATCATTTTCCACCAGGTCTTCCCCGCCCTCAACGGTGACTGTGGTGATGGTTCCGGCCAGCGCCAGTGTCACCTTTACCTCCAGCGGCACCGAGGATCGCACTTCCTCATCCTGCGCGAACGCTGCGAATCCCGTCGCGGTCACACGCATGTGGTAGGGGTTGAACGGTACGTTCGAAAACGTGAATTTGCCGGCGCTGTCGGTGGTCGTCGACCGCTCAAATTCGCTAACCGAATTGTGTATGGTGACCACAGCGTCGGCTACGGTGCCGCCGGAAGGATCCAGCACGGTACCGGAAATCGAAGACGAATTTCCGGTTTGCGCGGCGAACGCGCTGGGAAGCGCCAACAGGCACACCCCGAAAAGCAGCAATAAAGGCTTCGTTCCACTCATCTCATCTCCTTTAGCAATCCAGCCCCGCAAATGGGGGAGTGGGGGAAATTGGTTTCGTCGCGAAGCCAATAGCAGCGGCGCGAGCGAAAATCACACTGGATTTATATGGGAAGGAAACTACGCGGCAGGCGGAGCGCGGGGAGATGCGCGATGCGCGGTTCGATCGGTTAGCGGATGTTCGGTGGCGACCGGAGCAGCCCAGCCGATTACGATCGGCGCCGAAATGCTAGCGGCGACAATGGTTCGAAGGGCCGGTGCGTGCGCAACGTGGCAAACCTGGCAAGCCGCGGCGCTCTCGGAATTTTCGTGGTGGTGCCACAGGCCCACCGACGAAGCGAAGAGGAACAGCACCAAGGCCGCGCAGGCGGCTAGCCGCCGGCTTCGGTCAGATGCGGAAATGGATCTTGCTCTCAAAGACGTTCGCAGTTCCGGTGCATAAAACACCCATCCATAAAACCGTTAGACTCATCTCAGCGCTATTTAGTTGCTAAGTAAAGCGAAAGAAATATTGGATGGGTGGCATTAACGACAGAACCTTTGGCGGCGGCTGGCATTGCCGCAGAGGATCGCGAACTGGTCTTTGACGAGCTTGCAGCAGCGTTTGGTCAAAACCGGAGGACGCCTGATTAAGCATGCCCGCTATTATTGGCTGTTGCTGGCGGAGAGCCATCTGACAAGACGACTGTTCGGAGCGATGGTGCAGCGGATGGCCGCTCTCACGATCCGAGCAGGGTAGAGCTACCGGTTGTGGCGACCCGGAATCGAACTCAGGAAAGATTCCGAAGGGAGTGGTGTCTGAAAAATCCGGTTCCAGCAGTGGCGACAACGAGTCTTGAGGACTTCTCGAAGGGTGGTGCGGAGCCGATGACCTCTCGGAGAAAAAATTGTCCTCGGTCGGGCGCAAGTGGATGTACAGTTTCAACTGTCGGCAGGCCAAAAAGCTAATTCCGGTTGGAATCGGTGGGGAACAGTCGCCGAGTTCGAACGTGCGCCGAGCGCGTGGGAAATCGAGTGGCTGATTTTACTGAGATTTTCTGCCCCCTTGGAGGAAGAGGAGGGTGACCGGCCGTGCTAGACATTATTTTGAGCGCACTCCTGCCGATGGTCGTCACGTTCCTACTCGGTTTCGTGGCGGCGCGGCGACACGATTTTGGTTCGAAGGATGCCCCAACCCTGAATCGGATGGTGCTGCAGTACGCCGTGCCCCTGGCGCTTTTTGCTGGAACCGTTACGACGT
>Ga0302326_10006881_pt1 | contig 25405 bp, 21 predicted proteins | sample Palsa_T0_3_FD_202264 | JGI IMG/M metagenome (GOLD analysis project Ga0302326, IMG submission 202264) | Peat permafrost microbial communities from Stordalen Mire near Abisko, Sweden - Palsa_T0_3 | ecosystem: Environmental > Terrestrial > Soil > Palsa > Peat permafrost | place: Sweden: Abisko... | reverse complement strand
GTGAGCGCGCCGCCGGCAGCGCCGCCATGCAATAGAGGAAAGTGCCCAGGAAAATGCCCAGCGTCCACTGCGTCACGCGATCCTGCACGAAGCTCACGATGATGCGCGGCGAGAATTGCATGGAGGCCAGCGTCAGGGTCATCAGCATGATGGCGAATACGATGGAGACTACCGTCATGATGGAGGCGGCAATTCCCGCCAGGATAATCTGCGCCACCTGCGGGTCGGCGCGCGATGGAAAGAGCGCGGCCGGTGCCCAGCCGCCCAGAGCCGGGAACGATTCTTCCAGTTCCGAGAGCACCGCGCCCGCACAACCCAGCGCCAGCGCAATCGACAGCGGGCGCACCAGGAACCCGCCACGCAAGTTGTACATGGCCCGGCGGAAGAGCAATGGCAGGCGTAAAGGCAAGCTCTTTTGAGTCTCGCATGTTCAGCAGGCCACCGCCCCCTTGGCGGATGCGGTAAGATCTCTTCAAGGCAACTCCTCGAAGGTTTATGGACACCACCTATTCGAAAGCCGTGGCGCTGGCTGTGCCCGTCTTTCTCGCGCTAATCGCCCTGGAATTCACCGTGGACCGCGTCAAGCGCACCCGCTACTACCACCTGGCGGATGCCATCAATAGTCTGAGTTGCGGTGTGGTGTCGACGGGCGTGCGCGTGTTCTTCGGCTTCCTGGGTATCTTCTTCTACGAGTGGGTGCTGCTGCATTGGGCGCCGGTACACTTGCCGGCCAAACACTGGGGCACCTGGGTTTTCGCCTTCGTCTTCTACGACCTCTGTTACTACTGGAACCACCGCTGGGGCCACACCGTCGGGCTCTTCTGGGCGTCGCACGTAGTGCATCACCAGAGCGAGGAGTTCAACCTCACCACCGCCCTGCGCCAGCCCGGCACCGGAGCCTTCCTGAGCTGGATTTTCTACCTGCCCATGGCGCTCTGCGGCATACCGGTGGGGGTCATGCTGATCGTCGGCCTGGTGCAGCTCTTTTATCAGTTCTGGCCGCACACCCAGCTCATCGGCCGGCTCGGCTTCCTGGACCGCTGGATACAGACGCCCTCCAACCATCGCGTACATCACGCGCAGAACGACATCTATCTCGACAAGAACTACGTCGGCGTCTTTCTGATCTGGGATCGCCTCTTCGGCAGCTTCCAGGAGGAGCTTGACGAGGAGCCGTGCATCTACGGGATCCGCGGGCAGTTGAACAGTTGGAACCCGGTGTGGGCTAACCTGCATTACTATGTGGCAATGGCCAGGGATTCGTGGCACGCGGCGTCCTGGGCCGGCAAAGTCAAAGTTTGGTTCGCCCCGCCCGGATGGCGTCCGGCTGACGTAGCGGCGCGTTTTCCCAAACGCCCTTACGATCCGCGCGTGGATTTCGTGAAATTCGATCCGCCCCGTAACGTCGCGCTCAGCGCCTACGGCTTCGTGCAGTTTGTGGCGCTGATCGCCGCGAACAGCCAGTTTCTGGCCCTCCTGCCCAGGCAGGCCGCCTCGCTGAACGTCGCGTATTTCCTGTTCATCCTGGCGTCGCTGGTATGCCTGGGTGGCGTGCTGGAGAACCGGCGCGAGTTCCTCGTTGCCGAAGCCGCGCGGCTCACGGCTACGGCTTTAGTCGTGCCGATAAGCGGAGCGTGGTTCGGCGGCGTGCGCGATCCGCGCGTGCTCGTTCCGGTGGTGGCATTTCAAGCGGTGTCGCTCGGTTGGCTTTGGCTGGCCGCGCGCGCCGGCGCTAAACGCCAGACTGCCGTGGCCGCGGCTTAGCATAAGTTGTGGGGCGAGCAATCCTGCCCGATGCCACTTACTTTTCCCAAAACCGTGCACCTGCATTTATAGTGGGGCAGGACTCTAGTCCTGCGGCCGGCGTCCACGCCGGCCTGCTGGCGCTCGGATATGGCTGATTTGGTTGTGCGAAGAGCGGGTCCTGGAGGACCCGCCCAGACCTGGAGGTCCGCCCCACAGATTATGCAGCATTGCAGTTTGTGGGAAAAGTAAGTGGCATTGCGGCAATCTTGCCCGCAGCCGGCTTTTAGCCGGCTCTGGCCGTCCCGCAGTTTATGCAGGATGGCGTCTCATGTGAAAACCAAGTCGCATCAGGCTTAAGTTTGATGGCCCGCAGGGCCATGGAGCAGTCCTTCGTAGATCCACGGCCCCAAGGGCCAAAACGTTGGTTTCGAGTCAGGGGAGTTAGTCCCGTTTCCTGTAAGTCGCTACGTCTCGGTAACTGGAACGCGCCTCCCATTGCAGCTTCAGACCTTAGCTATTGTTAGCTATAAAATGACGGCACGCCAGAATAGGTTCACGATGATCCACGCTGACGAACAGCTATACTCGCACGTAGCGGAGTTTTGTTGGATAGATGAAGCCAAGCAAGTTTGATGGATTTTAGGCTGTCTTCCAAAGATAAATTACTGGCGTCGATACCTGACCAGCTTGGTGTTTTGTCTCGTGAAAGCGTGCTCGCTGACATGCCGGAAATAGCGCTCAAACGCCCTCACGCATAACCCAGCTTGTCCCGCCTTCCAAGGTACGCCGCCATCAGCAGCGCCAGCGTAGCCAGCAGATAGCACGGCGTTCCGAACCGCGTGGATGCCATCCCCATGAAGTCCAGGCCGGCGACGTGGTTCATGGGACCCACATACCACCACAACGTGTATAGCGCTTCGAATAGCTTGCTCGATCCGCTCCAAACGCCCAGGGTAAGCGCGAAAGTCGGCACAAACAGCGCGCCCGCCAGCCATGCGAGAAAGCGTGGCCATTCGCCGCCGATCAGCAGGCGAATCCCCAGCCCGCCTCCGGTCGAGACCGCCACCACCACTCCGGCGACCCAAACCGCGGGCAACTGCCGGTCGAGCGCATGCGCGCACGAAAACAGCAAAGATTCCGTGCCATGCCGAGCCTCGCGCGCGCCCATCTGCGACCAGATCAGCACGGGCCACAACCAGGCGAAGGCGGCGATGGCTTCGCGCGCCCGCGCGTCCGGCACTGCCAGGCTGGCCACCAACAGGCCCGCTGCAACCAGGTACCACCACCAGCCAAGTCCTTTCAGCATCAGCCGCAGTTCGGAGACCACCAGACGCAGGAACTGGCCACTACCGGCCGTTCGCGTCAGGGGCACTAGGGGCGTCAGGTGCACGTCGTGGGCAGCCGCTGGGCTGTATTTTTCGGCAAGTTCGAGCGCCGCTTCCTTGGGCATCTTGCGCAGCCGGCCCTCGCGCGCCGGATCGAAGCGATGGAAGAAAAGCGCGGACAACCAGGCGATCCCAATAGCGATCGCCACCCATTGCAGGCGCGCCAGCAGCACTGGCGGAGTCCAGTCCACACCGTTCCAGAGAAACGTCTTGGTGGCGTGCGCGGTGGGTCCCACTTGCAGCGTGAATTGCATCTCCTTGTGCGATGGGTCGATCAGTCTCAGTGCATCCGTCATCCTGCGCATGAACAAGCCGAGTCCCACATACTCGTTCACTCCCGCGACCCCACTGAAGCCCAGGTAGGTCGCCCAGGCGAAAAAATAGATCACATTGCCCACGCCGCCGCGCAGCACTGGCAGAGTCTCAAACAACACCGCGATCGCTGCCGTCATGGCCATCGCCGGCAATGCCACCCATATGAAGGGCGCGAGCAACTTGCCCGGCTCCAGGCTGCCGCTCTCCGCGCGCGCCAGTTGCAGGATCGCGGCCGCCGCTGCCAGCACCGCAACCATGAGTGCCAGCACCGCGAAGTTGCTGAGCGCCTTCCCCAGCGTGTAGAGACTCTTACTCATCGGCGTGGTGGCCAATACCAGCCCCACACGCGTCTGTCGATCGCGTTGGATGGTATTCTTCACCATATAGAAGCCGGCCAGCGTGATGAATGTGCTGGTCACCAGAGCCATCATGCTGCCCACCCAAGCCGAGTTGTAAACGCCTCTGTATTCGCCTAACTCCAGTGAGATCGTTCCCGTATAAGCCAGAAAGGCGAGGCCTACGGCAAAAGCCAGGGTGAGCAGGAAACTGTACCGGCGGACGCGTTCCAGAAAATCGGCCCGGGCCAAGTGATAAAGCATGCGGCCGCGCATCATCTCGCTTTCGCCTCCGCGAGCCGGGCCCGGTTAGCCGAGAGACAATGCAGATACGCGTCCTCCAGGTTCGCCGCCACCCGTACGGCGCCCGCGGGTGCGGACTCCGTCAGCAGCCGCACGTGGACGCCGTCGGCCCGGCGCACCGTGCCGCTAATCAGATAGCGCTGCTTGGCGGCGCTCAGTTCCGCGCTGGGGATGACCCACTCCCAAACTTTGCCCTCGGCCCCTTGGAGCAGCTCTTCGGGAGGCGCGTGAGCCACCAGCGTCCCCCCTGAGATGAGCGCGATCTCCGTCGCGGTGGCTTCCACGTCGGACACAATGTGTGTCGAAAGGATCACGATGCGGTCGCCGGAAAGATCCGAAAGAAGATTGCGGAAGCGCACGCGCTCCTCCGGGTCGAGTCCCGCGGTCGGCTCGTCCACGATCAGCAATTGCGGATCGTTCAACAGCGCTTGCGCGATGCCGATGCGCTGCCGCATGCCCCCCGAATAGCCCCCCAACGGCCGCTTGCGCACGTCGGCCAGGTTGACCAGTTGGAGCAACTCGTCGATGCGGCGGCGCGCGCTGGGCGCATCCAGTCCCTTCACCGCGGCAAAGTATTCCAGGAATTCTACGGCGTTCAGGTTGGGATACACGCCGAAATCCTGCGGCAAATAGCCGAGCACGGCCCGCACCGCGTCAGGCTCGCGCTGGAGATCGACGCCGTTCCAGGTTACCGAACCCTCGGTCGCGCGCGTGATGGTGGCGATGATATTCATCAGCGTGCTCTTGCCCGCGCCATTCGGCCCCAGCAGCCCCAGCACGCCCGGCCGCAGTTCCAGGCTGAAATTCCGCAGCGCCCACACTCTGCCTTTGTAAAGCTTGCCGACTCTGTCGATGATTAGTTGCAAAGTGTTTTCGCGCCCTTCATAGCTCTTAACGAGAGATTGCCCGCACTTGTTCCCCCCTGGGGCAGGCGTCCACGCCTGCTGCGGGTCTCCAGACCCGCCCGCTCCAGCTCGTCCGCGAATCAGAGTCACTCGTCCGTTCATCACAATAGTGTTAATTATGGGTCTGCTTGAACGAGTCACTGCCGCCGCGGAAGCCGCCCTGGCCGACCACCAGTACGCCAGCTTTATCGATGTTCTGACCGGTATGGGCCTGCTGCACAACGTGCAGGCATGGCACAACGGGCGCGTCCAATATCTGGATGAAATGGTGCAGGGCGGCCCGGAGAAGCTGCGTCAGGTGATCGACACATTTCAGAAATGGGCGGCCGAGCGCGGCCTCCGAGCCGAGGACCTGCCTCCCCACGCTTCCTTCGTCCCCAGGCCGCCGAAATACCACACCGCCAGCCAATTCCCCGTGTTGGAGCAGGCCTTCCGCCAGCATTTTGTCTCGCCGCGGCTGCCGGAGAAGAAGCTGGAGAAGCTGCGGGAAAAAGTCAGCGCCCCGGCGCCGCCCACCGTGTTCTCCATCGTGAAGGAATCCAAGTGCTCGCAGTGCAATCAAAAACTCTGGAAGGGCGAACTGCTGACCATGCAGGCCAGCCAGCCTCTCTGCATGGAATGCGCTGACCTCGACCACCTCGTGTTCCTCGGCAGCGGCGACGCCGCACTCACTCGCCGCGCCACCAAACACAGCAGCTTGTGGGCGGTGGTGGTGCGGTTCAGCCGGTCGCGCGGGCGCTATGAGCGTCAGGGCGTGCTGGTACAGCCGGACGCACTCGAAAAGGCCGGGGAAGAATGCCTGGCCGATGCCGATCTGCGGGCCGCCCGCCAGGTGCGCGACGCCGAAAGGCGGCGGTTGGAAGATGGCGAACTCGCCGTGCGGATGGCGGACAAGATTCGCGCGCTGTACCCGGGCTGTCCGCCCGCCGAAGCTCGCCGCATTGCCGCGCATACCGCCGCGCGCGGCAGCGGACGTGTGGGCCGCTCGGCTGCCGGCCGCGCGCTCGATGATCAGGCCCTGGCGCTGGCCGTGGGCGCGTGGGTGCGTCATCGTCACACACGCTACGACGAACTGTTGATGAGCGGCCAGGAACGCTCGGACGCGCGCGGCCAGGTCCGCGAAGAGATGGACCAGGTGCTCGACCGCTGGAGTATGCTGTAAGGACGGATGCGGTCATGCCGAAGCGTCTACCCATCCTCCTCAAGGGACCTTATCCTGCCAACGCCGAGGTGGCGCGGATGCTAGGAATCTTGCCCCAGCGGGCCAGGGAGCTCGAACGCATGATGGACGAATACTATCGCCAGGAGCGCCTGCGTCTGACTCACGCCGGCGCGCCCAGGAAGGCGCCATATGACCCCGGCCGGGCCCGTGACATTTGAACCTTCGGCGCGGGTCTTCCTTAATTTTCCCTACGACCGCCAGTTCGGGCCGCTATATCTTGCCTATATTGCCGGCGTATGCTCGTTCGGATTGGTTCCTCGTGTGGCGCTCGAATTACCAGGAGGAAAACGGCGCCCGGATCGAATTGTCGAGCTGATCCTCAGTTGCAGCTATTCGTTCCATGACCTTTCCCGGGTGGAGCTGGATCTTCGCCGCCCGCGCACCCGTATGAATATGCCGTTCGAACTGGGGATCGCCGTCATGGCTTCCTATCAAAATCCCGGGCAGCATACGTGGTGTGTTTTCGAGAAGAACTACCGGCGTGTTTTGAAGTCTTTGGACGACCTCGCCGGATCGGACATCTACTGCCACGACGGAAGTCCCAAGGGTGTCCTCAAAGAGATTGCCAATGCGCTGGTTCGCGAGCGCCATCAGCCGGACATCAAGTCGTTGCTTGCCGTTTATGAGGACGTGACCAATGTCCTGCCAGCCATTCTGCGAAAGCGCGGCGCGAAGTCCTGTTATGAAGCTGCCGTCTTTCGAGACCTTGTCTTCTGCGCCCAGGACGCCGGCAAGACCCGCCTCGGAATCGGCAGGGGCTAGATTTAGCCGTGGGGCAGGCCATCGTAGTTGGTGGCCTGCCGAGTTCGAGCACGTCCCCCGCCCCTACGCCTGCTTCGCAGCCAGCTCGCCGATGACCGGCAACACGACTTTCTTCCCCTGATAGGTCTGCACCAGCATGTAGATCCACAAGATGAAGAAGGCCAGATCGATCAGCTCAATCAGACGCCACACGCCAAATGGAAGAATAATCCTCAGGGCCCACCAGAGCACCATCACGGCCACCCCCAGGAAGATCGACTGGAAAGCGTGAAACCGAATCAGCTTGTTTTTGTTGTAGGGCTCCAGAACCAGGAAGATGATCCCTGTCACCCATCCCAATACGTAGCATAGGGCCGCCGCGGTATTCTCCGGTAACCCCGGGGCCGATACCGGCGGGAGAGACACCGCCGGCGGCGCTTCGGCGTCTACCGCCGTCCCGCACTTTGCGCAATAACGCCCTTCGACAGCGGCGCCACAACTCGGACAGAAGGCCATAGTTTCTCCGTTTTCACCTTGGGGCTCAGGCAGCCCGTCCCACACGGGGTGCAGCGATCGAGAACACCAACCCTCCCAGGGCCGCGCCCAGTATGATTGCCAGGTTTCCCGCGCCCATCAATGCGACTACCAGCCCGGCAAGTCCACCCATCGCCATGCCGACCAGCGCCACCATGAGTCTTTTTAACATGTTGCTATGCTAATAGTAGCGGTGAATACGGGAATTGTCATCTTCGCGCATGGGTCGAGCGTCCCGTCCGCTAACGATGCGGTCAGAGTCGTGGCGCAAGCGGCCGCCGCCGCCGGAGCGTTTGAACTCGTCGAAACCGCTTTTCTCGAAGCTCGGCCCGGCTTGGCCGAAGCCGTAGCGCGTCTGGCCGGTTCCGGCGCCACCCGCATCCTGGTAGTCCCTTACTTCCTCACACTGGGGATTCACCTACAGCGGGACTTGCCCGCCATTGTGGACCAGCTTACCCAAGCCCACCACAACCTCGAAATTCGCATCACCGCGCCGCTGGACGGGCATCCGGCACTGGCTCAAGTCCTCCTCGAGCGCGCCAATGCAGCGCTTAGAGATTGGAAATAAACCACTTAGTAATCGGAGTGGTCCAACGCACGAAACCTTACGAACCTGCTCCTTGTTTGACTTGACAATAACGCACTAAAGTTTAATAATGGAGGTGTACTAATGACCGCAGGAGGATTTCAGAGACATGGGAAAGATTATAGGCATCGACTTGGGAACCACGAACTCCGTGGTCGCCGTGATGGAAGGCGGACAACCCACCGTGATTGCCAACCAGGAAGGCAACCGCACCACGCCCTCCGTTGTGGCGTTCACCAAGAGCGGGGAAAGGCTGGTGGGCCAGGTCGCTAAACGCCAGGCCATCACCAATCCCGAGAACACAATTTTCTCGATCAAGCGCTTCATGGGGCGGCGCTATGACGAAGTCACCGAAGAAATGAAGATGGTCCCCTATAAGGTCGTGCGCGGCGATTCGAACGACGCTCGCGTGGACATCGCCGGCAAGAAGTATTCACCGCCGGAAATCTCGGCCATGATCCTTGGCAAGCTGAAGGAAGCCGCCGAAGCGTACCTGGGTGGCAAGGTTACCCAGGCCGTGATCACCGTCCCGGCCTACTTCAACGACGCACAGCGGCAGGCCACCAAAGACGCGGGCAAAATCGCGGGCCTGGAAGTGATGCGCATCATCAACGAGCCCACTGCGGCCGCGCTGGCCTACGGCTTGGACAAGAAGAAGAACGAGACCATCGCGGTATACGATTTCGGCGGCGGCACCTTCGATATTTCGATCCTGGAAGTGGGTGAAGGCGTGGTGGAAGTGAAGTCCACCAACGGCGACACGCACTTGGGCGGCGACAACATCGACCAGCGCGTCATGGACTGGATCGTCTCCGAATTCAAGCGCGAGCAGGGTATCGAACTGGCCAAAGACCAGATGGCGCTGCAGCGGCTTAAGGAAGCGGCCGAGAAGGCCAAGATGGAACTATCCACGCTGCTGGAGACCGAGATCAACCTGCCGTTCATTACGGCGGACGCCTCGGGTCCCAAGCACCTCACCATGAAGCTGACGCGGGCGCGCTTCGAGCAGATGGTGGAGGACATCGTCCAACGGTCCGTGGGACCGTGCAAGCAGGCTCTCGCGGACGCCAACGTAACGCCCAGCCAGATCGACGAAGTGGTCCTGGTGGGCGGCCAGACGCGCATGCCGCGCATTCAGCAGATCGTGCGCGACCTGTTCGGTAAAGAGCCCCACAAGGGTGTGAACCCGGATGAAGTCGTGGCGATTGGTGCGGCGGTGCAAGGCGGCGTGCTGGGCGGCGAAGTGAAGGACGTGCTGCTGCTCGACGTGACGCCTCTGTCGCTGGGTATCGAGACGCTGGGCGGCGTGTTCACCAAGCTGATCGATCGCAACACCACCATCCCCACGCGCAAGAGTGAAACATTCTCTACGGCGGCCGACAACCAGTCATCCGTAGAGATCAAGGTGTTCCAGGGCGAACGCGCGATGGCGCAACACAACCGGTTGTTGGGCGTTTTCCAGCTTGGCAACATTCCACCCGCGCCGCGCGGCATCCCGCAAGTCGAGGTGACCTTCGATATCGACGCCAACGGCATCTTGAATGTCGCCGCCAAAGATAAGGCCACCAATAACGAGCAGAAGATCACCATCACTTCCTCTTCCGGCTTGTCGAAAGACGAAGTGGACAAGATGGCCAAGGACGCCGAATCGCATGCGGCGGAGGATCGCCAGCAGCGCGAAACCATCGAAACGCGCAACCGCGGCGACGCCATGATCTACAACGTCGAAAAGACGTTGAAGGAGCATCGCGCCAAGGTCGGCGAAGACGAAGCCCGCAACATCGAAGCGGCCATCGAAGAGACCCGCAAGGCCATGCAGGGGAATGACCTCGGCATCATCAACACAGCCATCGACAAATTGACCGCCGCCAGCCACAAACTGGCGGAGGCCATGTACAAATCGGCTTCGGGCCCAGGCGGCGCAACCGGTGGCCCGCCACCCGAACAACCCGGTCCCGACGGCGCGGCCGGCGGCGGCGAAAAGAAGAAAGACGACGTGGTGGACGCCGAATTTGTGGACGTCGACGACAAGAAGTAGTTTCTCATGTCTCCCAAGCACGATTATTACGAAACGCTAAAAGTGGCCAAGGGCGCCAGCCAGGATGAGATCAAGAAATCTTATCGCCGGCTGGCGCGCAAGTTTCATCCCGACGTCAACCCGGGTGATAAGTCCGCTGAGGAACATTTCAAGCAGGTGCAGGAGGCTTACGACATCCTGAGCGACTCCAGGAAGCGCCAGGTCTACGATCAGTACGGCTTTTACTCCGATAACATTCCCGCCGGTGGCGGCCCGGGAGCGGGACCTGGACCCGGCCCGCAGCCCAACATGAACTTCGACAGCTTCGACTTTTCGGACTACTTTCAAGGCGGCGACGCCAGGGGCGGAAGGCGCGCCTCCACTGGAAGCGGTGGCAGCGCCGGAAGCGCGGGCGGTTTCCGGGATATCTTTTCGAACCTGTTCAATCGCGGCGAAGGACCTCAACCGGCGCCGGAAAAGGGCGAGGACCTCGAGTACTCGTTGAATATCGATTTCTGGCAAGCCATCAAAGGCACCCAGACGCGCCTCAATATCACCCGCTACGACATCTGTCCCACCTGCCACGGAACTGGTTCGGCTGGCGGCCAGACCGTCACCTGTCCGGAATGCAATGGCACCGGCTCGGTTTCCCAAATGGCCGGCGCGATGCGCTTCAATCTGACCTGTCCCAAGTGCGGCGGCAGCGGCAAGCTGAAAAACGCCTGTCCCACTTGCCAGGGCGAGGGACGCATCGCGCACACCGAGACCGTGGATGTGCGCATCCCGCCTGGAGCCCGCAACGGCTCGCGGCTGCGTGTGCCCGCCAAAGGCAATGCCGGATCCATGGGCGCTCCCCCCGGCGATCTCTATATCACCACGCGCGTGGAGGAGCATCCGTATTTTCACCGCGAGGGCGACGACATTCACATCCGCGTGCCCATCGCCGTGTGGGAAGCCGGGCTGGGCGCCAAGATCGAAGTGCCCACCATCGACGGCCGCACCCTGCTGAAGATCCCGCAGGGCACCAACAACGGGCAGAAGTTCCGGCTGCGCGAAAAGGGCGTCTTCAACGCCCGCACCAACCAGCGCGGCGACCAGATTGTGGAGGCCGCCGTTCAGGCGCCTAAGGTGCAGGACGAACGCACCAAAGAGCTTCTGCGCGAGTTGTCCGGACTGCATCCGGAAGACCCGCGTGCGGATCTCTGGACACATCTGTGATCACGCTATGACAACACTGTAGGGACGGCTTTATGGGCAAGGGAAAATCAAAAGGCTCGTACATGATCTCGTCGGTGGCCGAGCAGTATGCCATCCACCCGCAGACCTTGCGTCTCTACGAAAGAGAAGGGCTGCTGAAGCCTTCCCGCAGCGATGGCAACACGCGGCTATACACCGATGGCGATCTGGAACGTTTGGAAGTGATTCTGCACCTCACCCGCGAACTGGGCGTCAATTTGGCCGGCGTCGAGATTATCCTCAATATGCGGGAAAAGATGGCTGAGATGCAGTTGCAAATCGAAGAATTTGTGACCACTCTGAACCATGAACTGGTGGCCCGCCGCCGGCCCGTTCCGCCGGAAGAGAGCCACTCCCTCATTCGCGTGGTCACCTACTCGGGCGTTGCGCCGGCAAGTCCCCAACGCAAGAGCCGCAACCAAGGCCAGCCCGCCTAAAGCGCCTTTGGTGGGCAGACCATCGCCTCTCGTGGTCTGCCGCCTTGCCAGACCGTTTTTCGAGCGCGCCCGGCGACATGCGGTTAGGCGCTTTGCGTTGTGGTCCACGAACCCGGATTGTATTGCCCATCCGGCTGGCCTGTTTGCAATCCCGCTTGTTCCAATTGTTGCAAGGTATAGTATTTTCCCGGCGTTATGCCCGTGACCGTGCCGTTATAGCCCCCCACTGAAAAGGTGTCGGTGCCTGCGATCTGGTTGGCCTGCGAAATGAAGATCGGTTGGGGTCCGGACGACTGCTCCACGCCGGCATAGCCGAGTTGTTGGGCCGTATAGGTCTGGCCGCCCATCGAGATCGATCCGGGATCCGCCCAGTAGGCCGATGTATCGATGGCCTGTCCCGACGACAGCCGCCCGGCGTTTTCGAGCGCCAGCGTCTGGTCGAACTGCTGTTGCACTTGCAGGCTAGGAACGCCTGGCAGTTGAGACGTAAATTCCGCCGGATTATCTCCCGTCATGCTTGCAAAGGAATTGCCATACTGATTGGCCAGCGCCTGTGTATAAATGGCGTCCGGACCATACACAGTTCCGGCTGTGAAATTGCTGCCTGTTCCCTCTGCCGGTTGATAAGAGATGTTAGCGTTGTCGGTGTTGCCCTGCTGCGCCCAGTAGGTGTTGAGCCAACCTTGTACGTTCGGATCGCCCGGACTGGCCGCGGGGGAGGGAGCCGGACTTACGGGGCTGCCCACGGGCGTGACTGGCTGGGCCACGGGCGTGACTGGCTGGGCCACGGGCGTGGCGGGCTGCGCCACGGGCGTGACGGGCTGGGCCACGGGCGTGACGGGCTGGGCCACGGGCGTCGCGGGACTCGTCGCGGGCGTGGCGGGCTTGCCCGCCGGTGTGATGAGCGATGAGGGCAGGCCCGCGGAACCTGCAGGCTGGGAGTTCTTTGTGGCGTCTCCGAACAACTCCGCAAAATCGACGTTGCCTGGCGCCCTATGGACCTCCGGCCTCTCCATTGCCTCAAGGCGCTGGCTCTGCATGGCTTGAATCATTTCCGTTCCTCCGGGGCGTGCCGGCCCCTGGCCTTTCACACGCCGACCACCCTGAGTGCACCTCGGCAGCCAAACCGATCCTACGGCTACCCGATAGAAGAATCAGGCGGATAGTGCGCATGCCGGCCCCCCGTCGGAGCCCACTCGCCTACACGATCTTGACACCCCGGACCATTCGCGCCATAAAACCGTCGCTCCATCCCGCAGCAGTGTCCAGTTACAATAAAGAGATGTTGAGAGTCATACTACCTATTCCTCTCCTCGCAATTGTAGTCGCGGCAATCTTCGGCCAAACCCCGCCGGCCTCGCCCGCAAAGGCTCCCCCGCAGGCCCCCCAGCAGGCCCCCACGGCGGTGGACGCCGCCTTGCGCGCGCGCGTCACCCAGTTCTACGATCTGGAAGTTCAGGGAAAGTTCAACCAGGCGCTCCAACTGGTGGCCGAAGACACCAAAGATCTGTTCGTGGGAACGAGCAAGCCCAGTTACCAGAGTTTTCAGATGCACGGCATCCGCTACTCCGACGATTTCACGAAGGCGGAGGTGATCGTGCTGGTCAATCGCCTGTTGCCGATTGAGGGATTCATGGGCCGCCCCCTGCTCACGAAGATATTCAGCCGCTGGAAAATCGAGAACGGGCAGTGGTGTTTTTACGTGGATCCGCAAAAGGATTTGCACGCCAGCCCATTCGCACCGTTACCGCCTCCAGGGTTAGCTCCAGGGTTGGCGCCGGGTCTTACGCAGGGGCAGGCGCCCGCGGGCGCGACGAGCCCTGCGTTTGCGCCGCCTGCGTCGATACCGCCCGGGTTACCACTCCCCAGCATGGCCCCGCCGCCCGCCGGAGTTACGCCTGGAGTGCCGCGCCCACTGCCACCCATGCCGGCCAACCTTCCGAATCCGCGTGAGCTGACACCGGACAAAACCGGCATCCATCTCAAATCCTCCGGCCCGTCCTCGGACCAGGTTACAATCCTCAATGCGACGCCCTGGGTCGCGGCGCTTACTGTCTCCGATCCCAAGGTCGCCGGGCTTTCCGTCAAGCTGGACCCTTTAACCGTTAGACAGGGCCAGAAAGCCGTCCTGAGTATCCAGTCGAGCGCAGACTTTCAGATTCCCAAAACACCCATCACCATCATCGTAAAAGTGCAGAGGACGAATCAGATTATCCCGGTTCAAGTCTCTTTCGTGAACTAGTGGATTTAGCCGTGGGGCAGGCCATCGTTGTTGGTGGCCTGCCGGGTTCGACCCTGCGCCCACTGCGCCCACGCCCGCCCGCGCGACGCCGGCAGGCAAGCGCTAAACTACCTAGATGGCCACCCGCCGATCTTTCCTTCTCACCGCCGGAATCACACCCGCCGTCCTGTCCGCCACGCCGGCCGATGCGCCCATCGCCCAACTCAAGAACCGGCGCAGCGAAGCGCAGCCCATCTCGACCGACGAACGCCGCGCCCGCATCGAACGCGCGCAGCAACTGATGGTGGAGAACCACATCGCCGCCATTTGCCTGGCCGGCGGCACCTCGCTCAACTATTTCAGCGGCGCACGTTGGGGCAATAGCGAGCGCTTGTTCATGATGATCATCCCGGCGCGCGGCGATGCTTTCTTTGTCTGCCCGGGCTTCGAAGAGGATCGCGCGCGGGAGCAGATAGCCGCCGGACCCGTAACCGGCGCGCACGTCTACACCTGGCAGGAAGACGAGAGCCCATATGCCCTGGCGGCCTTCGGGTTGAAAGAAGCCGGCCTCCTTACCGGCAAGATCGGCGTTGAGGAGACCACCCCGTTTGTCTTTGCCGACAGCATCGCGAAAGCCGCTCCGGCGGCGACCGTCTCGAGCGCCACGCCGGTTACATCTGGGTGCCGCATGATCAAGAGTCCGGCCGAGATGGCCCTCCTTCGCCTGGCGTCCAGCGTGACGATACAAGCTTATGAGGCTGCCTGGAAATCCATGCGCGACGGCATGGCCGCCCGCGAGTTCGGCGAGCTGATTGGGTCCGCCTACCAAGCCCTCGGATTTCCCGGTTTTGCCAGCGTACAGGTCGGAGAATACACCGCGCTGCCGCACGGCTCGCGCCAACCGCAAATCATCCGCGAAGGTTCCATCGTGCTGATCGACGATGGCTGTACCGTGGAAGGATACCAGTCCGATATCAGCCGCACGTTTGTGCTGGGCAAGGCCACGGACAAGATGAAGCAGGTCTTCGACATCGTGCATCGCGCGCAAAGCGCGGCGCTGGCCGCCGCCCGTCCGGGCCTCCCGTGCGAGGCCGTGGACGCCGCCGCGCGCAAAGTAATCGTGGATGCAGGCTATGGCCCCGGCTACAAATACTTCACCCACCGCGTCGGGCACGGATTGGGGATGGACGGTCACGAATGGCCCTACCTCGTGCGGGGCGATTCCCTGCCCTTGGCCGCCAATATGACCTTCAGCGATGAGCCGGGTATTTACATCCGGGGGCAGTTCGGAGTACGTCTCGAAGATGATATGCACATTACGGAATCCGGCGCCGAGTTGCTGACCGCGCAGAGCCCTTCGCTCGAGCAGCCGTTCGGATAGATGCAGGAATCGGATTCATCCATACTCCTTCTTCCCCGCCAAAAAGACTGGGAGGTTTGGCTGCGCGCGAACCACTCTACGTCTTCAGGTGTCTGGTTGCGGCTGGCAAAAAAAGGATCTGCCATCCAGTCGGTCTCGTACGGTGAAGCGCTGGAAGCCGCCCTATGCTACGGCTGGATCGATGCCCAAAAGAAGGGCGAGAGCGAGCATGCCTGGTTGCAAAGGTTCACGCCGCGCCGCGCCAAAAGCATCTGGTCGAAGGTGAATCGCGAGAAGGCCGCCGCGCTTATCAAAGCCGGCCGGATGCAACCTGCCGGGCTTCACCAAGTGGCCCTGGCCAGGCAGGACGGCCGCTGGGATGCGGCCTACGATTCGCCCGCCAACGCCGAGGTTCCGGACGATCTGGCAGCCGCCCTCGCCCGTAGCGCGCCCGCCAAGGAGTTCTTCCGGACTCTGGACCGCGCGAATCGCTACGCCATCCTCTGGCGCATCCAGACCGCGAAGAAGGCCGACACGCGCGCCCGGCGCATCCGCCAATTCGTCGAAATGCTCGAGAGGCACGAGAAAGTGCATCCATGATGTGACATGACGCCCGCTGCTTTTAGCCGTGGGGCAGGCCATCGGCGTGGGAGAGTCGCCGTCAATTCAGGCCAGCGCGATCTTATACAGTGCCACCAGTTTTCCCCAGGCCCGCTCGGCATCCGGCTTGCTATAAATCGGCGCGCCGTTCTGGAGTGGCATGTCCGGCATGCACCAACCATGCAGCGTTCCCGGATAAACTTCGATCTCCGCGGAAACGTTCGCGGCTGCAAACGACTCTCGCAGTTTGTCTTTCGCGTCCGGCTGGCGCGCGTCGTCATTCGACGCGATACCGAGATACATGCGCGCCTTAATCTTCGGCGCGAGCAGATGCGGGCTGTCGGGTTTGTCGGTAACCAGGCCCCCTCCGTGGAACGAAGCGCCGGCGCCAACGCGATCGGGCAGTGCCGCGGCGGTCTTCATCACCAGAGCTCCGCCCATACAGTAACCCTGGGTTCCGATCTTCTTCGCCTTGTTCACCTGTTTTTGCGCGTCGAGAAAGGCCACGTAAGCGGCGGCATCCTTCTCGGCGTTGCCCGGCGCGTTCACTGACGCCATCAGCGGCCGGATCTTCGCCATGTCGTCGGGATTCTGAAAGTTGAAGTTGGAAGCAGTCTGGAAAGGTGCCTTGGAGATGCGATAAAAAGGATTGGGTACTAGGACGGCGTATCCCTCAGCGGCAATCCGCTTACCCATTCCGCGCGTCGCCAGCCGCAAGCCGAATGCGTCGGGCCAGATCAGCACACCTGGAAAGGATCCTGTCTTCGGGTGAATGAACGCGGCGTCGCAGGTCCCGTCTGTTGTCTTGATCTCGACGTCCGTTTCGACTACGTCAACGTCCGCTGCCGCGGCCGACGAAGCCGTAGCGGCAAGGCCCGCGGCCACTGAGAGAGCTGCAAAATCGCGCCGCGCGATCGCGTCGCCGGGTTTTCGTTCATAACGGTCGGTAGCCATAATGTTAACGATTCCTTTGTGGGGCAGGCTCTCAGCCTGCGGCGGCCTCGTAGGCCGCCAGCGCGCGCCAGCGTAAATTTGTACATACAATAGCATAGTTAAAGGCGCGGTGACACAAGGAATTCATACTGCTTCGCGCCCGCCGGCCACCCGCGGGTGCTAAGCCGCCACGTCATACTGGTAGTTTGTCCGCCCCTCCCATCAAACCGCTCCGCCACGCGTGGGCTCGGTGGATCGGCCCGGAAACGCTCATCTCGCAGGTCCGCGGCACAGCCCCGTTCCTTCAATCGCGGCTGCCCGCCTCCGAACCCGGCCGGCTCATCGAACTTGGCCACTCGCCCGACGGCTTCCTCCGCATTCTCGCCAATTGGGAGAACATCCTGCGCCCCAGCCTCAATCCCGAGGAACAGTTGCAGGACTACTTCGCCTTCTGCCTGGCCTGTCACCACGCTACCGTTGCCACGTTCGTACCTACCGATGTCGATACCAAAATTCGCGGCATCGTCTGGCGCGAATCGCGCGACCCCGATGTGCTGCGACCCATGCTGCGCCTGGCCCTCGCCTCGCGCGCCTGGATTGAAGACGGCATTTCCACCCGCGCCATCCGCGGCGTCAGCGGCCACAACGGCGAACAATGGAGCGCCATCGCAGCCGGCCTGGGCTACCTGCTCGAACTCGGCGAGACCGTCTCCGCCGCGGAAGGACAGGCCGCCATCGAAGCCGAGATCGATCGCGAACAATCGGTCTTCGATGCATGCGCCGCCGAACCGAACGCCGAACTCGACCTGTTGCGCCTCTCCATGACCCTGGCGCACAACCGCGGCGATTTGACTCAAGGCATGGGTTTCTGGAAGCACACCGCGCTCACCGCGCCGGTCATGGAACATCTCTCCCAGCGCGGCCGCTTTTCGCTCGCCGTTCAGGTCTATCAATCTACCGGCCTCTCGGCCGAAGGCCATCGGCACTATCCCCTGCGTGCAGTGAAGGCGCTGCGCCGCTCGCCGGCCACCCTGCTGCCGCTGTGCCCGTTTCTGGACGAGTGGGGCGGCGTCGTGGCGCAACTCGAAGAGAGCCATGAGGTATTGGCGGCGCTGGTGAGCGGTTGCCACAAGGTGCAGGGCCAGCAAGGCTACTACCGCGCGATCGCCGGCATGCGCGCCTCGTCCGCAGGCGCTTTTGACCGGGCGGCCGCGCGCATGCCCAATGCCGCGCAGCGTTTGCTTCGCGGCGCCGAAATGCGCAAGCTCATCGATGTCCCGCGCGTTTCCTTCGAATCCATGATGCGCAAGCGCACCCGCACGGCCCTGGCAATGTTCGGCGTCGCCCGCTGACGTTCAGTACACTCGACTCATGCTACTCTGCCCCGTTCGCGGTTGCCATCTGCCGCTGGCAAATGCCGAGCGTCGTCTGTTCTGCCCGCGCGGACATTCGTTCGACGTCGCGCGCAGCGGATACATCAACCTGCTCCAGCCGCAGGACCGGCGATCGAAGCAGCCCGGCGACACGGCGGCCGCCATCGCTGGCCGGCGGCGATTGCACGATAGCGGCGTGACCCAGCCGCTGCTGCACGCGATCTCCGGGATTTTGGCCGCGTCGCCCGGCGATATCGTTCTCGATGTCGGCTGCGGTGAAGGTTTCTACCTCGGCGCCTTAGCCCGCCAGACCGGCTTCGCGGCGCATGGCGTCGATATCTCGATTCCGGCGGTTGACGCAGCTGCCCGGCGCTACCCTGGCTGCCAGTGGATCGTGGCCAATGCCGATCGCTTCGTACCGTACGCCGACCGCTCGTTTTCGATCCTCATGTCGATCACGGCGCGAATCAACACGGGCGAATTCGAGCGCGTCCTGCGCGACCGCGGACGCCTCCTCGTCGTCCTTCCTGCGCGTGAGGATCTGGTCGAGTTGCGCGGCGTGGGCCGCGATCGCGTGGCTCGAACCGTCGCTACGCTGGCGCACCGCTTCACGCTGGTCGATCGGCGTAGCGTCGCCACCACTACAGACCTGGACGCCGCCGGTGTTCAAGACGTCCTGCATGCGATTTACCGGCCTATCCAACCGCATCCGGCCAAGGCGATGCCGGTGACGTTCGCGCTCGATCTCCTGCTGTTCCGGCCAACGGCTTTGAAATAGGACCGAAACTGCAAGGCAGGCCAGTCCCATTTCCAGGCACGGTCTCCCGCGCGCCCGTACCGCCAGCGGAGCTTTGCGTTCCAAAAACGGACGCCAGCCCGCCGATGATGCCAGACGCGTGCCGTGTTTGCTATCAGATACGCGGTGCGGCGCCCCGGCAGAAGGCGTGCAATCGACTGTGTATGCTCTACGACCTTCGGTACGCTTTGCGCTCACTGCGGAAAAGCCCAGGGTTCGCTCTGGTAGCCATCCTCTCGCTGGCTTTGGGAATAGGCGCCAACTCGGCCATGTTCAGTCTGGCCGACGCGATTATGCTGCGGCCGCTGCCCGTGCCGCATGCTTCGGGGATCGTCGTGGTGCAGTCGCAATTGCGCGGCGAGTCCATCGGCGGGCTCGGCCAGTACGCCGGGCTATCCTATCCCGATTTCAAGGACCTCCGCGCCCGCAGCCAGTCCTATAGCGGCCTGTCGGCTTCCGAATACTCGCAGTTCGGATTCGCCGCCGAAAAAGGCGCGCTGCCGCAGATGAAATTCGGCGAATTGGTGAGCGGCGACTTCTTCCGCGTGCTGGATGTGCCGCTGGAATTGGGACGCGCTTTCCGGCCCGACGAAGACCAGGTTCCGGGCCGCGACGCGGTGGTGGTGCTGGGCCACGAGTTGTGGCGCACGGACTTCGCCTCGGATCCAAACGTCGTCGGCAGAACCATTTTTCTGAACAACGTCCCGTTCACGGTGATTGGCGTCGCGCCGGGACTGTTCACCGGCTCGAATGGACTGATTCGTTCCGCGCTCTTTGCGCCCCTCGCAATGGGGCCACGCCTGCAGGACGACCTGCAGCAAAGCATGCTCGAGAACCGCGACAACCGAGGCGTGACCGTATACGGACGCCTCAAACCCGGCGTCGGCATGGCCCAAGCGGCGGCAGAAGCCAGGGTCGTCTCGCAGCAACTCGCTCAAGCCTACCCCGCGACGAATCGAACCTCTTCGATGGCGGTCGATACTGATCTGCGAGCCATGCTGAAGCAAGATCCCTCCGAGGCCGTGGCCGTATTCTTTCCGCTGGCAATGGGCGCCGTGGTTTTGCTGATCGCTTGCGCTAACGTGATGAATATCCTGTTGAGCCGCGCGCGGGCCCGGTCGCGGGAAATCGCCGTCCGGCTGGCGATCGGCGCGGGCCGTGGCCGCCTGGTAGCGCAACTGTTGACCGAGAGCCTGGTGATCGCGGTGCTCGGCGGCGCGCTGGGGCTGCTGGTGGCGGGGCTCGGCGCCGAACTGTTTTCGCAGATCAAATTTCCGCTCGATATTCCGATTGAGCTGAACGTGCGGCTGGACCTGCGTGTGCTGCTCTTCACCATCGCCGCCTCGGTCGCCAGCGCCCTTTTGTTCGGACTGGCGCCGGCGCTGCAGAGCACCCATCCCGATCTGGTTCCCGCGCTGAAGTCCGGCAAATCGGACGACGGTAAGCGCCGCCGTTTCCTGGGAAGAAACACGCTGGTCGTTGCGCAGGTGGCCGGCGCGTTTCTGCTGCTGGTGGTCGCCACGCAGGCTTACCGCGGCGCATCGATTCTGGTATCCTCGCCCGCCGGTTTCCGCACCGGCCATCTGCTGCTGGCCAGCTTCAATCCGGCGCTGGCGAGGTACACGCCGGATCACAGCCAGGAATTCTACAAGCTGCTGCTGGAGAGGGCCCGAAACCTGACGGGCGTCAAATCCGCCGCGCTCGCGCAAACCGCGCCGATGATGCCGCCGGCCGGCGACAATACCGTCCGGCTGGTTCCGGAAGGCGTCAAGCTGCCGCCCGGGACCGAGGCGGTCGGCGTGATGTCCAATACGGTGAGCGACGGGTACTTCGACACGGTGAACGTGCCGATCGTCGAGGGCCGGGCTTTCGACGCGGCCGACCGGGCCGAATCCCGTCCTGTGGCGATCGTGAATCAGCGGCTCGCGCGGAAGTATTACCCTAACCAAAGCTCCATCGGCAAACGACTGAGGCTGAAAGGCGGCAAGGATGAAGTGCTGGAGATCGTCGGTGTGGCCCGGCAGAGCAAATATTTCGGCCTGATCGAGCCGCCCATGGAATTCCTTTACCGGCCGCTTTCCCAAAACCCGCAGCAGGCGCTAACCATTATGGTCCAGACCGCCGGTCCCTCCAGCGCGGCCGCCGCACCGCTGCTTGAGGTCGTCCGCTCGCTGGATGCCGGGCAACCCATGTATGGCGTACGCACGATGGAGGAAGTTTTCGAGCAGCGCGCCACCAAGACCCTCGGCATTTGGACAGAAGCCATCGGCGCGATGGGGCTGCTGGGGCTGATCCTGGCGATGCTCGGACTCTACGGCCTAATATCGTATTCGGTAAGCCTGCGGGCGCGGGAGATCGGCATCCGCATGGCCATCGGCGCGGACCGCGCCGGTGTGCTGGGCATGGTCATGAAGCAGGGCATGGTGCTGGCGACCGCCGGAGTGTCGATCGGTCTGCTGCTTTGCCTGTTGGCGAGCAGGGCGGCCACCTTCGCGCTCGGTGTCCCAGGCTTCAATTTGCCCTTTGTGGCGCTGGTGACAGCCGGGCTGGTGGCTGCGGCTGCGCTGGGCGCGTATGCCCCCGCGCGGCGTGCATCGCGCCTGGATCCGAATGCCGTGCTCCGGTAGGAGTAGGGGTGGACATAGCGCCGGATTATCGGAAGCTAAGAAGCGTGGGATGCGCTGCATGTCGTCCGGCATCGCACGCTAACCTGCTAAAACATCGGACCCACACGATTAAGCGTGCGGTTTGCGGGACGTCGTCCCGCTCCTATTTGAAGATTTCCTCCAACCAGTCGAACATGATCTGGTGCCCAAGGCTCGGGTTATTGACTGCGCAGTGCGCCTCGCCGCCCTCCCCCGTGGCAATAATATGTTGCGCCTTGCGACAGCTTAGCTTGTCATAGAACTTCTGACCATCAACAGCCAGTTGCCCCTCGCCTTGTCCGCCGATATCAAAATACGGGCAGTTGATCTTGTCCTCCAAGCCCAATAAGCTGTACAAACTTAATGCGTCAATGAATTCTGCGATCGTCCCGCCGCCCGCACCCAGCCGATAACGCATGTCTCCCGAGGACACGAACCTGCTCCCCACTGTCGAAAGATCGATTTTGCTCTCAAGGTCTCTGGAGTAAGGCTGATCTCCCGGCAACCCGAGCATTTCCAGCATCGTAGCTTGGAAGTTCGCGGTGGTCGTGCTCGCAATACAGGCTTTGATCCGCTTCTCAAAAGCTGCAGCCCGCGGCGCAAAGTACCCGCCCATGCTCCAGCCAACCAGGGCAAGGCGTTTCGGATCTACATCGGCGCGACCGAGCACCCAGTCGCAAACGTATTTCAGTGGAACTTCGGTGTCCGGCCGATAGAAGAGGTCGGCGCCGGGATTCGAATAGATCGCACCACGCTGGCCCGGAATCTCGAAAAGCAACGCATTGTAATCCCGGCGGAGCGCCGCCGCCCCGCCACCCCAGAAATAGAGTTCTTCGGCCAAGGAGTCACCGCCGCCCACGCTCATCAATGTGGGCCGCGGCTCATCACTCGCGTCGGCCTTCAGGAAGTAGCCGGGAAGCGATTTTCCGTTCTCATACGGAATACTAACCACCTGGAACGGCACGCGCATCAGTTTTCCCGCTTGCGTAAAGCACGCCCGTTGACGCTCCCAACTCGCCCGACAATCGGGATCAATTGTGGATTGGTAAAAACAGGCTTCGCGCCAGTACGAGGACGCCCGCAGGAACGCTTCTCGCGCACTCACCAGATGCCCACCCGCAAGCGACTTGCGGCCGATCGCCTCCACTCGCTCCGCCGTGACGCGCCATGCCTCCGAATAGCTATCCTCTTTTTCGTCCTCGATTCGCGAGGCGGTCTCGTAGCACTCGCCGAGCGCAGCCCCGTCATACGTCGCGCACCCCATTGTCCGCGTGAACTGGTAATCGAAGTTTCCCTTGAAGCGCCCCAGCATCCCGGCAGTGGCGGCAAATACCACCTTAGTTGCATTTGGATTCGTTTCTGTCTTAGTCATGTCACTCGTTGCAATTCTCTCGTTCTCTGTCTGAACGCGTGCGTAGCCGTCAGCGGACCTGTTCAGCTAATAATTCTTAACGGCAGGCGAAGGGCCGAATGGTTTTCAACTAGGCTCCAACACTTTGCGCGCCTACGCCGTGACCGCGCGACCGCTGACAGTCGAGTGACCACGGACGGTCACCTGGACCGGAATTCGTTCTCCCTTTTGATAGAAGATCAGCTAGGTTTTCGTCTTGCAGTCACAGCCGGGCTGGTGGCTGCGGCTGCGCTGGGCGCGTATGCCCCCGGAGCGGCGTGCATCGCTCCGGCGGGCCTCCACACCCGCCCCTTTTCACTCGCCCCCATGCAGCCGATCGTCCACCAGAATAAGGACAGGCCCATAGGCCTGTCCTACGTTGGCTGCTGCTATCAGAATCCAGGCAACACCGGCGTGCCTTCGATCTGCACCGACTGCAGGCTGCCCGGGTTCAACCCCAACGCTTGCAGAATGGTCGGTGCGATCTGCAAAGTCTGCACCGGCGTCGGGACCGTCCTGCTCATCAGGCCGGGATTCGAGACCAGCAGCATCGCATTCGTGTCGTCGTGCGAGAAGCCGCCGTGCTCCGCCTGCTTGGTGCTGCTGCCCGTGTATACTACGCCGAAGTTCGGCGTAACCACGATATCCGGCGTGCGCGGATCGCGGTCCGGAGGCAGGCCCGGCAGATTGAACATAGTCGAGATCGCGGGCCCCCAGAAGATCTCGCCGATTCCAGCGGTGGTCAAGTTGGCTTCGAGCGTAGCAGCCGCGCTGGCCGTCTGGTTCGAGTTCGCCAGCCACAGCAGCGAAATATCGTCTTCCGTAGGACCGATTCCGGTGGGATTAGCCGGCGATTCCGAGTACGGAAGCAGCGCGGCGAGAATATTAGCGGGCGACATGCCGTTGCTTCCGCTGGGCCCCGGAATCGGGAAGTACCTATTGGGATCGATCGGCGACTGCCCGTGTTTGGCGCTGATCACGATCAAAGTCGATTGCAGCAGATTCCGTTTCGACAGTTCCGCGACCATCCCACCGATGGAATCGTCTACGAACTGAATCTCGCTGACCAGCAGATTGGACGGGGTACCTTGCGAGTCCACATAGCCGCCGGTGCCTACGTTCTTCTCGATCAGCTTTTGCCCCACGCTGACGGCCTGGAAGTTCATCCCGAATATGGCGGGCACCGGCGCTGACGATGTGCCCAGGTGGGTCTTCCCGGCGATCTCGTTCAGAATGGCATTCACCTTTAGCGTGTCGTAGCACTGGATGTTCTGGAAGCTATCGGTCCAGGCTCCCGTCTGCGAAGGATCTGGAATCGTCGCGCACGACAGGCCCGTGGGCGTGCTGACACCCGGCAGATTCACCACCGTGGAGTTGATCTCCGGCGAGTAGTAGTCGTCCACGTTCGTACCGGTGCCCGGACCGCCCACCGACGAGTACGCGGGATGTTTGTCGGACCACGCGGTGTAGCCGCCCGCCGCGTGGATCACGCCGAAGATCGTATTGGTGCGCACGAAATTCCACGGAAAGACCGGCATGCACGAGCGGTCCCGTATCAGGCGCGACGAATCGATCGAGTTGATGCCCCCATCGGTCAGGCTGGCGCCCGGCGCGCCGCCGTTCAACAGGTTCTGATTGATATCGATTCCTTCGTCGAACTCGGTGGTGGTTCCCGGAGGCAGAAGTCCCGGTGTGCAAGGACCGCCGGCCAGACCGTTGCCCGTGGTCACGGCAGGCGGGTTTAGCGACCGGTCATAAGCCACATCGTAGAAGGCTCCCACGGTTCTGGGCGAACCGCCGGTCATTAGGGCCATCAGCCCCGGAAACGAGTCCGACGGCTTGGATGTCGAAGCGTTCAGGTAGTTCAGGCCCGTCACTCCGAGCGCCCCCATATAAGGGCAGTACGGAGCCCCGTTGTTCACTCCCGCGATGCCATTGGCGCAGTTCACATAGTCCAGCGCATGCATCCCGTCGATGCTGATCAACAGCACATGGCTGATGCCGCCCGGGCCGCTAATCTGGGTTTGCGGGTACACCGCCGGAGCCGCCATCAGCACTGTGAAAAACGCAAAAGTTGTCGAACGTCTGCTACGTAGCATTCAAGAAACTTCCTCCTAGGGAACTATATTTATCAACGCTGTGTTACAACCTGATGATCGGCGGCCGGGACCTGTGAAGAGACGTACAACCGATTACAATGACCTTGTGAAAAATCGGTTGCTTGGTTGGGTGATCGTCACGGCGTTTGCCATTCTCCCGGCCCGCGGGCAGGACGCCGCCCCGCCGGCGCAGGTGACTGCGCAGCAGGATCATCGGCAGATGATG
>Ga0302326_10006880_pt1 | contig 25408 bp, 13 predicted proteins | sample Palsa_T0_3_FD_202264 | JGI IMG/M metagenome (GOLD analysis project Ga0302326, IMG submission 202264) | Peat permafrost microbial communities from Stordalen Mire near Abisko, Sweden - Palsa_T0_3 | ecosystem: Environmental > Terrestrial > Soil > Palsa > Peat permafrost | place: Sweden: Abisko... | reverse complement strand
GACGAACGGTGAACTCACTTCCTTTGCCGAGGCCGGCGCTGCTGGCGGTGACGTCTCCTCCGTGCAGTTGCACCAGTCCGCGAACGAGTGCCAGTCCAATGCCAAGACCCCGCTGCGTTGGCCGTCCGATGGAGGTATCAACCTGGGTAAACATCTCAAAGATTTTGTCCAACATTTCCGGCGGGATGCCGATTCCATTATCGCCCACCCGCAGCACGGCGTTCCCTTCGTCACGGACCAGTTCCAGGCGAATCGAACCACCCGGCTCGGTATATTTCGCGGCGTTGGTCAGAAGATTGGAGATGATCTGTTCAAGGCGGAGTGGATCACCGCTGACCAGGATTGGCTCGGGCGCTTCCTGCACGATCAATTTATGCTGGCGTTCCTGCAGCAGCGGCCGAACCATGCCGATGGCGCGATTGGCGACGACGGTCAAATCGAGCACCGAATGCTCCAGAGTAACTTTTCCACGGCTGATGCGCGAGACATCCAGCAAATCGTCGATCAATCGCGCCATTTGCCCGACCTGGCGCCCGATCATGTCGATCGCCCAACGCCGCTCCTCGGGATCGACATCTTCCTGGCGCAGCAGGTCCAATGCCGGCAACACGGGGGCCAGGGGATTACGCAACTCGTGCGCCAGCACCGCCAAAAACTGATCCTTGCGCTTTCCCTCTTCGGCGAGTTGATCGGCGAGAAGCTGACGGCGCTGGACTTCCTGACTCAGCTCGGCGGTGCGCTTCTGAACACGCAATTCCAGTTCCTGGCTGACGCCCTGGAGAAGCTCGTGGGCCTTTTTACTTTCGGTGATGTCGTAGGCGATGCCTTGCAGAAAAAGGGGCGTTCCGTGTTCGTCGCGGATGACCTGGCATTCGCCGTGCACCCACACCACTCGACCGTCCCGGGCGATGAAACGATATTCGGAGCAAAACATCGTTCCGGTCGCGCAGGTTTGCGCGAATTCATCGGCCCAGCGCTGGCGATCATCCGCATGCAACTGGTTGTACCAGAGAAAGGGATTCTCCAACCATTCCTTCTGGGTGAAGCCCAGCAGCTTTTCGATCTGGGGGCTGATGTAGAGTTCCTGGATGTCCTGATCGAGCGCGCCAAGAAATGTGACGACGGGAATCTGTTCGACCAAAGCGCGGAATCGCCGTTCGGCGAAAACCTGGCGATCCTGGCCGTGCGACGGGCGCAGGAGTCCCGCCCAAAACAGGGATCCCTGTTCATGCGCAGCGGCGCCGATCTGATCCAGCAGGGCCTCGGCCTCGGCCAGCGTTTGAGGCGCGTCAGCGTGAGGGGTCAGCGGCGACGCCAAGGCGGCTCCTTGTTCAGCGATGCGCGCGTGAATTGCCGCAGCGTCCGGACTGTTCGTCCATAAAGATCGACGGCCTTCGACGAGAGCTTGGCGCCGGGCGGCTCGTCCATAAAAGACATGAACTTGTCGGGAAAACCGGGCATGGTGCAGCCGATGCAGACTCCACCGACGTTGGGACAGCCGCCGATTCCGTTCATCCAGCCTCGCTTGGGGACGTTGCACAGGACAACCGGTCCCCAGCAGCCGAGCTTCACGAGACACTGTGAATGTCCGTACGTCGGATCGAACTGCCCCTGTTCGTAATATCCGCCGCGGTCGCAGCCTTCGTGCACCGTCTGTGAAAAAAGCATTGTGGGACGAAGCTGCTCATCGAGTTCGATGGGCGGAACGCCGCCAACGATTTGTTTCAGCAGATACACCAGGACCTGCATGAAGCTGTCGGGATGAACGGGGCAGCCGGGAACATTGACGATCGGGATTCCCGCGCGTGATCGCCAGGTCCAACCGAGATAATCCGCGAGTCCCATGCAACCCGTGGGATTGCCCTCCATCGCATGGATCCCGCCATGGGCCGAGCAGGTGCCGGCGCAAATAATCGCCGAAGCGTGCGGGGCCAGTCGATCGATCCAGTCATTGGTGAGAATCGGCTGGCCGGTGGTCTTGTCGGTTCCCATCGCGGCCCAATAGCCTTCGGATTTGTTTTTCTCGTTCGGAATGGAACCTTCCATGACGAGGATGAAGGGCTGAAGCTGCCCCTTGGCGGCCAGCTCGAAACGCTCCAGGAATTCGTCGCCGTTTTCGTAGGCGAGGAAGGGATTGTGAAACTGAATCCGCGGAATTCCCGGGATGGCGCCCAGAACAAGCTCTTCAATACTGGGCTGGGTCGCCGCCGTCATCGAAATGGTGTCCCCATCACAGCCGAGTCCGGCCGTAATCCACAGGACATGTATCTCAGGCGGAGGGAGCGCCATTTCCGGCGGACGATCCATTGGTACCGGGATTTTAGATCGGCCGCGAGAGGGCGGTCAATGCTGAAACATGCCCCTGAAGAATCGATTTACCGGCCTTGTGGCCCATGTCGATTGCAGCGCACGGCTGCCCTCGGCACCTCGCCTGCCGATCGGTGGAATAGCCAAACCCGTAAGCGAGGCAAAAAATTTGGCAGCGTCCTAGTGGACGCTGCCAAATGTTTGCGTGTGACGTGTTCCAACTGAGCACAAACCGCAATCGGCGGCTCTATCAAGCTTGAGCGCGCCGCCGGCGAGCGAGTAGGCTCAGCGAAGCGATACCGACGAGCGTAAGGGAAGCCGGCTCGGGAACATTGGTGGCGATCTGGAAACCGTCGAGGTACGTGGTGTCGCTCGACTGGTCGTTGGTGATACCGTCGCCGCCGAAACCATAAATCGATAAGACGCCAGAGGGGCTGCTGGTCAAGGTGAAGATCGCGGGCGCTGGAGTGGCGCTCGTCCACGTGATCGACTGCTCACCCATCGGAGCGGTGAAGTTGGCATTCGCATTAGTCCCGTCCCAGTAGCCAATGATGCCGTTGTCGCCGGAATTGGCGGTGGGCGCTACCGACGTCCAGTTGGTGGTATGGCCTCCCGAGCTATCGTACGAATAGGCCGCAACCACATACGAGGTCGAGGGGGTCAGACCGGAGAGGGTCAATTGGAGGAAATTGGTTCCCTGGATATTGGAACCCGATCCACCACCAAAGACAAAATCCCTGAACAGATCACTGTCGCCGGCCGGGCCGCTGGGGGTGCCACGGTCGCGAGAATTGATTGACTGCGAGCCGGAAACGGTACCATACTGGGATCCCGTGCCCGATTCGCTGACAGTCGCGGTGACGGATCCGAAGGTTTTGTTAATACTCGTCGCGACCACGGTTGGCGAAGACTGGCTGGAGGGCAATTGCGTGCCGTCACCGCTGGTATCGGTCGGACCGCCCCAGGGGGACCAAGTTACGCCGTAAGGATCCGGGCTTATCACCGGACTGGCACTGGGGCCGTTAGAGCCCTCAGTGGTGGCGTTAGCGCTGGCGATGGGTCCACCGTTGAGGTCAACGGACAGGATGACGTTATTAGTAAGGGGCCCAGTAAAATTCCCAGTGCTGGCCAGCGCCGCCGAGGCGCCGCCGCAAATTGCAAGAGCCCCGCAGGCGCTCCATGTCTTGGCCTTCTTGACTTTAGTGAAGGCAAAATTCGATCGAACTGCTGAACGTTGCATAAACCCTCCGGAAATGAGACGACTCTGATCGGGCTTCCGCCGACCGGCGAAAAGCCATGCATTCCGCCGCGTACGTAACCGATTACGTTTTCATATGTATAAAGTACCCTCAAATGGTTAAAATGAAAGAAAAAAATTACTTAGAATTTCTTGCATCCTGAATCGCGAGTCAGCGGTTGATACTTATGTAAAACAATTATAGAAAATGGCTTACCATGATTGGCCGCGATCTAAGATGGCCGGATTGGTGAGTCGGTCCCTCGCTACATCCATTACATATTACCCAAATTCATCACCGCATTTGCGTCGTTCGGTCCAACGAAATGCGACCGAAGATGTCGCGGCAACATCGCGGGAGGGGTCTTCCGCCGGGAGCGGTTAGTCATTACGTGATATGAACTCGGCGTGGTACGTCAAAGGGAAGTAAAGAAATTTGGCGGCGTCCTGGTGGACGCCGCCAAATGTTTGGGTATGAAGCGATCTAACGGTTGTCGCGACCAATGCGACAACCGGGCTGAAATTACCGCTGAGGAATACGTTGGCGACGCCGACCCAGCAAGCCCACGGCCCCCAGAGCAAGGACGCTCAAAGAGGCGGGCTCAGGGACCGAGCTCAATTGGAAGTTATCAAAGTAGAAATTATCCGGTGCGCCGCCGCCGGCGTTGAGCGCCAGAATCATCTGGATATAACCATTTCCGGTCATCGCCGCTTTAAACGCATCATAGTTGACGCTGATCGTAGTGGTCGCCCCACCGAACCCGGCATAATAGTATTGATTGTAAAGGGGAGCGCCTCCGATTTGGGTAAAGCCCGCACCGGGCGCGTTGAGAAACAACTGGTAGACTTGCCAATACCCGGAGGTAGACGCGCCTGCGGGGGGCGAGGTCACGTTAAAAGAAATAACATCGTTGGCCAGGAACTGAGACGTGTCACCGTTGGCGGCAAAGTCAAAGGCCAGATCCTGTTGGTATCCATTTGGGTCCGTCACCTCTAATGCTGTAACCCCGTTGGTGGCCCCATAAGAGCTGTAGGAGTAGCTTGAACCGGTCGTGTCGGATGCAAAAGGCACGACGCCGTTATTCCAACTTCCAAAGCCATCGGACACGCTGCCTTCAAAACTGGCAAACAAGTACTGGGCCTTTGCCAACGACCCCATGGTCATGGTCAAGAGCAGGCCAAAAATAATCGATCGAATTGGTGAACGCTGCATAAACCCTCCAAAAACGAGTTGAACCTGATCTGGCTTCCACCAACCGGTGAAAACCATCCATTCCGCTGGTTACGTAAACGATTACTTCTCCACGAGCACAGACTAACCTCGAATGGTTAAAATGAAAGTAAAAAATTACTTAAAAAAAATCTTTCTCGAACCCGTCCGTTCAAAGGGCGAAATGACCGCCAAATATATAAAGAAAACGCTGGAAACAACTTACGTTTATAAGTCACGATCCATACATCAAGATTGACTGGAGGATAGCACCATAAATTCACTACAGATTGCCCAATTTTACCATCAAGTTTACGTCTTTCTGTGTAGTCGATTGCGACAATGGCGCGGGATTTTCTAGTAACATTCCGTCAAGCCCCGGAAAATGACGGCGCGCCGTCTTTATGCAGCAGACTCTCTCGAGCAGTTCTGGAAACAATGGCGGTAGACGTTTATGGTTTGCGCTCCACTAACGGCATCCGATGCAGTCGGTCAATCGATCGCAAAACTCCGATGCATCAACTTTCCGACAATTTCGACCATAATGACGACATCAAGAATGTGGTTTTCCGTTTGCGAGGAAGCATGAAGATCAGGCTCTGCCTGATTTTTCAGCGTTGTGTTAGAGCATATTCTTATGGATTATCTTCGTGAAATCGATTTCGAAACCGCCGAGTTTGCCAACCTGTATGATGAGTTGCCGCTCTGGTCGGCGCCTTTTGCTCTGATGCTTCTTGAGCGGGTACCGATCAGTCCGGGAATTGCGATCCTTGACGTTGGCGCGGGCACCGGCTTCCTGACCATTGAGCTTGCGCAGCGCTGTGGGGCCGACGCGACGGTCATCGCCGTCGACCCGTGGCAAGCCGCCATGGCGCGGCTCGATCACAAGTTGAATCAATTAGGCATCCATAACGCTCGAACCATTGTGCAAGACGCGGCGATGGTCGATCTACCGGATGCGTCCATCGATCTCATCGTGTCCAATCTCGGCGTCAACAACTTCAAGAATCCCGATGAGGTGCTACGAACCTGCTTCCGTGTGGCCAAACCGGGAGCCAGATTCCTTTTGACCACAAACCTCGTGGGGCACATGGCAGAATTCTATGATGTCTACCGTGCCGTTCTGATCGAATCCGGATTTGCCGACCGGACTGCCGTTCTAAACACTCATGTGAATCATCGGGCAACGCCGGATTCTGTGCGGCAGCGCCTCGGGCGAGCGGGTTTTAACGTGCTTACGGTCGATACGGGTGTCTTCCATGAGCGGTTTGCCAACGGATCCGCACTGTTACGCCATTATCTCATCAGGTCGGGATTCATTCAGGGCTGGAGGTCGGTCGCGCCCCCCGAATCGGTGGAGACGATATTCGCGGCGCTGGAGCGCAAGCTCAATGAGATATCAACCGTTCGCGGAGGGCTCGCGCTGACCATACCCATGGCATGTTTCGATGCCCACAAGCCGCAAACGATGGCATAGCCATTGGCGGCCGATTCACCAACCAAATTGCCCGGGTAGGCCGCCGGTTGACACTCCGCTCACCAACTAGGTATCGAGATTCAACCAGTTCACTTCTGCCGAAGTCAACGAAACATCGAGGGCGGGCAAGCTGGTGCGCAGCTCTTGGAGCGTGCGCGGACCGATCAGCGCAAACGTGGGGAACGGCTGATGAAGCACATACGCCAGCGCGATGTTGATCGGCAGGACGTTCTTCTTCCCAGCCAGTTCCAGCACGCGGTCGCGGCGTTGCCAATTGTCTTCGCTGTACCAGCAGCGATTCAGCTCCGCGCCGTTCAGGGCACGATCGCGATGCGCTCGATCGGTGAAAAACCCGCGGGCCTGGCTGCTCCACGCGAACAGCGCGATTTGATTCCTGGCGAACCATGCCCGGCTTGCGGTGTCGCCGGCGGAAATTGCACCGGGCCAGACCTCCGCCACCATCCGCGCCAGCGACAGGTTGTTGCTGACGACACCGAAGCCCTGCAGGCCTTTCTTCTTTGCATACTCGTTGGCTTCCTGCACGCGGGCGATCGACCAGTTGCTGCCGCCAAAGACCTTGATCCGACCGGCTCGGACGTGCTCGTTCAGCACATCAACAAATTCGCCCACCGGCACCTCGAGGTTATCGCGGTGCATGAAATAGATATCGGCGTATTCGGTTTTGATCCGCTGTTCCAGCATCGTGTGCAACTGTTCGGTAAGCTTACCAGGCGTGCAGTCGGGCGTATGAGCGCCTTTGACGATTAGCGCGATCCGGTCGCGAACTCCGTGTGCTTGAATCCAGGCGCCCAGATTCCCGGCCTGATCCGGCGGATATACATAAGCGGTGTCGAAGCAGTTGCCGCCGGATTCGAAGTAGGCGTCGAAGATCGTCCGGGCATGTGGGGCGCTGTTCTGGTTATCAACTCCCATGACCAACCGGGCGATGCTTTTGTTTAAGCCTGGTACGTGGCCATGCGGAATCCGCTGCGGAATTTTCATCTTCAGCGGCCGGTGGGCGATTGTGACGCCCGAGAAGTTCTCCCGCTTCTCGCGGTTATAAATCAGGCCGATGCCGGCACGCCAGGCATCGAGCGTGCGGATGTTGCCCAGTGAATCACCCCAACTCATTGCCGGCGCCGGCGCCTGCTTTTTGCCGGCCAGGATGGCATCGCCCATGACATCCGCTTCGAGCGTGAAGCTGGTCACTTCGGCCGGGCAGTTGAACTCCTCGGCGTCCTCCCCGTTGCGATGGACGACGATCTTACCGATGTCCGGCTTATGGCGATCGCACAGCCAGGGATTCGGAATGAAGATTCGACCTTCGCTGCCGAATATGCGAACCACGTTTTCCTGATTTAATGCGATGCCGGTAGACAACTGCGCCAGAATATCGCCGGGAAATCTCAGCACCGCGGCGGCCCACTCGTCGATCCCGGTCTGGCCGAGATGTGCGGTTCCTTTGACATCGACCGGGTCGGCATAATCGGCGCCGACGGCGGCGCCGGCGATCAATCGCGCGATGCTGGCGGTGTAGCAGCCGACATCGAGAATTCCACCACCCGCCGAATCGTTGCTGAAGAGCCGGCTTTCGGCGTTGAAGCCGGCGTGGAAGCTGAACGTCGCCTGGATCAGGCGCACATCGCCGATCGCGCGCCGGCGAATCAACTCAACCAGCTTTGCGGTCTGCGGATGGCAGCGGTACATGAATGCTTCCATGAGGAAGACGTTGGTCGCGATCGCCGCTTCGATGATCGACTGCAAATCCCACTCATTCACGCCGATTGGCTTCTCAACCAGAATATGCTTGCCCGCCTCGGCGGCGCGAATCGCCCACTGGGCATGCTCGGGGTGAGGGGTGGCGATGTAGACGGCCTGTACGTCGCGGTCCGTCAGCAGCGCGTCATAGCTGCCGTACCATTTGGGAATGCCGAAGTCGTTGCCGAACTTCTCGGCCTTGTTCTGCGATCGGCTGGCGACTGCGAAGGCTGTGCCGGTTCGGCTTTGCTTCAGCCCGCGCGCAAATGTTTGTGCGATTGCTCCCGTGCTGATGATGCCCCATGCGATTTTGTTTTTCATGCGATTGCCCGTGTCGGACTATAAGGCGTCCACCTGCTAAAAAACAGTTGTTGTTCAAACTCCAAAGCTTGGTATCCTGCACCACATGTTCACTTCACATAGTAATGTAACTTGCTGCGTTGCTCGCGCCTCGCTGGTGCTACTGGCGATCTTGGGTTGCGCCAACCGCGCCATGGCTGCAGCAAGCACGCCGCTACCTCAGGGACGGTCGATGCTGCCGTCGCGGACTTTGGAATCCTTCAGCTTATCCGGAAAGCAGCAGGCGCTTGGAGAGTTGCGGATCATGCCGGCGCCCGGGCAGAAATTTTCGCGGATTTTGCAGGTGCAGACTTTGCCCGGCGCTCTGGGCGAGTGGAATGTCGAAGTGGTCGCTCCGGTGATCGGAGCGGTCAAGCGGGACGATGTGCTGCTGGCGCATTTCTGGGTACGGTGCGAGGACTCGATGACTTCGGAGGGATATACCACGTTCGCATTTGAGCAGAATCATCCGGCGTTCCAGAAGGCCGCTCAGTTCTGGATCAGTGCGGGGAAACAATGGAAGGAAGTTTTCGTTCCATTCGTGTCGCCCCGCAATTTTTCCGATGGGGAGGCGCGCGTCGCGTTCTGGATGGGATATGACCGGCAGACGATGGAAATCGGCGGTGTTGAAGTCGTCAACTATGAGAATAAACTGAAGATCGATGATCTGCCCGAGACGAAAACGAGCTATGTGGGACGCGAGCCGGACGCACCCTGGCGAAAGGAAGCGCTGCGGCGGATTGAACGGATTCGCAAGGGGAACATTGACGTTTACGTTGCCGATGCGCAAGGGGCGCCCGTCCCGAGCGCGATCATTCATGCGGTGCTTGGCAGGTCCGCGTTTGGTTTTGGAACGTGTGTGGATGCGGATCTTCTGGTGTCGAATACTCCCGATGCCGTGCGATATAAAAATACAATTCTCTCGCTGTTCAACCGGGCGGTTTTTGAAAACGAAATGAAATGGCAGGAAACCTGGAACGGCGTGCCGCCGGAGGTTGACCAGGCATTGTCCTGGTTGCGTTCGCACGGGATCGTGGTCCGCGGGCACAATCTGGTGTGGCCGGGTTGGCGGTGGTTGCCGCCGGAACTCCATGAATTCGAGCCATATCCGGATCAGCTGCGGGCCATAACGGCCAAACACATCACGGACATGGTCAGCCATTTTCGCGGCGAACTGGTGGATTGGGACGTGGTCAACGAGCCGTTCACGAACCATGATTTGATCGACCTGCTCGGCGGCCGGGGGATTATGGTGGATTGGTACAAGCTCGCGCACCAGGCCGATCCGAATTGCCGATTGTTCCTGAACGATTTCGGGATTCTCGACGGCGGCATGTACAACGAACACCGGGAGAATTTTTACGACAACATCAAGTTTCTGCTCGCACAAGGCGCTCCGCTGGGCGGAATCGGGATTCAATCCCATTTCGGCACCGAGCTGCCCGCGCCGGCGGACATCCTGAAAATCCTCGATCGGTTCAGCGGATTCGGGTTGCCGATCGAATCCACCGAATTGAGTCTCAACCTGCGCGACAAGCAATTGCAGGCGGATTATCTTCGCGATTACATGATCGCCGTTTTCTCGCAGCCGAGCGTGCAGGACATCATGCTCTGGGGTTTCTGGCAGAAGCGGCATTGGCGTCCGGATGCGGGAATATTTGCTGATGACTGGACGGCGCTGCCGGCGGCGCAGGTCTGGATCGATCTGACCCAAAAACAGTGGAGCACGAACGCGACCGCTGTCGCCGACGACCACGGCAAAGCCGCCATCCGAGGGTTTTACGGATGGTATGAGATCACCGTGACATCCGGCGGCAAAACCAAAAGCGTCGTGGCCGAAATTGTCCCCGGTGGGTCGCGGCTGACGATCAACATGGAGTAGGCTGTGCCTGGTCTCCAGAGGAAGCTTTTTGAACGGGAGACCCGCAGCCCGGCAAATGTTTGAACGGATGGCTGTGGACCTGTACGCTCTGACGAATGCTCAAGATACAAACCTTTGCCGCTGCGATGTTGGCGAGTTCGCTGAATTTATGCGTTGCCTGTGCGTCGCAACCGTCGGTTAATACAGTGTCGGTTCCCCAGGCGGGCCGGCCTTGGAATTTGCCGATTTCCGCCAACGTGACAATTGATATGATCTGGATTCCACCGGGCACTTTTACGATGGGCAGCCCGGAGTCTGATCCGATGTCCAGCCCTGATGAACGTCCGCAAACCAAGGTCACCCTGACCAAGGGCTTCTGGCTCGGCAAGACCATTTTCACAATCGGACAATGGAAAAGCGTGACCGGACTCGATGTGCGCGGACAATTGACCAAAGTGATCCATGATGACACGCTCTATGACCTGGGGGGCAAACAGCAGACCGTGCGCGATTTCATGCGATTTTCCCTCGATGTCGATCCCGGTCAATATCTCGCCGGGGAGGGTTGGGAACTGCCGATGTATTTCGTCAGTTGGAACGACGCGATGGAACTCGGCAAGAAATTAAACGAGCGGGAACGCGCCGCCGGACGCTTGCCGGCGGGATACGAATACAATCTTCCGACCGAAGCCCAATTTGAGTACGCCTGCCGAGCGGGGACCACGGACGCCACTTACGCCGGTCCGTTGGTCATGGAGGGGCGCCGCTCGCCAGTGCTGGACACGATCGCCTGGTACGACGCCAACAGCCCCGATGGCTATACCGGAAAGGGATTTTCTGTTTCCGGCCGCACCGGCGGGCTGCGGCGGGTCGCTCAAAAGCGACCCAACGCCTGGGGGCTGTACGACATGGTCGGAAATATCTGGCAATGGTGCCGCGATTGGTATGGACCGCTTCCCGGCGGAAGCCAGAGCGACCCCATAGGCCCGGCGACCGGCATTTACCGCGTGAACCGCGGAGGAAGTTTCGGCAGCGGCGCCAGTTCCGAGCGCTCTGCTGGCCGCGCGAAAAATCCGCCGGCCGAGGCCAGCGCCTATCGGGGGTTTCGCTTGGCGCTTTGTCCGGTTCAATAACCAGATTGTTCCATCGTTCGTGAGTCCTGATAATAAGCCGAATGCGGAGGTTTCCATGCGAAGCGCGTTGCGATGTGTCGCTGTAATCCTGTTCTTCAATGCCGTGGTGTTTGCCGCGGGCGAAGACGATTTCTATCAGCTCGGTCCCGATTCTTTGCCGCAGGCGGGAGTACCCAGGGGCAAGTTGATTGGGCCTGCAACGCTGCCCAGCGATATTTTCCCCGGCACGGCTCACACCTACTGGACCTACGTTCCCGCGCAATACGATGCCGCCAAACCCGCCGCGCTAATGGTCTTCCAGGACGGTCAGGCGTTCATCGCTCCCCATGGTGACATCCGAGTTCCCAATGTCCTGGATAATCTGATCTGGCGCCGCGAAATCCCCGTCATGATCGCGGTGTTCATCGACCCCGGAAGAACCCCGAATCAGCCCGAGCCCACGCCCCGCAACTGGGGTGACGAAACCACCAATCGGCCTCTGGAATACAACCAACTGAACGACAAATACGCTCGCGTCGTTGTGGATGAGGTGATGCCCGCAGTTGCCCGCGAATATAACATTTCACCCGATCCCGATATGCACGCGATCGCCGGCGCAAGCTCCGGCGGGATCGCCGCCTTTACCGTTGCGTGGGAGCGGCCCAATCAGTTTCACAAAGTCATCAGCATCGTCGGCAGCTTTACCCATATCCGCGGCGGCGCCGGTGATACCTATCCGGAAATAGTCCTGGCTGCCCCACCAAAACCCATCCGTATTTTCTTTCAGGACGGAGTCAACGACAACCGGGCCCTCAATGGCAATCGCTACGACCCCACGCATGACTGGCACTATCAGAATGTCCGCCTGGTCAAAGCGCTGACGCAAAAAGGTTACGACATCAATTTCACCTGGGGCATCGGCCTGCACGGCCAGAAGCAGGGGGGCGTGATTTTTCCCGAAATGATGCGATGGCTCTGGCGCGACTATCCGCGCTCTTATGACCCGCACGACAAAACCGAGCGGTCGTTTGCGGAGCCGGCAATCCCGCCCGCCAATTGAGGTCATCTGCTCACAGTAACCAGGTACCAGGTCGTTGGCGGATCACCCACGGGAATCTCCCAGCCCCTCAAGGTTTTCGCGGCCGCAACCGGATCGCGCAGCGCTTTGCCCGCCCCATCGAGCGGTGTGGCGAAAACTGCCGTGGCGGAATCGAGGTTCCGAAGGATGATCTGGCCCGTGACCGGCTCGATCAGCGACGGCGAGTGCCCCTGCCACGCCGTGTGCGTTCGCGTCGCATCCCACGCCATGTCCGTATTCTCGACGCGCACACATGCGGTCAGCAGCATCTTACCGCAAGCGGCAAGGGGCTTATTTTCCAGCGAGTTGATGACAATCGCGCAGAAATCATTTTTGACGTCGGCCGCAAGATTCGTCACGGTTTTGTCGTTTGCCTTCACGAATCCGATCAGCCCCTGCGAGCGGGGGCTGTCGATCGTCACGAGGCCCGTCTGATTGGGGCTGTCCGCCGGGCTGGTGTACCACGTCAACTGACCCGTATCGCTTTTGAATGGACTCGCGGCCTCTTCCCACGTCGTTGCGGTGGGACCGCCGTTGAGCGACTTGATGCGCGATCCATGCAAAAGCGGCGTATATGCCGGAAAACCGGGCGTGAAATAGGGCCGATCCGCTTTCGTCAACAATCGACTGTCCCAAACCTCCCGCGTTGTGTAGGAACGCTCCACGGTCTGCTTCGCCCCGTCAAGATCACCGCGAACGAATATCAGCGCCCCGGCCGCTATCTGCGGCATCTTCACCGGGTCCAGAGACATATCAAACGGGTCGCCGACGTACGGCTGCCAATTCGGGTCCTTCTTCTGCTCGAACGAATACCACACGATCCCGTCCCAGCCGAGAAACCCCGCGTAGGCGGCCAAAATAGGAATTCCCTCGCTCTCGTATTGATTCGGAAACGGATGATTGACTTCGCTGACCGTATACGGCTTGTCCGCGAACGCCGTGCGCGAAAGCTCGACAACCGTCGAATTCAGCGGATCGTTGACCATCGGCGCATTCTTCACCGGCCTCTCGCTGGGATGCTGCCAATACGAATGGCCGTCAAGCACGTCCAGTTGTGATGTGTCTTTGAGCAACGGATAGCTCGATCCCGCATGCGCATGGTCCGACGTCGCGATGATCGGGCATTTCACGCCCAGGTCTTTGGTCAGATACCCGCGCATGTCCTGGAAGAATCCCGATTCCAACTGCGTGAAAAATTCGCATTCGGCGTAATATTGTTCCCTGGGCGCATTTTTCACGGCGCGCTCGCGCAGGCGGGGCATCGGCTGATCCGGGGCCACACCCGCCAGCCATTTAAGCTTCGCCAATTGGTCCGGCGTTCGATTTTGTTTCAGCCACTGGTTGTAAAGATCGTTCAGTTCCTGGCTGTAAGCGCCGTTCGACGGCCAGCCGACATAAATCGCGTCCTCGTTCACCATCTCCACGATTGCCATGCCCGGCTCATCCACATACGCCCGATGGGTGTATGGATTCACATGAGTCAACAGCTGTTTGGCATAATCTTTTTCCAATTCGATGAGCCGCTTGTCGAACAGCAACGGGCCTTTTCCCACGCGCGTGGACAACACCCCATCGCCCGCTTTGAATCGCCGCCCGACGTTCAGGTTCATGTCGATGTAAATGCCGCGCTTGAGCATTTCCGAGATAAAAAAATCTTCGTTGTCCAATTGTGCCGGATCGAAATGCTGGCTGTCATTTCGCGTGCCGTCGATCATCCCGCGCGGGGACGGCAGGTCCAGAAAATGGAGCCGGACGTAATTCACCCCGAACCTCGCCAGCGCCGCCGCGTAAATCGGCGCATCCGCCTTCGGCGGAATCTCCATCGAGCCTGGGCTCCATTCCGTCAGATCGAATCCCCAAAGCCGGATGGGCGTGCCATCCCCTTTGACGAGATGTGCGTCCTGAACGCGCACAAACCCCTCATGTCCGGCGGGAGCGTCCAACAGAAACGAAACGTCGATGAGCGAATCCGCCGTCAGCCGGGGATTGATCGTGAATGGCTTCAGCTCGATCCCCGGCGTGCCAAACGGCCCGTAAACAACGCGGCTCAATCCCAGATCGTCGGGCTGCGTCTGAGCGGAGACGGTGCCTGCAACGCCCGACAGAAGCGCCAGCACAATCATGGCCCGCGTGCGAATTTTCCCTCGTCCAGCTTCGTGGTTTTCCATGGTGACCTTTCCTCTTCAGACCGTCATTGGGCGCGGCGCGAAACGCTTGCCACAAACACCAACCCTGTAAAGACCCGCCGCCGTCGCCTTCGGTACAATACGCGGCGGCACCGGTGCATGGAAAGCGCACGACGGAGTAGAAATTGACGCAAACAGTCTCAGAAGGCGCGGACGGCGCGGACGGCACGGCAGTCGTCGCCCGCTTCGGGCGAATCCTGCCGCTGGCATTTATCACCTACGGACTGGCGTTTCTGGATCGTGTCAATTATGCCTCCGCCGAAAAGGCGCTGAGCGGGTCGCTGCATCTTTCGCCTCGCACGGGTCCGGTCGTTTCCGCCATTTTTTTCCTCGGGTATTGCCTGTTCCAGATTCCCGGCGCAATTTACGCCGCCCGGCGAAGCGTGAAATGGCTGGTCTTCTGGGCGCTGATCTTGTGGGGAGGACTCTCAGGTCTGACGGGCGTCATCCGAAACGTCCCGCTTCTCGTCGCGGACCGCATCATGCTCGGGGCCGTGGAAGGGGTTGTCCTTCCCGCCATGCTGATCTATCTCACGCGGTGGTTTACGCGCTCCGAGCGCTCGCGTTCCAATTCGATCCTGATGGTCACCAATCCGGTCACGGTGGCGACCGCGTCGGCGTTGTCGGGAGTGCTGATTCAATTCTTCGACGTCCATCCGATCGCCGGCTATCGCGGTTGGCAAATGATGTTCATTCTCGAGGGGCTTCCCTCGGTGGTCTGGGCATTTTTGTGGCTGGCGCTCGCCGACGAAAACCCGGCCGATGCGCACTGGCTTTCATCGCGGGAAAAGAGTGCGATTCAGCAAACGCTGGACGAAGAGCAGCGGGAAATCGGCCCAGTCTCCGGCTATCGGGCGGCGTTTTCGGACGCACGCGTGGTCAAGCTCGCGGCCATGTATGCCTGCTTCTGCTCGGCCAGTTACGGACTGGTCATGTGGCTCCCCCGAATCGTCGCTGAGGGAACCCAGCAGCGTCCGGCCGCGGCGGGGTTTCTCACGTCGTTGCCGTACGTCCTGGCGATCTTCTCAATGCTCGCGGTCTCCTGGGCTTCGGACCGCACCCTGCGGCGAAAGCGATTTGTGGTCGCGTCGATGGCCCTCGGGTGCGCGGCCTTCTGCGTTTCTATGCTGGCCGGGCAGGGACATTTCATGATCGCATTCCTGGGATTGATCGTTGTCGGTTCCTGCAATTACATGCCGACGGCCCCGCTCTGGGCCTGGATGGCGGAGATGCTTCCGCGAAATGTGGTCGGAGAATCCATGGCGCTGGTGAACAGCTTTGGCGCTTTCGGCGGATTCGTCGGAACGATGGGGGTCGGACTTTTGAAGAACAGGTCCAACGGGGCCGCGTTCCTATTCCAGGCGGCGTGCTTCGCCGCCGCGGGATTGCTCGCCGCCGCGGTTCAATCGCCGCGGGAAAGGAATGAACCATTACGCCCGCTCTGATATACAATCTTGTCGTCCATTGAGTTTGAGGAACAGAATGAAAGCGCTGCTGCTGGCAGGCAAAAAGAAACTCGAACTGACCGACCTCGCCGCCCCGTCCCCCGGAGCGGGCGACCTCCTTATTCGCGTGAAGGCCTGCGGAATCTGCGGAAGCGATGTTCATGGATACGATGGAAGCACCGGACGCCGCATCCCGCCCATCGTCATGGGACACGAAGCCGCCGGAGTCGTTGAACGGATCGGCCCCGGCGTCCAAGGCTATCGGCCCGGAGATCGAATCACATTCGACTCCACGATCTACTGCGGCGAGTGCGGATTCTGCCGCGCCGGAAAAATCAATCTGTGTGACCGCCGGCGGGTGCTGGGGGTCTCCTGCGGCGAATATCGTCAGGATGGCTGTTTCGCGGAACTCGTGGTGATTCCCCAGCGGATCGCCTACCGGCTTCCGGAAACAATGACTTTCGAGGATGCCGCGATGGTCGAAGCCGTCTCCATCGCGGTCCATGCCGTCGGGCGGGCGCAGATTAAATCCGCAATCACGCTGGTCGTCGGAGCCGGCATGATCGGGCAATTGATTATCCAGGCGGCGCGCGCCGCCGGGTGCGCGGCGCTGATCGCGGTCGATCTCGACGAAAGCCGCCTCGAACGCGCCAAGCAATTCGGCGCTGATCATATCCTGAACGCCGCATCCCCCAACCTGGCGGCCGAAATACAGCAGCTTACGCATGGCGGTGTGCAGGCGGCATTCGACGCCGTCGGCGTTTCGGCGTCGATGCGGACGGCCGTCGGCGCGGCCCGCAAGGGAGCGGTGGTGGTGCTCGTCGGCAACATTTTACCCCAGGTGGAAATCCCCCTGCAAACGGTCGTGACGCGCGAGCTTTCGCTGCTCGGGTCGTGCGCTTCCAGCGGAGAATATCCGCAATGCCTGGAATTGATGGCGAGCCGCAAGATCGACGTTCGGCCGCTCATCAGCGCGGTCGCGCCGTTGGAAGATGGCGCGCAATGGTTCAGCCGGCTTTACGCTCGTGAACCGGGGCTGATGAAGGTGATTTTGAAGCCGTAGGAGGGGTAATCGCGGTGAAACGAATTAAGACCGGGCTTATCGGATGCGGAAAGGTGGCCGATCTTCACGCCGCCGCGCTGGCGTCGCTGCCGGAGTCGCAGTTCACCGCCGTGTGCGGATCAACCGCTGAAAAAGGAGCGCGATTTGCCGCGAAATACAACGTCCGCGGATATGGGGACTTTGAGAAGATGCTGGAAGAATCCGGCGTCGAGGCGGTTTGCATTTGCACGCCCCATCCCAGGCACGCCGGTCCCGCCGTGGCGGCGGCGCGCCGGGGCGTCCATGTCCTGGTGGAAAAACCGCTCGCCTCGTCTCTGGCGGATTGCGACCGCATGATCGCCGCGGCGCGCCAAACGGGTGTCACGCTGGGGGCGGTTTCTCAGAGACGCTTCTACGCCCCGTGCCGACGGGTCCGCATGTCGATCGACCAGGGAAAAATCGCCACGCCGATCCTGGGGTCGGTCGCGATGTACGGCTGGCGCGACGAACAATATTACGCCAGCGATCCCTGGCGCGGCTCCTGGTCGGGCGAAGGCGGCGGTGTTCTCGTGAACCAGGCGCCGCATCAACTTGATCTTCTCCTCTGGTACATGGGACCCGTCGCCGAGCTGTCCGGCTACTGGGCCAACCTGAATCATCCCTACATCGAAGTCGAGGACACCGCCGTGGCGATCCTGCGGTTCCAAAGCGGCGCGCTCGGCCAGATCGTCGTGAGTAATTCCCAGAATCCCGCCCTCCACGGCAGAGTCCAAATCCACGGCAGCAACGGCGCTTCCCTCGGCGTCCAGACCGAAGGGGGCGCGATGTTCATTGCCGGAATGTCCGGCATCGCCGAGCCTCCGTACAACGATGTCTGGACCGTCCCGGGCGAATCCGAGCTTCGCGCCGCCTGGCAGAAGGAGGACGCGGAATTCTTCACCCGGATCAACCCGATGGAATACTACCATCGGATGCAGATTCAGGATTTTCTCACCGCAATCATCGAAAATCGGCCACCGCTGGTGACGGCTGAAGATGGCAGAAGAACGGTCGAACTCTTTACCGCCATCTACCGCTCGCAACGCGATGGAAGGCCGGTGAGGTTTCCGCTCGATGTGGCTTGAGCGGGGCGGGTTCGTGGGTATTCGAGTGCCCTGGCCGCCGGCTCGCCGTCGGTTTCAAGAGCGAATCTCTCTACCGCCAAACGGTGACGCCCGCCGGGGGGACCTCTCGGGTCCCGATCAGCGGTTTGACAGACTGGGGCGCGGGAATGATTTGATTCTTGTCCGTGAAATTTGTGGCCACCCAGAAGCCGTCGCGCCAGTCAACCAGGAAGTTTTCGTCCAACCAGTCAATAGCCACGCCGGCACGGGTGAAAACGTCGCGGATCAACTGGGCTTCCAACTGGCCGTCGCTGGTGTCCACGCCAATGTAGGTGACGGTGCCGCGGCCCAGGGCGCGCGTGACCGCGGCAGCGCCGCCGGCGTAATACTGGTCGGAATAGCGAGCAGTCACTTCGGTGCCGGGGCCGGGATCCAGCACCTCAGCCCAGGAAAACCAATCGTAGTCACGGCCGCCGGAACTGACCTTGCCGATGTACGGGGCGGGCAGCACGTCATAGAAAGAGATTTTGGCTCCGATCAGGTCGAGGATGGGCATCGCCCATGGTCCCTCCCAAAGGAAGCCGCGTCGATCCTTCTGGCCGGTTCGACAGGTGAGGATCAGGTGACCGCCATGGTTGGCATAATCCCTCCAGCGCTGGACCAGCTTTTCATCCACCATCTGGCAAGCCGGAACCACCAAAAAAGGATAGGCGCTGAAATCCTTTTCACCGGTGATGACATCCACGGGACAGCCGAGGCGCTTGAGGGCCCGGTATTGCCTGAGGATGTGTTCAAGGGTGTCCCAACGGACGGTCTGTTTGTGATTATCGATGTCCCAGCGGTTTTCCCAATCAAAATAGAGCGCGGCGCGGCGAGCGGCATAATCAGCCGGCATTCTGGCGGCGGGATCGCGCAGCGTGCGCAGCAGGGCGATTTCCGTGGCCGCCTGTGAAAACTGCCGGCCTCCGGGCGTGGGAGTCACCCCGTCGGTGCCGACCAGACCGTAGTGGTATAACTCCGACCCGGAAAGCGGCTCGCGGTAGCGGTAGGTGCAGACGATCTTGCTGCCGGCGGCAAACGCCCGCATGAGCCACATGTGAATCGCTCCGGGATACGGCTGCGGATTGACATCGCCCCAATTCACCTGACCCGGCTGCAATTCCATGATGCCGTGAGCGCCAGTGAGGTTCCGCAAATAGTCGTGCATGAAAGACATCCTGGCCGCGCTGCCCAGGCGAAAGCCCAGCGGACCATCATTCAGATCGCCGTGGGCGGGGTACATTGTGAACGTCGCCAGGTCCAGGTCGTGGGCCGACAGCGAGGGGTTCTCCGGGAGATGATTGGAATGAAAGTTGGTGGTGATCCACTGACGATCTCCGCAATATTTGCGGAGGCAGGCGGCCTGGAAACGCAGGTAATCGGCCGCTTCATCGGCGAACCAGCGCTGCGAGTCCAGCAACTGATGCGGATTGACCTGGGCAACCAACTCCTTCGGATTGGCCAGACGAATTTGATCGAAGTTCTCGTAAACCTGGGACCAGAATGACGTGCCCCAGTCTCGATTGAGCGCTTCAATCGTCCCGTACTTCTTTTGCAGCCACAGCCGGAATTTTGCCTGGCTGGCGTCCGTATAAGATGGTTCCCGTCCATAATGGCTCAGCTCATTGTCGATCTGCCAGCCCCAGACCGTGGGGTTGTTGCCGTAATGTTTGGCCAATGCTTCGTCGATTTTCCCGACGTATTGACGATAGATTTCCACGCTCCAGCAGGCCTGCTCGCGGGTGCCGTGCTGCATCTGGCGGCCGTCGGCGTCGATCATCAGAACTTCCGGGTGTTCCTGCGTAAGCCAGACGGGCGGCGCGGCGCTCGGAGTGCAAAGGACAACTTTCAGACCCTGATCAGCACAGAGTTTGACGACCCGATCGAGCCAGGCGAAATCGTAATGCCCTTCCCGCGGCTCCATGAACGCCCAGGCAAATTCGCCCATGTGGACGAACTCCAGGTTCAGCTTTTTTATGTTGGCGATGTCGCGCGGCCACTGTTCTTGCGGCCACGCTTCGGGATAGTAGTAAGTGCCGATGCGCATCATGTCCGCATCGGGGAAGAACCGGTCGTTTGGTGAAGTTGCCTGAGCCATTGCATGCACCGCCAACTGGAACACTACGCATACCACCACTGCGAAAACCCTGAATGCCATCGAAGTCTCCAAATACATCGATTGTTGATCCAACACTGTATTGGAGAGCCCCCTGGACGTCGAGGGAAAGAGAGATGGCGGTTGAGATCGCGTCGGCGTTCAATTTTGCAATGCCGTGCCTGACCGGCATCCAGCATATTATTCTCGCCGACGCCGTCGCGCCAGCGCGCCGACGGCCCCCAGCGTCAGCAGTCCCATTGACGCCGGCTCGGGCACACTTGTCAGGTTTAGGCCGCTGAGGCTGATCCCGTTCGCCGCGGCGAATGTCTCCACTGCGGCCAAATCGTCCCCAGCCACGGCGGTCTGGCCGGCGGACTGATTGAAGTTGCCCGCAAGCGCCAGGAAATCCGTGCCGTTCACCTTTCCGTCGTAATTGAAATCGCCCTTGTCCCAGCCGTCGGTAACAGACTGGTTGAAGTTCGTCGCCAGGATGGTGAAGTCGGTGCCGTTGACCTTGCCGTCCAGATTGGCGTCGCCCAGCAGCGTGTACTTGATTTCAATCTGCCCGGAAGCCAGATGGGCCGGGTTACCCGAATCCGACGAGTCGGCGTAGCCGATGCCGTAGCTTCCGGAATTATTCTTGGCGGTGCTGGAGGTGATGCCATCCCCGGTCCATTTACCACCAGAGCCCAAATATCCGCTCTTGATCCAGGCGGCGATGGAGGAGATCGGATCCTGTCCGCCGCCATAGTCGATGTACAAGATGTTGTTGGTGATATCGAGTGTGGAGTTCCCCACGATCGACAGCGAATCCTGCGAGCTGCCGAGGGAATTGTTGCTGGTCGCCAGTTGCAGGGTGTTGGCTGTCGAGCCATCGCCAACCGTGAGCGTTCCCGTCCCGGTGATGCCGGCGATCGAGGAATTGACCTGGGCGACGGTGAATGCGCCGTTGTTGACAATCCCGACGTGCGAGGTCGAACTGCTCGAGTCCGTGAACGGATCGACCGACCCGTTCACCGTGACGGCCGATCCCGCCCCCACGCTCAGTTTCGATCCGGCCGTCACCGAAATCGGCCCGCTGGTCTGCGTGATCGTGGATGCGCCCGTGTTGGTGACAGACAGCGTGCCGCCATTCCAACTGAGGCTTGGGGCGGTGATATTGAAACTCTGGCCGGGTGTGTATTCAGATACAGTGCTGACCCCCGGATTGATGGTCAGAGGTCTGCTGGTGGACCAGTTGGAAGATAGTTCAAGCGTTCCCCCGCCGAAGGTCACGCCCGACACGGCAGTGACGCCGACTCCCGGGGCGGAACCCAGCAGTGCGTCGCCCTGGCTGCCAAGCAGCAGCGTTCCTCCGTTCAGGATCGTGCCGCCGGAGTATTGGTTATAGGTCGGGCTGTTGAGTACCAGCGTGCCGGTGTAAGCGGAACCAAGTTCGATCGCCAGCTTGCCGCCGGGGGTGGGGGTGTTCGCGTTGTCGGTAATGAAGCCGGCGAAATTGGTGGTCAAGCTGCCGTTGACGATGACCGTGACGAGAGTGGTGGGATCGGGTGAATTGTTGGTGACAATCGCATTGGTGCTGCCGGTGGCCATGGGGAGCAGGCCGCCGCCGCTGTCTAACGATCCCATGGTTTGGGTGACGTTGCCGAATAGGTCAAGCGTGGCGTTTGCGGTCAAATGCACATCGGTGGTCGTGGGCAGGGCGTTATTGACGTCAAGTTGAATCTCGCCGGCCGCTCCGTTGTCGATGGTGGTAGCACCGGTGTAGGTGCTTTGGCTGTAAAGATTGACGACGCCGGCGCCGCCGGTGAAATCGACGTCGGAATTGCCGCTGATCGCGCTGTTGATCGCCAGAGTATCGCCGGCCTTGGCGCCGATGTTGGCGATGAAATTCGCGTTGTTGTTCTCGTTGAGCACGATCGGATTGTCGATGGTCACCGCGCCGTAGGACACAACATTGACCCCGCTGGATGGGATGCGAATATTTCCGCCACCGCTGAAAGTGCCGCCGTAGAGGCGCGCTTCCAGCGAGCCAGCGAGGATGAGGTCTCCGGTGAACGTCCCACCGGACGCCGCGGAGAATCCGAAGGACGCGCTTCCGTTCAGCGTCAGGCTGCCGCCGGTAACTCCCAACTGGCCGATGATGGTGGTGGGGATCAGGCCCGTCAGCGTCAGGTTGCCGCCCCCGATTTTGGTGAGATTTCCAGCCCCCTCCAGGTCCTGGCCCAGGGTGACGTTGTTGCCGTCGGTATCGACCATGCTGGTTCCGGAAACAAGGTCGATCGATTGAGCGGGGGACCCCTCGGGGAAGGTCAGCGGGGCGGTGAACTGCAATGTCCCGCCCGAGAAATTAATGCCCCCGGCGCCAGTGCCCAGAGCGCCGGCGCTACTGGCGCTGAGCACACCTGACTGGATGTTGGTGGATCCATTGTACGAGTTGGACGGGTTGCTCAATGTGATCGTGGCGGCGGCCGAGGAGTTGACGGTCACTGAACCGCTGCCGCTGATCAGACCTCCATACGCCGCTCCCGAGCCGGCCTGAACGAATACCAGGGAAGAGTTCGAGTTGTTGATGTTTACGCCGCCGGTCGTGGGCAAAGATGAGGTTGATGTCTGAAGAGTGCCATTGTTGATGACGGTGCCCCCCGAATATGTGTTGGTCCCGGCCAGCACAACGGTGCCGGCATCTCCCAGGGTGAGCGCCGCGCCGCCGCTGATTCCACCGTTGAGGTTGAGCGTCGTGCCGGTCGCAGTGCTGAAGGTCTGCGAGCCCGACAGAACAATGGGCGCATTGATCGTCGCGTTGTTGGCGCTGGAGATACCGCTGCCCAGGGTAAGGGTATTCGTGCCGCCGGTAGCCCCGATAACGTAGGGAGTTGTGACGGGTGAAAAGATCAGTGTTCCGACAACACCCACGCTGCCGGTGAGAGTGACTGTTCCACCATTGCCATGCGAGGAGTCGCCGAATACGAGATCCAGCGCCGCGCTGCTGTTGTATGCCGCCTGGGTCGTGGAGGGATTCGAGTTATAGAAATTGGTGCTTCCGTTGGCCCAGTTTCCACCGCCATCGACGAGCGGCGAATTTCCGCCGCCCACCGTCCAGAACCTGTCATCGCCGGTATCGGTGATATTGAGGAATACTCCGGCATTGGTGGTCGACAAGCTGTATGTGCGATTTGCTCCGTTGGGAGTCGTGCCCAGGGTGAAGGCCGTGCCCGCATTTGTTAATGAAGCGCCAAAACTCATCAGCTCATACGATCCAACCGCGATGGTGGATCCGCTTACGTTGACGGTTTCAGTGCCGCCATTGTCCAGGGTCGCCGCGCCGGCGGAAGCGATGGAGCTGAAGTCGGAGCTGAAGCTGCCGGCCAGGGCGAAATCGAAAATGGATCCGGTATGCGCGGTGATGCTGCCGACGCTGAGGGATCCAATCAGCCCGCTGCCGGGAGCGCCGCCGGGACTTACGATGCCGCCGCTGTTAACGATCAGTCCGCCGGACATGCTTCCGCTGGTGACGATCGGGTTGCCGGCGCTGACGGGAGCCTGGAATTGGGTAACGCCGCCGCCGCTGGTCAGAGTTCCGCCGCTGCTGACGGTGACGTTTCCGGTTCCGGTCGCGCTGCCGGAGGATACGTTCGCCAAATCCAGGATGCCGCCGGTGACGGTTGTCCCGCCGGAGTAGGTGTTGGCGCCGGTCAGGCTAAGCTGTGCGCCGGTGGCGCCATGGTAGATGACGCTGCCGTGCGTTCCCATGCCGTCCACGATCGAACTGGTCAGGGTGCTGACCGCGCCGTCGCCGAAAACATTGTTTGCCGTGGCGTTGATCGTCAGCGCGGTGCCGTTGAGGCTCAGCGTTTGGGTGTCGGTCCCGGAGGTCAGGGCGAAGGAACTGCTGAGATTCCCAACCGTCTGGGCAGCATTGAAAAGATTGACGATGGGGGAATTGGTGGATGTCTGTGCGAATGTCAGATCACCCGTCCCAATGGCTGAATTGCTCGCGGCGGTGACGGCGCCGTTGCCGATCTGCAGCCCACCGTTCCAGGTATTTCCGCTTCCGCTGAGGATGAGATATCCGCCGCCCTGCTTCTGAATGTTTCCGCTGCCGGTGACCGCGCCGGAAAAGGTTACCGTGTTGGTGCCGGTGGAGGAAATGACGACATATCCCAGCGCCGCGGAACCGGTCGTGTCAGTGCCGATATTGACGGTTCCCGCGTAGGTGAAGGAACCAGTTCCCTTTGTCCGGAGAGCGCCGCTGCTGCCTTGCGAGACGCCCGGCCCGATGCCGCCGCCGTTGAGGTCGAGCGTCGTTCCAGCGCCGTAGGTGCCGACGCCGTTGAGAAGAAGCTGGCTCTGTTCGTTGACGACGATGGTCCCGCTGGTGGGAATGCTGGTGGGGGTGACGGAAACTTCCGCGCCCTCGGTTCCAGCGGTATTGCCGATGACCATCCCGCCGGTGAAGTAATTGGCGGCGGAATTGCTGCCGTTCAGATTGAAGGTCGCGCCAAAATTACTCGGGGTGCCGCCGCCGAGAATTGTAAGCTGGGCCGGCGTGGCGGTGGCGTTGAGAATGTTACCGGTGAGGTCAATCGTTTGCCCTGTGTTGCTCAGGCCGACGTTTGCGCCGGCGACAATCACGTTTTGAGCGTTTTCCAGGGCGAGGGTATCGCCGATCGTCAGCGTATTGGTCTCCGCCGAGCTGCTGCCCATCGCCAGGATTACATTCGCCTCATTGGTCAGACTGACTCCCGATTGCGGAACGGTCAGGGTTTGTCCGTACAGCGTCAGAGTGCTCGTCCCGGAGACCGTCAAATTGCCCGTGAGATCATCGAGGATCGCCCCGACGGAGGCATTTCCGCTAAGGTTGACCGTGTTCGACGGGGGAATGTTGACGTTGAACAGAGCGGTGTCGTTCTGCCCCGGCACGGCGTTCATGCTGCCGCTGAGCCAGTTCGCGGCGGTGAGCCAGTCCTGGCTGCCGACGGTCGTCTGCCAGGTATATGTGGCCGCCGATACCGAAGAAAGGAAAGAACCGGAACCGAGAACACCGCTCAGCGCCAGGCCGAACGCTTTTTTTGTTGAACGTTTCATGGTGATTTTCTCCCGTCCTATTAGGACA
>Ga0302326_10006877_pt1 | contig 25411 bp, 24 predicted proteins | sample Palsa_T0_3_FD_202264 | JGI IMG/M metagenome (GOLD analysis project Ga0302326, IMG submission 202264) | Peat permafrost microbial communities from Stordalen Mire near Abisko, Sweden - Palsa_T0_3 | ecosystem: Environmental > Terrestrial > Soil > Palsa > Peat permafrost | place: Sweden: Abisko... | reverse complement strand
AGTGGTGCCTCGACTGCGACACATCGGTCTTCTACCCGCGCGAGGTCTGCCCGGGCTGCCTCGGGACCCACCTCGAATGGCGCGAGGCGAGCGGCGACGGGACCCTCTACAGCTTCACGGTCAACCACCTCTCCCCTGATCCGACCGGCGGTGACGGTCCGTTCACGATCGGACTGGTGGAGCTCACCGAGGGGCCCCGCATGATGACCAACGTGGTCGGCCTCCCCCTCGACGACCTCGAGGTGGGCATGGAGCTCCGAGTGACCTGGGACGAGCTCACCGACGGCCGCCACTACCCGATGTTCGAACCACGAGGAGGTTCCACGTGACCACCACCATGGAGATCGACCTCGGACCGAAGGCCAAGGCCTTCCGGGACGAGCTTCGCCAGTGGCTGGAGGCCAACCAGCCCCCGGCGTCCGAGATTGGGTCCGACTCCCTCGCCGAGGAGGAGGCGGTCCGACGGGGTCGGATGGGCCCAATGGGTCCCCGGTGGAGCTACTGGTCCGAGAAGCTGGCCGAGGGCGGTTACCTGTGCGTGGCGTGGCCCCAGGAGCTCGGCGGCCGCGGCCTCGGCGGGATCGAAGTGGCGGTGATGAACGAGGAGTTCGCCCGGGCCGGGGTGCCCCGGGTGACCCGGGGCATGGGTGAGTGGCTGGTCGGGCCCTCGATCATCGTCTGGGGCACCGACGAGCAGAAGGCCTACTTCTTGCCCCGCATCATCAACGGCACCGACCGCTACTGCCAGGGGTTCTCCGAGCCCGACGCCGGTTCGGACCTGGCCAGTCTGAAGACCCGGGGCATCGTGGACGGGGACGAGCTCGTGATCACCGGCCAGAAGGTGTGGACGTCGGGGTCCCAGATGGCCAACATGATGTTCTGCCTGTGCCGGACCGATCCCGACGCGCCCAAGCACCAGGGGATCTCCTATGTGCTGGTGCCGATGAAGCTTGAGGACGGATCGTCGAACGGCTTCGATCTGCGTCCGATCAAGCAGCTGAACGGCGGGGCCGGCTTCACCGAGACCTTCATCACCGAGGCCAAGGCACCGTTGTTCAACGTGATCGCCGGGCTGAACAACGGATGGCGGGTCACCATGACCACGCTCGGCAACGAGCGAGGGGGCAACGCCACCACCCAGCACGTCCAGTACACGCGGCAGTTCTGGGACACCGTGGCCATGGTGCGCGCCGAGGGCAAGCAGGACGACGCCCTGATCCGCCAGCAGCTCGCGTGGGCCTACACGCGCACCGAGATCATGCGGTTCCAGGGCCTGCGGCTGCTCTCCGAGGTGGTGGCGAAGAAGGAGCCGGGACCGGCGTCGTCGATCAACAAGATGTTCTGGTCCGAGTACGCGCAGCGCTTCGCCGAGATCATCATGAACATCCGGGGCGCCGAGGCGATGGTCATGCCGGCCCAGAAGCCCGACCAGTACCGGCCCGACCGCTGGCAGTCCGACTTCCTCGGGACCCGCTCGGTCACCATCTGGGGCGGCACGGCCCAGGTGCAGAGGAATATCGTCGGCGAACGGGTGCTGGGCCTGCCCAAGGACCCGTCCACCGAGGACGGCCGGGCGCTGGCCGGCCGGCCGGATTGAGGGCAGGGCCCGCCGGGCCGCGGGCCGGGACAACGCATTCGTCGAGCACCATCACAAGGGGGAAACGCAATGGCCGGAATCTGTGAGGGACGGGTGGTCATCATCACCGGGGCGGGGCGGGGCATCGGAAGATCCCACGCCATCGAGTTCGCCGCCCAGGGGGCCAAGGTGGTGGTCAACGACCTCGGAGCCCTGGTCGACGGGACGGGTGCCGACGCCGGGCCGGCCAACGAGGTCGTCTCGGCCATCACCGACATGGGCGGGGAAGCCATCGCCAACGGCGAGGACGTCTCGGACTTCGACGGGGCCAAGCGCCTGATCGACGCGGCCATCGAGCGGTTCGGCCGCCTGGACGTGCTGGTGAACAACGCCGGCATCCTGCGGGACCGGATGCTCATCAACATGACCCCCGAGGAGTGGGACGCCGTCATCAGGGTGCACCTGCGGGGCACGTTCGCACCGGCCCACCACGCGGCGGTCTACTGGCGCGAACTGGCCAAGGCCGGCGAGACCAACGACGCCCGGATCATCAACACGAGTTCGTCGTCGGGCATCTACGGGAACCCGGGGCAAGCCAACTACGGCGCCGCCAAGGCCGGCATCGCCGCCTTCACCATCATCACCGCCATGGAGCTGGGGCGCTACGGGGTGACGGTCAACGCGATCGCCCCCGGCGCCCAGACCCGCATGACCGAGAACCTCCGGCCCGATCGCCCCGAGGTCAAGCCCGACGAGTTCGACGCCCGCTCGCCCGACAACGTGGCACCGTTGGTGGTCTGGCTGGGCTCGAGCGAGTCGGCCGGCGTCACCGGGCGGGTGTTCAACGTGGCCGGTGGCCGGATCAGCGTCGCCGAGGGGTGGCACGCCGGCCCCGGGGTCGACAAGGGCGACCGCTGGGACCCGGCCGAGCTGGGCAAGGTCATCCCCGACCTTGTCGAGAAGGCGGCTCCGAACGCGGCCATGAGCGGTGCTCGCGCGGCGCGGGCCGCCGGGTCGTGAAGTTCGGCATCTTCTACGAGCACCAACTCCCGCGACCCTGGGAGGAGGACTCCGAGTACCGGCTGCTCCAAGACGCCCTCGAACAGTGCGAGTTCGCCGACAAGATCGGCATCGACTACGTCTGGGAGGTCGAGCACCACTTCTTGGAGGAGTACAGCCACTCCTCGGCCCCCGAGGTGTTCCTGGCCGCCGTCTCCCAGCGCACCAAGCGCATCAAGCTCGGGCACGGGATCGTCCAGACCCCGCCCCCGTTCAACCACCCGGCCCGGATCGCCGAACGGGTCGCCACCCTCGACCTGATCTCGGACGGCCGGGCCCAGTTCGGCACCGGCGAGGCCGGCTCGGAGGCCGAGCTCGGCGGGTTCATGATCGACCGGGAGCAGAAGCGGGCCATGTGGGAGGAGGGGGTGCGGGTCGCACTGCGGTGCATGACCGAGACCCCGTTCACCGGGCACCACGGGGACTTCGTGACGATGCCGCCCCGCAACGTGGTGCCCAAGCCCCGCCAGAAGCCCCATCCCCCGGTGTGGGTGGCCTGCAGCCGGCGCGACACCATCCACCTGGCCGCGCAGAAGGGCATCGGCGCGCTCACCTTCGCCTTCATCGACCCCGAGGAAGCGACCCAGTGGGTGGGCGACTACTACCGGACGCTCGAGGACGAGTGCGTGCCGATCGGCGACGTGGTCAACCCCAACGTGGCCTGCGTAACCACCTTCATGTGCGCGCCGACCGAAGAGGAGGCCATCGCGAGGGGCACCACCGGCGCGAACTTCTTCGGCTACTCGCTCGCCCACTACTACCTGTTCGGCCAGCACCAGCCGGGGGTCACCGACGTGTACGCCGAATTCGAGGAGCGGCGGGCCCAGCACGGCTTTGACCCCGAAGTGGTCCGGCAGGCCGCCGCCAGCCCCTCGATCCTCGGCGCGACGGCGGTCCAGGCCGGCGTCAGCGGCCTGCGGGGCTCGGTCGGCACCCCCGAGCAGATCCGCCAGTTCCTGCGCCGCTACGAGGAGCTGGGCGTCGACCAGGTGATCTTCGTGAGCCAGGCCGGGCGGAACCGGCACGAGCACATCATGGAGAGCCTCGAGCTGTTCGCCAAGGAGGTCCTCCCCGAGTTCGCCGAGCGCGACGAGAGGCTCAGCGCCGAGAAGGAGGCCCGGCTGGCGCCGGTCATCGAGAAGGTGATGGCCCGCAAGCCCGAGTCGGACCACCCGCCGTTGCCGGCACCCGACTACTCCTTCCCGGCCATTCCACGGGGGGCGGCCGAACGGGCCGGGGCCGATGAATTCCTGGCCGCCATGGAGGAGCTGGCGAGCCAGCGGGCCCTCGGCATCGCGCCTCGACCGGGCCTCTTCGGCCGACCGGGGGGCGCCGTCCTCCCCTGAGCCTCGGCGGCGGACCGCGACCCCGACCTACTGCGAGCCAGAGGGGCGGGGGCGCAGCGACGCCTGGATCCGGCGCATCCCGTTCAGCCAACGCTCCCGGTCGCCGGCCCGGCGTTGCTCGTAGGTGGCCACTTCGGGGTGCGGGAGGATGAGGAACCGGTTCTCGGCCAGCCCCGCCAGCACGATGTCGGCGACCTCTTCGGCCTCCAAGAACCCGTCACGCCCGGCCGTGGACGCCGCGATCTCGGAGGCATCGCGACGCCGACCGCCCCCCCCGGTCATGTTCGTCCACACCCCCTGCGGGCACAGGCACGACACCCCGATGCCCGAGTCTCCGTGGGTGATCGAGAGCCATTCGGCCAGGGCCACCACCGCGTGCTTGGTGACGCTGTAGGGGGCCGAGCCGATCTGGGTGAGCAGGCCGGCCGCCGAGGCGGTGTGCAAGAGGTAGCCCTCGCCCCGGGCGAGCATCCCCGGGAGCACCGCCCGGACCGCGTAGATGTGGCTGAGCACGTTGATGTGCCAGATCCGGTCCCACGAGTCGTTGTCCACCTCGACCCCACCGGGCACGAGGATCCCGGCGTTGGAACAGAACAGGTCGATGCGGTCGAACTCCTCCTCGGTCGAACCGACCAGTGCGACGATGTCGGCCTCCTTGCTCACGTCGGTGGTGACGGCGCGGGCCCGGTCGCCCAACTCGTCGGCGACCGCCTTGGCCCCACCTCCGTCGATGTCGGCCACCACGATCGCGGCGGCGCCGGCCCGGGCAAAGGCGCGACACAAGGCCCGACCGATCCCGCTCGCACCGCCGGTGACCACGACAATCCGGTCTCGGACGTCCACCGCTCCCCCTTCCAAGTGGCGGCTCGAGCGGCCACCGATCTCGCGAAACCCCTGCTCAGCGGCACCATACCATGGCTCTTGGCGCCCCCACCGGGTGGGAAAGGGGTCGCCGAGCCGGACCCTCTCAGACCGCGAAGGTCCCGAACCCGCCCCGGTAGAAGATGAGTGGAAGCCCCTGGCCGACGCCCAGGGAGACCACCCGTCCGGTCACGATCTCGTGGTCCCCCGAGTCGTGGATCTGCTCGAGCTCGCACTCGGCGAACGCCACCACCCCGTCGAGCATCGGGGCGCCGGTCACCGGCGCCGGCTGCCAGGCCACACCGGTGAACTTGTCCCCTCCCGACGCGCTGAAGGAACGGGCCAAAGCCTCCTGGTCGCTCGCCAGCATGTTCACGCAGAAGGCCCCCGCACGCGCGATCCGGGGCCAGCTGGTCGACGACTTGGCCGGGGCCAGCAACACCATCGGCGGTTCGAGCGACAGGGCGGCGAAGGCCTGGCAGGTGAAGCCGACCGGGCTCTCATCGGTGGCGGTGACGACGGTGACCCCGCTGGCGAAGTGCCCGAGCACCTCGCGGAACCGCGCCGCGTCGATGCTCGGGGGTGGCACACCGGGATCGTAGCGTCGCGCCTTGGCCCGTAGGCTGGGGTGATGGCGATCGGCGCCGAGAGGCCACCACAGCCAGACGGTGGGGCCCCGAGGACACGCCAGGTCATGGTGTTCGAGCCGGGCGACGGTGCCCTGGTCCGTCGGGCCGATCGGCTGGCGGTCGAAGACCCCCTCGAAATCCGCCTTGAATCCCCGACCGGTGCTTCGACCCTCACCGAGACCATGCGGACTCCCGGCAACGACACCGAGCTGGTGGCCGGCTGGCTGCTGGCCGAGGGCATCATCGAAAGGGCCGAAGACATCTCCCAGATCAGCTACTGCGTGGACGCGGCCAACGGCGGCGATCAGCGCTTCAACGTCGTCACTGCGAACCTCCGTGGCCCAGCGGACGAACGCGGCCGCGAACGAATGAGCGAGGGCCGGGTGGGCGGCACCGCGTCGATCGAGGCGTTGCGAGCCATCGGCCTCCCGGCGCTGAGCGACGGCCCCCGGTTCGCGGTCTCGGCGCTCAGTCAGCTTCCCGAGTTGCTCCAGGCCGGCCAACGCACCTTCCAGGTGACCGGGACCGTGCACGGCGCCGCGTTGGTCGACGCAACGGGCACCGTCCTCATCGTCAGAGAGGACGTCGACCGACACAACGCGGTGGACAAGGTCGTCGGCTGGGCGCTGCTCAACGGCCACATGCCCCTCTCCGACACCGCCCTCGTGGTGAGCGGCCGCATCTCGTTCGAGATCGTGCAGAAGGCCGCCCAAGCCGGGATCGCCATGGTGGTCGCGGTGTCCGGCGCGACGAGCCTGGCGGTAGCCCTGGCCGAAGAGATCGGCATGACCCTGGTGGGGTTCGTGCGCGGCACCAGCTGCGCGATCTACTCGGGGTCCGCTCGGGTGCTGCCCGGGTAGCGCCAAACGTGCGATCGACCCTGGAAGCACCCTGGAGAATCTTTGTCGTTCGCTCCCGCGCCGCCTGACCAAACCGCGCGCTTGTATCGTCGGCGGGGTGGACGTCGTTTCGTACAACCGCGACGCGTGGGATAAAGAGGTCGACAACAAGAACGAGTGGACCGTCCCGGTGGGCCCGGATCGGATCGCCCGGGCCCGTATCGGTGACTGGTCGGTGGTCCTCACCACACGGCGGGCGGTGCCGAGCGAATGGTTCCCCGATCTGCCGGGTGCAAACGTGCTCTGCCTGGCCTCGGGGGGAGGCCAACAGGGACCGCTGTTCGCGGCGGCAGGGGCCCGGGTCACCGTGTTCGACAACTCGGCCCGCCAGCTGGGCCAGGACCGCCTGGTCGCCGAGCGCGAGGGGCTCCCCATCGAACTCGTGCAGGGGGACATGGCCGACCTTTCCTGCTTCGGGGACGAGGCCTTTGATCTCGTGTTCCACCCGTGTTCAAACTGTTTCTCCCAGACGATCCGACCGGTATGGCGCGAGTGCTTCCGGGTGCTCCGGCCCGGTGGGACGCTGCTGGCCGGGTTCGCCAATCCCCTGCTCTTCTGCTTCGACAAGGAGAAGGAGGCCGAGGGGGTCCTCGAGCTCCGGTACGCGGTCCCCTACTCAGACGTCGACTCGCTCACCGACCGTGAGCGCAAACGGCTCCTCCAACCCGACGAACCGCTGTGCTTCGGTCACTCGTTGGAAGACCAGATCGCAGGACAGCTCGACGCCGGCTTCGTACTCACCGGCCTCTACGAGGACTACCATCTCGATGGCGACATGACGGTGCCGTATTTCCCCGGATTCCTGGCCACCCGGGCCGTCAAGCCGGACGCGGGTCGGTAGACGACCTGGAACCGAAGGCAAGTGGTCGGTCGAGCGGATCGCGTCGGGCCAGACTGGATGCGTGCCGCGACGACGACCCCCGCATCGCGAGTTCGCGTTGGACTCCTCACACTGGCGCAGGGACGGCCAACCCAAGGTCCGCTACGGGTCGCGCGGCGAGGCGCTGGGCGCCGCCGATGAGCAGATCGCCCTCTCGGGGGCCCGGCTCACCGTCTACCAGTGCCCCTATTGCTCGGGCTGGCACATGGGTGGCCGCTCGCCGGAACCGGTCGATTGACCCCGACGAGGGTTACCCGGAGGCCTTGCAACTCCTGAAACCGCCGTGGTGCTTCAAGAAGCGGGTTGGGACCGCTCGCTATCGAGTGACGCGATCGAAATTCTCCCGAAAACCACGTCGTCGGCTACGTCGACAATGCGGCGATTGTGGTTTCGCGCATGGTGACGGAGTATCGAGAACGATCTCTCCATGTTCACGCCGAGTCGCTCCCCGATGATGCCCTTGGCCTGCTCAATTTTGATCCGGCTGTTCAGCGCCTGATTCAGCTGGTCGTTGACGTGTTGGGCATGCCGTCCGGCTTCGTACTGCAGGATCGCGATCGTTGACACATCGGCCAGCGCCTGAGCCGCGAGGACATCAATCTGGGTCAGCCGACCAGGGACGGAACGGAACAGATTGAGTGCGCCTAGGACCTTTCCGCGCAGACGCATTGGCACTGCATGCACCGACTGAAATCCGGCATCGCTCGCAACCTCGGCAAATTCCGGCCACCGACGCGTGAGTGCTGCCAGATCGTCGCCGAATACTGCCGCGCCGGTGCGGTAGCAATCCACGCAGGGGCCTTGGGCCCCTTGGATCTCAAACAGTTCGACGATCCGAGCGGCTTCGCTCGAAGAGGCCACGACCCGAAGATCGCCCTCGGGGGCCACCAACATCAACCCCGCCGCAGATACGTCCAGTGTCTCCACGCATCGGGCAGCGAGCAGAGTTAGCAAATCGAGGAGGTCGAACTCGTCAACCAGGGTGTCCGCAAGCTCGACAAGCGTATTGATCAGCAGTAGTTCGTTAGGCACGACCCCCCGCTCAGGTCGACCGACTGGCAATACTTGTTGCGCCAATGATAGCTGGGACGGAAGCGTCCGGCTCGTCGACTGCTGCTCACCGCCGAAGCGGGCGACCGCCCTCACCCGATTGGCTTGAATGGGCGATTATCCCCGCTTGGAACCGTCAAATTCCCGGCTTTGGCTGGGCTTTCGGGTATCCCGACCTTCCGTCCGAGCTGCGGTATAGCATCCTTGGTCGAAGTCCTTCGCCCCGGACCCTGGTGACGAACTTGGAGCCTGACGACACCTCGCACCACGTGGTGTCCAGCCTGTCAAGGGGAACACCATGTGGGGAACGGCACCTGGAAACTCGATCTTCTCGCCAACATTCCGTCTTCGTGACGGGCGAGATGATTCGGACCTGACCTTCACGGAACGTGAGGCGGCGCTTCTTCTCGAAGGTCTGGACGACGATGTCTCCTTCTTCTGGGCCCTGATTCACCTCGGAATCCGAACCGCCTCCCTGACCGACCTGGAACCTCCTGGGAGTGAGGAAATCGAGCTCGCCTTTCGCTCCTTCGAGCGCCTCACCGCTCCCGGCTACTGCCACATTGGGCATATCACATATGTGGATTCCGGCCGTGAAAGGGAGGGCGTCGTCCACGTCGCCGAGCCGTTGGAAGCCGTCCGGACTCGAGTGGAGACGCGTTGCAGTGATGGTTCGGAGGACTGGGTGGGGTCCTGTTGGTTGGTCAACACCGAAGAAGGTAACGAAGCCCTCCGGTCGTATCTCCGCCTTCAGGCATGACCGGCTACCAGTGGAAGTACTGCCACCGATTGAACACGTGATCTGACAGAACAACCTGGTCCACTCGTCGACCGTGGGCAAGCGAGGCTAAGCCACCCAGACGTTGTTCGTTGTGTCCCGTTGTGCCAGACCGCGTCGACGCCGATTGGTTGGCGTAGAGATCTCGCTGCCTCCGGACAATTTTGCAACGGCCTCTGGATTCGGTAGTTACACCCATGTATCATGCCCTTCGTCACTCAGGACCTTTGGTGACCTTTACAACATTGTCGGCGGAATCGGCCACGAGCCGGCTCCCGCGTTGCAAAGGGGACACCGATGCAGAGGTCCGGTCACACTATTTCCGTCGCCACCGCGACGCGCCCGCTGTCTGGGTGCAGGAGAATTGCCCGCTGCCTCCTGGCCAGCGCCGTCATCATTCTTGGATGTTGGGGGATCGTGGGCGGCCCTCTTGGCGCCACCGTTGCGGCAGCCGCTGACGGACCGGCGCCGTGCAACGTCGGCGGTCCACCCTTCCCCTACCACGGCTTTTGTGCCACCTACTCGGGCGAAAATACCTGGTACGGGTCGTACGGTCCCGGATTCCCCACTCCGCTTGGGTGGGGCTTCTGCGCTTTCCCACCAGCCAGTGGAGGCTTCTACCCCGCGCCGAGTTACGCCTACGTGCCGACCGGCAGCCCAGCGGGAGCGAACAACACACATGACCAAGCACTCGGGTTTGCGTTCTCCGAGTTCCAGGCGCTCGGCGAATGGGGTGGATCCCCGGGTCAATTCACCGCCGATCAGGCCGCAGTAGCGGGCAAGCTCCTCTACGACTCGGTCCTGTGGGGATCGCCCCTGCCCGCCATGGACCCCGGGGTGTTAGCGGCATACAACGCGCTCAACGGGTGGTTCCAACAGGCGATCGGGGCCACGGGCCCGGCACACTTCACCGTCGAGCTGGGTGGCGGGGGAACGCAATTCTCCGGGTCGTCTTCGGTATCGGTCAGCGTGAACTTCCCGGGCGTTGCCCAAGGGTTAGCGGGCATCGGCGTGGAACTCACGATCGCGAACGGGACCTTCAACTCCGCGACCGGACCAACGTCGATCTCGGGAACCACCGGCGCCGGGGGGACCTTCGTCGTTCCGATCTTCAACTCTGACGGTGGAACGGTCGTGGTGACCGCTTCGAGCTCTTCCTTGATTGGCCTAGGGGGCCTCGACTTCTACCGTCCCACGGCGAGGGAGCTGACCGCACAGGTGCTCGCAGCCTTCGCAGCGCCTGGCCCCCTTGCTTCCGACCCCTCCCAGTTCCAAGCCATGGCACCAGGGACCCTCTCGGTTGTAAAGGCGGGCAACGACACCAGCTACTTCGGACTAGGAGGGGCCCAGTTCGAGGTGCTGAACAGCAGCGAGACGGTGGTCGCCACACTGACGACAAACGCACAGGGGAACACACCGACAACCACGGGGATACCAGCAGGTACCTACACGGTAAAGGAAATCCAAGCGCCCAACGGATACCAGTTGGCGCCCAACCAAAGCGCGTCGGTGGTTTCCGGGACCAACACCGTAGTCTCCTTCACCGGCGAGGACGAGGAGCAGATCTCACCGGCCACCCTCGCAATCGTCAAGTCCGCCGTAGGCACCGGCGTCCTCCTCGCGGGGGCGGTCTTCGACATTCGCTACGACTCGGCAAACAATGGCGTCTACAACGAGGACCTCGGGGACTGCACCACTGGCAGCGGTGGCGAGTGCGCGCCCCCTGGCAATGACGGCTCTGGGTTCCTCCCGGGCGACTATCAGGTCACCGAAATCAGCCCCCCGTCGGGGTACGACCTCAGCCCGACGAACGCGGTCCAAGACGTCGTGCTCGCCCCCGGTCATGTGTCCACCGTGAATTTCAGCGACGACCCCACTGGGGGCCTCTACATCGACAAGTCCGGCGACGACACGGCCTACGACTCGGTGGTTGGGGCGGTGTTCTCGCTCGAAGGACCGGCCCCCTCGACCGCCAACGTCGGCAACTTCACCGTCGGGACCAACGGCGACTCGAATGCCATCACCGGTCTGACCGCCGGCACCTACACGATCACCGAAACCACCGCCCCGGCGGGATACCAGACCATCGCTCCAATCCAAGTCACGGTCGTGGTCGGAGTCGATAACGCAGTCAGTGTGCTCGACCACGTCAAACCGGCCACCCTCACACTCACCAAGACTGACACTGCCACCGGGGCTGTGCTCGCGGGGGCGGTCTTCGACGTCCGCTACGACTCGGCGAACAATGGCGTCTATAACGACGACCTCGGGGACTGCACCACCAACAGCGGTGGCGAGTGCGCGCCGACCGGCAATGACGGCTCTGGCTTCTTGCCCGGCAAATACCAGATCACCGAGGTCAGTGCCCCGCCCGGCTATGACCTGAACTCAGCGAACGCGGTCCAAGACATCGTGCTCACCCCCGGCCAAGTCGGCACGGTGCAGTTCAGCGACCAGGCTGCCGTGACTCCTGCGGTTGTGACAGTGAACTCAACGGGAGGCAGTTCGACCACCGGCGCACTGGCCTTCACCGGGGGTCCAAGCCCGTTGGTGTACATGCTCGGAGCAACCCTGGTCATCGTGGGGTCCATTTTGTGGATTACGGGCACCCGCCGACGAAGGAGTCCCGCGCACGCGCGACGACGCTAAGCCGGCGCCGGGTTCCGGCGATTGAGCGACCGGCCTCTGTTCCGAGCCAACCAGGAAGGCATCCATGAATTACGTGGCACTCCTCAAGTTTCACAACTGGCTCATCGAAGTCGACCGCCACGATGTCTTGGAACGGCGGGCGGGCATCGACGTTCCCGAGGGCGTCTCCATCGTCGAGTACTGGCCAATCGGAGGAATGTTCGATGTGATCTCGGTCATCTCGGCGACCAAGGTGACACCCGTTATGGAGCTCGTCGCCGAGTGGAGCCGGCACTTCGACATCAACGTTCGGCCGGCCAAGGTCACCCAACCGGGTAACACCTGGACCGATCGAGCCATGGCGCCATTTCCAGACTGGCCCCTGGGACAAGCCAGTAGCTGGAATGTCTTCCAGGCGGAAGGGTCGTAACGACGTGTCCCGGTGGCTCGAAGAGGTTCGGAGGGACTCTAGGAACTCGACAGCTCGAACACCTGACCGACCGCGGCGATACTGGCCGCGTCGGCAAATGGGAAGCTGAAGATGACCTCGTCTGCCCCGGCCTCGATATGACCGGCCACCAGATCTGGGATCTCGTGAGCCTGACCGACCGTAAAGCCGACGATCTCTTCGGCCGAGGCAGCTGCCGCAAGGATGCCGCGCATTTCCGCGGTGTTCGCCTCTGATGTGGTCAGGATCAGTGGGCTCATCCACGTGATGTCCACCTCAGAGGGATCACGGCCCACCTCTGCGCAGTGACGATGGAGCACCTCAACCTTGTGGGCGAACGTACCCACGTCTCCCGTGACGTTGCACTTGTCTGCGTACTGGGCCACCAGCCGCAGGGTTCGCTTCTCGCCGCCACCGCCGATCATGATCTTGGGCCCCCCTTCTTGCACCGGCCGAGGAAGGTTGCGGGCGTGATCAAGCCGATAGTGCTCCCCGGTGAAGGTGACATCATCGCCGGTGAACATGGCTCGGCAGATCTGAACCGCTTCTTCGAGCATGTCCAGGCGTACCCGGTCGCTCGGGTACTCGACACCAAGTCCCTTGTGCTCGACGTCGTACCAGGCACCGCCGATTCCGAGAATGGCACGGCCCCGCGACACAATGTCCAGCGTCGTCACGATCTTGGCCAGGATGGCAGGGTTGCGGTAGGTCACCCCGGTAACAAGCGTTCCCAGCTGCACACGATGGGTTCGGGCTGCCAACCCTCCGAGCAGGGTGTACGCCTCAAGCATCGGCTGGTCCGGTCCACCCATGGGTGGGAGCTGGAAGAAGTGGTCCATCACCCACACCGAGTCGAATCCGGCTCCTTCGGCCGTCGTTGCCAGGTCGACAACGTGATCGAATAGGTTACCGGGCTCGATCCCGGAGAAATTGGGCAGCTGAACACCGAATTGCGTCATGGCGACAAGGTAGCGCTCACCCAAGCCGCCCCGTCACAGCTTTCGGCGAGTACTTGGACTTCGGTCGGGCAGCTTTAGGCCCACCCACGTCGACAACATACGTTCGCTCCGACTGCGCGCGGAGAACACAGCGACGCGGTGGTCCCACTAGAACCCTGGTCCGGAACCGCCCGAACCGCCTCCGCCACCGAAGGGTCCTCGGCCACCCCCACCCGAGCGCCTGCGCACGATGGTGGCTCCGACGCCCAAGGCCACCACGGGAACAGCGAAGTACCAGGACGTCGTGGAGTGGGTCGCAGCAAAGACGACGATGGCCACTGGAATGAAGGGCTACGCGCGCCCGGGAGGGCTGCCCATCATCTGGAGACAGCGTCCCAACTCGCTGATCACGCGCCGGCCGTGCGCGAGGGTTCGCCATCGAGGCGGCGCCGGGATTCGAACCCGGGTAAACGGCTTTGCAGGCCGCTGCCTGAACCACTCGGCCACGCCGCCATCAGGGCGGCAGCCGCCCTGGGGCATCAACCATACCTAGCAACTCATCCGGCCCCTAAAGGGACCGTACTGCGGATCTCCGGAAACTCTGGAAGTCAGGAAACGGTGACGCCCTGAAGCTTTCCGCCCGGTGCCGAGCACATCAACTCGACGATCCGCCGAGTGATGTTTGGCTCGAGGCCCTCGGTGTGACCCTTGTCCATGCGTACCACATCGGCGATGAGGCGACCGTCTTTAGCGTCGGGATAGATATAGAGGTGAGCAGCTCCTGGACGGGGCATGAGCCCCCATTCCTTGGTGGAGTTGCCCTGCCGACGCCCGTCGTACACCATGCCCGGCTCGTCGTCGACGACGTCGGCCAACCGCTGGCGCGGGCTAGCGCCGTACTTGTCGGCCCAAGGCGACGACTCGGGGAGCGAGACGATCTCGTGTTCGCCGGTGGCATAGATGAACGAAAAATCGGCCTCGGGCAGCCCCGCAGGTGGTGCAGGCATCGGCCCGGCTCCGGCCAGCCGTGGCACGCCGCCCGGTGGACCGGCGTTGGCTGCCCGCTCGGCCGGTCCGAGGCGTCCTCCCGAGAGGCTCAGCCATCCATCGACCCGATCTGCGAAGAATTCGGTGCGCAACAGTCGATTGGAGGTCATCCCCCCTTGTGAGTGGCCCACCAGCCAAAACGAAGCGACGTTCTCTTGGCCGAAGCGCCCGATCACGAGGTCGACCACGTTCTGCAGATGCTGGTCGTCGGCCTCGGATACCCACCGTCGAGACGGTTCAGCGGTGGCGGCAGTCGGTGCCGCGATCACCAAGCGGAACTCGTCCTTGAACTGGTGGGCCGGGAAGTAGCCGTGTTGCCACTGGCCAGACGATCCACCTCCGTGCAGGTTCAAGATGAAGACGACCTTCTCGCCGATCCCGAGCCCCTCTGGGTAGTCCAGGTAGAAGCTTCGATCGGTTACCCGGTCGACAACTAACTCACCCAAGGCATCCCCCCAAGTCCCGGCGTCGCGCCTCGCTCATGGTAGCGCCCTGGTTGTCGAACCCCTCAGAGAGATCGACAAAGTCGGACTGCCCTTGACAGGGCGACGCCAACCTTGTTGCGGCGGGCAATAGGCGGGTTTAGCTTCAACTTCACCTTCGACCGCCGCGCCGAAGCACCCAGATGCAAAGGATGACCACCTATGGAGTATCTGACCCTCGGCCATTCCGGCCTGCACGTCTCCCGGGCCTGCCTGGGAGCCATGATGTTTGGCCACAGCGCCACTGCCCCTTGCAACGAGGACGAGGCTCGTCGGATCATCGACGGGTTCCTCGGTAACGGGAGCAACTTCATCGACACCGCCAATCGCTACACCGGCGGTGAGTCCGAGGAGGTGGTCGGCCGGGCTATCAAGGCCAAGCGTGACGAGGTCGTGCTGGCCACCAAGGGCTTCATGCCAATCGGCGAGGGCCCGAACGACAGGGGGCTCGGCCGTAAGTACCTGACCCGAGCGTTGGAGGACAGTCTTCGCCGGCTCGGAACAGACTACGTCGACGTCTACCAGTGTCACGGACCCGACGCCGACACACCGATCGAAGAGACCATGGCAACGCTGCACGGGTTTGTTCAGTCGGGCAAGGTGCGTTACATCGGCTGTTCCAACTGGACGGGCTCACAGATCGTCGAGGCCCAATGGGCGGCGGAGAGGATCTCAGGCTCGCCGCTCATCAGCCTGCAGCCTCCCTACTCGCTCGTCTCGCGCGGCATCGAAGGTGACGTGCTGCCGACCTGCCAGCGCCAGGGCCTCGGAACCATGATCTACAGCCCCCTCGGCGGCGGAGTCCTTACCGGCAAGTACAAGCGGGGGGAAGACCCTCCAGCGGACAGTCGTTTCGCACGGGGTGCCATGTGGGGCCGGATGCTCAACGAGCAGAGTCTCGATGCCGCTGACGAAGTCGGCAAGGTGGCCGCTGAGCTCGGGACCACCCCGACCGCCGTCGCCATCGCCTGGGTCCTCGCTCGCCGAGGAGTCACCTCGGTCATCATCGGTCCACGGACCTTCGATCAGTTTGAGCAGAACATGGAGGGCTTCGACCTCCTCCTTGACCCGGCCTTGGTGAAGCGGCTGAGCGACGCCACCCGGTGGGCTCGCTAGGAGTGATCCTGTAGACGCGACTCCTCGTTGAGACCGGCCGATGAGTCCTCGGATGCCGGTGCTTGCTTTGGGTCCCTCAGTCTTCGCAAGGCAACCAGAGCGCTCGACAGGAACACGCGCTGAGCGACGGCATCGAGATCTCCCAAGACCCGTGCCTCAACCTCATCGGCGATCATGTCGCAGTCGTGCAACACCTTCTCGCCCCGTTCGGTCAGGGTGAATCGCGCAATCCGCCCATGATTCGGGTCGGGGTGGCGCTCGATGAGCCCGTTCCTCTCCAAACGAAGCATCACCGTGTGCACGCCCTGTGGGGTGACACCGATTCGGCGAGACAGCTCTGCGTTGGAGCTCTTGGGTCGTTCTTGGATGAATGCGAGGGTCGTCCACTCGCGCACATCGACCCCGATTTCTCCGAGCAACCTCTGCATCTCCCGGCGAATATCTCGCGACAGAGCGGCCAGTGCGTGAGCCAGACGCCGACCCTTGAGTTGGGGACCCGGTGTGCTCGACACCGACTCACTGTACCGAAGGCGGCTCTCGGATCCGCCCTCAAGCCGGCGCCGGCAAGGTCCTCCGACGATCGAGCCCGGGCAGAGATCCGGCTGGTCGAAACGACTAGCGACGACGGCGGCCGAGCACCCAGAGAAGCCCGCCGACCACGCCCACGATGAGCGCGATCTTGACGATCTCCCAGACGAAACCGACCACGAAATGCAAGACGGCAAAGGCGACGACCACGCCGATCACGCCCACGACCACCACTGCGGCCCCATCGAGAACCCGGAGGCCCGAACCCTTGGTCTTCTCAGGCTTGTTGGACATACCGCTCTCCCGTTCGCCGCTGCTACGTTCCCGCCATGGCCGAGGTGTCCCTGCGCGAACGTCGCCAACGACTGATCGAACGTTCCGACTTGCGCGGAATGGCGTTTTGCCGAGCTTATGCCCGGGAGGCCGACGAATGGTTGTCGGGCGTGGCCGACCGGGCCGTGAAGGGAAATCCCAGGTCGCTCGGCTTGGTGGCGGTGGGGGGCTACGGCCGCGGGGAGCTGTGCCCATATAGCGACCTCGACGTGGTCCTCGTGCACCACGGACACCGAGACGTGCGTACGATTGCCGATGCGATCTGGTATCCGATCTGGGACCAGGGGGTGCACCTGGACCACAGCGTCCGACGGCCCGCCGAGGTTCTCACGGCCGCCGAGAACGACCTCCGGGTCGCCCTCGGGCTCCTCGACGCACGGCTCGTATGGGGCGAACCGCGGGTGGCCGACCCACTGGTGTCCGAGGCCCTCGCATTGTGGCGCTCCAAGCTCGGCGCCCTCTGGCTCCCCTCGCTCGGCGCGCAGATGGCCGAGCGCCACCGGAGCCAGGGTGATCTCGCGTTTCTCCTCGAGCCCGATCTGAAGGAGGCCCACGGGGGACTGCGCGACGCCCACGTGCTGCGGGCCATGGCCGTCTATGCACCCAAGTTGGCCGACTACGTGGATCTCGAGTCCATCGAACCGGCGGTCTCCACCCTCACCGAGATCCGGGTCGAGCTGCACCGGCGGGCCGGTCGTGCCCTCGACCGACTTCTCCTCCAGGAGCAGGACCAGGTCGCGTCGCTCCTCTCTTTCGAGGACGCCGACGACCTCATGGCATCGGTGTCCCGGGTGGGTCGGATCATCGCGTGGGCGGTCGACGAAGCGTGGCGCCGACAGCGCTCGTGGCTTCCCGTTCGCGAGCCACGATTCGCGCGGCGCCGAGCTGCGCAACCGGTGCCCATCGAACCCGTCGAAGTGGAGCCCGGAGTGATCGTCATCGGTCCCGAGGTCGCATTGTCGAGCGACGCCGCCATCGTCGACGACTCGTCGTTGCCGCTCCGACTCGCCGCGGTGGCGGCCGAGTGCGACCTTCCCATCGCCCGGTCGGCGTTGCGCCGCCTGGCCGACCGGATGCCCCCGTCACCGGACCCGTGGCCGCTCGAGACCCGAGAGGCGTTGGTCCGGGCGTTGCGTGCCGGACGCCCCACGATCGCCGCGATGGAGTCGCTCGACCAAGAGGACCTCCTGTCCAGGTTGATACCCGAGTGGTCGGCGGTCCGCTCTCGACCCCAGCGCAACGCCTACCACCGGTTCACGGTCGACCGTCACCTGCTCGAGGCGGCCGTCAACGCCGCCGCGCTGGCCGATCGGGTCGACCGCCCCGATCTGCTGGTCGTCGGTGCGTTGCTGCACGACATCGGCAAGGGCTACCCGGGCGACCACACCAAGGCCGGCATCGAGCTGGTCAGACAAATCGCGGCTCGGATGGGGTTCTCGAGGAGGGACATCGACGTCCTGGTGAACCTGGTGCGCTATCACCTGCTGCTCCCCGACGCCGCCACGCGGCGCGACCTCGACGACCCGATGACCGTCCAAAAGGTGGCCGAGGCCGTCGGCGACCCCCTCACCCTCTCCCTCCTCGGTGCGCTGGCCGAGGCCGACGGCCTGGCCACCGGGACCTCGGCCTGGGGGCCGTGGAAGGCCGGACTCGTCGCCGAGCTGGTGAATCGCACCGCCGCGTACCTGGAGGGCAAGCCACTCCCCAAGGGATCGGGCTGGGTCACCGAGGGTCATCAGCGCCTGATGCACGAGGTTCGCGAGAGCGGACGACCGGCGGTGACGCTCGATCCACCCAGGGTGACCATCGCGGCGGCCGACCGACCCGGCCTGCTGGCCTCGGTGGCCGGGATCCTGGCCCTCCACGGGCTCGACGTCCGCAGCGCCGACGCCACCAGCGGGGAGGGCGTGGCGGTCGAGGTGTTCACCGTCGAGGTGCCCCGGGGTTCCTGGCCCGACTCGGCTCTCCTGCGCGAAGACCTCGACGCGGTGCTGGCCGACCGGCTCAAGCTCGACGACCGGCTGGCCGCCCGGGCCGACGCCTACGCCGGCGAACGGCGACAGTGGTCGGCCCGGACCATCACCCCCCACGTCGGGACCGACAACGACGCGTCGGCCTCCTCCACCGTGCTTGAGCTCCGGGCGCCCGACGAGATGGGGCTGCTGCACCGGGTCACCCAGGCCCTGTTCGACTGTGGCCTCGACGTGGTCTCGGCCCGCGTCTCGACCATCGGCTCCGAGGTCGTCGACGCCTTCTACGTCCGGACCGCGGCGGGCGAAAAGCTCACCGACCCGACCCGGCTCCGGTTGGTCGAAGAGGCGGTCCGCGCCGCGGCCGGCTGAGGGATTCGGGCCCGGGCCGGTCGACATCCTCCTCGACCGCTTTCTCCCTGGTCACGACGGCAAAGCCGGTCCGAGCGGCCGCGCGCCGGTGCGCGTGAAGACGACGGACTTACGGGTACCATTTGCATGCAATGCAGCGCCAGCCGGCACATCGAAAGACTCCTGCGCGCCGGTGGCCGGTCGTGATGGCCGTCGTGGCTGCCCTGCTGGTCGTCGGCGGCGGGGCAACGGCCGCCGTCTTCGTCGCCCGGGCCAACCACCCCAAGGTCGCCACCGGGGCCCCCAAGTCCATCGTGCCGTTCAACGTGGTCGCCACCACCCCGAGCGCCAGCGCCAACGTGGTCCCATCGGCCACCAACATCACGGTGTCGTTCAGCGTCCCGATCGCCCAGAACAGCCCCAAGCCCGCCCTGTCGCCGGCCGTGCCTGGGACCTGGTCGTTCGTGTCCCCGAGTGAGCTCGAGTTCGTGGCCTCGGCCCCCCTGGTTCCAGGAGCCAGCGAAGCGGTCCTCATCCCGGGGGGGTCCTCGGGCATCGTGAGCGACACCGGGCAGTTCCTCGCGTCCTCGATGTCGGTGCCCTTCAGCGTCGAGACCGGATCGATCCTGCGTCTCCAACAGCTCCTGGCCGAGCTCGGGTACCTGCCCGTCACCTTCACGCCGACCGCTCCGGTGACCTCGCTGACCCAGGAGGCCGACGTCCAACAGGGCACGTTCGGCTGGCGGTTTGCCAATGAGCCCTCGTGGCTCACCTCGTTGTGGACGCCCGGTCAGATGAACGTCGTGACCAAGGGTGCCATCATGAACTTCGAGAACCAGCACGGCCTGAAGACCGACGGCCAGGCCGGACCGGCGGTGTGGACCGATCTGCTGGCCGACGCGGCCAGTGGTCACGCCGACGCCAACCCGTACAACTACGTGTACGTGTCCGAGGACGATCCCGAGACCGTCACCGTGTACTCCGATGGGTCGGAGGTCTACAACACGCTGGCCAACACCGGGGTCCCCGCCGCGGCAACCGAGCAGGGCACGTTCCCCGTCTACGCGCGCTACGTCGTCACCACGATGTCGGGCACCAACCCCGACGGATCGACCTACGTCGACCCGGGGATCCCCTGGGTCAGCTACTTCAACGGCGGTGACGCCCTGCACGGGTTCGATCGCTCCAGCTACGGCTGGCCCCAGAGCGACGGCTGCGTCGAGATGCCTCCGGCCAACGCGGCGGTCGTCTACCCGTACACCCCCATCGGCACCCTGGTCACCGTCGCCTAATCGGGCCGGCCACCGTCCCGGTCCCGCGACGGCCCCCACATCTCGGGCGGGTCGGCGCGGACGTCCAGCGTGGACACGGGCCCGACGGCCTTTCGCCCGAAGCGGGTCCTGATCGCGGCGACCGACTGGGCGATCTCGTCCCACGAGGCCTGGGCGGCCGAACCCGGGTCGGTCGAGTCGGTCGGGCCCGGCTCGAGCGAGAAGCTCAGCTGTTTCGTGGTGTCCCGCGGCGCCAACGCCGAGACGCTGACCCCGAGGAGGCGCACCCCGGCCACCAGGTCGACTGCCTCGAGCAGCGCGTCGGCCACCACCGAGATGGCGACACCGGCGTCGAGACCCGTTTCCAGGGTGTGGGATCTGGTCAAGGTGGTGAAGTCGCCGAAGCGCACCTTGAGCGTCACCGTCCGGCCCGACAGCTCCTCGCGCGCCAGCGCCTCGGCCACCGAGTCGGACATCGCGACGACCTTGGCCCGCAGCACCGCCGGATCGGTGATGTCGGTCGGGAAGGTCTGCTCGTGGCCGATGGACTTGGCGGCGCGCCCGGCCACCACTGGGCTGGGGTCTCTGCCCGAGGCCAACGCGGCCAGATGCTCGCCCTGGGCGCGTCCGAGCTGGCGCACGAGCACCGCCTCGTCGACCGCCGCGATCTCTCCGACCGTGGTGATCCCGAGCGCGTGGAGCCGCTTGGCGGTGGCCGGGCCGACGCCCCACAGTGCCCGGATGGGCAACGGGTGCAGGAACCCGAGCTCCTCGTCGGGGCCCACCAGCAACACCCCGGTGCCGACCTCGACCCCGGCCCGGCTCACCTTGGGCTTGGCCGCCCGGGAGGCCAGCTTGGCGATGAGCTTGGACCGGCCGATCCCGACCGAGCACCGCAGCGACAGCTCGTCGGCGATCCGGTTCCGCAGCCCGTGAGCGATCGCCACCGGCGAGCCCAGGAGCCGCCTCGACCCGGTGACGTCGAGAAACGCCTCGTCGAGGCCGATCGACTCGACCAGGGGGGTCACCGAGGTGAAGACCTCGTGGATCTGCTCGCTCACCTCCCCGTAGCGGCCGTGGCGACCATCGAGGAAGACCCCATGCGGGCACAGGTCCCGGGCCCGGAACATCGGCATCGCCGAGTGGACCCCGAACCGGCGGGCCTCGTAGGTGCACGACGCGACCACCCCCCGGCGCCCGGTGCCGCCGACGATGACCGGCTGGCCGGCCAGTTCGGGCTGGTCCAGCAGCTCCACGGCGGCGAAGAACGCGTCCATGTCGACGTGCAGGACCGCCGGCACGAGCTCCATCGAGCGGTCGACGACCATTGGGGTGCTCCGATCAGGGACCGATGTGGAGCCGCCGGAAACCCTCGGCGAACGCGACGCCCGCCCGTGCGCCCTCCTCGGCCGCCCGACCCCGGACCACGTCGTCGGCCCAACTCCCCGAATCGGGCAGCTGGCTGCGGTGGCACCCGACGGCGGCGACCTTGATGTCGATCGTCTCGGTCACGTCCACCCAGACATCGGGCTCGAGCGTCCCGGAGAGATAGGCCGCCGACACCTGGTGGGCCGGGCCCTGCTCGGGAAAGTAGTGCGGCAGCGCGGCGGCCGGCGACAGCGCGTCGAGCAGGGCCCACCCGACCTCCCGGTGGTCGTGGTGGTTGAAGTAGTGCTGTCCGAAGAAGACCGCGGTCGGATCGTGTCCGAGCACCACCTCGGGCCGCACCCGACGGATCCAACCGACCAGCTCGGCCCGCAGCTCCAGGGTGTTCTCGAGCTCACCGTCGGACTTCCCGAGCCCGTGGTGCGACGCCACCCCCACGATCCCGGCGGCGGCGGCCAGCTCCCCCACCCGACGTGCCGCGAGCGAGGACACATCGATGTCGGGGTCCGGTGTCCCCTTCCCGCCGTCGGTGCAGATGACCACGTGCACCTCGCACCCCGCCTTGGCCCAACGGGCCAGCGTGCCGGCGCAGGCCACGTCGGCGTCATCGGGGTGGGCATAGACGGCCAACGCCACCGCCGGTGTCGCCTCGAGCAGATCGGCCACGGTCAGCCTCGGTGCTTGGGTTCGGTGGTCTTGGCCAACAGACCGACCTCGCGCTCGAAGTCCCCGACGTCCTCGAAGCCCTTGTAGACGCTGGCGAAGCGGACGTAGGCGACGTCGTCGAGTGCCTTGAGGTGTTCGAGCACGGCCAACCCCACCTGTTGAGAGGTCGGTTCGTTGCCGCGTTCGCGCAGCGCATCTTCAACCTGCTGCGCCAGCTCGATCATCTGGTCCTCGGTGACCGGCCGGTTCTTGGTGGCCGCCCGCACGCCGACCACGATCTTGGAGCGGTCGAAGGGCTCGCGCTCGCCGGAACGCTTGACGACCCACAGGGGCAGCTCGTCCACCCGCTCGAACGTGGTGAACCGCCGACCGCAGCTGAGGCACTCCCGACGACGCCGGATCGCGGCACCCTCGTCGGCCAGCCGTGAGTCAACGACGCGGTCATCATCGACAGCACACCACGGACACCTCACGGACCGACGTTAGTTCGCGGGCCCCGACCTTCGGCCTGCGGGAACGGTCAGGGTAAGCGGATGCGCTCACCAACCACGACGGTGTCCGAACCGGTCTCGGAGGCCAGCTGGCCGACCATCGTCTTCGGATTGGCGGGGTCGAGCCGGACGGCGATCGACCGGAGGGTGTCGCCCGGTCGGACCGTGTAGGTGGTCCCGGCCGACAGGCTGGCCGGGGTGGTCCCGGCCAGGCCGCTGATCGGGACTGCGAGCGCACCCAGCAGCCCCACCAGCAGGACCACCAGGGCGGATCGACGCAGCCGGGCCCGACGGGCCTCCGACCACCGATGCTGCGGGCGGTACGCCCCAATAGGCGGTGCTTCTCCGACCCGATCGGCCGCTCGGCCACCTTCACCAGGGAACGAAAGCAGCCGAAGCGGCGGCCGGGTCGCAGTGAGGGCGTCCAGAAGTTCCCGATCGGGTAGCGGGGCGATGGCCATCAGATCGGCCCTCCCCCGCACGCCGGCACCGGCCACCCGATCGTCGAACGTCTGTTCGCCACAACCATCATCTCACCACGAACGCACGTTCGTGTCAAGGCAATTCTCGAACAAATGTTTGTATTCGCCCTTTCGGCCGTGTAACGTCGCTCGGCAAACAGGTGTTCGCTAGAAATCCCGCCCGGGGACCTGGTGAACCGACTCGAGGGAGGCCCGAGTGGCGGAGACCCTGAGCGGCAAACGGCAAGAAATGCTCGACTTCATCGCCACCTGCCTGCGCGAGCGTGGCTACCCCCCCTCGGTGCGCGAGATCGGTGAGGCGGTCGGCCTGACCTCCTCGGCCACCGTGCACACCCACCTGGCGGTGCTCCAGCGAGAGGGCTTCCTCGAGCGGGACCCGACCAAGCCCAGGGCGATCAAGGTCCGCTACGACCCGTCGTCCAAGGAGGCCGTCGAGCCGGACCGGGTGCGCAACGTCCCACTGCTCGGTGACGTCGCGGCCGGCACCGGCGTGCTCGCCCAAGAGCGCGTCGAGGAGGTGTTCCCGCTCCCGGAGACCTTCACCGGGTCCGGACCGACGTTCATGCTCCGGGTGCGCGGCGACTCGATGATCGAGGCGGGCATCCTCGATGGTGACTACGTGGTGGTGCGGCACCAAGAGGACGCCGAGAACGGCGACGTGGTGGTGGCCGGCATCCCCGACGAAGAGGCAACGGTCAAGGTGTTCGCCCGCAAGCGGGGAAAGATCGTGCTGACTCCGGCCAACGCCACCATGCCGCCGATGATCTTCGAGGGCGACCAGGTGTCGATCTACGGCAAGGTGCTGACGGTCCTGCGCCGGCTCTGAGCCACACCATTCAGCCCGCGAGAAGCGCCGCCAGCTCCTCCCGGGCCGCCTCGAGCGAGGCCCGATCGACGTGTTCGTCGGCGTGGTGGGCGATGTTGGGGTCGCCCGGTCCGAAGTTGGCCGCCGGCACCCCGTGCTCGGCAAACGTCGCCACGTCGGTCCAACCGAGCTTGGCCCGGGGTGGGCGGCCCGACGCCTTGAGGAGGCGGGCCAGCACCGGGTGATCGAGGCCCGGCGGGGCGCTGCGGCCCTCGTCGAGCACAACATAGGAGTCGCCCTGGTCCGGCTCCACCAGGTCATCGAACAGCTCGGCCAGATACCGGTTCGCATCGGCGAGATCCCGGTCCGGCGCGAACCGAAAGTTCACCGTGGCCGACGCACGGTCGGGCACCACGTTCGTCGCCACCCCACCCTCGACGAACACCACCTGGAGCCGTTCGGTGTACTCGCAGCCGTCGAGCACGACGGTGCGCGGCTCCCATTCGGCGACCCGGGCGAGGACCGGCACCAGTCGGTGCACCGCGTTGCGGCCGAGGTGCGGGCGGGCGGTGTGGGCGCGTTTGCCGCCGAGCTCGATACGGACCCGGATCGTCCCCTGGCACCCCGCCTCGACGAGACCGCCGGTCGGCTCGCACAGGATGGCCGCGTCGCCGGCCATGAGCTCGGGCCGCGACGCGAACAGGCCGATGAGCCCGTTCTCGGTGCGGTCGATCTCCTCGCAGACGTAGAAGCACCAGGTCACGTCGATGGTCGGCTCGGCCGGCGAGGTGGCCAGGTCGAGCATGACGGCGAGTCCGCCCTTCATGTCGGCGGCCCCCAACCCGAACAGGGTCTCCCCCACCACCCGGGGGGTCTCGTTCCCGGCCGCCGGCACGGTGTCGAGGTGGCCAGCGATGACGACCCGCTGGGCCCGGCCGAGCTCGGTGCGGGCCACCACGTTGTCCCCGACCCGCTCGACCGTCAGCCGGTCGCACGCGCGGAGGGCCGCCTCGACGTGATCGGCCAGGACGGCCTCACCCCGGCTCACCGACGGGATGGCGATCAACTCGGCGGTGCGGGCCAGGAGGTCGCTCGTCACATGCCGACCCCGTGCTCGCGCAAGATGGCATTCAGCTTCGCCTTGTCGTGACGTTCCCCCTCGGCGAGCCGCTTGATGACGAGGACGCACGGCAAGAAGAACTCACCCCCCGGGTATTCGCGGCGTCGGCTGCCGGCCACCGCGACGCTCCAGGCCGGCACCTCGCCCCGGCTCAGCTCCTCGCCGGTCTCGACGTCGAACACCGGAATGGACGGGCTGAGGATGGTGCCCGGCCCGACCACCGCCCCCTGGCCGATCCGTGCCCCCTCCACGATCATGGCGCGGCTCCCGA
>Ga0302326_10006876_pt1 | contig 25411 bp, 21 predicted proteins | sample Palsa_T0_3_FD_202264 | JGI IMG/M metagenome (GOLD analysis project Ga0302326, IMG submission 202264) | Peat permafrost microbial communities from Stordalen Mire near Abisko, Sweden - Palsa_T0_3 | ecosystem: Environmental > Terrestrial > Soil > Palsa > Peat permafrost | place: Sweden: Abisko... | reverse complement strand
GCAGGAACCACGATGCTTCTGCCAAAAACCGACAGGCTGAAGCCCGTCCTACTCCAATCATGTTTTCGTTGCAGGCTGGATGATGGAAGGCTCGGAAGCGGTAGGCACCAGCTCCGGAATTTCGATGCGCGTACGCGTCCCCTCCCCTTCGCGGCTGGTAATATCCATGCGGAAATCGGCGCCGTAGAGCACGCGCAGGCGCTCGTGAACGTTGCTAATCCCGATCCCATCGGCGAACACTTGCGCCATTCGCTCCTTGGGAATTCCGACACCGTTATCCTCGATGGCGATAGCCAGGCGTCCGTCGAGTGATTCGGTGCGGATGGTGAGTTCGCCGCCGCCGAGTTTGGCCGCCAAGCCGTGCTTCAGCGCGTTTTCGACAATCGGCTGCAAGAGCATGCTGGGAACGAAAGCGTCCAGCGTGTTCGGGTCGATCTGTTTGTGGATCACCAGATTGTCGCGCCCGAAGCGGGCGACCTCGATATCCAGATAATCATCGATAAAATCGAGTTCCTCTTGCAGGGGCACGAACGTCTCGTGCTTCCGCAACAACCGCCGCAAAATATTGCTCAGCTTAATGACCACGCCCCGCGCGGTGTCCGGGTCGTAACGAATCAGCGAGGAAACGGTATTGAGCGTGTTGAACAAAAAGTGGGGATTGATCTGGGCGGTCAGTGCGTCCATTCGCGCCTTGAGCAGCAGTTGCCGGTGCTGCTCGAGATTCATCTCCAGGCGCGTGTTGCTCCAGATCTTCATTGGAACCGCGACGGCCATCACCGTGGAGAGCAAGACCAGCGCGATTCCCCAGCTCTTCCCCGCGTTCAAGTAAAAAAGCCATTGCGGTTTGGTGGCGTGGCCGAGAGCCTGGCGCGCCAGCTCCAAAACGATGCAGGCGCCGAGCGGCAACATTTCCCAGGTCACTTTTTTCCGGCGAAACAGGCGTACGAGCCAGCGCGGCGTGCTCAGAAACGTGTACGGCCCGAGCCGCCAAATCTCCTCTGTGTTCGGGACCGTCTGGCGAATCAAACCGCCGACGAGTCCCGCTGTCGCGGCCACGGGCATCGACAGCCACTCGTGATGCACAAATGCCGGCAGGCTGATAATGGATCCCCCGAGCGGGCCCACGACGCGCCCGCCAAGCAATCCCAGCAGGAACGAACCCTCGAGCATCAAGTCCGCGGCGCGATACGGCTCCCCCAAAATTCGCAGGATAACGCCAAACGCCAACGGAGGCGTAACAAACAGCATCAGCTTCAATTTTTGGTCCGAGTCGCGTAGTTCCGTGAAGAGCACTTTTCGGAAGGTGGCCGAACGAGCCAGCCACGCGCAAATGGACGCCGCCGCGCCGACGTGCAGCAAGAGCGTGAGCAGCAAATCCCCGCCAAAAGTAAGTGTTTTCAAGGAATGTACCCGCCGCGGCTACGTTAGCCAATCACCCGCCCGATGTAAAGCGCCGCGTTCGTAGCCCATTTGCAACGAGGCATGTAGCGCCCGCCTTCAGGCGGGCATCTTGCGTGTTCCAAAATGCCAACCTGAAGGTTGGCGCTACAATGCCCCATCGCCTGATATAATACGGCGCTCTTCATGCCACGCCTAACAAAACAACGGCCACGCGCCGCGCGCAAGGGGACGACTGACGGCATTCGCATCGTCGCGCGCGCCAAATTGCCGACGCGATTCGGCCCATTTGAAATTCTGGGGATCGAGGGGAAAAACGAGCAGGAAAGCGCTGTGGCGCTGGTCCGCGGTCGCATTCGCGGCCAAACACCGCTAGTGCGCATCCACTCGCAGTGCCTCACCGGCGACGTCCTGGCCTCGGAACGCTGCGATTGCCGCGCGCAGCTCGAGCTTTCCCTGCGCCGCATCGCTGCCGCGCCCTCCGGCATCTTGCTGTATTTGCCGCAGGAAGGGCGTGGCATCGGCTTGATGAACAAGCTGCGTGCCTACGAATTGCAAGACCGCGGCATGGACACGGTGGAGGCCAACGAGGAGCTTGGCTTCGCCGCCGATTCGCGAGATTATGGCTTCTCCGCCGCGGCCTTGCGCTTGCTCGGCGTCCGCCGGGTCCGCTTGCTTTCCAATAATCCTGATAAAGTTCAGCAACTGGAGAGCTCGGGGATTCGTGTTGCCGAGCGCGTGCCTTGCCGGCCGCGCACGTCTCGAACGTCTCGCGCCTACATGGAAACCAAGAGGACTAAGCTTGGCCACTTGCTGGATCGACTGTAATCCGACGGCCACCTTCACGGAGGAACCTCATGACGCCCGTCATCAAGTCCGGCTCTACTTTCCCAACTGCCACTCCTGCGAAGCTCTACGCGCTCTTTGCGGATTCGGCCAAGCACACCGCCGCCACCGGCATGCCGGCGAAGATCAGCAGCAAGGCCGGAGGCAAATGGTCCGCGTTCGGCGGGATGATTCTTGGAAAAAATCTCGTGCTCGTCCCTAATCGGATGGTCGTGCAAACGTGGCGCGCATCGCATTGGAAGAAGTCCGACCCCGATTCCATCCTGGTCGTCAGCTTTGAAAAAACCGCCGGTGGTGGAGCGCAAGTGGAGCTGGCCCACGTCGGCGTCCCCGAGTACGACCAGGAAGGCGTCACGCAGGGCTGGCCGAAATATTACTGGGAGCCGTGGAAAGCGTATCTCGCCGCACGCAAGCGGTAACGCAGCGCGCTCTTCTCTGGATTCTGTGCATACTGTCCACAGATACCTGCCATGCATCGGACCATGGGCGTATAATATGAAAGTGAACAAAACTGTAATTCATCTCTCCGAAGCTGAAGCTGCCGCGACGAGCATCGCGGCGCTGCTAGCCCGTGTGCGCGCTGGCACCGAAATCATCATCGAAAGTTAGGAGCAGCCGATTGCCGTTATTCGCGCTGTCGAGCCTGTACGGCGCACCATCAGTGAAACTATCGTGTTGCTTCCGGAAGACCCAACGGCGACGATCGATCCCGAATTCTCAAAAGACGTGAGAGCAGCCGTCGAAAGTCGGTCCGAACCTTTTAACTCACTTTATCTGCCGTGAGGGACGGATATTATGCAAAGTGCGATCATCAGAGATGTAAACATTCTGGGTGGGGGAGCCGGTTTTTCGAGGGACCCGCGTTCCGTTCAAAATCCTGATCGAATATCTGGGGGTGGCGACACGTTGGACCAGTTCCTGGAGCAATATCCCAGCGTAACCCGCGAACTGGCCATAGCAGCTATTGAAGAAGCGCGTTCCAGCCTGGTCTCCCAGCTTAAATGAAAGTCTTGATAGACGAGTGCGCCCCCAGAGCCTTGAAACAAGCCATTGCGCTCTACGGGTATGAATGTCTCACCGTTCAAGAAGCAGGCTGTTCCGGAAAAGTAAATGGAGACCTTTTGGACCTGGCGGAAACTGAGTTCGATGTCCTGGTCACTCTCGATACGAATCTCGAGGATCAGCAAAACATGGCTGGACGTAAAATCGCCATCCTAATTCTCCGTGCACAATCAAATCGCTTGAACGACTTATTTCCGCATTTCCCTGGATGCGTGAAGGCGCTGCAGGCGATCAAACCTGGAGAGATCCTGTACGTGGGCTCTTTATCCTGACGCAAAGTCAATTCCTCAGGCAATGAGAACTTGCGGCCAATACTTTAAAATCCGACCGACTCATGTAGTCTATCCCCCGCCTACCAAGTGCACAATCTCGTACCGGTCGCCCGGCTGCACGGCGGTTGCGACCCATTGCGATCGCGGAAGAATTTTCAGGTTGCGCTCGACGGCCACCCGGTCGGCGGGCAGCCCCAGGTGGGAAAGCAGGGCGGAAACGCCGAGCCCCGCGGGCACTTCGCGCGCTTCGCCATTCACGACAATTTGAACTCCTGCGCTCATCGCGATACCGAGGCCAGTGTTTTATCCATGGCCTTTGATTTCAGACGGAGGCGCAATTCCCCGTGGCGCGAACCGTCCGGCGCGCGGACCACAAAGAACGCCTCTCCGGCTACGTTCGCGCTTTCACCCTTATGCCATATCGAAGAATATGCCGAATTATCCTCTGGTCGCATTGACCGCTTGGCCCTTCATCGTTATTATACCTTGTGCTCCGATGACGGGAAACGACCTCCAATCCTACGCACCGCTCCTTTTACACCTCATCTTGGCGATGGCGCTTTCCGGCGTTATTCTTACGCTTTCCTCGCTCGTCGGTTGGAGACGCCCTTCCAAAGTAAAATCGCAAGCCTATGAGTGCGGCATCACGCCGACAGGCGACGCCCGCGAACCGTTTTCGGTGAAATTCTACATCGTGGCGATCATTTTCATTTTGTTCGATGTGGAAGCCATTTTCCTGTATCCCTGGGCTTTTATCTTCCGTTCGCTGCGGTGGTTTGGTTTTGTGGAAATGCTCCTATACATCGGGATCCTGCTGGTGGGATATTTCTATCTCTGGAAGAAAGGTGCGCTCGACTGGAACCGCCCAGCCGTACGCCGGGACCGGACTTCGTGACGGAGAAACCTGACCTCGAGCAAAACCCCAATATCGCGAAAATCCGCGCCTGGCGTTCCGAAGCCATCGCGGAATTGATTTCCTTTCGAGGAGAGTTGACCGTGGTCGTCTCCCGCGAAAACTTACGGCCCCTCGCCGAATTTATGATTTCCGATGCCCATCTGGCGTTCACGTACCTTTCCGACGTGACTGGCGTGGACCGCTTTCCCATCGAGCCGCGCTTCGAGTTGAATTATCATCTGCTCTCGCTCTCCCGGCGCGACACGATTCGCCTGAGGGTTCGCTTGCCGGGCGACGATCCCGTCGTCCAGTCCGTGGTGCCGGTTTGGCCGACGGCGAATTGGCATGAGCGCGAGATCTTCGACCTGTTTGGCATTCGCTTTGACGGGCACCCCGATCTTCGGCGCATGCTGCTTCCGGACGACTGGGAGGGCTACCCTCTTCGCAAGGATTATCCCGTGGAGGGTCCTCGCTAATTTCTCACTCGACGACGGGGAAAAACCTTCGCAATGACCACCGTACAAACCGCCACCGGGCTCGAACAAACCATGGTCCTCAACATGGGGCCGCAGCATCCGTCGACGCACGGCGTCTTGCGCGTGCTGTTGGAGTTGGACGGAGAAGTCATCATCAAGGCGGACGTGGACATCGGCTATCTGCACACCGGCATCGAAAAGACCGCCGAGGCCCTGACGTATTCGCAGGCCATCACCATTACCGACCGCATGGATTATCTTGCGCCTCTGTCGAACAATCTGGTCTATTGTTTGGCGGTCGAGAAATTGCTAGGCCTCGAAGTTCCCAAGCGCGCGCAATACATTCGCGTGCTGCTCACCGAACTGACCCGCATCGCCTCGCACTTGGTCTGGCTCGGCACTCACGCGATCGACCTGGGCGCGATGTCCGTGTTCCTCTATTGCTTCCGCGAGCGCGAGGAAATTCTCAAAATTTTTGAACTCGTCAGCGGCCAGCGAATGATGACAAGTTACTTTCGCATCGGCGGCCTGGCGCTCGAGCCCCCAGCTGGATGGACCGATGCTGTCCAAAAAATCGTGCGGACTTTCCCTTCCTGTTTCGACGAGTACGAGGAATTGCTGACCAAGAACCGCATCTGGATCGGGCGCACACAAGGCGTGGGCATCCTGACCGCTAAGGACGCCATCGCCATGGGAGTCTCCGGCCCGTCGCTGCGCGGCTCCGGCGTCGATTACGACGTGCGAAAATATTTTCCGTACTCGAGCTATGAGGAATTCGATTTTCAAGTGCCCGTGCGCAGCGAGTGCGATTGCTACGCTCGCTACCAGTGCCGTGTCGCGGAAATGCGCGAGAGCCTGAAGATCGTCCGCCAGGCCCTGGAAAAAATTCCGCCCGAAGGCCCCATCAAGGCCGATGCGCCCGGAATCGTTCCGCCGCAGCGCGAAATGATGAAGACGGAAATGGAAGCGCTGATTTACCACTTCAAGATTTTCACGGAGGGGTTCGCGCCGCCGCCCGGCGAGGTCTACCAGCGGGTCGAATCGCCGCGTGGCGAGCTTGGCTGTTTCCTCGCGAGCGACGGATCGCCAAAACCCTATCGCGCGCGGTTTCGCGCGCCTTCGTTCGTGAATTTGCAGGCGCTGCAAAAAATGGTGACGGGCCACCTGGTGGCAGACGCCATTGCCAGCATCGGGACGCTGGACATTGTCCTCGGGGAGATCGACCGCTGATGAATTTGCCGCCGCAACTGGAAACGAAATTCCAGACGCTCGAAACCCGCTATCCGGTGAGGCGTTCGGCGCTCATCCCCATGCTGCTATACGCGCAGGACCAGTTCGGCTACGTCAGCGATGAAATGATCGGCGAAATCGCCGCGCGGCTCGGCCTAAACACGCTGCAAGTGACTGAGACGATGGCGTACTACTCGATGCTGCGCCGCCAGCGTGTCGGAAAGTTTCACGTGCAGGTCTGCACCAACGTGTCCTGCATGCTCCGCGGTGGCAACGCGCTCTACGAATTCGTCCAGAAAAAACTCGAGGTCGGCCACAAGGAAACCACAGCGGACGGCGTGTTTTCCCTCGAGGAAGTCGAGTGTCTGGGCGCCTGCACCGGCGCTCCGGCCATGCAGGTGAACTACGATTTCTACGAAAATCTCACCATCGAACGCACCACCCAAATTTTCGAGGCGCTCGAAGCCGGACGAACGCCGCTGACTTCCGTGCCGATTTCGGGTTCCGTGAAGGAACGCCACCCCGCCGAAGTGCCGGTGATCAGCCGCCTCTTCGGCGTGAAGGATTCGCGCAAGCTGGACGTGTACCTCGCGAATGACGGCTATAAAGGGATGGGGCGGGCGCTTAAGGAACTGACACCCGAGCAGGTCGTCGACGAAGTGAAAAAGTCGAATCTGCGCGGACGCGGCGGCGCGGGCTTTCCCACAGGCATGAAGTGGAGCTTCGTGCCTAAGGAATCGGCCAAGCCCAAATACATCCTGTGCAACGCGGACGAGAGCGAGCCGGGCACCTGCAAGGACCGCCCGCTCATGGAAATGATGCCACACCAGTTAATTGAAGGTGTAGTAATCGCCGGCCGCTCGGTCGGCTCACATCAGGGATACATTTACATTCGCGGCGAATATCGCTATGTCCTGGACATCATGGACGAGGCCATCGAGGAAGCCTACAAGGCCGGCTACCTCGGAAAAAATATTCTCGGCAGCGGATTCGATTTCGACCTGGTCACGCATACCGGGGCGGGCGCCTATGAGTGCGGCGAGGAATCGGCGCTGATGGAATCGCTCGAAGGCAAGCGCGGATATCCGCGCATCCGCCCGCCTTTTCCCGCCGTCGTCGGGCTGTACGGCTCGCCGACGGTCATCAACAACGTCGAGACGCTTTCTTGCGCCCCGGAAATTCTGCGACGTGGAGGAGAATGGTTCGCGGGGCTCGGGTCGCCGAAAAACGGCGGCACGCGCCTGTTCTGCATTTCGGGCCACGTCAACAAGCCCGGCATTTACGAATTGCCGATGGGTTTTCCTTTGCGCCGGATGATCGAAGACGTAGCCGGCGGGATGCGCAACGGCAGAAAACTGAAAGCCATCATCCCCGGCGGGAGTTCCTGCCCGCTGCTCACAGCCGAGGAAATCGACGTCAATATGGATTACGATTCCGTGGCCAAGGCCGGTTCGATGCTAGGCTCGGGCGGCCTGGTCGTCATTGACGAAGATACCTGCATGGTGGATCTCGCGCGGCGTATCATGCATTTCTATGCGCACGAATCCTGTGGCTGGTGCATTCCCTGCCGCGAAGGCACGGGCTGGCTGGTCAAAACGCTGGACCGTTTCCATGCCGGCTTCGGCCGCGCGGAGGATATTCCTCTGATCGGCGACCTGTCGAAAAACATGCTGGGCCGCACGTTTTGCCCGCTGGGCGACGCCGCGGCGATGCCCACCATAAGCATCGTCAAAAAATGGCGGCACGAATTTGAAGAGCACCTTTCCGGAAAATGTCCGTACCGACCGGCCGACGTCATGGCCGCGGTGCGCTGAGGGTCTCGGAACAAAATGGCGGATTCCAAAGACATCACGCTGAAGATTGACGACCGCGAAGTCACCGTCCCGCCCGGGACGCTGGTGATCGAGGCCGCGCGGCGCATGGGCATTGAAGTTCCTGCCTTCTGCTACTTCCCTGGTCTTTCCTTGCAGGCCGCTTGCCGCATGTGCCTCGTCGAAGTGGAAAAGGCGCCCAAGCTGCAAACCGCGTGTACGCTCGTCGCGATGCCCGGCATGGTGGTTCGCACCAGCACGCCGCAAGTGCACGAAGCGCGCAAGGGCATGCTGGAATTTCTGCTGGCGAATCATCCGCTCGATTGCCCCGTGTGCGACAAGGGCGGCGAGTGCGAATTGCAGGACATGGTCTTTTCGTACGGCGCGGAAAAGAGCCGCTTCACCGAGGAAAAGCGCCACACGCCCGAGCAGAAATGGTCGGAAGCTGTGTACTACGACGCGCCGCGATGCATTCTGTGTTTCCGCTGCGTGCGCGTGTGCGACGAAGGCATGGACGTCAAGGCCCTCGGCGTCGGCGCTCGCGGCTCGCAATCGGTGATCATTCCGAACGGCGAGGATCACCTGGACTGCGAAGAGTGCGGCATGTGCATTGACATCTGCCCCGTCGGCGCGCTCACCAGCGGCACCTATCGCTACAAGACGCGCCCGTGGGAAATGACCTACGTCTCGACCGTTTGCACACACTGCTCGAACGGCTGCAAAACCACGCTAAGCGTACGCAACAATGAAATCCTGCGCGCCAACAATCGCGACCTCTCCGGCTTCAACAAGGATTTTCTGTGCGTGAAAGGCCGCTTCGGTTTCGATTTCACGAAGCATCACGAGCGCTTGAAGCTTCCTCTGGTGCGCCGCGACGGCAAACTCGTCCCGTCCAGCTGGGAAGATGCCTTGGCGGAAGTCTCCCGGCGCCTCGCCGAGGTACAAAAGGCTTCAGGTTCGGATTCGATCGGATTCATCGGCTCGAATCGCACGACGAACGAAGAGAATTATTTGCTGAACCGTATCGCGCGTGCATCCCTCGGCACGAACAATATCGATCACCACCGCACCGCCGATTACGCCAATCTGATCGCCGCGCTCGGCGCGCATGCCGGGGAAGCAAGCGCCACGATGACGCAACTGTACGAAGCGGACGCGGTCCTGCTCGTGGGGCACGATCCGACCGAGCAAAGCCCGCTGGTGGCATGGCAGATTCGTTCCGCCATCCGCCATCGCGGCGCGCGCCTGTACGTCATCAACTCGAAATCCATCAAGCTGCTGCGCAAGGCCGCCGGATTCGCAGAAGTGCCCGAGGGCCGCGAGGCGACCGCCGTGCGGTGGCTCGCGGGGGGCGAGGCGCAGCTCGATCCCGGCACCATCGAACGGCTTGCTTCCTTAAAAGCCGCTCTCGAGAAAGAGAGCAACGTCGTCATCGTCTTCGGCGCGGAGCTGACGGGCGCGGCCATTCGGGACATCGCTAAATTCGGCTATTCCCTGCCGGGGAGAACGCGCTACATGGCGCTCGGCGATTACGCCAATTCGCGCGGCGCGGCGGACATGGGCCAGCTCCCCGACCTGCTCCCCGGTTATGTGCCCGTAACGGACGCCCAGGCGCGCGAGAAATTCAGCGCGTTGTGGGGAGGAAAGCTATCGGAAAAGCCCGGCATGGATGCGCGGGGGATGCTCGCCGCCGCGGCCAAGGGGGATTTGCGCGCGCTCTACGTGGTCGGCGCGAACCCGGTAAAAACGTTCGGCGTTTCCGCAACCGGTCGCCTGGGAAAACTCGGCTTGCTCATCGTGCAGGACCTATTCCTCACGGAAACCGCGCAGCTCGCCGACATCGTCCTGCCAGCCGCCGCGGCGTACGAGAAAAACGGAACCATGACCAACACCGCGGGCGAAGTGCAGTTGGTGCGCAAGGGCGGCGACGTCATGGGCACGCGCACGGATTTCGATATCCTGCGAATCCTCTCGTTTCAACTGGCGCAACACGGCCTGGGACAAGCCATCCGCCTGCGCACGCCAGAAGCCGCTTTCGACGAAATCCGTCAATTCGTCCCGGGCTACAACCTCACGATGTCCACGCTGCTGCTCGGGGAAGCGGAACGAACCGCGCCCATTTCCTCGGCCAACGGCAACGCGAATTTCGACGTTCCAGTTGGCTCCATCTTTTCCTCGGAAGACACGCTCTTTACTAGCGGCAGTTTGACCCGCTACTGCACCATGGTTCGTTCTCTCCCGGAGGCGGCGGAAGAAGTGGAAGTGGAGGCGCGCCTGTGAACGCATTCGCCGCCGCGCATCCGTTTCTTGTCGTGGTGCTGCCGAAAGTTGTCATCCTGCTCTTCGTTTTGCTGACGGCGCTTGCCTATCTCACTTGGTTCGAGCGCAAAGTCGTGGCGCACATCCAATCGCGTTGGGGACCGTATCGCGTCGGCCCGCACGGCTTGATGCAACCGCTGGCCGATGGCTTGAAATTTCTGTTCAAGGAAGACGTGACGCCGGCGGCCGCGGACAAATTCACCTATTTTCTCGCGCCGTTTCTGGCGCTGTCCCTCGCCATCACGTCGATCGCCGTGATTCCTTTCGGGCCAAAAGGATTGACGATTTTCGGCCAGGCGACGCCGATGGGAATCACCAACCTCAATATCGGACTCTTAGTTATATTCGCGATCACGTCGATGGGAGTGTATGGCGTGGCGCTGGCCGGATGGTCTTCCAACAGCAAATACCCGCTGCTGGGCGGCCTGCGCAGCTCGGCCCAGATGATCAGCTACGAGTTGGCGCTGACCATGTCCGTCGTGGGCGTGATCTTGATGGCCGGGTCTTTCAATCTGAGCGAAATCGTGACGTCGCAACAGGGTTTCTATTGGGGATATGTGCCGCAGTGGAACCTGATCGGCTCGCCCCTGCCGCAGGTGCTGGGTTTCTTCCTGTTTGGCGTCGCCGCGGTGGCGGAAACCAACCGCGCGCCCTTCGATCTGGCCGAGGCGGAATCCGAACTCGTCGCCGGCTTTCACACCGAATACGCCAGCTTCAAATTCGCCATGTTTTTCATGGCCGAATACTCGAGCATGATTACCGTTTCCTGCCTCGCGACGATTTTGTTTTTTGGCGGATGGCTCTCACCCTTTCCGCAAACACGGCTATTTGCCTGGACGCACTTCATTCCCGCGGCGGCCTTCGCCTTGGCGGGCCTCGCCTTGATCGTGCACGGCATCCGCTACATCACGGTGTGGGGGCGGATCGTATTGCCGATCCTTGGAGTCGTCCTGTGCGGCCTGGGAATTTTTTGCGGGCAGCCGGGCGTCATCGACCTGATCCAGGGTCCGTTCTGGTTCCTGCTGAAGGTCCTGATTTTTCTGTTTATTTACGTTTGGGTGCGTGGCACGTTGCCTCGTTTTCGCTACGACCAACTGATGAATTTCGGTTGGAAAGTGCTGCTTCCGCTTTCCATTTTCAATGTGGTGATTACGAGCCTGGCAATTGTGTGGACACAACGATGAGAGTCGAGTTCGCGGAAACGATGCGAGACGCGACCCGAGGAACGTCGCGAAGGACGACCCGAGGGGAACGATGATCACTCCGCAAATCGCGGTGTTCCTGGTCCTCGCGGCGGTGATCGTGGCGGGTGCGCTGAGCCTCATCCTGCAGCGGCACCCGATTCACAGCGCGCTGTCGCTGGTCGTGGTCATGGTCGCTCTCGCCGGGCTTTATCTTTTGCAGGGCGCGGAGTTCGTCGCCGCCGTGCAGGTTATCGTGTATGCGGGCGCGATCATGGTGGTCTTCGTTTTTGTCATTATGCTGCTGAACGCCGGGGAAGAAGAGCGCGCCAATGTGAGCCGCTGGGCGCGCTTCGTGGGCGTGCCGCTCGGAGCTGTGTTCCTCGTGGAAGTGGCCTATTGGATTGGTCGGGCCACCGCGCACCTCGACCCGGCGCCGGCGGAAGCGGTCTCGACGCGCGACCTGTCGACGCTCCTCTTCCGCGAATACGTTTTCCCGTTTGAGCTGACGTCGTTCCTGATTTTGATCGCTTTGCTGGGCGCCCTGGTCCTGGCGCGCCGCGAAGAATCGAACTAAGGCCCTGCTGTAGTCCGTCCGCCGCGGCGGACGGGGTTTCCTGTCTGGACGAGCAATGGTTTCCGAAGTCCGAAGTGTGAAACATCTGGGGGAGCAGTGGTTCCGACTTCGTATTTTCTGGTGCTCAGCGCCGTCCTATTCGGTTTGGGTGTGATCGCGTTTATCTTCAAACGCAACATCCTCACCGTTTTCATGTCCATCGAGTTGATGCTCAACGCCGTCAACCTGGCGTTCGTCACCTTCAGCCGTTCCCTCGGACAATTGCAAGGCCAGGTGTTCGTCTTTTTCGTGATCGTCGTGGCCGCCGCCGAAGCCGCCGTGGGCCTGGCGATCATCATCCTCATTCACCGCAACCGAAGAACGCTTGACGTGGAAAACGTGGATTCGCTGAAAGACTGATGCCCGTCCTCACCTATCTGTGGATCATCCCGCTCCTGCCGCTGGTGGGCGCCGCCGTCAACGGAATCTTTGGGGGACGCTGGCCGAAGAGCGCCATCTCGGCCATCGCGCTTTTCTCGACCACGTTGGCCTTCCTCGCGGCACTGGAAGCGGTCCGCGAATTCTTCACCCTTTCGCCGGATCAAATTCCCTGGATCAAAACCTATTTCGCCTGGATTTCCGCCGGCGGTTTCCAGGCCAACTTCGCGCTGCAAGTGGACCAGTTGACCGTCATCATGCTCCTGGTTGTCACCGGCGTGGGCTGGCTGATTCACATTTATTCCACCGGGTACATGCACGAGGATCCCGGCTACCGCCGCTTTTTCGCTTACCTCAACCTGTTCATGTTTTTCATGCTGGTGCTGATCCTGGCCGCCAATTACCTGCTGATGTTTGTGGGCTGGGAAGGCGTGGGGCTGTGCAGCTACCTGTTGATTGGATTTTTCTTCTTGAAACAGTCCGCCACCAATGCTGGAAACAAGGCATTCTGGGTGAATCGCGTCGGCGATTACGGATTTCTGCTAGGACTGTTTTTGATTTTGCGCACGTTCGGCTCGCTGGACTTCTCGGTCGTGCTGCCGCAGGCCGCTAAAATGACCGCTGATCCTGCAGGGCATATTGGCACCCTCACGACGATTGCGCTTCTGCTGTTTGTGGGCGCGGCAGGAAAATCCGCCCAACTTCCCCTCTACGTGTGGTTGCCGGACGCGATGGAAGGCCCCACGCCGGTCAGCGCACTGATCCACGCGGCGACGATGGTTACCGCGGGCGTGTACATGGTGGTGCGTTCCCACGCGATTTTTCTCAACGCTCCTGTCGCCATGCAGGTGGTCGCAGTCATCGGCTGCGCCACGGCTCTGTTTGCCGCCACGATTGGCCTCGTGCAGACCGACATCAAGAAAGTTCTCGCTTACTCGACCGTTTCCCAGCTCGGCTACATGTTTCTGGCCTGCGGCGTGGGCGCGTTCGGCGCGGGCATTTTTCATCTGATGACGCACGCGTTCTTCAAGGGCTTGCTCTTCCTCGCCGCCGGCAGCGTGATCCACGCCATGGGCGGCGAGCAGGACATGCGCAAGATGGGCGGCCTGCGCAAGAAAATTTCGGTCACCTTCTGGACCATGCTCATGGCCACGCTTGCGATCGCTGGCGCGCCGGGTTTTTCCGGATTCTTCAGCAAGGACGAAATCCTGAACGAAGCGCTGCGCGTCAGCCCCGTACTTGGCTGGATCGGCGTTTTTGCCGCGGGCCTTACGTCGTTTTACATGTTCCGCCTGATCTTCCTCACGTTTTTCGGCGAGGAAAGATATGACGAGCACCATGTGCGCGTTCACGAATCCCCGAAAAACATGACGATCCCGCTGATCGTTCTCGCCGTTCTCTCCGTGTGCGGCGGATGGATGGCCGCGCCGCAACTCGTGGGCGGCGTGAACCATTTCCAACATTTCCTCGCGCCCGTCCTGGCAACCGGCGCGGAACCTGCAGCTGCCGCGGCCGAAACTTCAGGAGGCGGCGGAGAACTTTTGCAGGCTTTGCTTGGCGCGCCTGTCATCGCCGGGCTTCTCGGATTCTTGCTCGCGTGGTGGTTCTATATCAAAAGCCCGGAAACGCCGAAGAAGCTGGCAGCTTCTCTCTCTGCCCCGTACAAGCTGCTCCTCGGAAAATATTTTATCGACGAATTGTACAGGGCCGTGATCGTGCGACCGCTGGTCTGGATTTCGGACAAGGTTCTGTGGCACGTCGTCGACGAACGCGCGATCGACGGCACGGTGAACGGGGTCGCCTTCGTCTCCCGCGAAACGGGCGATCGCGTCCGCCGCACGAGCACCGGAAACATCCGCAGCTACGCCACCTGGATCATTTTGGGCGTCCTAGTGTTCACTTCCCTGCTGCTCTGGATGGTGGACTGACGTGCCGCAAACTTATTTGCTATCGATCCTGACGTTCCTGCCCGTCGCGGGCACGCTGGCGCTCCTGCTCCTGCGCGATGACGATCACGTCTGGATTCGCCGTCTGGCGATGACCACCGCAGTCGTCGAGTTCGCCCTTTCCCTGCTGCTCCTGCGCGGCTTTGACCTGCACGCCGCCGGCTATCAATGGGAAGAATTTCACAATTGGATTCCCCAGCCGCCGATTCACTATCACCTGGGCATCGACGGGCTCAGCCTCTTTCTCGTGATCTTAACCACGCTCCTCACTCCGATTTCGATCCTCTCGGCCTGGAAGTCGATTGACCAGCGCGTGAAAGGTTTCTTCATTTCTCTGCTGGTGCTCGAGACCGGAGTCATCGGCGTTTTCGTTTCGCTTGACCTTTTCCTGTTCTTCTTGTTCTGGGAAGTGATGCTGATTCCCATGTATTTCCTGATCGGTATCTGGGGGCACGGCCGCCGCATTTACGCCGCGCTGAAATTCGTGCTGTACACCATGTTCGGCTCGATCCTGATGCTCGTGGCGATCTTGTGGCTCTACCGCATCACCGCCGTCGCTGGCTATCCCACTTTCGATGTCGCGCAGATCCAGTCCCTGCTTGCGAACGGCTCGGTCACCTTGCCGCTGCGAACGGAATATGTGCTCTTCGGCGCGTTCTTCCTGGCGTTTGCGATCAAGGTGCCGCTCTTTCCGCTGCACACTTGGTTGCCGGATGCGCACACCGAAGCCCCTACGGCGGGCTCGGTAATGCTCGCGGGAGTCCTGCTGAAGATGGGCACGTACGGCATGCTGCGCTTCTGCCTGCCGCTGTTTCCGGACGCCGCGCGCCAATTCGCGCCCTACATTGCCGTGCTGGCCATCGTTGGCATCGTGTACGGAGCCTTGGTGGCCATGGTGCAGGTGGATTTGAAGCGCCTGGTAGCGTACTCCTCGGTCAGCCACCTTGGCTTTGTCGTGCTCGGAATTTTCGCGTTTCACCAGATTTCGATTCAGGGCGCCGTTTATCAAATGCTAAATCACGGCATCTCGACCGGCGCGCTGTTTCTTTGCACCGGGATGCTGTATGACCGCCGGCACACGTACTTGATCTCGGAATTCGGCGGCCTGGCGACTCCTATGCCGGTTCTGGCGGCGCTGTACCTGTTTTCGACTTTTGCTTCCGCGGGGCTGCCGATGCTCAACGGCTTCGTCGGCGAGTTCCTGATTCTGGCGGGTACTTTTCAAAAGCATGAGGCGTGGGCTTCCTGGGCCGCGCTGGGCGTCATTTTCTCGTCGCTCTATCTGCTCTGGTCGTACCAGCGCGTTTTCTATGGCAGCGTCACGCAAGAAAAAAATAACGCGCTGCCTGATTTGGATAAGCGCGAGCGCGGAACCCTGATCGTGATGGCCGCGCTTATGTTGTGGATGGGCATCGGCTCGCCATTTTTTACGCGGCGCACCGAAGCTTACACGCAAAATGTTTTGCAACTGATGCAGCGCCCGCAGGCCTACAACGCAGGCGGCGCGCGCACGAATGGCGCCGGCGCGAGCGGCATGGATGTCAATCATGCGCCCGCGGCGGCGCCCGGCCTGAACGCCGCGGCGTACGGCAGCGCGGCGGACTCGGTGAAATTGAAATAAATGTTCCCACCCATCCAAGACCTGTATAGGGTTGCGCCCGAAATCGTTCTCTGCGGATTCGGGATGCTGGTCATGCTCCTCGCGCCCGTTGTTCCGAAGTCGCGCCACGGCGTGCTGGCGGGCGTTTCGCTGGTGGGCGCTGCGCTGGCGTTGGCGTCCACTTACTATCCCGCGATGCATCCCGGGCTAGCCTATTCCGGCCTTTTCCGGGCTGACGCGTTCAGCCTGTTCGTCCACTGGATCGTCTGCGGGTCGGCGTTCCTCGTGATTTTCGGTTCGATCGGCTATTTGAAGCGCGAGGATCTGGACGCCGCCGAATTTTGCGCGCTGATCCTCTTCGCCACGGCCGGCATGGGCGTGATGGCCGGAGCGCACGAGCTGCTCACAGCCTTCATCGGTCTGGAAATGAGCTCCATCGCTTCTTATATTTTGGCCAGCTACCGGCGCGACGCCCCGCGCTCGAACGAAGCGGCGATGAAATATTTCTTGCTCGGATCGTTCGCCACGGCTTTTTTCCTTTACGGGATCGCACTGTCCTTCGGAGCGACGGGCTCGACGCACCTCGACCTGATGACCCCGCTTGCCAACGATTCCTCGCACACCCTATTGAAGATCGGCCTCGGATTTATTTTTATCGGCCTGGCCTTCAAAGTCGCCGCGGCTCCCTTCCAGCTTTGGACGCCGGACGTATACGAAGGCGCGCCCGCTCCGGTCACCGCGCTGCTTTCGACTGGCCCCAAAGCTGCCGCGTTCGCCCTGGCGCTGCGCATCCTCGCCAGCGTGGACGCCGCGGCGCCGCTGTGGTTCTGGGCTCTGTGGGTGGCGGCCGCGCTCAGCGTGTTCACCGGAAATTTGTCGGCCATCGTGCAAACCAGCGTCAAGCGCATGCTGGCCTACAGCTCGATCGCGCACGCGGGATACATCCTGGTCGCGCTCACGGCCGCAGCCGCCACGGACCATCCGGAAGCGGGCATCGCCGCAGCGCTGTTCTACCTCGTGAGCTACGCCCTAGTGAAGATGGGCGCGTTCTTGATCGTCGCGCAACTGGGCGGAGCGGGCGAGCGTCACGTGGACATCGAGGATTTCACCGGCCTCGGGCGGCGCCAACCCGCCATGGCCGCATGCCTGTCGCTCTTTCTGCTCTCGCTTCTGGGATTGCCCATCACGGCAGGTTTTCTTGGAAAATTCTACGTCTTCAACGCCGCTCTCGAATCGAATTTGATCTGGCTCGCCATTCTGCTGGCGCTGAACAGCGTCATCGGCTCCTACTATTACTTGCGCGTAATCGTTGCCATGTACATGCGCGAACCCGCGGCAGAAATCGCGGCCGAGCCCGTGCCTTGGACGCTCTCCGTCGTCCTCTGGATCGCCGCGGCAGGCACCGTCTACGCCGGTTTGTTCCCCGCCCGCATCATCGATTTCGCCGCCAAAGCCGCTCTGAATATTCGATAGTTTCGGTAGGGCGGGCTTCAGCCTGCCGCTTTTTGTGGGGCGGGCTTCAGCCTGCCGCCTTTCGCGGCGCATGGCAAACCCCGACAGGCTGAAGCCCGTCCTACTAAGAAATCTTCAGCAGCTTGCTCATGTTTCCGCCCAGAATGGCAATGCGGTCGGCATCGCTCAGCCCAGTCTGCGACAATACGTCATCCACCGGCGTGAACCCCCACGGAAACGGAAAATCCGTCCCCAATCCGATTTGCCCCGCCCCCATCACGGCGATCAAGTGCCGCAAGCCTTCCGGATTGAAGATGATCGTATCGACGTAAATCTGCTTCAGATATTCCGAAGGCAGCTTCTTCAGTTTCTTGGTGCACTCCGTCGGGAACACGCGGCATCCCGCATCCAGCCGGCCGTCGTAGCTGGGATAAAAACCCCCGGCATGCGCGGCACAGATTTTCAAATTCGGAAATTTGTCGAGCGTCCCTTCCATGATCATGTGCGAAAGAAAAATCGTCGTCTCCAGCGGATTCCCGATCACGTTGTACAACACGCCGTTCCCTTTCACGCGATTTTGAACCCCGGTGTTGGTGGCGCTATCCTGCGGATGCATGAAGATCAGGGCCTGCAATTCCTCGGCCTTGGCCCAGAAGGGATCGAATTCCGGCGAGGAGAGCTCCTTCCCCTCGCAACTCCCCCCGATCGCCGCGCCGCGCAATCCGTATTTCTTCATGCCGGTTTCGAGCTGCTGCGCCGCCAACTCGGGAAACTGCAAAGCCACCGTAGCGAACGCGACGAAGCGGTCCGGGTGTGTCGCGCACATTTCCGCGAGCTTTTGATTTTGCAGGTCGATCAGCTTGCTGGCCAGATCCTTGTCGGCGGAGTACCAGAACGCGTTGATACTCACAGCCTGGACGTCGATGCCCATTTCGTCCATCGCTTGAATCCGCGCGGGAATCGGTCCAGCGTCATTGTAGCCGCCGGGGAGGCCGCCGCGCCTCTCGAGTTTCGTGCCCTTGAGAAGGTCCGCGGCTTCGGGCACCGTCACATGGCAATGAACGTCCACCGTTTTCACCCGGCGCTTCCCGACCATCACTTCCTTGTGCTTCGTGCCGCTTCCCACTTGCCCCGGACGTCCCGCGGCCATAGCAGCGCAAATATCGCAGCCCACAAAAACGACGCCAGCGGAAGCCCCCGCCACCCTCTTGATAAAATCCCTGCGATTCGGCATAGCCTCTCCTTTAGCTGCCCGCATTCGCTCCGCCGCGGTTTTCTCCGCTTTTCTCTGCGACCTCTGTGTCGAGCCACGCAAACCCCAACACAGAGGACACCGAGAAAAGCGGAGGACCACAGAGTTCCCGGCGGAAGTCTATCGGCACTCGCTTCCCCTGTCGACAACAAATTCGCGGAGACTTTGCAGCCTTGCTACCCTTTGGCTGGAACGCGGACGCAAACACGATTACACTGTTTGGCGTGAAGGGCGTTTTACCGCCCTTCGCGAGATATCCGATTGGGAGGCGCCACAATGAGTTTGCCAACACGTTCGCTGGGTTCGAGTGGATTCCAGATCACCACCGTCGGCTTCGGTTCGTGGGCCGTTGGCGGAGGCGGATGGTCTTTCGGCTGGGGACCGCAGGATGACGCCGAATCCATCGCCAGCATGCGCCACGCCCTGGAATTGGGTGTCAACTGGATCGACACCGCCGCCGTTTACGGATTGGGCCATTCGGAGGAAGTGGTGGGAAAGCTGCTGCGCGAATTGCCTGCCTCGCAGCATCCTCTCATTTTTACAAAGTGCGGCCTCACCTGGGACGCCGCCAATCCCATGAAGCCGGCTCAGCGCGTCCTCAAACCGGAATCCATCCGGAGCGAATGCGAGGCTTCGCTGCGGCGGCTCGGCGTCGAGCGCATCGATCTTTACCAATTTCACTGGCCGGACGAGACCGGCACACCCGTCGAGGATTCCTGGGGCGCCATGGTCAAGCTGATCGACGAGGGAAAAGTTCGCGCCGCGGGCGTATCGAATTTCGATGTGCATTTGCTCGAGCGATGCGAAAAAATTCGCCGCGTCGACTCGCTCCAGCCGTTGTTCTCCATGATCAGCCGCGCCGCGGCGAAGGAACTCCTTCCCTGGTGCAAGGGCCACAACACCGGCGTGATTTGCTATAGCCCGATGCAGTCCGGAATTTTGACTGACGGTTTCAGCGTCGAGCGCGTTTTGAGAATGGCCAGCGACGACTGGCGCCGGCGCTCCGCCGAGTTTCGTGAACCAGCCCTCGGCCGCAACCTGGCGCTGCGCGATGCGCTGCGCCCCATCGCCGCGCAGCACGGCGTGTCGGTTTCCTCGGTCGCCATCGCGTGGGTCCTTTCTTGGCCGGGCGTGAGCGGCGCGATTGTGGGTGCGCGCACTCCCGCGCAAGTCGACGGATGGATCCAAGCCGCGACTTTGCAGCTCACGCAAGACGATCTGGCGGAAATTGCCGATGCCATCGTCAGAACGCAAGCCGGCGCCGGCCCATCGCACCCCGCAAAATCCGCCGCCGCGTAAGTAGGACGGGCTTCAGCCTGTCGCTTTTCACGTGCGGTACAGAAAACCGACAGGCTGAAGCCCGTCCTACTCAAACCGCCGGCTTCCATAGCGCATGGTCGTCCAATTGTTCCAGAAAAGTTCAGCTATCTTTCACCGGAGGCAAGCAATGCCCACACCTAAAATTTTGATTCTCACCGGCGACGCCGGTGAATCCCTTGAAGTGATGTATCCCTACCAGCGCCTGCGGGAGGAAGGCTACGACGTCAAGCTCGCCGCGCCCAGCAAGAAAAAACTGCACTTCGTCGTGCACGATTTCGAGCCCGGTTTCGACACTTACACCGAAAAGCCCGGCTACAGTTGGGACGCCGACCTCGCGTTCGCCGATGTCGATCCCGCCGACTACGTCGCGCTCGTCATCCCTGGGGGTCGCGCGCCCGAATACATTCGCAACGACAAGGATTGCCAGCGCATCGTCCGCGATTTCATGAAGGGCGAAAAACCCGTCGCGCAAATCTGTCACGCCCCTCTGATCTTGCTGGCCGCCGGTGTGCTGAAAGGAAGGCGCACCGCCGCCTATCCCGCGTTGCAGCCGGATGTGGTGGCGGGCGGAGCGGAATTTGTGGACGCCGAAGCGGTCCTCGACGGGGCGATGATCTCGGCGCGTGCCTGGCCTGATCATCCCGCGTGGATGCGCGAATTCATCGCCCTGCTGAAAAAGAAAACGCCCATCCAGCAGCACATAGCGGCCCGATAGTGTATCGCCGCGAGGATGCGTAGGTAGGGCAGCCAGCCTTGGCTGCCTTCGCGATATTGGCGCCACGCCCGAGGACAGCCAAGCATGGGTCCGTTATGCCTTGCTCTCTCTTCGTTTTTGCCAGAAAAACCAGAGTAGTCCCGCGCTCAAATAGACAAGGTAGATGTACGGCATCTTGCCGTACGGCCCTTCCGGCACAGGATACAGATTCCCGGCCAGCGCGGAGAGCATGGCGAGAAACGCCAGCCACGGAATGATCTGCGCGCCGGGGCGGAAAACGCCGTGGTCGCGCAAATAGCGCGGCAGCGCGACGCAAACCAAGGCATACGCCACGATGAATCCATACGTCGCCAGGGAGCCGAGCCACCCGTAGACATCGAGTCCGCTCGATCCGCGATAGCCCAGCACGGCCACCGGCAGAACCGCGGCAATTCCCGTGGCCAGAATCGCGAAGGTAGGCGTTTCGTTGCGGGCATGCGTGGTGCGAAAGGTGTCGTGCGCCAACCCATTGTGCGCCATGAGAAGCAGTACGCGCGCCGCGGCCGTAATGCACCCCAAAGTTCCAGCAAAAAGGCTGACCACGGCGCCGATGTCGATCAATATCCCCAGCTCCGGCATGCGGGCAACATTCGCCAGAACATGCATAGGCGCCGGGCTCGTGCCCAGATCCTGCCCAGCCACATGGAAGCCCAGCACTTCCGAATAGGCCGACACGATGAAGAACAAGCCCGCGATCACCGCGCTTTCAATCACCACGCGAGGAATGGTTTTCAAAGGATTGCGCGCTTCCGCCCCCAGCGTGGTCGCGCTCTCAAAGCCGACGAAACTGAAGAGCGCCAGGACCAGGCCGAGCCGTAAGCCGCTGCCCGTCATGCCGGTCAAATGCACTTGGCCGGGATCCAAAGGAATTCCGTGCCGCGCGAGGACCAGCCCTACGACCAGCAGAATCACGAGCAAGGAAAGCCCTTCGATCCACAGCATCAAGCGCGCGGAGATTTTCACGTCGCGCCAGGCAATCCACATGGACGCTCCGGCAACAATCAGCGCCAGCGCCGTGGCGGAAGTGCCCCGCCCCATCAGATCGACGAGCAATAAATTTCCATAGTGATAGAATCCGCCGATGACGCTCGATCCCGTCGCGACGTAGGCGAGCAAGAGGCTCCACGCGGTGACCGCGCCGAGCCAAGGCGGAAGAATCATGGCCGCGTAGGTGTACAACGAACCGGGCGACGCCGAGTATCGCGCGAACCGGCTGATGCACCACGCCACCAGCAGAATCGCAACCATGGCCAGCAAATATGCAAGCCAGGTGCCGTTGCCGGCCAGCGCGGCCACCAGCGGAATCGTGGCGGCCGGAGTGGAAGTGGGCGCAATCGTGGAGACCGACTGGCCCAGCGTCTCCATCGGCGAGAGCGCCTCGCCGCGCAATCCATATTCCCCGGTCTTGATCTGGATGGACCCGGCTTGCCCGGTAGTCGCGGAGTCAGAGGCGTGTTTGTCGGGCTCGGTGCGGCTGGGCATGCTGTACGATACCCGCGCAGCGCGGCTCGCGCAAGGTTTGCCCGCGAAACTGGGCATTTGAAAAACAAATCGGAAGAGCCTGTTTCTACTATTCGATAAACGCCCAAGAAAAAGATACCCTGTTCGTCCGAGGCCAGGGGCTCCGCGGCGACGTTGTTCGCGAACATTTTCTAAGCGAAGAGGTTCTCCGTTGACGCGGCGGGCCCCTCCGGCCTATAGTGGCGCGCTTTTCAGAGAGGCACGCATTGCTCGAGCGAATTTTTCATCTCACGGAACACCGCACCACGGTTCGCCGCGAACTCCTGGGCGGCCTGACCACTTTCATGGCCATGGCCTACGTGGTGGTGGTGAATCCGCGCATCCTGGGCGAAGCGGGCATGCCGGTCGAAGGGGTGCTCTTCGCGACGTGCGTCTCCGCGGCGATTGCCACCCTGGTGATGGGCCTGTGGGCGAATTATCCAATCGCACTCGCTCCAGGCATGTCTCTGAACGCCTACTTCACCTACTCCATCGTTCTGGGGCGGGGCGTGCCTTGGCAGACGGCGCTCGGCGTCGTCTTCATGTCTGGTACCGTTTTTCTGATTCTAACGCTGACCAACATTCGCGAGCACATCGTAAACGACATACCCGATTGCCTGAAGCATGGCACCGCCGCCGGTATCGGTTTCTTTATCGCCTTCGTCGGCCTGCGCAACGCGAAGATAATTGTCGCCAACTCGGCCACCTTCGTCGGGATCGGAAATACGGCCGATCCCCAGGTTCGCCTGGCAGCGTTTGGTTTGGTGCTGATCGCCATCCTGATGTCGCGCAAAATCGGCGGCGCGATTCTCATCGGCATTGTGGTCATTGCGCTGGCGGGAATCCCGCTGCGCCTCACCACCGTGCCGGCGCACGTGTTTTCATGGCCCCATCCGGAAGGGACATTCCTGAAACTTGATTTTCTCGGGGCATTTAAAGTCGGCTTCCTGAATCTGATCTTTGTTTTCTTTTTTGTGGATCTGTTCGACAACGTGGGAACCCTCGTCGGCGTTTGCGAACAGGGCGGATTTCTGCGCGACGGAAAATTTCCGCGAGCCAGCCGGGCGTTGCTCGCTGACGCCTTCGGCACCATGGCGGGAGCGCTGACGGGAACTTCCACGGTCACCAGTTACGTCGAGAGCGCCGCCGGAGTCGCCGCAGGCGCGCGCACGGGCCTCGGCAACGTCCTCATCGCCGCGCTTTTCGTGGCCGCGATTTTCTGCGCCCCGCTTGTCACCGCCGTTCCGACCTACGCCACCGCTCCGGCCCTGATCCTGGTAGGCGCGCTCATGTCCGCTCCCCTGGCCAAGGTGCACTGGGACGACTTCACGGAAGCGTTCCCCGCATTTATCACCTCCGTGGCCACCCCGCTCACGTTCAGCATCGCCAGCGGCCTGAGCCTGGGCCTTCTCTCCTTTACCTTCATCAAGATTGGCACCGGGAAAGCGAAGCAAATTAGTCCCCTCATCTGGGTTCTCTCCGCGCTCTTTTTGGCGCGTTTTGCGTTCCTGGGCGCGGAATAGGCATTGCCGCAAGGGACCCCGCAGGGGGATGTGAACAACACCGCACCGCTAACGGATGCAATCGAATTGACTTCACAGATTTTTCGTAACCACCCATATTGATCCGAAAGCAACAATGCCCCGGAACGAATTGACTCCAGCGTTCCGCGGCATTACCCTGAACTACCCTTCCTTTAGCTTTTCTTATTTCACTTGCGCCAAGCTCAGCCGGCAGCAAAGGACGCAGTGTTCTCTCGGTTCGCTCGAAGCGGCCTGCATTGGCGTTTGGCCTGAAGCAATTTACTTGACCTCGCTCTTGGACTGCGCCGCAGCTAGGAGCGCTGTAAGAAAATGAAATAGAGATGAAAGAAAGCACCGCTCTGGAAATGCGCGCAAAAAAGCCGGCTAGGAAGCCTCATCCGGCCCTCGCGCAATTAGCGCCGCTGGCCGCCGCGGGGCTGCAATGGCTATTTTGGGCGCGGATTCGGCCGTTCTACTGGCTATTATTTTATCCCGCTGTGTTCGCCAGTTCCTGGGTTGGGGGAGTGGCCGGCGGCCTGATCGCCACTGTTTTGTCCGTATTGCTCGTCTTATGGAATTTCGTACCGCGGGAATTCTCCGTCGACCTGCATGACCCCAGGATTTTTGTTTCCTCGGGGATATTCTTGTGCATGGGCATTCTGTTCAGCCTGATGCAGGAGCGCCTGCGCCTGGCTCATCAGCGCGAAGACCAAGCCTTGGCGGACGCTCAATCGGTCCGCGACGACCTAGAGGCGCAAGTCCGCGAGCGCAGCGCGGAATCAAGCCGGGCGAACGAACTTCTGCTCGAAAGCGAAGAGGCTATGCGGTTGCTGATTTCGGAAGTAAAGCATTACGCCATTTTCCTGCTAGATATAAATGGAAACATTACAAGCTGGAATGAAGGAGCGCAGCGAATCGAGGGTTACTCCAGAGAGGAGATCCTGGGCAAACATTTCTCCATATTTTATTCGGAGAAAGAGCGCAAGGCCGGCAAGCCGGAACGAGAACTCCAAGAGGCCCTTGAGAAAGGGCATTACGAGGAAGAGGGCCTGCGCGTTCGCAAGGGCGGCGGCACGTTCCGGGCCAGCCTGGTCATCACTCCGATACGCGACAAATCCGGTAAATTGAGGGGCTTTTTCAAGGTGACAAACGACGTCACACACCGTAAGGAGACTGAGCAGTCCCTTCGCACCCTGGCCGCTTTCGTCCACAACAGCAAGGACTTCATCGCGGTCTGCTCGCCGGATTTGGAAACGCTATTTGTCAACACAGCGGGCCTGCGCATGGCGGGCCTCGATTCGCTGGAAGAGGCCCTCAAGACCAGCGTCATGGATTACTTCTGGCCTGAGGACCGCGCCCTGATTGAGGAACGAGCCGTGCCGAAGCTCTTGCGCGATGGCAAATGGCGCGGAGAAGTACGCTTCCGCAACTTTAAAACCGGCGAACCCATCCACACAGTCTGGGACGCCTTTACCATCCGGGATGACACGGGAAAGACGGCGGGTTACGCAACCATCAGTCCGAACTTGGAGCGAACGCAACAACTCCAAAATTCCCTGAGTGAAGCCGAACAATTATTG
>Ga0302326_10006875_pt1 | contig 25411 bp, 21 predicted proteins | sample Palsa_T0_3_FD_202264 | JGI IMG/M metagenome (GOLD analysis project Ga0302326, IMG submission 202264) | Peat permafrost microbial communities from Stordalen Mire near Abisko, Sweden - Palsa_T0_3 | ecosystem: Environmental > Terrestrial > Soil > Palsa > Peat permafrost | place: Sweden: Abisko... | reverse complement strand
ACTAAAGAGATGTAACGCCGTCCGGTCCACGGCGTCCAACTACTTTGGTTTCACGCATGTTCGTTGCCCGACCCGAATGGTTATAGCGACAGCTCCACTAGCCCTGCTTCTCGCAACATCAGTGGCCAATCAATTGGTGCGTTCGCTTTTTGACGACACCTTCGCCGGCATTCATCATCTGGAATTTTTCGACTGGGCGCTGCTGATTCCGTATTTCACGGTCCTCGGGATCCTGTCGTTTTACGGCTGTCACCGCTTCGAGATGATCCGGAAATACCTCAAGCACCGCGGCAGCCAGGCGACCAGGTCGGCGACCGAGCCAGCCACCCGCTGGACCCAACTTCCTCGCGTGACCATCCAGCTTCCGCTATACAACGAGCGCTATGTGGTGGAGCGGCTGCTCGAGGAAGTCAGCAAGATAGAGTATCCCCGCGAGCTGCTCGAGATCCAGGTGCTGGACGATTCCACCGACGATACGCATCCTTTCACCGAAGCGCTGGTGCGGGAATACCAGGCCGCCGGATTGCCGATCGAGTATCTGCACCGCGACAATCGCGCCGGATTCAAAGCCGGGGCGCTTCAGGCTGGAATGCGGACCGCCAACGGTGAGCTGATCGCGATTTTCGACGCCGATTTTGTTCCCCCGCGGGATTTCCTGGCCCGCACCGTCCACTACTTCACCGATGCCTCGGTCGGCGTCGTACAAACCCGCTGGAGCTATCTCAACCGCCACTTCAATCTGCTGACGGAAGTGGAAGCCATGCTGCTAGACGGCCATTTCGTGATCGAGCATGGCGCGCGCTTCGGCAGCGGCCTGTTCTTCAACTTCAATGGAACGGCCGGTATCCTGCGCGCCAAGACCATTGAGGACGCGGGCGGATGGCAGCACGATACGCTCACCGAAGATTCGGACTTGAGTTATCGCGCGCAACTCAAGGGCTGGCGCTTCGTGTATGTTCCGGCCGTGCATTGCCCGTCCGAGCTCCCGGTGGACACCTACGGGTTCCAAGTGCAGCAGTCGCGTTGGGCCAAGGGGCTGACGCAGGTGGCCATCAAACTATTGCCCAGGATTCTGCGATCCAAACAACCCTGGCGCGTGAAGCTGGAAGCTTTCTGTCATCTGACGCCGAACATTTCCTATCCGCTGATGCTGATTATGTCGGCGCTGATGCTGCCGGTGATGATCGTGCGGTTTTATATGGGCATGTTCCAGATGCTGATGGTAGATCTGCCGCTGATCGTAGCGTCGTTCTGCTCCATTTGGGCCTTTTACTTAATGGCTCAGCGCGAGCTGTATCCGCGCAATTGGAAGCGCGCAATCGTACTGATGCCGGCCTTGATGGCCGCTGGCATCGCGCTCACCTTGATCAACACCAAAGCGGTTATCGAAGCGTTGCTCGGAATCAAGTCGGCTTTTGCGCGCACGCCCAAATATGCGGTGGGCGACCGCCAGGTGAAAATTCAGAACGCGAGCTACCGGCGCCGCAGCGGCTGGATGCCTTATGCCGAGTTGGCCGTGGGCGGATACTTCGCCTACATGGTGGCGTACGCCATCGAGACTTGGAATTTCCTGGCCGTTCCGTTCCTGCTGCTGTTTGTGGTGGGTTACTGGTGGGCCGGCGTCACCACGCTCTATCAGGAATATCAAGACAAGCTGCAGTGGCAGCGCGAGCGCGAACTGGCGCTCGAAACAGAGCCCTGACCGTGAGGGAGTGGTTTAGCGTTGGACCAACACCTTCACCTGGCCGGTGGTCCAGCAGCACTGGAACCCGGAGCCGCCTTCACCCGAATAGTCGTTGGCCGTTACCAGCAGCACATACTCGCCGGGTTCGCTGAATGTCACCGTGGTGGTGGCCGTCCCACTGAAGGGGGCTGAATCCCCCGCGCGTTTCACTTTCTGCACTTCCGGCCGTTCATCGCCGAATACCACGCGCCCCGGCGCGCGATACGGGATCCACCGCAAAGTAACGGGAGCGATGTTCCGAGGCTTCGCGCCGGACGAAGAGGTGAACTTCACATCGTCTGAAACCCACACGGTCAGCGGAAGCGGTTCTCCTACCTTTGCGGTGCGCTCAACCATTAGCCCGCGCGGGCCTTGCACCGACGGGCCGTGCTCATTGAAGCTCAGCACGGGCGGCGTATTTCCCACGGCTGCTTCCACGAAAGGCGAGATTTCCCATTCCGGCTTGAGGCTGGCTGGAATCAGCGTGGTCTTGCCATTGGCAACGATGGTCCAGGTGATCTTGTTGTCGCCGAAGCCGGCCGGCACTTGCACGGTGAACAAGCCCCAACCCCGGCCCGGCACGAAGTGCGTGGGCTGGCCGCGATCCGGTCCGCCCGGTTCCAGCGCATTGTCGGGCCCCGCCGGAATGTCCACTTCCTGTTTTCGGTTTCGATTGTAATAGCCCAGCAGAAGACTGAAGCTTCCGTCCGGATTCTTGAACCAGCCTTCAAAAGCTCCAGTGATACTGGCACCAGAATCGCGATCAGGCTCGGGCAGGACCGTCGCCTGTCCGCAGGCCAGCACGGCACTGGCCATCAACATCAGACCGAGCCGCATGTCAAGGACGGCGGGATGCGTCGGCTTCCAGTTTCGAACCGTGTTTCGCGGCCCAAGCGTTGTAGTCCTCGTCGCTGATGTAGGTGACGTTCATCCAGGCGTGGCCCATTTCGTCGACGGTCCGATCGCCAAACCCGACCCATTGATCCGGATCGGGATTGTTGATGTTGGTCCGCGTGTTGTCATACCAGGCTGTGACATGAATCGTGGTGCCCTTGGGGAACGCCGGCGCGGCGTCGTCCGCGTAAATGTAGTTGATCATCCAGTTGAAGTTGAAATTGCCGACGTAGCTCACCATCTGCGCGCTTCCATCTGGCAGGATCGCCTCGACAGCCATGGCCTTGCCCCGCAAGTGCATGTGCGGTTGGAAATTCTCGAGGATGGCAGCATGCTTCAACACCGTGTAGTTGTCGGAGGCGATAACCGAGTTAGGAGGGATGTCGATATTCCTGCCGGATCTGGTTTGAGATCCGGTGGAGGACTCAAACCCGCGCAGGGCTTGGAAAGGGGTTAAATAGGTCCGATACTTGGGCTCCTGGCCCTTGGGGTAGAGCCAGATTCCAAGTTCAACGTTGTCCCGAATCTCCTCGCCCACGGCGTGAATATGAACATCCCAGGAAATCTGCGCTCCGGGCAACAGCAATTTGCCGGTGTCGGGACGGTACAGGTCATAGCCCTTGCCGATGGCCCATTCCATCAGCATGCCGCGTCCACCCAAGTCCGCGCTGGCGCCGGGTGCCGAGCTTTCCGGATCGTCATTCTGCACCAGATAGGCGACGGCGTGATGCGTGATTCTGCGCCCGGCGGCGGTTCCGGGCCGCATTTCAACCGCGCGCACCCAGCGCGCCTCGGTGACGGGGATGCTCGAAGTCGGACGCCACCACACGTCCTGGTGGTGCGCGGCCATGGTGTATGGCTCGGACTTGATCACTAAATCCGGCGGCCCAAGTTCCTTGGCGGCCTTCCACTCGTTCGGAGCGGGCCACTGTTTGGGAGGCGGCATATCTTTGGGATCACCCAGCGGCGCGCCCGAATCCACCCAGCGGACGATGGTATTGATCTGTTCGGCGGTGAGCGACATGTCGTTCTTGAACTTCTGCACTCCAACCGACGGGTCAATGTGCCAGGGCGGCATCTGGCGCAGGATGACGCGCTGCCGAATGGATTTGGCCCAGGGGCGCGTCTCTTCGTAGGTCACTAGCGACATTGGCGCCATGGAACCCGCGCGATGGCATTCCTGGCAGCGCTGCTGCAAGATCGGAGCAATGTCTTTGGTAAATGTTACGGACGCGTCGGCCTGCAACAGCCAAGCACCAAACCCTAGCGTGCTAACAGCAACAATCGCTCGCAGTGGGAACCCGGTCATGGCCGACAGTTTAGCCGCGCGAAGACACGGTGTCAAAGGGGGCCGGGGCTTCCAGGGTGAAATTCGCGGCGCGGGCGTCATTCACGAACATTTTCACTGTATCGAGTGAATATTCGTCGAGATCGCGATCGAGCAGCGAAAGCTTCCTCAGCAGATCGTGCGTGACGGTGATGATGTGACAGCCGATGGCGTCGGCCTGGACGATGTTGAACAACTCGCGCGGGCTGGCCCAGATCAGCTCGATTCGGGGATAGGCGCGGATGCGCTCGAGCGCGGCGCAAAGGATGGGCAGCGGATCGCGGCCGGTGTCGGCGACACGGCCCGCGAAGATTGAGATGCAGCTGGGGGGTCCGTGGCGCAGGGCCGGAACTACGGCGTCCACTTGTTCGAGTGTCATCAGCGCGGTAACGTTGATTTTCACGCCCTGCTCCGCCAGACGCTTAACCAGCCCCGCCGAGGAGCGGCCGCGCGTATCTGTGATGGGGATTTTGACGTAGACGTTTTCGCCCCAGGCGGCGATGCGCAAAGCTTGCCGTTCCATTTCTTCGAAGTCGTCCGAGAGAACCTCGAAAGAAAACGGACGTTCCGGAATGGCGTGCGCGAGCGACTTGCCGAACGCCTCGTAATCGGCGACCCCGGCCTGGCGCATCAGCGTGGGATTGGTAGTGAATCCCCGGATCCAGGGATTGCCGGCGAGTTCCAGGATAGAAGCGCGGTTGGCGCCATCGGCGAAGATCTTCACGCGGAAGGATGTGATATCAGGCATAGCGTGGCATCTCCATCTGATGACCTGGGCGGCAGGCCCGCAAAATCCAGCGCGCCGCTTCGCGGAGCGAGTGGACTTGAACGAAGGGGCCGTCCGGACGCTGTTCCGCATATCCGTAGTCGACGAAGATAGCGCGGCAGCCGGCGCGATGGCCGGCTTGGATGTCGCGCCAGCGGTCGCCCACGATGTAGCTGGATTCGAGATCGATGTCCCAAACCCGAGCCGCTTCAAACAGCAGGCCGGGCTGGGGCTTGCGGCAGGAACAGCGCGCGGAATCGTCGTGCGGGCAGAGGCCAACGCCGGTGAGCTGCAGGTAGCGCTGCAAGTGGCGGTTCATTTCGGAGACCTGTTCGGCTGTAACCAGGCCGCGCGCGATATCGGGCTGATTGGTGATCAGGATCAGGGCGAATCCAGCCTCGCGTAGCTGGTTGCAGGCTTCGCGGACGCCGGGCAACAGCCGCAGCTCCGAGAGTGTGGCGGGCGGATATGGTTTGCCTTGCCGCAGGACGGCGCGATTCACCACGCCATCGCGATCCAGGAACACGGCCCGGCGCATGTTCTTATATCCTTCCCAGGCGCGCGTCGGCGGCTAGGGCATGCAGCGAGACGCACAGGGCTTGGCGGGTGTTGTGCTTGGGAGCCCAACCCAGTGCGCGAATGCGATCGGTATTCAAGCGGACCACCGGCACGTCGCCTTTCCAGCCGCGGTCGCCACCGGTGTATTCGAGCTGGACTTGATCGGCGGCAAGACTCGCGATTTCAATGGCCAGCTCAGCTATTTCCGTGACCGTAATATAGTCGCCCGTGGCGACGTTATAGACTTCAAAATTCTTGGGTGTGGCGCGGTGCGCCAGCAGCACCGCGTCGATGACGTCGTCCACGTGAATGTAGGACTTGCTTTGCCGGCCATCGCCCAGAATGCGCAAACGCTCCGGCTGGGCGCGCAGGCGACGAATGAAATCGAAGCCGACGCCGTGAGTTTGCCTCGCTCCAACCACATTGCCGAAGCGGAATGCGCGGGCGCGCAGGTCGAACATGGCGCAGTAGGACGCGATGAGCGCTTCACCGGCCAGCTTGCTTGCGCCGTAGGTGGAGGCGGGGATGAGCGGGCCGAAATCCTCATGAGCTTCGTAATCCTTGAGATCGCCGTAGACGCCGCTGCCGGAGGCGTAGAGCAGATTTGGAGTGGCGCTGCGGCGCATGGCTTCGACGATTTGCTGCGTGAGGAAAGTACCTTCGCGAAAATCGATGTCCGGTTCCACGATGGCGCGCGCGATGTCGGGATTGGAAGCCAGGTGAACGACGGTATCGTGGCCCTCCATGCAGCGTTCCAGCGCGGCCAGATCCTTAAGATCGCCGTGAATCACGCGCAGCCGCCGGTCGTGCTCGTGATGCGCGTAGTGCCACTCGCGGCCGCTTGAGAAATTGTCGTAGATCGTGACCGCTTCCGTGGCTTTGTCGCACAGCAGGCGATCGGTGAAATGGCTGCCGATGAAACCTGCGCCGCCGGCGATAAAGAACCGGCCCGCGGTCGCCGGCGCCGTCATTTGATGGACTCCCATTTCGTGGCGGAACGCTGCAGCAGCGGATGGCTGACCAACAAGTGCCACAACACGGCGCACAGCCCCTCGGTATGCGGGGTGATGCGATCCGGCGCGAGCGCGGGAATGGCGACGCATTCCTCGGCGACCTGGCGCGTGAATCCGCCGTTCGGTCCGACGATGCCGAAGATGTGAGCGCCCGCGCCGGACGCAGTTTCCAGCGCGCGAACAATGTTGACCGAGACGTTTTTCTCACTACTGCCGCCGCCCACTGAGAAGACCAGCACGCCATCGCGCGGGCCAATGCGCGAACCTTGGAGCCAGCCGGCGAAGCAGGTGTCCCAGCCTTCGTCATTCGCTCTGGCGGTGAGCTCGGAAACATTATCGGTGGGCGCGTAGGCTTCAAAACCGCACAGCTTGCGAAAATCGTTGACGGCGTGGCCGGCGTGCCCGGCCGACCCCCCAACTCCCAGGATGAAGAGGCGCCCGCCCAGTTCGCGAACCCGCGCGAGACCGAGGGCCATTCGCTCGATGGCGGCGAGGTCCACGCTCCGCAGGATCTCGACGGACTCCCCGATGAAAGAGGCGGCGAAGCCAGTAGGCGGAGCAACGGATTGTTCAAGAGCTTCGTGGAGCCCCGTAAGACTGGTCAAAGCGCACCAACTCCTGTTAATTCAATCGGCTGAAACAGGGCTCTTCGATAGGGGCAACCAGCGGGAAAGGGCCAATCGGAAAATCCGGCGGAAAGTCCAAACTGTGGAAGTCCAGCGCTGGAGTGTGGTTTCGCCGATGCGCTCGCCATAGGGAATGAAGACTTCGTGGACGCGAAAACCCTGGAGAGCTGGCTTTAACAGCAAGTCGACGGGCAGCGCCGGACCGTTCGGATCCACCTGCACCTCTCGAATCAAGCGGTGGCTGTAGGCTCGCATACCGGAGTGCAGGTCGGTTGACTTCACCCCCACCAGCAGCCAGCCCAAGAAGGCGAAGAGCCAGTTGGCGAAATAGTTTGCCAACGGCATGCTGGCCGGCCGATGTTCCAGGCGCGAGGCGTTGACCAGATCGTATTGACCGGAAAGAACCATGTCGGCCAAGACGGGAATTTCCGAAGCCGGATAGGTGCCGTCACAATCGAGGGTGACGATGACGTCGCCGATAGATTCCTGCAGCACGCGGGCCATGGCGCGGCCGTAGCCCTGGGGCGGGAATTGGCGTATCACCCGGGCGCCGAGGCTGGCGGCGAGGGTGGGAGTGGCGTCGCGACTGCTATCGACGATGATAATTTCGTGCCGGCGATCGCCGAGGGCGCTACGAATGTCCTCGATGACCCGCGCGACGGCCCTTTCTTCGTTCATCGTAATCATCGCTACCGAGATGGTATGGGCCATTTCACGCACATAGGTTATTTCGGATTTCCATGAACTTTCAGTAGGGGGGAGCCAACGCATCGCCAGGTGGCGCATCTGGGGGTGTTTTGTGTTTGGCCGCGTATTTTTCTTGGATCTGGGCAGTCAGCAGCGGGATGCGGGATCACTGTAATTGTATCGGCCACAGTCGGCTGTGGTGAGACCGGCGGCGCGCAAGTGACTGGTTAATGGGCGGAAAGATTTTCGAGCGCGCTGAGATCGTTGCGCTCGCGATCGTTCGGTTGCGCTTTGGCAAGGCCGGTGATCTTCACCGACACTTGAAAGCGCGCGTATCCCAAGTACTCGTATTCCATGTGGCGGCGGGCCACCAATTCCTGGAAGGCGCGAAACTCGTGCTCCTGCCAGTTCGGATAATTAAAATACTCATCGAACACGATGATGGTGCCAGGGACGATGCGGTCTTCCAGGAGTTCAAAAACGCAGCGGGCGGATTCATAAAGGTCTGAGTCGATGTGAATGAAGGCCGCTGGACCGGGATGCTGTTCCAGCCAGCCGGGCAGAGTAGCGGCGAAAAAGCCCGGATGAAGTGCGACGTTGCCGGGCACCTTGGGAAGGCTTCCGTGGGCGTTGAAAGCAAAACGATCCCCGCTCCAGGGTTCCTGCAGGCCGCGAAAACTGTCGAAGCCGTGGACGGGTTGCGATGACCCTGCGTGCTTTGCGATGAAGCCGATGGTGCCGCCTTTGTACACTCCAAATTCCAGATAATGTCCCACCACGCTAACCTGGCCGAGAGCCGATTCCAAAACCTCGCGAGCGCTCTCCATGCCAACGGCGGCGCGCATATAAGTGCGGGCATACTGAACGCTCTCCTCGAGCGCCAACCGCTTCATTTCGCGCGCCGGGTGCAAGCGCGGGAAATCCCAAAAGTCCTGCAGCGTGAACATCCACTTTTGAATCGAAGTTTTGAGGCCGAAGCTAGCGATGAACATTTGACTCGCTTTACACGCTCAGTCCAGCGACGGATTGATCCGCCTGGGATTCGCACTGAAGATTGGCAACCGAACTCGGCCTCGCCAGGATCACAAACTGGAACGCCAACAGGCCCGGCCAGAGAGCGCAGATGGCGCGCTCCAGCGGATAGAGCCATTGCATATAGGACCGGTACGGCGCCGAATCCATGATCGACGACGAATCGCTTTGCCGGGCGGTTTCCGATTTCGCGCCGTAGAGCCGCTTGACCAGCGGCACAAACGGCCTGAGTATCCCGGGCGTGACGCGGCTGCGATCGACAGCGAGGCCAGCGTCACCCAGGAAACGGTAAAAGCTGCCGCGGGTGAAAAAGCGCATATGGGTGCGGTCCAATGTACCGGTGTCGCCATATTCGAATCGGCCCACAAGCAGAGCCAGGCGCACATTCCAAATAGCAACGTTGGGAAGTGAAATAAGGACCTGGCCGCCGGGCGCCAGCAGGCGATAATGCCGCATCAAGACGTCCAGCGGATCGGTGAGGTGTTCGAGCATGTCAGAGAACAGGATGACGTCGAAGTACTGGCGGCCATAAAAGGGGTAACGCTCCGGCTGGGTCACGTCGGCGACATGGGCCTCGGCGAGTCGAATCCTGGCTTTCTCAATAGAAGCCTCGGAAAGATCAACTCCTACAACGCGGTGGCCCTGCAGGCTGAGCAACTCCGCTCCGTGGACTCCCGAACCGCACCCAACATCGAGCACGCGCAGGCCGCGCGGAAGCCCCCCAAGAATTCGCGGGATTTCAGGGTTGGCGATCTCGAAGTATGGGCGCTGGGAAGGTTTCATACCTGGACTTCCACGGGCGCTAGGGCGGCCAATGCCTCACGATTGAGCCGGTCCGCGATTTTGCGGGCGCGCTCGATACAGACATCCATATTGATGTATTCGAATTCGGCCACGCGGCCGCACAGCGGAATGCCGATCTGTTCGAAATACGTCTTGGCGCGCTGCAAGTAGCGGCGGCAATCGTCGTTCTGCACTACGTAGCCATAATTGGTCCGGAGCACGCGGGAATAGCAAACTTCCGAACGGCGAACCAGATCCATATCTTGCAGGTCGTTGAGGACATCGGCCAGCAGCTCTTCGTCCGACATTTCATGCGTGCCGTCGCCGGGATTGGTGGTGACTTCGGCCTGAATAATGGATTGGCCGGGCGGCGCATTGTGCGGGCTGAAAGCGGCGGGGAAAGACAGGCGATGGAAGCGGACCTCGGGATCGGGAACGTAGATGGCGGTGTAATCGGGCAAACGCGCGGAGTCGAGACCGATGGACACGGTGACTAGGGAGTTGTAGCGCAGCGCGCCAACAGCCGTGAGGATTTCGGGCGGCGTGCCGTCGAGCGCTACGGCCAGCTCTTGAATCGGAATGGTGGAAACCAGCGCGTCGTAGCGGCGAGTGGACTGGCCGTTACTGACGCACCAGCCGTTGCCCTCGCGCCAAACGCGATCCACGTTGAAGTCAGGGACGAGATTGTGGACGCACGCGCGCATCGCGAGCGGGAGCGATTCAATACCGCCGTGCGCGGGGTAGTGAAAATAAAGCTGGTGCGTATAGCCCTCGGTTTCGACGCCCACCGCTGCCTTGATCACGTCTTCGATGGGCGGTTTGGGAACGCGGCCTTCCACCCACTCCAGGCCGAGCTCTTCGGCCGGAACGTTCCAGATTTTCTCGTTATAGGGGATTAGGTATTTTTCGGCGAGTCCTTTGCCGAAGTGATGGTAAATCCATTCCTTGAAATTGGTTTTGGGCGGCGGATAGTCGTTCTTGATGTAGTGATACAGGCACTCGAAGCGATCCTCGGGATCGAGATCGAAGAGGCCATTCTCGAATGGATATTTGACGTAGCGGCCTTTGTAGAAGATCTTATTGCCGCGGCGCGCGCGATGGACGTTATCGCCCAGCAACGCGACCATATAGTCCACCATCTCCTGATTGCGCGAGAAGATGATGTGCGGGCCGCCGGCGTCGTAGGTGAACCCTTGCTCCTGGACGGTCTGGCAGTGGCCGCCGCCGCGGCTCTCCTTTTCGAGCACCTCGCAATCGCGCTCCAAATGCGCCGCGATGGTGAGGCCGGCTAATCCTCCGCCCAAAATTCCAATCGCCACCCGGTTCCCCCTATTCAGGCCGGCACACCTCAGGCCTTTCCACATGATTATTCGGACGTTTGCCTGAGATTCTATAGGGCGCTAAAGCGAAAAGCGCTGGACGCGTTTTCAGAACTTAAAAATTACGTCCATCGCCAACTGGAACTGGTTCTGGCGGGTTCCATTGTCGTAGGATCGCCGATCGAGAGCCCGATCAAACCTGATTTCGGGGCGAAACAAAACGGTGCTGCCCACCCAGTGGCCCCACATCAGAGTTTCCTCCGCGTAGCGGGTCTTAACACCGGTTCGCTGGCCTCGCAGGTCGTCCAAAAAATCGGAGCGAATCGAAATGTAATTCTTGGCGGAGAGCTGCCTTTCAACGTAGTTGACCATGGCCCACTCCGGCGCCCTGCAGCGGATCTGGCCCGCCGGACAGAACGCGCCGTTGGTGCCCTTCTCCGGCAGCAAAGGACCCGTGACGCTGGGCACGCCGCGCTGATACATGTACCAGGCCTCGGTAGCCATATGCCAGTTCTTGCTGAACTTGTGGTACCAGGTGTTGTCGAACATCTGGAGGTTGTTGTAGGCGTATTCGCCGTTGTTGAGACCGTTCACGCAAGGATACACGTTGTCGTTGCCGTGATGGAACGTGTAGCTGACGCAGGCCGTCGCGGAGGGCCGCGCGTCCGGGGTCCAGGGCGCCACGTCGTGGCTGGCGGTGAGCCCCAATTGAAGCAGCAATCCCGGGGTGAGCTTGATGGTAGCCAGGATACCGGTGTCGGTGAAGGGATCAATCGCATACAGCAACGAGTGGGTGTAGACGTAGTTATTAGGAGCCAATTGCGCTTCGATACCCGGAATCGAGATGAATCGCCCGATCCGGATGTTCATTCCCTCGGCCACCTGGGGAAAATACAGGTCCAGGTATTCGAGCGCGGGATCGAACCCATATTCCCGGTGGTCGTCGAGCAACTGACTGCTGAAGTAGCCCAGGTTGGTGGTGAAGCGATAGCTGGTTCCGAATAATGCGGTGAGGTGAAATCCCCAATCGAAGTGATCGGTTTGAACGCTGTCGGGAATGCGTTCGATGTACAGCACCGCCTGGTCGAGTTCGACCCGGTCGGGGAAGATGTCATAGGCGGCCGGATAATTCGAATTCTTTGACGTGCTGAGGTTGAAGCTGCCTTCCAGCCAGCCGTACACCTTGACCCGGCTTCGCTCCCAGGCATCGCCATTGGAGCCGCCGTAGAGAGCTTCCATCAGCGGCGGGACGTTGGTCTCAGGCGCGCCGATTTCGGGCGATCCTCCGTAGGACCAATCGGAATTGGGGAATGGCGGCGAGTCCAGGGGTGAGGGTAATGCCCGGCGCGGAGGTTCGGGGCCGCTCGGGGCGGTCCCGCGCCAATCTTGGACATACGCTTGCGACAGCCGTTTGAGAAACCCCTGGTGTGCCCCAAGTGTCAGATTCAGAGCCAGTTCCTGGCCGGCAGCCAAGTCCCGCTCGGCCACGGCTGAATCGCCGAACCCGAGCTTGGTGGCTTTGAATTGATAATGGCCGGGCTGGAGCCCGGTGGCGGCGAACGAGCCGTCGGCTGCGCTTACAAATTGCTGGTCGGCCTTCTCGACTGGGTTTCCGGCGGTGTTATGAGCGGCGACTTGAGCGCCCGCCACCGGCGCTCCGCTTGAATCCTGAATCAGGCCGCGCACTTGTCCCGGCGCGCGAATGGCGAAACAAAGGAACAAGAGCGCCAGCGTGAAAGCGATCACAGCCGATTCTCGCATAGCCGGTGCCCAAAGTTTCGGCAACTCGCGACCGATCTTATAGATAGAGATGCCAGAACTGCGCGCGCGCCTGCCAATTTTCGCCATCTTGCTGGGCACGCTGCTCTGCCTGCTCAACCATATCGGCGTGATAGCCGGCATCCTGCAGCCGCCGCCGGGGTATCAGCCGGCATACTATTTGCGCAATCTGGACGTCCCGCAGTATCTCACCTGGATCGAACTCGCCAGAACGCACTGGCTGCTTCCTAACGGGCATGCGCCCTGGCAGACCGAGCCGGCGCTGTTTCAGCCGATGTTCACGATCGCGGCGCGCACTGGCCTGGCGACCATCGTTTCCTACTACGGCTTTCAGTTGCTGCTGTACTGGTTGGCCGCCTACGCGCTGATTCTGGCCGCGCAAACGTTCATGAAGACGCCGCGGGCGATGCTGTATTCGGCGCTGGTGGTGCTGGGGGCGCTGCCATTGCGCCTGTTGGGTTGGACCATCGCCAAGGCGCTTGGATGGCCGGCTGTGGTGCAACTGGCTTTGAGTTATGGCGTGGTGGAATACGGCTACGAGACGTCCGACGGGCTGGTGCGCGGAGGACTGTCGAACTCCATGCTACTCACCTTCGGAACGGCCATGATGCTGTTTGCGTTCTCTAACCTGGCGAGGTTCATCACCGATGGACGGCGCCGGCATTATTACTGGCTGTTGCTGTGTGTATTCCTGGACGGTCTGTTTCACCCCTTCGAGATTTTCGCGATCACTACGGCCGCCATATGGCCGCTATGGAAGGCATCCCGGAAAGTCGAGTCGGTGTGGCTTTTCGTCGCTGCGGGTGCCGGGATGCTGCCTTACTTGATCGAGACCTTGCGATTCTCCTGGCTGCGCGACCTCTCGCAGATATCGACCTGGAAAATGGGTTCGCCCGCATGGATACTGCTGGTTTACGGCCTGCCGGCGATGCTGATCTGCTGGCTAATCCTGATCCGTTTCCGCGTTGACACTCCCGGGGACGAGGTCCTGCAAAGCTGGTTTCTGTGCTCGGCGATTCTGCCCATGATCCCTTTGGTGCCGAGCGCAATGCACACCTTCGACGGATACGTGTATGCGATAGGCTTTCTCCTGGTGAGGAAAGCGCAAGCCGACAAGCTGTTCTTCAGGCTTTTTTCCGAGCATCGGAGAAGCATGCGGCTGGCGCTGGCAGGCTGGGCGGCGGTTTCGATACTAGCGCTCGGGTGCGTCTACTCGCAGTATTGGAGGGATGGCAAATCCGCGGACCCAGAGTTTCTCTCGGCTGTGGCGCCCTCCGGCGAGGTGGCCATGATCGCCTGGATGAAGGCTAATTTACCGCGCGACCGGTTGGTGCTGGCGCCGGAAGCGATGGCGCCTTGGGTGGCGGCCATTCCGATGCCAAGCGTTGGCAGTCACGACCTGTTCAGCGTGACCTATGAAGCCCAGCGGGCCTTGGCCAGCCGCTTCTATCGAGGAGAACCGCTGCGGAGCGATTTGATCGATGGATTTGGAGTGAGTTATGTTATCGGGCCGGCGGACGCGCCGATTGTTCTCGAAGGCAGCCGGTTTCTGCACCAGGAGGGTTCGCTGCGTCTATACGAAGTTCCCGGTGAGTGGATGAAACCCTATCCGGGGATGGAGCATCTGGCCGGAGCGCCGGCGACCAATGGATTCCGGCAGTGGGTGGTCCGGATGCTGGCGAAGTTCCGGCGGACCACGGCCTAGCGCGGCGGCTTAGCGCGGGCGAAGGTGCAGCCGTCCGCGATGGTTCCCGCCCGGATTCAATATCTCGTCTTTCTGGGCCAGGCGCGCGCGGCACGCTTCGCATTGCGCGAGATGCTCGCGTACTTCAATGACTTCGGCCACGGACAGGCCCTTACCAACCGCATACAGGGAAAGCGGGTCGTCGGCGATGTGCCCATTCTGCTTGTCGGGCGGGGGTAGCAGATCCTTTATCTTCACGCCGACGTGGAATCCGTTTAGAACCGCGCGGCAGTAGCGCACTTCGCCGAAGATGACGTTGTGATGGAGCTTGACCATGACCTGCTCCCCACGGCCGATCCGCTCGCGCAAGGCGATCCGCAAGCCGGAGCGGGAAACGTCCAGGACCGTGCCATAGGCCGGTTCGCTGGGGCCGGGCAGGACTTCGATTTCGGCCGGGTCTTCGGTGGGGTAGCGGGCTTCCCGCCGGCGCTCCGCGGCATGCGCATCAATTTCCCGCGCCAGGGCGGACGCCTGGTAATTCAATTGGCTTGACATCGGAAACCAACTTTCTAGCTTAAAGACCCATATTAACCGTGAACGTTGCAGCGATATGCTACTTAAGTACATTTCGTAGATGTACATTAAGGACAAAACCTGAGAAAAGAGCTACGAAAGTAATCAGCTACGCGCTCGAATCGCCGCTCAGCCAATCCTGGGCACGCCGCTCGAGCGCGATGCGAACCAGTTGGGCGCGGGTGCGGACGCCGGTCTTGTCGAACAACTGCTGCAAGACGGCTTTGACGGAGCCCTCGGAAATCTGCAATTGCCCGGCGATTTCCTTATTCGTGAGGCCCTCAAAGACGCCTTGCAGGACGAAGCGCTCGCGCGCGGTGAGCGCCTGGGTGGCGCGCTGCTCTTCGGACCGGCCAGTGGCGCCGGCAATGAGAGAGCGCATGGCGCGCGGGTCGAGCCACGGTTCGCCGGCCACGAGCTTACGGATTGCCTCCACTAACTGAGCCGGAGAACTGTGCTTGAGGAAGATGCCCTCCGATCCGCTTTCGAGCACGCGCACGGTGGCGGCGTCGCTCATTCCTGCCGTGACCATCAGGATGCGGCCCTGGAATCCGCTTTTGCGGATTTCCTCCAGCGCGGCGGCGCCCTGTTCCTCGCCCAGGTCATAATCCAGAAGAATGATGTCGGGCCGCTCCCGGGCTGCGATGTCGACCGTTTCCGAGACCGAGGCGCAGGAGCCGACGATGCGGAAGCCGGGCTCAGTCTGCAGTAACCGGCTGAGGCTGTCGCGGAACAGGCTGTGATCGTCCACCAGCAGGATCCGGATTTCCTGTGCCATAGCTCTCTTTCAGGTTAGCTGCTAGGACCGGCGAGAGTTCAACCACGAAGGTTGCTCCCCCGCTACCGCCGGGGCGCTGGCCGGATTCATAGCGCAGCTCGCCGTGGAAGGATCGCATGAAAGCGCGCGACAGATATACGCCCAGGCCGGTGGCTTGCGCGCCCGATTGGAAGGGCCGGAACAGACGCTCGGGATGCGAGACGCCGCCGCCGGTGTCCTGGACGCGAACCACGATACGCTGTCCTTCAGCGCGAGCCGTGATTTTGAGGGCGCGGACGGGCTGATCGAGCATGGCGCGCTGGCTATTCTTGGTGAGATTGAGAAACACCTGCATCAAGCTCTGGCGGTCGGCCCAAACCGCGGGCAGACCGGGTTGGATGTCCCATGCCACCGCGATATCGTCTTCGCGCAGGGCCGGCTCGATGACGATGCGCAGCTCTTCCAGCAGCGCGGCCAGGTCGACGCGGACGGCTTGGTAGGCGGTCTGGCGCAGTTCGAGCGCGGCGATCTTCTCCAGCGCCTGGATGAGGGTGCCGAGCGCTTCGAAATCCTTGTTGTTGGCGAGAGCGCTGTTGCGTGCCAGGCTCTCGTGCACCACGGCGATGGCGCCGCAGACGTTGCGAACTTCGTGCGAGACCGCGCCCACCAGGATGCGCGACGCGGCCAGCAGCTGGTGGAGGCCGTACTCTTCGCGATTGCGCAGATCTTCGGACGTGTCCACCACCATCGCGGCGAGCCGCGAGCCTTGGCTGGTGCGGTAGGTGGAAAACCATATATCGGCGAGAAAGGCTTCGCCATCCTGGCGCTGGCCGCGGCATTGCATGACAGTGCGGAAGACCGGCCCGTTCTGCTCCGGCGCCGGCACGTTCTCGAGCGACGGAAGATACTGCCGGATGGACCTGCCGGAGAGCGCGCCGGGCGGAAGGGCGAACAGGCGATGCGCGGCCTCGTTGGCCTGCAGCACCGAGCCGTAGGAATCGGCGGTGAAGATAGCCACCGGGCTGCTATCCACCAGGACCTTGAGCTGTTCTTCGGCGGCGCGCCGGGCTTCGCTTTCGGCTTCGATTTGCTGCAAGTGCAACAGGGCCGCCTGGCGGCTGCGGACCACTTCATAAACGAAGAGTCCCATGCCGAGGAATGCGGCGAAGATCAGAATATCGCGGGGAATGCCCGCGGCCGGCCGCCAGTCGAAGGAGTCAAACTCCTCGGCCAGGAAAGTGCAGAGCGCGGCCGCGATTCCGATCTGCCAGCGCGTCAGGACGCTGCCGACCATCAGCATGGGAAACAGGTAAAGGAAGCCGAGGGTGACATCTTTGTCGGCGCGCCAGTCGGCAATCGCGATGAAGGCGATCAGCAGTCCTGCTTTGAGCAGGACAGACTTCGCGCCGCCACGAAGAAAGAAAGAAAGCATGGGGACTCGCGCCAGACTAGTCATATTCTAGACACGCAACTATTCCCATTCGCAAGGGTTACGCGGGATAATGGCACAAAGAGCGTCGGCACTGGTCGAAAGATAGTAGCTCTTGATAACCGAACGATACTGGACTCACGTTTACAGGAAAGCTATCTTTAGTGTAGATCTAGATCCGCCTCAACGCCCGCGTCCGGCTATTGGTCTGGCTGGGTTCCGCTTACTAACGTGCGCGGCTCGGAAAACGTGCGCGGCTCGGAAACCGCGCCCGGCTCGGAAACGGGCGTCGCTCAGAATCGAGATCCGTCAAATGAGCCACTTGCAGACAAAAATCACGTTCTGGGCGATGGCTGCGCTGGGGCCGAGCGCCTTCGCGCAAACCCACAGCTTCACGTGGCAAGAGCTGCGGGACAAGTTTCAAACCAGCAATCCGACGCTGCGGGCGGCCGAGATCAGCATCGACGAATCGCGCGCGCAAGAGATTACGGCGTATCTGCGGCCCAATCCCGACTTCTCGTTTTCGGTGGACCAGATCAATCCGTTCACCACGCAACCTCCGCCCAGCGGCGGGGCCAGCGTCTATAGCCCGTTCGCCTACGCGTTTCCCTCGTCTTCCATTAGCTACTTGCACGAGCGCCGACACAAACGGGAACTGCGCAAGGAGAGCGCACAACAGGGGACCGCGATTTCGGTGTCGCAATATGCCGATCAGGAGCGAACCTTGCTGTTTACTTTGCGAAGCGCATTCGTGCAAACGCTGCAGCAAAAGGCGGTGCTCGATTTAGCCCGCGAGAATTTGACATATTACAACCGTCTGCTGTCCGTAAGTAATGACCGTCTGAAGGCCGGCGACATCGCCAAGGTGGATTATCAGCGGCTGGAACTGCAGCGAGTACAGTATGAGACCGACGTCGAGACCGCGCTGGTGAATCTGAGAACTGCGAAGATCCAGCTGTTGATGCTATTGAACGATCGCACGCCGGTGGAGCAGTTTGACGTGACGGGCACCTTCGATTTTTCCGGAGAGGCCCGGGGGCTGGAAGAGTTGCGGCGGCTGGCGATGGACAATCGGCCGGATCTAAAGGCGGCTGCGCAGTCGGTGCAAAAAGCCGAAACCGATCACAAGCTGGCGGTGGCGAACGGATCCACCGACCCGACTTTTGGAGCGGACATCGCGCGCGATCCTCCGATTCCGGCTTACCTTGGCGTGAACGTCAGCATTCCGCTGCGAATTTTCGACCGGAATCAAGGCGAAAAGCTGAGAACGCAGGAGGACATCACCCGTAATGAGCGGCTGCGCGACGCGGCCACGGCGCAGGTGTTCAGCGACGTGGATTCGGCCTACGCGACCGTCGAGAGCAATCTGACGCTACTGCGTCCCTATAAGGAAACTTACTTGAAAGAGGCCCTGGAGGTGCGCGACACGGTGTCGTTCGCCTATACGCGAGGCGGCGCTTCGCTGTTGGATTTTCTGCAAGCCCAGCAGGATTATCGCAGCACGCAATTGAATTACTTGAACCTGGTGGGCGCCTACCTGACGGCGGCCGCTCAAGTGAATATGGCGGTGGGCCAGGAGGTTATCCCATGAAGACCAAGACCCGCTTGCTTACGCGCGCGGTTCAGAATGGGCGCTCCTACCGAGCCGCGATTGTTGCGGTGCTGGCCGTCGCGGTACTGGCGCTGAGTTTGGCGCTCTCCGGCTGCGGCCAGAAGGTGGAAGCCAATCCCAAGCTGGGCGCGCCTCCGGCGGCGGACGTGATTCACGAATCGGACGGCAGCATATTCCAGGTAGATCATCCCGAGCAGTTTCCGGTCGTGAGCGCCGGCGAGCATAGCGCGGCGCCGGAGCTGAACACCACCGGCACGGTGAGCGCGGATGTGTCGCGCAATATTCCGGTGATCTCGCTGGCTTCCGGCCGGATTGTGGAGATCGATGCGCGGCTGGGCGACACCGTCACTAAGGGCCAGCTGCTGCTCAAGGTGCAAAGCCAGGACATCGCGCAGGCTTTTTCCGATTACCGGCAGGCCGTGGCGGACGAAACTCTCGCCAAAGCGCAATTAGAGCGGTCTAAGGAGTTGCTGGAAAAAGGCGCGATCGCAAAGAAGGACGAGGAGGTGGCCGAAGACGCCGAGGTGAAGGCCAAAGTGACGGTGGAAACTGCCATCGAGCACATCAAGGTCCTGGGCGCGGACCTGGATCATCCGAGTTCGATCGTTGAAATTCACGCGCCGGTCTCGGGCGTGATCACCGATCAACAGGTAACCGCGTCGGCTGGGGTGAAAACGCTGGACAATTCGCCGAACCTGTTCACCATCTCGGATCTGTCGAAAATATGGATCATTTGCGATGTGTATGAGAACGACATGTCCTTCGTGCACCTGGGCGAGTACGCCGACGTTCATCTGGCGGCCTATCCCAAGATGGTTCTCAAAGCGCGCATCGCCAATATCTCGCCCACGCTGGACCCCAACATTCGCACCGAAAAGGTGCGTCTGGAGATGGAGAATTCCGGGCTGTTCCGCTTCGGCATGTTCGTGACCGCGACCTTCCATGGTTTGCTCCAAGACGTGCGCGCCACCGTGCCGGCGGATGCGATTCTGCACTTGCACGATCGCGACTGGGTCTACGCTCCGAACGGGAACAAACAGTTCCGGCGCATCGAAGTGGTGGGCGGAAACATGCTGCCGGGCGGGCTGCAGGAGATTCTATCGGGAATTAAGCCCGGGCAGCAGGTGGTATCGAACGCGCTGGCGCTCCAATCCACCGTGGAGCAGTAATGATCCGCAAGGTAGTAGACTTTTCGCTCAACAACCGGTTCGTCGTTCTTGCGATCGCTGTTCTGCTATTGGCCTGGGGCGCCATCTCGTTCCACAACCTGCCGGTGGAAGCGTATCCCGACGTGGCCAACAACTACGTCGACATCATCACGCAGTGGCCTGGGATCTCGGCCGAGCAGATCGAACAGCAGGTGACCATCCCGTTAGAAATCGCCATGAACGGGATTCCCGACGTGGTGCATCTGCGCTCCTTTTCGTTGTTCGGTTTGTCGGATGTGAAGTTGATTTTCGAGGATGGATCGGACAACGCCTGGAACCGCGAGCGCGTGCTGGAGCGGCTGGCGCAGGTGACCCTGCCGCCCAACGTCAATCCGCAGATGGGGACGGACTGGAGTCCGGTGGGGCAGATCTATTTCTTCACGCTGCAGAGCAGGAATCCGAAGTACGACGTGATGGAGCTGAAGTCGCTGGAAGACTGGGTGGTGGAGAAAAACTTCAAATCCGTTCCCAACGTGGTAGACGTCGCCAGCTTCGGCGGCCCCACGCGCGAGTATCAGGTGCGCATCGATCCGGACAAGCTGATCGCATACGGGCTGAGCATCAGCCAGGTGGAACAGCAACTGGCGAACAACAACGCCAACGCCGGCGGGAGCTTCATCGAGGCGGGGTTGCAGCAGGTGAACGTGCGTGAAGTCGGCATGGCGAATAATGTGCGCGACATCGCCGACACGGTGATCAAGACGCAGAACGGGACGCCGCTGCACATCAGCGATATTGCCACCGTGGCGCAGGGTCCCAAGATACGGCTGGGGCAATTCGGACGGGCGATCCGGCGCGAGGACGGAAAGATTATCGACAACGAGGACGTGGTGTCCGGCATCGTGCTGCTGCGCAAGGGCGCCGATTCGGACGACGTGCTGAAGGCAATTCATGCCAAGGTGGAGGAACTCAACCACGTCATTCTGCCGGCCGGAGTGACAGTGGTTCCCTTCATCGATCGCAGCGAGCTGGTGGAGTTCACCACGCACACCGTGCTGCACAATCTGACCGAGGGCATCATCCTGGTAGTGATTATCCTGTTCCTGTTTCTCGGCAACACCCGCGCGGCGCTGATCGTGGCGGTCACCATACCGTTCTCGTTGCTGTTCGCGTCCATCTGTCTCAGCTTGCGGCATATTCCGGCGAATTTACTGTCATTGGGCGCGCTGGATTTCGGCATGGTAGTGGATGGCGCAGTGGTGATGATCGAGAACATCGTGCGGCACCTGCACACGCAGCAATCCGGAAATGGCGAGCGCATGTCGATCGGCAACCAGATTCGCGCGGCGGCTCACGAGGTACAACGGCCGGTGTTCTACGCGATCACCATCATCATTACCGCGTACATCCCGATTTTCACACTGCAACGCGTGGAGGGACGGCTGTTCAAACCGATGGCGTGGACGGTGGCGTTCGCACTTTTGGGCGCGCTGCTGTTCTCGATCATCGTGTCGCCGGTACTGGCGTCTTACCTGTTCCGGCGCGGTGCCAAGGAGTGGCGCAATCCGGTGATGCGGCGGCTGACGGCGGGTTACCGCAAAGCCGTGCGCTGGGCGATTCGAGAACGCTGGGCCGTGCTAACGGTGGCCGTGGCGGCGCTGGGCGCGACGGCGTATCTGGCGTTGAGCGGAATTATCGGCTCCGAGTTTCTTCCACATCTGGACGAGGGCGCGCTGTGGGTGCGCGGAACCTTCGCGCCCAGCACGGGCCAAACCGAGGGCGTGCGCGTGGCGAATCTAGCTCGCTTAACGCTGGCCGCGTTTCCGGAAACAACCATCGTGACCAGCCAGGTGGGGCGGCCGGACGATGGCACCGATACCACGGGCTTCTTCAACACCGAATATTGCGTGGACTTGAAACCGAAAGAGCAGTGGCGTCCAGTCTTCCATCAGAACAAAGATGCGCTTATCGCCGCCATGAACGAACAACTGTCGAAGATTCCGGGCGCCATCTGGAATTTCTCACAACCCATCGCGGACAACATGGAGGAGGCTGTCAGCGGCGTCAAGGGCCAGCTAGCCACCAAGATCTACGGCGACGACTTGAGAACGCTGGAAGACAAGGCGGACGAGGTGCTCAAGGTGATGCACACCGTTCCCGGCATCGAAGATCTGGGAGTGTTTCGGCTGCTCGGCCAGCCCAACCTGAACGTGACGGTGGATCGGCAGGCAGCGGCCCGTTTCCAAATCAACGTCGCAGACGTCCAGGACGCTATTCAGACCGCGGTGGGCGGCAACGCGCTGACGCAGGTACTGCAAGGCGAACAGCGCTACGACCTGGTGGCGCGTTATCAGGCGCCCTATCGCGACACGCGGGAAGCGATCGCCAATATCCGCTTGCTTTCGCCCTCCGGCGAGCGGGTGTCGCTGGCGCAACTGTGCAAGATCGAAATAAAGGACGGCGGCTCCGAGATTTATCGCGAGGGCAACCAGCGCTACGTCGCGGTGAAATTCAGCGTGCGCGGACGCGATCTGGGAAGCACGGTGGAAGAAGCCATCAAGAAAGTAAACGCGCAAGTAAAATTGGACCGCGGCTATCACGTCAACTGGGAAGGCGAATATGAGAGCGAGAAGCGCGCGGCGGCCCGTCTGTTCATTATCGTGCCGCTCACCGTGCTGATCATTTTCGTCATCCTGTACACGATGTTCAAATCGCTCAAATGGGCCGCTCTCATCATCGTGAACGTCATGATGACGCCGCTGGGCGGGATGCTGGCGCTGCTCGCCACGCACACCCACTTCAGCGTGTCTTCAGGCATCGGATTTCTCGCGCTGTTCGGAGTTTCGGTGCAGACCGGCGTGATCATGCTGGAGTACATCAATCAGCGGCGCGCGCGCGGGCATTCCGTCGAAGAGGCGGCGGTGGAAGGCGCGGTTCTGAGACTGCGGCCCATCATGGTGACCAGCCTGGTGGCCACGCTGGGACTGCTGCCGGCCGCGTTATCGCACGCCATCGGTTCCGATTCTCAGCGGCCGTTTGCCATCGTGATCGTAGGCGGCCTGATCTCGGGACTGTTGCTGAGTATTTTCCTGCTGCCGACGCTGTACGCGTGGGTGGCGCGCGAGGGCGATGTACTGCCCGCGCCCGAAGCTCCCACCGACGAAGCGTAAGATCCGGCGCTTACGATCCGACCAGCGTGCTAAATTTGATCGAGCGAATGACGGGGGCATGCTCGAGCGAATGACGAAGGCAGAGGTATGCGCGAAGATCCAGCGTATCGGGCTGATTCCAGCGGTTCGCGTGTCGACGCCGGAAGACGCCTGGCTCGCGGCCGAAGCAGTTTCGCGCGGCGGAATACCGATCGTGGAACTAACCATGACGGTTCCTAAAGCCGCGGACCTGATTACACATCTGTTGACCAAGCATCCGGACATGGTGGTGGGCGCAGGCACGGTACTAAATGTCGAAACAGCGCGCGCGTGCCTGGACGCAGGGGCGAGTTTCATCACCAGTCCCGGCCTGGATCTGCCGACGGTGGAGTTCGTGGCCAAGCAAGGTATCGCCGTTCTGCCGGGCGCGTTGACTCCGAGCGAGGTGATGGCGGCGGTAGAGGCGGGCGCCGATTTCGTTAAGATTTTCCCCTGCTCGCAGATGGGGGGGCCGGCTTACATTCGCGCCCTGAGAGCTCCATTTCCCGATATATCCTTCATCGCCGCGGGCGGGGTAAACCAGCAAAATGCCGGCGACTACATCCAAGCGGGTGTTGCCGCAATAGGCATCGGAGCGCACCTCATTCCGCCGCGAGCCGTCCAAGCCAAGGAGCCTGAGTGGATTGTGGAACTAGCACGCAGGTTTTCACACATTGTCAGCCAGATGCGCGCCGAAATAGCTCCAATCAATTGACATTCGTTGGTTTTGCGGCACCACGGCCATGGCGTTCGGATTGCTGAGAAGTATCCAACGCCATGCATACCGTTCAATTGGCTATCCGCGATTCCGAGCACGCGCATTCGTTGCGCGATCTGCTGTTAGGGGACGGCGTGCATCAAGTGCACCTGGTGGAACGGCCGAATTTGGCGATCCCGGGCGTTATCGTAATGGATGTGGACCGGCTGGAAAAATCCGGTGCGTTGGCGGGCGGGCGGGAGCGCCTGGTCGTCATGGCGTCGAAAGCGAGCGGCGATCTTGCCAGGGTCTGGAAGGCCGGCGTGCGGCACGTGGTGTTTCAGGGGGACGCTCCGCGCACGGTTCGAATGGCCGTCCTGGCTACTGAGTTGAGCTTGGCGGCCCCGAACTTATATAGCTAGCGCGCCGGCCTCGCAGAAAGCTGCATTAAGCGACAGCGCGGCGGTCGAAGTCGGCGAACAGCGCGTCCTGCACCGGAACTTCGGAGCGGAACTCGGACAACTCTTCAGGGAACCGTTCGAGAAGCGTGGCCGGCGCCAGGCGGCGATCGTCGCCGAGCATATGGCTGAGCTCGAGCGCGTTCACCACCGATTTCCCGCCCGCGTCGTTGTTCGCGAACACGAATGTGGCAGCGGCATGCTGTTGGATTTGATCGATGCGCTTCTTCCATTCCAGCAGCTCTTTGGGCGGGTAGAGATAGTCGTGCGCAGCGGTTGCCCTGGCCGGCCGGCCAAACTCGCGCTCCCAATGCTGCGGATTGCGTCCATGCAGCCGCACATATCCGATGCGGGAGGTGAGGACCGCGGACGGCGGCATGGCTTTGATGCGCGGCGCCTGATCGATATTCGCGAACCCGACGTGATAGTCGATCAACGTTCCGAGCGCTTCTTCGTGCTGCCAACTGGAGTGCCGCATCTCGGCCACCAGAGGAAACTCATGAAACGCGCGGCGTAGCGAGATCAGGAACTGCCGGTTCTCTTCGGTGTAGCGGAACATCCAGGGAAACTGCATGAGCACGCAACCGAGCTTGCGCGCCCGCTGGAATGGCCACAAACCATCTTTGAACTCCGCGATCTCGGCCGCATTCAACGACCGTTCATGAGTGAATCGCCGGCCTAACTTCACGGTGAAGAGAAACTTGGGATTGCGCGCCACCTTCCTGGCCCAGATGCTGGAAAGCTCCGGACGCAGGGGTTGATAGAAACTGGTGTTGATTTCGACCGCGTCGAAATGTTTAGACAGATATTCCAGCGCATGAAAGCCGCGAGGCTTCAGCTTGGGATAGACGATGCCATTCCAGTGTGAATACGACCATCCGGAAGGGCCGCAATAGAGTGTTCGGGGGAGGGACATAAGGCACTCTTGCTTCTCCTTTTCTTCGCTTTCCAGTATATGAGAATAAAAGGCGAAAATCAAGGGGGTCGTGACGAGTCTTTACAAGCGGCGCGCGTAGCTCAAAAGAGCCACCGCGGAAAGGCACTTTTGCCCAAGAAACTTTGGAGCGGCGGGTAACTTCGGGGAGCCGCGGGACGTTCTATATTCAAATCCCCGTTACGACGGCGGACGCTTCACCCTATCACCCCAAAAGCGTCCGCCTTTCTAATTTGATCGCGCACAACGCAGCGGGCCACGAGTGTTTTCCTTATTCGAGCGCGCCCCGCGCTGTGCGCTCCAACCCGCCTTCTATTCCCCTGCAATTGCTTCAAACAGCGGCGTGCTGAGATAGCGCTCGCCCGAGTCCGGCAAAACCACCACGAAGGTCTTCCCTTGCATGTCCGGTTCGTGCGCGATGCGC
>Ga0302326_10006873_pt1 | contig 25413 bp, 19 predicted proteins | sample Palsa_T0_3_FD_202264 | JGI IMG/M metagenome (GOLD analysis project Ga0302326, IMG submission 202264) | Peat permafrost microbial communities from Stordalen Mire near Abisko, Sweden - Palsa_T0_3 | ecosystem: Environmental > Terrestrial > Soil > Palsa > Peat permafrost | place: Sweden: Abisko... | reverse complement strand
GACATTGGATGTCACAATTCGGAGGAGGTCGTTCGCGACGACTATCATGTGAGTCCTGTCCTGGCCCGTGCCAAGAACCCAGTCAATGCGTTGTGTGGCCGGATCGTAGCGGCCGACCACCTTGCTAGTTTCAGCCGTAAAATAAAGCTCCCCGCCGACGAACGCCAATCCATGAGGGGAACGCAATGCGCCGAGGTCAATCGGGCGCAGCGCTTTGCGCGCCAACAGATCCACCACCGAAATCGTATTCAGAGCGCTGCCTTCCCCGCCATAGTTTGAAATGTAAGCAAGTTTGCCGTCCTGCGATGCAACGACTTCATGGGGGTCTTGACCGGCTGGAACGCGCGCTACGATCTTTAAGCTCGCAGGGTCAACAATGGCCAGTGTGTTGTCGCTTTTTTCGAGGACTAGTAACGCCGGTGAAGGCGTCTGCGCGCATACGTGCATCGCCAAAGCGAGCGGCATCGCCAACTGGCCTTTGAGTAGAGTTCTGCTTCGTATCCAGCTCATGTGTTACTCGTTTGGATCGCAGTATCCAATGAGCCTCGAGTTTGCCAGAAGTCGCGGATTACCGGTCGACTCCGCGCCTTCACAGCGCTCGTCCCCAACAGGCGAGTGGGGCACAATGGCGCCAGTCTACTGATTGTCGAGCACGGCACGTGACTAGAACTCGCCCCACCATCGCCGACAAGCGGCGCACGTTTCGCCGGTTGCACGAGACCGGGTGCTTCGTCATTCCAAATCCCTGGGATGCAGGCAGCGCCCTGTATCTGCAGAGTCTGGGATTCAAGGCACTCGCTACCACGAGTTCCGGGTTCGCCTGGTCGCAGGGCCATCCCGACGGAGGCGTTGCGCGCGACACCGTGCTCGCCCACATTGCGAGCTTAGTCGCGGCAACCGATGTGCCGCTCAACGCCGATTTCGAATCCGGGTACGGATCCGATCCAGACGGGGTTGCCGAAAGCGTCACGCTCGCTGTTGAGACCGGGGTTGCGGGTCTGTCGATTGAAGACTCCACCGGGAATGCCGCGAACCCCCTATACGATCTCAGCTCGGCGATCGACAGGATGCGCGCGGCGCGGGCCGCCATCGATAGGGCCGGTGGCGAAGTACTGCTAATCGGACGCGCCGAGTGTTTTCTGGTCGGTCGCCCTGATCTCGGGGAGACCATAGAGAGACTCACGGCTTACGCGCAGGCCGGAGCGGACTGCCTCTACGCTCCTGGGCTGCAGCAGAGCGACCACATTGCGGCGGTTGTCGCTGCGGTCGCGCCGAAGCCAGTCAATCTCCTGGTCGGGAGTGCAAGCGGGCTGACGATGCGGGACATCGCAGCGCTCGGCGTGCGGCGAGTGAGCGTTGGCGGAGCACTGGCGCGCTCGGCATGGGGCGCATTCATGCGCGCGGCGGCGCTCATAGCAGAAGAAGGGCGATTCGATGCGTTTGCCGAAGCCGCCGCCGGCCGCGATTTGGACGCCTTCTATCGCGGTCTCTAAGGTCGATCGAGCGGCGTTGCCCTTTCACTCCAGAGCGAATGGCGCCAGCCCCGCGCCTTCGAAATCAGCGCGCGCGAGATGTTGCCCTGTCCATCCGGATTTCGGGTAGCCCCAAGACGCCGGCCAGCGGGATTGCTCCCTCCGGGCGACGAAGAGGGCTTGATAAACCAGAGTCGCGAATAGCCTTTCAAACTATTGATTTATAACGCTTAAAATGTCCTGGCAAGATCACCGCTCCGTGACGCGACGGCCGGAAGCACAGGCGGCGGATGCTTGCATTTGCCGACAGGCACGGGCGAGCACTAGGATTCAGCAGGTGGATTGGCGCTCCGGCGCACCACTCCGGCAAAAGCCGCGAATTACACCAAGAAACAGTCCTTCACCAGAATAACGAGAACGACAATGGCTGCAAACAGCATCATCGACCGCGCCAAATCCATTCTGCTGACGCCGCGCTCGGAGTGGCCGGTCCTCGCCGCCGAGCCCGATACTGTGGGCGGGCTCTATACGCGGTACATCATCATCATGGCGGCGATACCGGCCGTCGTGCACTTCGTGTCTCTTGCTCTGATCGGCGTTTCCGTTCCTATCCTTGGCTACTATCGCATTGGTGTTGGCGCTGCACTGAGTGGTGCAATCCTCAGCTATGTTCTGTCGCTGGTCGGAATCTTCGTCCTTACGCTGATTGTCGATGCGCTCGCGCCGACATTTGGTGGCCAGAAGAGCCAGGTGCAGGCCCTCAAGACCGTCGCTTACGCGTATACGGCAAGTTGGGTTGCGTCGATTATCGGCCTTATCCCCGGGCTCACTCTGATCGCAGCATTGGCCGGGGCCATCTACGGCATCTATCTGTTGAACATGGGCCTGCCCTTCACGATGAAGTGTCCGCCGGAAAAGGCGGTCGGCTACACGGCTGTGACGATCATCGTAGCCATTGTCGTCGGCTTCGTGCTCCATTTGATCGTCGACTCGGCGGGCGGATGGGGTTTTGGCGGCAGCCACATTCCGACGGCGTTCTCTGCGCCGGATGGTCGCGATAGCAGCGGTTTCGCCCCTGGCAGCGCGGGTGCCGGCTTGCAGGCATGGTCAAATAAAGTGGCAGCCGCATCCAAGCAGGTCGACGCAGCGCAGAAGTCCGACGACCCCAATGCGAAGGCAAACGCAGTTGGCGCGATGCTCGGGGCCGCTCTGGGCAGCGGCGGAAAAGTTGAGTCGCTGACTCCGGATCGCATCAAACCCTTCGTGCCCGACACCTTGGATGGCTTGAAGCGTACCGAAATGTCAGCGGATCGCTCGGCTGCCCTGGGAATGCAGATCTCCAAAGCCGAGGCAACGTATTCCGACGGCGCAGGAAAAAGCCTGAAGCTGGAAATTACCGATACAGGGTCGCTCAAAGGCCTGGTGGGATTTGCAGGCGGCTGGGCAGGCGTAGAACAGGACCATGAATCCGATACGGGCTACGATAAGACCTACAAGAGCAATGGACAGCTCGTGCACGAGAAATGGGACAACCGGAGCCATAGTGGCGAGTACGGCGTGATAGTCGGAGAGCGTTTCTCCGTTACGGCGTCTGGAAACGCTGCGAACATCGATGAATTGAAGGCAGCAGTCGCGAGCATCAATCTCTCCGGCCTCGCGGCGCTGAAAAACGAAGGCGTGCAGTCGACGAATTGACTGTCGCGAGGTCGCGGCTCGATTACAGCCGCGACGATTTACTGGGGCTGCGCACGCCCGAGTGAACGCCGTCGGCTAGGAATGAGCGCGGCGGAGCGACGCCTTATAGGCCTCTAAACGAGGCAATATTTCCAAACGGCGGGCAAGACTCTCAGCCGACCAGAAGGTTTCACGGTCGTAGTATTCCGGAACGGATGGGACGTCCGCCGCAAGCTTGATCCACGGCTGTTTGGTCGCAGTGAAAATGTGGATGTCCGGTCGCAGAAAATCTGGCGAGTCAAGCGTGCCAACGCGAACGAAGCGAAGGACCGGACCGGCACCCGCGTAGTTACTCCATATCGCAATGCGGCACTTCGGACAGCGTGCGATCTTCTGGCCCTTTCCGCTATTCGAGGGCGTGTCGGTAATCTCAGGCTCGGAACTCAGATGCACGACGCGGTCCGCCTCGATCATTGCGTTCAAAGCGAATGATGCGCCGCTTTCGCGCTGGCACCAGCGACAATGGCAACAATGAACGATCAGCGGCTGCGTTTCCATGCGGTATCGGACCACACCGCAATCACAGCCTCCTTCGATTGGATAAGAACTGCCGACGGCCGTCATCGCGACGCTCCTTCGAGTGAATGCCCCTGGCACGGCATACGCAGATGTGCCGCTGCCAAAATCTCGCGCTGAGATGCTATGCGTGCCGGAGCTTTCCAAACGCTCGCGTCGCGCTCACTTACTCGGCATCTCCACCGGCACGATATCCATCTGCAGCAATTGCGTGCGTCTTAGTACCGACAGCTGCAGCGACTCCCCGATAGGCCAGCGGCTCAAGAATCGGTGCAACGCATCGACGCTTTCGATGTCGCTGGACTGCGCGGCGAGAATTATATCGCCGACTCGTAGGTCGGAGTTGGCAGCAGGCGTATCAGGCTCGCGCGCCACAATTTCCAGCGCCGAATCAGACGGCAGCGCCAGAGCTCGCACTAGCCGCCGGTCGAGACGGCGGGTACGGCCGGCGACACCGAGGTAGGCGCGGCGCACGCGCCCGTTTGTCAGCACTTCGGAGATGACCCATTCGGCTGTGGATGCGGGCACTGCGAAACCGATGCCTTGCGCGGCGGCGATGATCGCGGTGTTGATCCCAACCACTCGGCCGCGTGCATCGACGAGCGGCCCTCCGGAATTTCCAGGATTCAGCGGTGCTGTGTGCTGGACCACACCTTCGATCAGCCTTCCATCGGCGCCGCGCAGCGTGCGTCCGTGCGCACTGATGACGCCTGCCGACACGGTTGCCTCGAAACCCAAGGGATTGCCAATGGCCACCACGAGCTGGCCGACTCGCGGCCCGCCATTCGTCAGTAGGCTCACGGCCGGCAGGCTCGATGTGCGCGCGCGCAGCACCGCGAGGTCCGTGGATGCGTCTTCGGCGATAACGCGCGCCTCGACCTTATCGCCGTTCGTCAACGTGATGCTCACTCTTGCCGCACGATGGACAACGTGCTGATTGGTCAGCAGATATCCGTCGGGCGTCACAATGACGCCCGAGCCGCTACCGGCAGCTACGATGCTGTCCTCACGTTGCTGACCGACGTGGACGCTGACGACCGCAGGACCTACGAGGTCGACGGCGCCGATGACGGTGCGCGAATAAGCATCGAAGGCCGCGTCGTCGTCGCCCATCTCCTGCGCGACCATGGGCGTACTTGCGCCTGGCGGCCGCTCCTCGGCCGAGGCGGAAACCGGGTCGGCGTCCCACGTTGCGTCGCAATCGCTATACATCTGTGCGTGCTCCGACTATAGACTCTAGAACATGGGAGTCGGCTACCAAAATACAAGTCATCGCGTGACTGCGACATTTTTGCCGAGCACAGTCACCTTCCGCGGCGCCTTGCCGCTCAGGACGTCAGGTTTACCGATGCGGCGACCGCGTATTGCCTTCCGCCGGAACGTCTCTCATTAGAAGTGATCCTGCGCCCCTGCGGCTTTCGCGGAGCCGAGCATCCCCCTTCCACGGGCAGGCGGACAATCCGTACGTGCCAGCATGAGCGCCGGATGAGCGTTTTGTAGCGTGAGGCCACTACGGGCGTCCGCCCGGTGCTATGCGCGCACGGAAAGCCGCCGGCGCGGCGTTGAAATCGCAACGATCTGGATCCTGAAGCTATAATCCACCATCAGGTCATCGGTAATCCGGATGACCATCCTTAACTATAACGAGAAATTCCATGCGTAATACCGCGCGCGCGACGCTGCTCCTAGTGGCGATGAGCTTCGGCTTGTCCGCCATAGCCGATGAAGGCATGTGGACCTTCGATAACTTCCCGGCCGCGAAGATGCGGGCCAAATATGGCTGGGCGCCTGACGCTACATGGCTCACCCACGCGCGCCTTGCGAGTATACGGCTGGCGCAGGGCTGCTCGGCAAGCTTGGTATCGCCCGACGGATTGGTGATGACCAACCATCATTGTGCGCGGGAATGCCTGAGTGAGCTTGCGGACGCCAAGCATGATTTCATTGCCAAGGGCTTTTATGCCGCGACGGCGGCGGACGAGAAGCGGTGCCCTGCGCTCGAGGCCAACCAGCTCGTGGAAATCACCGACGTGACGGCGCAAATGGAGGCGGCGACTGCAGGGAAGTCGGAGCGCGCGTTTCATGAGGCGGAGCGAACTGCAAAGGCAAAGATAGAGAGTGCGTGCGGCACGGCGGAGGATGTGCGCTGCCAGGTCGTTACGCTGTATCAAGGTGGTGTCTACGATCTATACAAGTACAAGCGCTATCAGGACATCCGGGTGGTATTTGCACCCGAGGAGATCGCCGCGTTCTTCGGCGGTGACCCCGACAATTTCACGTTCCCGCGTTTCGATCTGGATACCGCATTCGTGCGCATCTACGATCACGGCAAACCCCTGCATACCGATAACTATCTGAAGTTCGCCACCAGGGGCGTGCGCGCCGGCGATATCGCTCTGGGCAGTGGAAATCCGGGCGCGACCGAACGTGAGAATACGTTGGCGCAGCTGGAGTACCAACGCGATGTCGTGCAGCCATTCATTTTGACTCTGTATTCCGAACTGCGCGGCGTCCTCAACGAGTTTGCCACGAAGGGACCGGAGGAGGCGCGCACGTCGAGCACGCTGCGCTTCGGTGTCGAAAATTCTCTGAAAGCCTTCAAGGGCAGGCAGCTTGCCCTGGTGGAGGGATCGCTGATGGCCGATAAGGCGCGGGCCGAGGCCACCTTTCGCAAGCGTGTCGGGGCCGACCCAAAATTGGCGACCATGGACGGCGGCGCCTGGACTGCCGTCGCGACAGCGGTAGCGCATGGCCGGGAAATATTCGTGCGCAACAATATGCTGGAACGCTCCTCGCAGCGGCTTTCGCCGCTGTTGGGCCACGCCATGGCGCTGAACCGATATGCGGCTGAAATTGGTAAACCGGACGGACAGCGGCTGGAAGAATATTCGGATGCCAACTTCCCGGCGCTCAAACAGGAGATCATCTCGCCGGCGCCCATTCACACCAAACTCGAAAAAACCGTACTGGCCTGGTGGCTGACCAAAGTGCGCGAGGATCTGGGCACGGGTGACGCCGACGTGCGCAAGCTCATGGGCAAGCGCAGCCCCGAGGAGATCGCCGCGGCATTGGTTGACGGCACCAAGCTGACAGATGCGAAGCTGCGCGCGCGATTGCTGGCGGGGGGCGCAAAGGCGATCGATGCCTATCATGATCCGATGATCGATTTCGCCCGCATTCTGGATCCGCTGGCGCGCGCAGTTCGCGCCGATTACGAGGACAATGTGAAAGCGGTGATCACCAAGAACGCTGCACTGATCGCCAAGGCGCGGTTCGCGCTGGATGGAAGAAGCACCTATCCGGACGCGACCTTCACGCTGCGACTCACGTATGGGGCAGTGGCGGGATACCCAGAAAACGGACGTACTGTAGCGCCGGTTACGAATTTTGCCGGTGCTTACGCGCACGCGACGGGGCAGGATCCATTCAAGTTGCCGGACACCTGGATCAAGGCGGAAAAAGCCGTCAATCCCGATGCCGAGCTGAATTTCGCATCAACCCTCGACATTATCGGCGGTAATTCGGGGTCGCCCGTGATCGGGCGCAATGGCGAGGTTATCGGGCTGATCTTCGATGGGAATATCCAGTCGCTGGGCGGGGATTTTGGCTATGACGGCAGCGTGAACCGGGCGGTGGCGGTCGATGTGACAGGTATTACGGAGGCTCTGAAGAATATCTACCACGCTGATCGGTTGGCGAAGGAACTGGTGCCTTGAGGTAAAGCCCGGATCCGGCCACCCCTATTAATAAACGCGCTGTAGGCATAACTGATTCGGCTTGATTGCAGTCACGCGCGACGCCCTACCCGACGCTAAATCGTCGGGTTGCGCGCGTGCTCGGCCACGCCGAGAAGGCAAAAGATTGCTCGTATCCATGTAACCGGCGGGCGCAGCATTACAAGCTATCTATTCATGGCGCGTTCCAAACCATGTCGACGGTGAAAGATCCCGCTGACTGGGTGGATGACGCCGCACGCGATCGCCCGCGCGAATTATTTCTGAAGACCCCGGCCGGCCGTCAATACAGCTACGCGGCGTTGCGCGACGACTCCAGTCGCTTTGCCGCCGTATTGATGCGGCGCGGAGTCGTGCCCGGCGACCGGGTTGCAGTTCAGGTGGAAAAGTCCGCGGAGGCCGTACTGCTCTATGTCGCATGCCTGCGCTTGGGCGCCGCCTTCGTGCCGATAAACGTTGCCAATACGCCGAATGAAGTTGATTATTTTCTGCGCGATTCGCAGCCGCGGCTCGCCGTCATCCGTCCAGCCGATCGGGGGGTGCTCGAGCCGCTCGCGGCGCGCGCCGGAATCAGCCACGTCGAGACGCTGGGGGCGGAAGGCGAGGGTTCGTTCCCCGAACTCGCGCCGAATTCCCCCGTGAATCTCGACCCGTTGCACAGCGGTGTGAATTCGCTGGCGGCGATCGTTTATACGTCCGGCACGACGGGGCGTTCCAAAGGGGCGATGCTGACGCGCGCCAATCTCGCCTCCAATGCCGCAGGGCTCGTTGCGGCGTGGCGCTTTACTAGTCGCGACGTGCTGCTGCACGCGCTGCCGCTTTTTCACATACACGGTCTGTTCGCGGCCGTCAATACGGTGCTGGCTTCCGCATCGGCGCTTTTGCTGCTGCCGAAATTCGATGCGGCCACTGCACTGAGACATCTGCCGCAGGTCACGGCATTCATGGGCGTCCCAACCCATTACACGCGCCTCCTGCAGCGGGTCGGGCTGAATCGCGAGGCGACCGCGCACATGCGCTTGTTTGTCTCGGGATCCGCGCCGCTGCTTGCCGAGACACACCGTGAATTTTTGCAGCGTACCGGCCATACGATTCTCGAGCGTTATGGCATGACCGAGACTCTGATCAACACCTCGAATCCATACGATGGAGCGCGCGTGCCGGGCTCGGTGGGCAAGGCGCTGCCCGGAGTTGCGATCCGTGTAGCCGCCTCAGAGGGCGGCGCCGTCGCCCGCGCAGCGGATGTTGTGGGCCCGCTTGAGATTACCGGGCCGAACGTATTCGCCGGTTACTGGGGAGATGCGGATAAAACGCGCGCGGAATTCACCTCAGATGGCTGGTTCAAAACCGGCGATTTGGGCCGCATCGATTCTGATGGCTATGTGCACATCGTCGGCCGCGCCAAGGATCTCGTGATCAGCGGCGGGTTCAACGTTTATCCGAAAGAGGTCGAATCGGAATTGGATGCGCTGCCCGGGGTTTTGGAAAGTGCCGTGTTTGGTGTTCCGCATCCGGACTTTGGCGAGGGCGTTACTGCGGTCGTCGTAAGTAAACCCGGTGCCGAGTTGTCGGAGGCTCAAATCATCGCCGCTGTCCAGGCACGGCTGGCCCGGTATAAGGTCCCAAAGCGTATTCTCATCGTCGACGAATTGCCGCGCAACGCTATGGGCAAAGTCCAGAAAAACGCACTGCGTTCAACCTATGCGTCCCTGTATCGCGCTTCTTGAGGCGTGCTGTGGCGAGCTTCCTGCGGCTCCCTGCGCGTCGGCTGCAGCAAGCGACGCCCGCGCCGGCAGCAGCGTCACTTTTGCTCTTTCAAAAAGGCGATGATATCTGCGCGTGATTGCGCGTCGTCGATCTTGAAGAACATCTTTGTGCCTGGCACCAGCGCGCTGGGATTCGTCAGCCAGCGGTCAAGCGTGGCTTCATCCCATGTAAGGCCGGAACCCTTGAGCGCCGCGGAATAGGAGTAATCCTCGAGACTGCCCGCCCGGCGCCCGACGACGCCGCGATGTCTGGGCCCCAAATCGTTTTCATCCAGCGAGTGGCACCCCGCACATGCCCGATACAGTCCTTTGCCGCGCAGCGGATCGCCCTGCGGTGCGGCATTCACCGCGGCGAGCGATGCCCCTGCGATGAGCATGCCCGCCACGATCGTGCAGGCCGCGATCCCATTCATGGAATTGCCTCGATTCATCAAAATGCTCCCAGCCGGTTAGCGGGATGGGTAGCGCCGCGATCGCTTTGTCACAGTTCCGCGATCGGACGCCCGGCATCCACTAACTAGACTGCCTGGGGGGCGCATTTATTCCCGTTTCTAGATCTCTCGCTCATCACACCGGACGGACGCGTCAGCGGCGGTCCTGCGAGCTCGGCGTCGGCCACCATCCGGGAGGGCAGAGTGCTGCAATCGAATGCGGTAGCGCGAATTTCGCAGTGGCTAACGCTCCGCATGGCGCCCGCTCACGCGTCGGCAGAATTCACCTGGAGGGAATTGCGTTGTAGAGTGTGGCTTCGTGCGTCCAGGAGCAGACAATGCAATATAAGAATCTGATCTCAATACTCGTAGGGACCGCGTTGTTGGCCGGCGGCCATGGACAGGCCCAGCAACCGCCCCCCAATCTCGACACCATTCCTGAGACAATGCCGTTCAGCAACCCCTACGGCACGCCCATCAGTGCGCAACGCGCGCAGTCGCTCATCCAGGCCGCGGCTGCCGAGGCCGTCAAGAAAGGCTGGTCAATGAACATTGCCGTCGTTGATTCCGGTGCCAATCTTGTCGCTTTTCTACGCATGGATGGCGCTCAGCTCGCCTCAATCTCGATCGCCCAGCATAAGGCCCGCACGGCTGCGAAGTTTCGCCGTCCCACAAGGGCCTTTGAAGATGCTGTGCAGAAATCCGATTACAAGTACATGTTGAGTCTTGATGATGTCATTGCATCGCGCGGTGGAATCCCACTGATCGAGGCTGGCAAGATCATCGGTGCGATCGGCTGCTCCGGAGGCACGGGTTCGCAGGATGAAGTGGTGTGTACGGCGGCGGCGGCCCTCGTGAAGTAGGAGCAGCCAGGAGACTCGAACCGGTAGATGCCCTACGGAGCGCGGCCGCAGCAGGCCAATTAAACCCAAGCCACCGCAGTTTCCCGCGCGGGAATCCTTGGAAAGAGCAGGGCGTCGCATACAACGAGTCCGCCCGACGCAGGCCTCGTCACCGCGCATTCGCAGCAGCAGCTAGTAAGGTCAGTCGCGCCCTATCGGCTTGGTTACCGACCAGGGCGCGACTGTCCGCATGCTTACTTGTTCTCACCCTCCGGTTCGTGCTTCGGGGGCGGCGCCTTTGCAGGTGGCTTCGGAGCCGGCGGTTTCGCTGCAGGCGCCTTCGGCGCGTTGGGATTCGTCTGCTGCGATTTTGCATTCGGCTTCGGCGCGTTCGGGTTCGGCTTGCCGGTGCTCGGCGGCGTCTTGGGCGCACTTGCGGGCGGATGCGCAGCGCGCGTCTGTTCCGCCGAAGCCGGTGCACCATGTGCGCCGACGACGCCTGGCGCGTGGAACGCCGCCGCTTTCGGCGTGGCTGCAATCGGGGGATGGCCGCCATTGGCCTTCGCGAATGCCGTGGGAGTCTTGGCTGCTTCCTGGACGTGCTGCTTCTGTAGTGGCGTCGGAGGAACGTGCCGCTCCTGTGCTGCGGCGCGCTCGGCAGGTGTCGGCGTGGCTGCCACGCCGCCGGGACCGTTGAAGCTCGTCCTGTTGACAGTGGTGTTATTGACCACGGTCTCGTTGTAGGTGTTATGCACTATCGACACGTTGACGTTTGCCACGGCCTGATTGTAGGCAAACGAACCGCCCACCCAGCGCCCGCCGGCGAAACCCACGCCGACGTAGCCAAAGCCGTAATTGACGCCGCCGTAGAAGCCGACGTGCGGGCCCCAATAGCCGACGTTGAAGGTGTACACACCGCCGACAAAGCCCCAATATCCCGGTGTCCAGAGCAGGCCGACACTAGGCGGCTCTACCCATGTCCCGGGTACCCAGAAATAGCCAGCGGGCGAGTAAGCCCAATATCCCGGAGTCCAGAGATAGCCTGGCGCCGGAACCGGCGGTTGTTCGTAAACTGGCAGCGGGGGCGGCGCCTCGGTCGCCTGTACCTCGACGTCGACCGCCGGTGCGGCAGGGGGCGGCGGTGGTGGCGGTACGTAAACTCTAGGTGGCGGGGGAGGTGGCGGCGGTGGTGGAGGCGGCGGTGCACGCACCTCCGCGACGCAGGCGGCCAGAAGAAGTGCGGTCGCCAGCATCGATGCCACCCCGCGCAGGGGTACACCACAGAATTGCAATTTTCTCAATGATTTCGTCATGTTGCCCGCCATGCTATGTTTGTAACGCAGAGTACGCAGCTGTCGGCTGCCATGAGACGTATAACGTCACAGTTTGCTTACGGCTTACGACCGTGACGACAAAAGTCTTCAATCACACGCTTGAATTCGCGCCAAGACCCGACAGGCGAACTCTGAAAACTCGTAAATTTGCAGCTTCTGATTTTCGCGCAACCTTGGCTTATAGTCGAGTTACAGTCACTTAAGGTCGTGGGCGTCAACTTAAGGGGTCACTTGAGTCGCCAACAGGAGACACCAGCACCCACGGATCGAGCCTATGTTGATGAGCCATTCGGATGCGTCGCGCGCGCCGTCATGCGCGAGGCTCCCGGCGGGAATCTAGATTTGATTCGATACACGCGATCGGTCGCTCGCCTGCGTCTCGAGCGTCATGGCTATCTTCAGCCAGCGCCGTGCTTGCTGCTCAGCGTTTTTCGCCAGTGCAGTTTTGCCGCCGGCGCGGTAGGCAAGGCATTTCGCAGCCCACTCGCGTGCTCGGCGGCTGGCTTCGACATGTGCAGCGAAGTCACGCTGGATGTCGGGCTTCGCGCTGTGGGGTTGGCTCTTTACTAGCATCTCGCGCCCCGAAGAAGCACATCAAACCCCAAAACCCTGGGTAGTCGCCGCGTTGCGTAATTGACTGCACAGCAGCGTGTGCGCTTTCGTGCGGGGCAGATCGCAATTGCAGCCGCGCATCACTTCTTACAAGGGAATGTACGTTGCAGCGCCCGCAGAAGTATAATCTCAATCGGGTCTTCGTCGCGCCACGCGGCTTTGGTCGGCATGCCATCCTTGATTTGACGATCCAGCAAGGCGAGATAGTTCTCTTCATTTAGCGTCAAATCCGGAATGCAAAATAGCGGTTCTTTGTTGTCGGCCTGTAATGCCGTATTCGCAAAGAGGAAGCCGTTGCCGACGCCATCGATGTAAGTCTCGATGCTTTCAATGCTGTCTGCTTTGCGCGCCACCTTGTACGCTTTCAAAGGCATCGAAAACGCGGGGCTCGCGACAAGCACCAGAGTCGCACAGCACGATAAAAGTAGTGGCTTCATGGATTTACCTCACGGTACTGGATGGTATGTCGGGCATATGGTGTTTTCAATCGACTTTCTGCGCTGACCGCTGTCACGCTCGCAGCGGTACAGCGGCTCGGGAGTTCGTCACACAATGCGCACGGCCAAGGACTTGAGCGGGTGCGCAGGCGACTCGCGGAGTCGCCGCAAGCCTCTGCCCAAAGAATTCTGTGCCTATCAGGAACGGTTCGGCGCCAAACGAATTGACCACCCGGCAACGCGCTGTGGCTTTTGGCGCTTTTATATGGCGAGTAGAATGGCCCATCGTATGCGTGGGCGGGGGAGAAACACCCATGATCGTGGGCTCGCACGTGATCATCTACAGCCGGGATCAAGCAGCCGACCGCGCCTTTCTCCGCGACGTTCTGAAGTTGCCCCATGTTGACGTGGGTGGGGGTTGGTTGATCTTTGGACTGCCGCCATCGGAGGTCGCCATTCATCCTACCCACGGCGTGACAAGTCATGAGTTCTACCTGATGTGCAAGGATGTCAGGGCATTCATCGCGGCGATGCGCGGCCGCGCCCTCGTGTGCACGCCCGTGCGCGAGGAGCGCTGGGGATTGCTCACGGAGCTGACGCTACCCGGTGGCGGCAAGCTTGGCGTGTACGAACCGCGCCACGCACGGCCAAAGCAGGCGCGGGTGACTACAGCACGTCGGCCGCAGGCTACGAAGCAGTCTCGTCGAGCGCAGGCACCCTCTCGAGCCGCGCCACAAAGCAGGAGCCGGAAGCGCTAGCGAAAAGCCAAGGATGGACTTCGATCCCGCGCCGGAAGACGCGGAATAGGTTTTTTTCAGTGACTCGACGGCGCCTGAGACGCCGCCGCAAGCGGCACGCTCAATCGGCTGGCATGCTTATCGTCGTGGAATATTTTGATTTGCGCGATTCGCGCGTCCTGCAGTTTCTCGTAGCCCACGCGTCCGCCAGTGTTGTAGTTTTTCTGATAGTTGGGTGAGTTAAGTGGAGCGATAACTACGCGCAGGCGGGCACCGGCCGGAATCCGCCATGCCGTCCAGTTGAACTCGAACGGGATCTCAACGACTTGCCCCGGCTTGAGCAGTTCCTCCTTGAACTGAGATTTGCGAAACCGGGCGCGACGGATGTCTTCGCCTAATCGCACTGCAGAGCCGTCCGGAAGGACCATCAGTACCTGAGCCCACAGATCGAAATCTGGTGCATCCGCTGCGCATAGCAGTGTCAGATGCATCTGACCGGCAATTTCCGTAGCGCGGCCGAAAGGATCAGAGTGGAACGTGATCGCTCGCCTTTGAAGGGCACGGAATTGGCTTTTCGCATCCTCGCTCGCGGCGTAGGTTGCGACTTCAAGTTCCGGAAGCTCGCGCGGGTCGCTGACGATAATGGCCGGCGGCTCGGAACCTGGCGCCTTGAGTGCGAGCCGGCCCGAATGGAATAAATCCTGCGGCGTGCCCTGTGAATCGGCCAAGTACAGATTCAGATTTCCACCGGATGAAGCCGCCTCGAGCGTGGGTGCGTACCGCCATTCGTCTGCGCCCATCATGAAATAAGAGACTCTGTCGCGCAGCAGCGCCGGCGGCGCACCGCGACCGAGCGCGGCGTCATACCAGTCGACGTGCAGCTTCTCCATGTCAACAACGGCCGCGTCGGGGATCGCAAGACCTTCGATTTCCTTGGTCGGACCCTGCGTGCCACCGTGATCCCAGGGTCCGATGATGAGGTAGTGTTGGGCGACGGCCGCGGCCGGCGCATTGGCAATGTGGCGCCGGTAGTAGTGGAGAGCTCCAGGCTGATCATCGTCGTAGTACCCGGTAGCCGTAAGCACCGCCATGTTCATTCGCGCGTAATCCTGCGCCTTGGGCTCCGCCTCGAGGTTGAATGCCTCATCGCCGACGTGATCGAGCCACATGTCGAGGAACGACAGCTTTTGTCCTCTATCATCGACCATCCACCAATCATCCGCGGCGACGCCGAGCGCTGCATCGAGCTCCTTGAATGGGCGGTAAGCTGCGTAAGCCTCGAGCAGCTTGCCTCCCCAATAGTCGTGATTGGCGATAAACCCGGAGTTGAGCGAGCGACCCGACACGTACCCCATCATGACCGCCGACCATGCCTGCGGAATTCCGTTGGTATTCGGCACATCCCATCCGGGGTAGATCGCCACGTACGGGGCGATCGCTGACAGATGTGGCGGATGTTGCGCAGCAGTGTGCCACTGGGTCATCCCGACGAATGAGCCGCCATACATGACGACGCGCCCATCACTCCAAGGCTGCGCGGCAATCCATTCGACGAGGTCGTAGCCGTCACGTCCGACCTGCAAGCCGAGGTTGTCGCTTTTGAAGCCCCCGGAGCGCCCGCGGCCACGCACATACGCGCGAACAAAAACGTAGCCGCGGCGTGCGAAATTGGCGGGAGAGTCTGCATGGCGCCCGCCGTCGATGTCGTATTGCGTCAGCGTCAGCACCGTCGGCGCCTTTTCCCTGAGATTCGACGGCTTGGAGATCCAAGCCTCGAGCTCTACGCCGTCGCGCATCGCGATCATACGGCTCATCTGAATGTCGTAGCCCGGCCCGACTTGCGCGGCGCCGGCAAGGGTCGCCGGCACCACGGCCATGGGTAGCGCTGCCACCAGCACGCTTAAAAGGAAGCCAAGTCTGATCACGGGTCGTGCTCTGTGGATGATTCTATTCACAGTATGGCTCCGAATCGCGAATTGAGCATGCCGTCACGGCTCATATGCATCGGGCAGCACGGGGCACGTATACGCAATGCCGACAAGACGCTTAACAAAGCGCTGCAGGCGGCGCTGACGTTGCATGCGGCCCCGGTGCGGTAGCCGTAGGCGTGATCGGCTCATGCGTGAGCGCCTGCCTGCGTTGCCGTGATAACGCTTCGAGGGCTGCTATGCTATCGCTGGGCGCCAGAAATAAAGAACTTAAGTCTGACCGCGCCTTGGCATCGCTGTTAGGGGCGCCACGCGGGCAGGTATCCGGTGAGCACGAACAACACAAACGCGGCGCAGCACGTGCCGCAGGTGATTACCGAATCGAGTCGAGCGCTTCTCGGGGAAAGTCCCGTATGGGACGAGCGCACTCAAACGCTCTATTGGGTTGACATCGAACGTGGCGAGCTACATCAATGCCAAGCGGATGGCTCCATAGAGACTTCGCTACAGATCGGCGAGCGAATCGGCTGCATCGCGTTACGGCGTGATAGGGCCGGGTTCATTGCAGGGCTGGAGAGGTCCATTGCTTTGATCATATTGAACCCCTTGGAGATCCATCGGGTCGCTATGCTCGATGAGAATCTACCGAGCAACCGCTGCAATGACGGCAAGTGCGACGCCGCGGGTCGCTTCTGGGTCGGCACCTGCGATACGAGATGGACGCACGCGACGGGGTGGATCTACCGATTCGACGCAACGAGGGTGCGGCGCGAACGGTCGGCCCGTTTGTTTGTACGAACGGGCCTGCCATTTCTCCGGACGGCCGAGCGATCTACTGTGTGGACAGCTTTGGCCAAGTCCTCTACCAATCCGATATTGCTTCGTCAGGTGAGCTTTCAGGGCAGAGGGTCTTCAGGAAATTCGACGTGCCCGGGTGGGGCTATCCCGACGGATTGACCTGCGATGTCGAGGGCGGCGTATGGATTGCCCATGGGGTGCATCCCGGGTTTCGCGCTTCAGCCCACAGGGAGATCTGCTTGACGTCATTCAGCTGCCTGTGGCTCAGCCTACCAGCTGCGCGTTCGGCGGCTCCGATCTGCGACGGTTATTCATTACCACCGCGTCCATCGGGCTCGACGCCGCCGCGAATGCCAACGGGTTGGCAGGCGCCGTTTTCGCCGTGGACCTCGATATTGGCGGCCTTCCCGCCGCGCGCTTCGCCGGCTGATTGGTAAATTGGTTTTAGTGCACGCCCGCGGAAGCGTCGGCCAACGGGACGTCAGCCGCCGCTCACGATTGCCAAACGTTAGCTGCGGCTCGGAAGTCCGCGTCGCTTAGGGCAGATCCTGGAGTGCACCGAAGGTGCCGGGCGTCGTCGCGCTTTGCAGCAGAACGCCAGGATGCGTCGTTACGACGCCATCTTGCACTGGGTTGGTCACCCCGTTACTCACCACGATATCGGGCTTGCCGTCGCCGTTGATATCAGCGATTGCGATCTCGTTCGCGCCGGGTGCCGGATATACGGTCGCGGGAAGGAAAGCACCCGGATTAGCCGAATCATGCAGCAATACGGTCACGGTCTGTTGTCCGCCGATTATGATGTCGAGGTGTCCGTCACCCTCCAGGTCGGCAAGGACGATCGATTGCGGCAGATCCTGCGCGGCAATCGGGTAGCTTACGGGCGTTGCGAAGGTGCCGTGAGCCGCCCCTTCCTGCAGAAGCACATTGACCGTCGGTGACATCCCGCCGGTCGGGCCCGGATCGGTGATGATGAGATCATTGAGACCGTCACCATTGACGTCCCCAATGGCGATGATGTTCGCGCCCTGAACATTCTGGTTGACGGTCTGTGTGAAGACGCTTACGGGAGCCGCATAGGTCGTGGCCGATGCAGCGCCGGTGTGCATCAGCACTTTGACGCCGACAAGGTCGGTGAGCGCGATATCCGGAGCACCATCATCGTTGAGGTCTCCGACCGCCACCCAGTTGGCGCCGCCTGGATACAGGCTAATCGGCGCGGCAAAGGTACCCGGGGAGGTCTGCACGAAGAGGGACACATTAAAATCGGCCGAAATGAGGTCCGGCAGTCCGTCGCCGTTGACGTCGGCGATCGCAAGCTGCGAGACGCCGGGGCTTGCGAGAACGAGCGGCGTATTAAAAGTACCGGGGCTCAGTTTGTCGTTGAGGAACACGCTCAGCGCACCGTCGTCGGCGCTGGCGGAGACCACATCATTCAGTCCGTCACCCGTCAGGTCCGCGGTGGCGAGATACAGCGGATTGTTACCGTCCGGCGTCAGCGTTGGAGCCGCATACACGCCGGCGGCGCTCGCCAGGTAGGTCTTGAGATTGGAAGCATTCGGCGCCGACGGGGGACTGTAAGTGCTCAGTGCCACGACATCCGGGAAGCCGCCGTTGTTGAAATCGGCGGTCACAACGCCGAGTGAAATCTCCGTCTGCTGCTGCGGCGGACCACAGTTGAAGCAGTTGTCGTCATGGTCCCAGCCCCCGCAGCTCGCGAGCAAGCCTGGCAGTGCGACGGCCGCAAGCACACGCCATGAGCTCAGTTGGTTGCCGGGAGGATGTTGCAGCAATTGCTTTGGCATGGATAACCCAGCTAGGGGAAGAGTTGAGTGCGGCATAAGTTCCTCCTCGGGATCCGTCCTTTCCGATGGCTGATCGTTGTATCGGGCGGGCAACACCCAAAACTGGTGCAATCCCTATTAATCACCCCGTGTGAGACGGGGCTCCGGCCGGCCCATGCTCACGCCTGCCTCAAGCGCAGACCAACCGTCCACAACGCAGCCGAGTTCGCGGCGTTGACCGATCCATCACGCCTTCTGAGAAAACACCGGTGTCCCTGTGAAAATATTCTTAGTATCTTCAATCCTTTGCAGATGGTAATTGATGCTGAGTCTGCACGCCAGCATAAGCGCAGCAATGACTGTCGCGCGTCTAGACGCACCGTCGGAAAATTCTAATCCCGGCGCGGCTAGTTTGCCGCGGCGCTCGTGCGTGCCAGCTTTTGCGAGCGAATCCAGCCGTCAGTGCGCGAGTCCAATAGGTCAATCGGCAGTACACCGCCGTTGAGCATCTCGTCGTGAAATGCACGGATGTCGAACTTCGGGCCTAGCTCTTTTTGCGCACGCTCGCGCAGCTCGCGGAATTTGAGTTGCCCCAGCTTGTACGCCAGCGCTTGCGCGGGCCACGCGATGTAGCGATCCGTCTCCGTCTGTATGGTGGGTTCATCGATAGCTCCGGATTTGCGGAAGAAGTCGACTACCTGGTCGCGCGTCCAGCCCTGCGCCTGCAGGCCCGTGTCGACGACCAGGCGCACGGCCCGAAAAAGCTCACTCGAGAGACGTCCGTAGTCGCTAACTGGGTCCCGATACAGGCCGACCTCCTTGCCGAGTTCCTCGGCATAAAGCGCCCAGCCCTCGATGTACCCGGAATTTTCGGTATGCCGGCGAAAGTTGGGCAGGCTGGTTAGTTGTTGTGCTACTGACTGCTGCATATGATGTCCAGGAATGCCTTCGTGATAGGCAATGGCTTCGTCGAGAACCAACGTGCGCGTAGCGAAATTGGAAGTCGCTACGACGACCCTGCCGGGGTGTTTGCCGTCCGGCGTGCCGACTTGGTAGTGGGTCGGCCATACAGCCTGGAAGGCGGGTATGGGCTCAACGGTGATGGGTGAGTTTGGAATGAAGCCGAAAAGCTGCGGCAGTTTGGGTTGCATCTGTGCGATGTAACTGCGGAAGTTATCGACGATCTGCTCGGCTGAGGTCGGGATGTATTTGGGATTTGTCTTGAGCGACTTGCGGAACGAATCCGGATCCGCAAAGCCTTCCTGGAGCGCGATCGCGCGCATGGCCTCCTGAATGCGCTGCATCTCGCGCAGGCCAATCTTATGGATCTCATCGGGCGTAAGCTTAGTGACCGTCGTGCGGCTCTTGATGTCGTTCACGTAGCGCCGCATACCGCCGGGCAGCGACGTCACGGTGAGTGTGGTACGTCCCCGTGGGGCGTACTCCTCGGCGATGAAGCTGGCAAAGGACATGTAGGCCGGCAGAACCTCGTCGACGACAGCGTCATAGATCGCTTTGGTCAGGCGCCGCTGGTCCTCCGGGGCGATGTCTGCGGGAAAATGCCTGGTCGGCAGCAGAAAAGGATCGGCTGCTACGGTCCCCTGGCATTGCGCAGGGATCTTCTCGAGGAGAAACCGCACCGGCATGAGACCATCCGCCAAGCCCGCACGCAGCACCTCTTCGGTCTGGGCGAACACGCGTGGGACCTGATGCAGACGCGCAATATAGTCCTCGTACTGCCGCACCGAATCGAAGGGCGCGGCGAGTGGCAGATCGGCCAGGGTCACCTGTGGCCCGTCCAGGTGATTCACCGGCATCTCGTATTCTTTGAAGTCGTAGTTCGCGATGAGCTGCTCGAGAGTGTTCCGCATCACCTCGTGCGATAGAGCGTCCTGTTCAGGAAAGCCCGCGATCGAGATGGCCCGAAGGCGCGCAAGAAAACTCTCATCGCTCGCGTGCTGGCTCTTAAGCGCCGCGAGAGAGTAATCGCTCAGGCGGTCGTTGTAACGATAGTCGCCGTAGGACGTCGCCTTCTCCGGGTGGCTCTGCAGATAAGCCTCGTACACCTCATCAAAGAGAGCATTTTGTGCGGCGATGCGCGAATCGACGGGGGCGGGCCTGGCAGAGGCGGAAGCGCATGCCAGCAGAGCACAGCACGCGGTGAACAGCAGCAAAGGGGTTTGCCGGCGCATGGCACGAAAGCCTAGCACAGCGCCGATGCCACGCGAGCGCTGCGTTGGAGTGCAGAACCTTGCGGCGCCCGGTCGCCGACGGTTGCATGCGGCGGGTCGCGCCCTGCCGCGGCCATTATTTGCGGATCGGGATATCGATATAGCTGTTGCCGTACCAGCGGATTTTCACCGGGGTCCTGCCGTCGGCAACCGACTCCTCGCTGACATCGGCGCCGCTGCCGTAGTTGATCTCGCGGTCGGGCCGCTTATTGATCCCGAGCACCATGACGATTCGACTCCCGGCCTGCAGTCTGCGGCTCGTGAACCGCTCACTCCTGACGGTCAACTGCTGGCGCTCGCCCGCCTTGAGGAGGTGGCGATGGACTCGGTCGCGTGCATAGCTCGCACGGATTTCGTAGTTGGGTGCGAAGAGTGCCAGGTATCCGCCCGTAGGCAAGAGCTCGTAGAGTGCGATGTTCAGATCCATGTCCATCTTGTTCGTGGTGAAATCCAGCCGCGCGGCGAATAGCCCGGCTACGTCGATCGGGTGCGGCAGCGGCTCGCTCACGAACGTCACCGCGTTATGAGTCTGCAGATCCCTGCTGAGAAGCGCAGTGGGCGCCGCCCAGTTGGCATCACTGCGGTCTTTGAGGTCGACACTCTGCTTAAGGACCGCAGCCGCTGCCTCATGTCGCGCCAACTGGTGGCTTTCGCCCTCGCCGGCTGCATCCAGATAGAATCGCACCGACCCGTTGGCGGTGCTCTCTATTGATGCAGCATGGCGCCATTCATTCGCTCCCATGACCTCGTAGTTGACGGCGCTTCTCAAGAGGTCGGGTTTCGCGCCGCCCTTGAACACGGCGTCAAACCACTGAAAACGCAGCTCGCGAAGATCCACGAGCGCCGCAGAATCTAGCTGGTAACCCTGCAGATTCGGGAGCGCGCCGTGCTCCATTACGCCGTCATCGAAAGGTCCAATCAAAAGCGTCTCGTTCGCATGCGCGTTATATTGATAATGCTGATTGAAGTAATATAGTGAACCGATTTCGCCGTCGGCGTAGTAGCCGGCAAACGTGAGCACCGGTATGTCGATGTGGCTGAATTCTTCCCGGTAGGGGATCAGTTTCTGCCAGAAGCGATCGTAGCTCGGGTGGTTCAACCAGCGCTGAAATATCGGATTCTGGCCGCCGTGCACACGCCCCAAATCCCGATATGACTTGCCGCTTGAATACCAAGTTGCATCGAGCGCGCGCCACTGCGCATCGTCGCTGCAGCTTTTTTCATCCGGCGCTTCGGTATGGGTCGAGCAGTAGCTGAAGCGATACGCGGAGTTGCGGAAAATATTGCCCGCCGACGGAGCACTGATTCCTGGCGCGGTGGCCGCCGATGTAGCGATCGCCTTCAGCGCGGGCGGCAGACGCTTGGCAGCGGCCCACTCCACAAAGGCACTGTAGCCGCTTCCATACATGCCCACTCGACCGTCGCTCCAGGGCTGCTTGGCAATCCAATCGATCACCGCCCGCGCAGCATCGCCGTCGTCCTGATAGGGCACGATCCCCGCTGGGCTGTTGGCGCTGCTGCGAATGTAGGCCACTACCCCCACGTAGCCGTGGGCCGCGCACTCTTTGGCGTAGTTCTGCGCCGCTGGATCGAGCGTGAGCTGAAGGAGCGTGGGCAGCGGTTTGACCGCGCTGCGTGGGCGCACCAGTATGGCGGAAATGGCGCCGCCGCCCGCGATCGCAATCGGCACGTCCTCCGCGGTCATGTAGCGGCGATGATCATCCTCGACGTCGTATGCATTGATCAGCGGGCCGAAGTTCCGGTAGGCATCGAAGGTCAAGTAAGTGCGGATGAGCTCGACCGCTTCCGCCAGCGTGATCGTGCCCTTGGCGCGGTGTCCGTCGAACGCTTTTTGCAGATCGAGCTGCAGCACCGACAAGGGAGTGTGCAGACGTTTGAAGAGCGCATATGCGTCGGGATTGTTGAGCAGCAGTAGGACGTCCTGGAATGACTGCGTAAAGGCTTGGGCAAATGAAACTCGATCCTGCGCCTCGATGGCCCGGGCGCGCACATAGATATCGGATACAATTTCCTGGCCGCCGAGCCGATCGGGGTAGGCGTTTTGGCGCCGCTCCCGCAGCGACTGCTGTGAGGCATACGCCGCCGCATAGTCGCCCGATGTCAGCTGCAGCGCGGACAAGTTCTCAAGATAGCGCTCGGCATCATTCTCCTGATATACCGGCAGAATGCGCACCGCCAGGTCGCGCATGATGGCGGGCGTCGCTGGATCCGCGGCGGATACGGGCGGATGAAACTCGAACTCTTGCGCGCCCGCCCTGGAATGTGCGAACGCCAGCGCTGCCAATAACATGGCGCAACCTGCGATCCGCCCAAAGCCTCCGGTCCGTGGTCCGTGCGCCGCCGTCCGGCGCGGCAATGCACCTCGACACGATGCCGCGCCGAGCAGTCGCGCGCGGAGATTGCCTGCGCTTTGGCGGCCTTGACGGTCGGATTTCGTCATTGGTCGTTGGTCGCCGCGGCCCGCTGCGCAGCGGCCGTCTTGCTGTGCATCAGGGTGCGTATCGCAGGCGCCTTTACGAGGTGCAGAACGCGAGTAAAGAGCGGGTCGCGCACCTGAGCGGCTCTGCCGATGTTGATGATCGTGGTGCCCTCAAGTTCGTTGCCCAGAACGTCGATCACGCGCTCCAGCGTTTCGTCGTCGAGCGACCCGAGCGTGTCATCGATCAGCGCCCAGCGCGGCTTCTGCAGCACGACACGGGCGAAAGCGAGGGACAACTGCTCATCCTGGCTCAGTTCCCGGTCCCAACGCAGCGTCGCATCGAGCATCGGCACTATGCGTTCGAGTCCCAGACGCGAGAGCGCGTGCGCGAAATCGGCGTCGCCGAAACCGTCGACCTTCAGCGGGTATGCGAGCACCTCGCGCAGCTTGCCGCGGGAGAGATATGGCGTGCCGCGCGGCAGATAAAACATCGGCTCATCTTTCGGGCGCGTAATGCGTCCGCTGCCGTACGGCCACAACCCTGCCAGCGCGCGGAACAGCACGGTTTTTCCCGTGCCCTGGGCGCCCACGATCAGGATGCGTTCGCCGGCAGTAACGACTATCTTTTTCTCTTTCAGAGTGTCGCAGCCGGCAGGGGATACGATCTCCAAATCCTCTATCGTTATCTTACCGGGCTCGCCTTCGTCGTAGCCGATGCGGCTTTCCAGCTCAGGCGGCTCATCGGAGGCGGTCATCACGGCGCGGCGGAAGCTCGCAACACGCAGTAGCGTCGCACGCCAGTCGGCGATCACGCTGAAATTATCGACGAACCAGCGCAGTGAGGACTGCGCCTGGGTGAAGGCAGCGGCCGCCATCATCAGGCCGCCGAAGGAAATCTTGCCGGAGAAGTACAGCGGCGCCGCGACGAGGATCGGCGCTACGATCGTGATCCAGCCGAATCCCGCGGTGACCCAGGTGAGATTGGTGAGGCCCACGACCAGGCGTCGTGTCGCGGCAAGCACGTTGGCGAGATGCAGCTCGACGCGTTGTCTCTCATGCGCTTCGCCGGCCGCCAGCGAAATGCCGTCGAGGTGCTCATTGATGCGCACCAGCGAGAAGCGCAGGTCGGCCTCGCGCGCGTAGCGCTCCGCGTTGCGGTTGATGAGATCGCGCCCGACCCAGTAGCTCAAAAGCGAGCCTGCACCCGCATAAATGATCGCGGCCCACAGCATGAAGCCAGGGACCGCGTAGTCAATGCCGGCTATGCGGAAGGCGAAGCCTTCGGACAGTATCCAAAGCACGCCAGCGAAAGTGGCAAATAGGATTGAGGCCTGCAGCAGACCGATGCCCAGGTCTGCTGACAGATCGCAAAGTTTGCGCGCGTCCTCGTGCATGCGCTGATCCGGGTTGACGCCCATCGGCCCGGCATGCGCGAGCCAGAAGGCACGGCGCGGCAGCATCCAGCCTTCAACCAGATCATGTACCAGCCCTTCACGAAGCTTGAGTTTCAGCAGCTCAACCAACCATCTCTGCGCCACATTGAGGATCAGGATGACTCCGGCGATCAGGAAAAAGATGCCCAGCTGCACAAGAAATTCGCGCAAGTCGCGACGTGATAGCGCATCGAAAAAAGGCTTGTTCCAGCGATTGAGGATAATCTGGCCGTAGGCCGTGGCGATGACGATGACAAGAACGCCGGCGACGAGCCAGATGAGCGTTTTGCCAACCGGCGAGGCGAGGAGCGCCCGGACCATCATTCCGAGCTGCCGCCCCAAGCTCGAGTGAGCGGCTTCCTCACTCTCGGATGCAGCGCCGGAGATGTCTTCTGGGGAATGCATTAGCCTGCTTTGCGCTTCCTAAACGTGCGTCACAAAATGTGGTTCCCGTGCTCCGGGGTCAATGCCTCGGGCCTGCCTGCATGGCAAGCCGGCGAGGAGCTAAGCTGCGCCCGCGGCGGCGTCAGACATGATGCAGATGACTGCAGAAGCGGCATTGACGAGCGTCACGGAATCCCGGTCGAAGGTCGTACACGAGTCGCCGTTAATAGTCACGCTGCAAAGCGCGGCAGTCAGCGGCGGCCGCAAAACAAGCTTGGCGGCAAGGCCGCCCGCAATCTCGAATCGCAGCGTGTGTGCATCGAGTCTGCGCAGGGAAAAGGTCAAGCTGCCGTAAAGAGTCGGCATGCGCGCGACGTGCACTCCGGAGCCCGTGAGCCACTCGGGGGCGAGTCCCGCGGCTAGGACCAGCGCTTTCTCGGCGGGGTATTCATAGGCAAACAAACTGCGCACGGCGAGAACATATTCGGCGGCGATCCAGGTATGCGGCAGGTCGCCCAGATGAGCCGGCGCCCGTGTGTCGCGCCAGGCGATTTCCGGCCATTGATTCCAGGCAGGCTGGCGCCGATCCGCGAGGAAGAAGCGCAATAACTCAAGTGCCGCTTCGCGGCGCTCGAGGCGCACGAAAGCGCCGATGATGCGGATTTCGTAAGGCGTGTAGTTCTGCCATACCAAAGCGCCACTGCGCTTGCGGCGCCAGTCATAGAGGTATCTGTCGAAGGTCTGCTCGACGGCGCCGCGGTCGAGTTCATCGAGCATATCAAGCAGCGCAATGGCATTCG